>OIYD01000124.1_pt1 | contig 75781 bp, 88 predicted proteins | sample 1588141 | NCBI WGS metagenome assembly OIYD01 (sample SAMN03283259) | human gut metagenome | biome: human-associated habitat; material: feces | host: Homo sapiens | place: USA | collected 2013
CGGACTGGTGTGGCTAAATCTCCGGACACATGTGGCTCACACGCCGGAATTTACATTGGTACCGCCAATCACAAAAACTAATATGATTTGTAGTTTATCCCAAAATAGATTTTAAATGGTACTTAATAAAAAATATGGAGAATTGCGTATAAGCAATTCTCCATATTTTTTACAATATTTTTCAGAATGCACTGGCTATCAGAGAATTTTCTCAGCAAATATCCTCGGCCAGATAATACTTTTTCACCGTCTTGTAAGACAGGCCAAAAACGATCAGGCAGAGGGCCAAATCCATAAGAATATAGCTGCCGTTATAAACAGCGGAATAGAGATAAGGATTGGAGAACGTCATTCCCATCAAGCCGGTTGGTTCCAAAATGCGGTAAACGGTGATGCCGCTGATAAAGTGGATCACAAAGCGGCCGACGGAACCCAGCACACTCCCCCAGAACAGCCCGCCGGGTTTTCCTTTGCCGAGTCCGCACAGGCACAGAGGCATAAAGGCCACGATGTAGTCCAGCAAGATGGAAATCCAACCATAACTTACAGCGCCTTGGACAAAAACCTGGAGCAGGCCGAAGGCAGTGCAAACCAGCAACCCCCGGCCAAAGCCCCAGCGGATGCAGAACACAAACAGCGGCAGCATTTCCAGAGAGATGGACCCGCCCTGGGGAACTCATAGGGCTTGAGAAGTCCCAGCACCAGCGCCAAGGCAATCATGATACCGCCCTCAGCCAGCATACGGTTGGTTTTGCGTGTTGTTTCCATTGTCGTTTTTCCTCCAGACAGTAAGATACCGTACCACATCCGGACGGGTGTAGTACGATAATCAAAAACGACAATGCGCCGCTTCGTCACTTCCTACGCCGGCATTACCCGGATCAGGTTCAAGGGACCGGAGACCGCTTCTGGTGTCTCTTCATCTCAGCCGGAACCATTGCTTCCAGCGCCCCTGTGTTCGATTGTGCTACGGTTCAGGACTATTTTATTCATGATCGGGATATTTGTCAAGTGATTTCCAAGCCGGGGGGGGGGACAGGAGCACCGTATTTACTTTTACAAGAGAGAGTAATACAATAAAGACATGAATATCGAAGAATTACAAGAGAAAATCACAATAATAAGGGAGCCACGGCGAGTGGCCTACGGGAACATCCGGCACAAACTGGAGGATATTATCATCATCGCGTTGTGTATGGTAGGAGAAGAGGACTACGCCGACATGGAGGAATTCGGCGTAGAACGCGAGGGATGGCTTCGCGAATTTCTGGAACTCCCCCATGGAATCCCTGACAGCGAAACATTTCGGCGCATATTGGAAGAATTTAAGAGAATCTCTCTTGTAAAATCGCACATCTCCCTATAATATAAAGATATAACCATAATTTTGATACGTAGGTGAGAAAATATGGATATCTCTATTTTGGAATCTATGTGGGAGAGATTTGTTGAGACGGGCGAATTAGACCCTCGCATGAATCCAATCGTGGCTAAATCTTGGGAAAAATGTAGGAAACATGGCCTTGATCCCATGGGCGGCCTTGGCAAGTATGCAGACGAAGCGGTCTTTCGCAGTATTCTGGCAGAAAACAAGGATCTGCTTGACACTGCATTACCCGTTATGCAAAGTGTTTATGAGATTGTGGAGCAGTCTCATTTCCTGCTGGTTTTGACGGACAGCGTCGGATATGTCTTAGAGACAATAGGCGACATGGATATTCAAAAGAAGTCAAACGATCTGCAATTTTTAAAAGGCTCTCTCTGGAGTGATTTAGAAGTAGGAAGCAACGCTATTGGCATGGCTCTGGATTATGATACGGCTATTCAAACGGTTGGCCCGGAACACTATGGACGTCTCCACCATAACTGGACCTGCTCTGCTGCGCCTATCCACGGCGCAAGTGGAGAGGTGATCGGCTGTCTGGATTTGTCCGGCGATGTCCACAGCGCGCATCTCCATACTCTGGGATTGGTGGTCGCAGCAGCTTTCAGTATTGAAACTATGCTGATTCGCCTGCAGAGTACACGGCTAATGCGGGAAGCTCTAAATGGCAGCGAAGGAAGCGTTGTTCTTCTGGATGATGAATTCCATCCAATCTGGATCAATAAGGCGGCAGAAAAATTTTTAGGGCTCTCCATAAACGAATTGGAAAATGCTGATTTCCGGGAGATGCTGCCCGATGTCGATTGGGGGCAGCTGCAGCAGTGGAACCAAAAAGGACAGTATATTACCAATGATACCAGGCTTACAACTGGCAAGTGTATTTATGATTGCAGTGCGGTCATCACGCCGACACTTGATGCAAACAGGCGAACATTCACTGTTAACTTAAAGCAGCAGGAACATTTGATTGCTTCTGTAAATAAAGTTTCAGGAAATCGAGCAAATTACACATTTTCCAGTATTTATGCGCAGGATCCTCAGATGAAAAAAGTCGTACAGTTAGCACAAAAATATGCCCACTATGATGGCGCGGTACTCATTGAGGGCGAGAGCGGAACGGGTAAAGAGCTGTTTGCACAGGCCATTCATAACGAAAGCAGCCGCGCTAAAGGGCCCTTTGTGGCAGTAAATTGTGCCTCCCTACCGCGGGATTTGATTGAAAGCGAGTTGTTCGGCTACGAAAAGGGGGCTTTTACCGGAGCCTTGCGGGAGGGAAATCCAGGAAAATTTGAGTTGGCCAATCACGGAACATTGTTTTTGGATGAGATTGGAGAAATGCCCCTTGAGTTCCAGGCAAAGCTGCTGCGGGCAGTGGAATCCCTCCGTATCCGGCGTCTTGGGGGAACTCAGGAGAGGAAGCTGGACTTGCGGGTTATTGCTGCGACTAACCGCAATTTACGGCATGAGGCAGAGCAAGGACGGTTCCGACAAGATCTTTATTACCGACTCAATGTTTTAAAATTGGATATCCCGCCGTTGCGTGAGAGACCTCTGGATATTGGCTTCTGTGCAAAGGCGTTTTTGGAGCGGTTTAACCAAAAATATCCTGAGCAAAGAAAGGAAATGTCCCCGGATTATCTGGATGCGTTGCAGCAGTATGATTGGCCTGGCAATGTTCGGGAGCTGCAAAACAGCATGGAGCGGACTTTTTACGCCTGTAATACGGATGTCCTGACGGCAGATGATTTTCGCTTTGTTATAACGGGTATGACAGTTTCGGACAAGAAGGAGAACTGTGGGCAGAAAAATAAACGGGAAGAAATCTTGGCAGTGCTGCGGTCAGCAGAGGGCCGCGCGGAGGTTGCTGCGCAAAAACTGGGAATCAGTCGAGCCACATTTTATCGCATGTGTAAGCGGTATGGCATAGAACCCAAGAAAGTCAAATAAAAATCTCACATTTGTCTCACCCTGTTGAGAAAATATCAGAGTCCGTGAGACTGCCACGAGAAAAATCTCGGCAGTCCCGCGGACTTTTTACTTATTTTTAAGGAAAACCAGAGTTTTTATGGTGATAAATTCACAAGTGAATAGCCAGAGTTTTGTCGCAGCTAGCGAAATTATATATAGGCAAAAGAAATGGCATGAAAATTGCTATATATTTAAGTGAAAGCAACCACAAATACGGATAAGCCTGCAAGGGGGTGAAATATGGGTCGTTATATCATTGAGTTCGGTATGGGGACAGATTTCCACGGCCAGGATGTGAGCAAGGCCGCTGCCAAAGCGGTTAAGGATGCTGTTTCCCGCAGCTGTCTATGTGGTCTGAGCGAAGTACTGAGACTGGAAGATTTGAATCAGGTCAAGATCACGGTCACTGTGGCGGTGCCGAGGCCGGAGGAGGTGAATCCCAAACTGGTAGCGGAATGCCTTCCTATTGGAAGTGCGGAGGTTCGGGCAGTAAATGGCGGATTGCATCTGCCTGGACTGTACCTGCCCCAGTTTGGCGACAAAGATGACAGCATTGAGGTGGCTGTCGCAGCGGTAGAAGTTGAAATCCCGGAACGGAACGCCGTTCTTAAACAATTTATAAGGAGGTCATTTAATGAAAGTATCCAAGGAAGCCATGAAGGACATGTACCTGCGGATGGTGCGCATCCGTGAATTTGAGAGTAAGGCGCAAAGCCTGTTTGCCGACGGCAAGATCCCCGGTTTCGTACATCTGTATCTGGGCGAGGAGGCTGTTGCCACCGGTGTGTGTGAGTGCCTGCGGGATGACGACTACATCACCAGCACCCATCGCGGCCATGGACATATCGTGGCCAAAGGCGGCGATTTGAAGTTCATGATGGCGGAGCTTTACGGCAAGGCTACTGGCTACTGCAAGGGCAAGGGCGGTTCCATGCACATCGCGGATCGTGACAAGGGCATCCTGGGTGCCAACGGCATCGTGGGTGCCGGCCATAACATCGCTGTGGGGGCTGGATTGTCCGCCCAGTACCGGGGTACGGACCAGGTCTGCGTCTGTTTCTTCGGTGATGCATCCACCAACCAAGGGACTTTCCATGAGTCCCTGAATATGGCCGCCATCTGGAAGCTGCCCATCATCTTCGTCTGTGAGAACAACAACTACGGTATCTCCATGAGCCAGGCCCGGCATCAGGCCATCAAAGACGTGGCGGATCGCGGCGCGGCCTATGGCATTCCCGGTATTGCCGTGGACGGCAACGATGTCATGGCCGTCAATGAAGCTGCCGCCGAAGCGGTGGCGCGTGCCCGGAAAGGCCAGGGCCCCACGCTGTTGGAGTGCAAGACCTATCGCTGGAGAGGCCACTTTGAGGGCGACCCCGGCAACTACAAGCCCAAGGAAGAACAGGAGGCTTGGCTGAAAAAAGATCCCATCCCCCGGTTTAAGACATTTCTTCTGGAAAACAAAATTCTGACAGCGGAGGAGATTGCTGCGCTGGACCAGCAGGTCAAGGACGAGATGGCGGAGGCTATCCGCTTTGCCGACGAAAGCCCTGATCCCGCTGTGGAGACCGTGGTTCAGGATATTTATTCCGACATCGTTGAGGAGGTACGTGCCAGATGAAGAAGATGAGTTATGCGGAAGCCATCCGGGAGGGTATGAGCATCCGGATGCGTGAGGACCCCAATGTGTTGCTGTTTGGCGAGGATGTGGGCGCATTCGGAGGCTGCTTTGGTGTTACCGCCGGTATGTTCAATGAATTCGGCGATAAGCGGGTGCGGGATACCCCCATCAGCGAGGGCGCTATCATCGGCGCGGCGGTTGGCTCTGCTGCCACTGGCCTTCGCCCTATCGCGGAGCTGATGTTCTGCGACTTCCTGACCGTCGGCATGGATCAGTTGGTCAACCAGGCGGCCAAGATGCGCTATATGTTCGGCGGCAAGATTTCCATGCCCATGGTGGTCCGCCTGCCGGGCGGCGCCGGCGTCAGCGCGGCGGCCCAGCACTCCCAGTCCCTGGAGGCATGGGTCACCCATGTGCCGGGCCTGAAGGTTGTTTATCCTTCCACTCCGCAGGACGCACTGGGCCTGATGCTCTCCGCCATTGATGACGACAACCCCGTCATGTATGTGGAGCACAAGGCCATGTATACCCTGAAAGGCGAAGTGAACAGCTTTGACCCCATTCCTCTGGGTAAGGGCGATATCAAGCACGCCGGTGATGATGTGACAGTGATTGCTACCGGTAAGATGGTCCATGAGGCGCTGGCTGCAGCCAAGGCGCTGGGGGACGAAGGGATCTCTGTTGAGGTTTTGGACCCCCGCTCCCTGTATCCTCTGGACAAGGATCTGATCGCGCAGTCTCTGAGCAAGACCCACAAAGCGGTCATCGTTACGGAAGAGAACCGCCGCGGTGGTTATGGCGGCGAGATTTCCGCCATCATTGCCGAGGAAATGTTCGACTACCTGGACGCACCGGTGATTCGGCTGGGAGCTCTGGATACTCCTGTGCCTTTCGCTCCCGTTTTGGAGCAGGCGTATCTTCCCAATGCACAGGACATTATTAAAGCTGTCCGTGAGCAGGCGTAAAGGCCATTAGCAAAGGAGGGGCGTCATGCCCAGTATCGGTATTATTGCGAATCCGGCATCAGGAAAGGACATCCGCAGACTGGTGTCATATGCGACGACAATCGACAATCAGGAGAAGGTCAACATTGTCAAGCGCATCGTGCTGGCAGCCCAAGCCATGGGAATTGATTCGGTGTGGTTTATGCCGGATACGTTCCAAATTGGCTGGACAGTAATTTCAGATCTTTCAAGAGATGAAAAACTGCGGGCAGAATGCCATATCCTGGATATGCCGCTGACCGCCACGCCAGAGGACACCACCAAAGCTGCCACCAAGATGGAAGAGATGGGAGTCGGCTGTGCTGTGGTACTGGGCGGAGATGGGACCAGCCGTGCCGCGGCTAAGGGCATCCATCGGATGCCCCTCCTTCCTCTTTCCACAGGAACAAATAATGTGTATCCAGCCATGACGGAGGGAACGGTGGCCGGAATGGCCGCCGCTGTTATAGCGCAGCTGTCGGATATAGAAAAATGCTGTATTCGGGACAAGCGAATCGAGGTGTCCTTAAACGGGGATTTTAAGGATATAGCATTGGTGGATGCTGTAATTTCAGACGATTTATGGGTTGGCTCCAAAGCCATCTGGGAGCCAGAAAAATTGCGCCATATTTTTGTTACCCGCTGTCATCCGGCAAGTATCGGTTTTTCCTCTGTCGCGGGCTGTCTTTATGTCGTAAAAGATACAGATGATTATGGGTTGGCGGTTGACATGGAATCTCCGGGGGAAAAAATTCTTGCGCCTATCGCTGCAGGTATCTTGTCACCACTGGAAATTGGCAGAGTGAGGATTATGCCCATTGATACCCCGCAGCAAATTGCCCTGAAAGCTGACTGCATGGTAGCGCTGGATGGTGAAAGGGAGCTGCGCGGCCATAAGGGAGACATGCTGACGTTCACCATTACAAAAAAAGGGCCATGGCGCGTCCAGACAAGAGAGACGCTGGAAGAAGCGGCCCGCTGCGGCTTTTTTGCCGCCGAAAGACTTTTAAATTCAAAGTAACCAGGAGGTATGTACATGGCACTGGAAATCCTCATGCCGAAGCTGGGCCTGACCATGACGGAAGGGACCATTGAGGAGTGGAAATTCAAAGAGGGCGATGCTGTTAAAAAGGGCGATGTCCTGTTTTCTGTTGCGACAGACAAATTGACCAATGATGTGGAGGCCGAGGCAGATGGCATTTTACTGAAAATTCTGCTGCCGGAGGGTGAGACCGCGTCCTGCAAGGCGGTGATTGGATACATAGGCCAGGCAGGTGAGGTGGTTCCCACTGCTGGAGAGAATAAAATCGAGGCACCGGAGGAAACAAGGTCGGACAATATCGGCATCCAGGCGGAAAAAACAGACACACGGGCACCCGGCGCTCCTGTTTTGGCATCTCCCGCCGCTAAGAAGCTGGCGAAGGAGAAGGGGATTGACCTGGTGAGTATCCCAGGCACAGGGCCGAAAGGCAGGATTACCCTGGAGGATGTTGAGGCGTATCTGGCAAAACCTCAGCCTGCGGAGGGTGAGGCTGGCCAAAAAACCAGCCCCATGGCCGCCAAGCTGGCCGCCGAGCTGGGCGTGGACGTCAGCAAGCTGGACGTCCAGGGCCGCGTGATGAAGGCGGACGTGCTGGCCGCCGCCGCTCCCGCTGCCGCCGCCCCCGCGCAGGGCAGCAACGACCTGCCTCCCGTGAAGGTGAACCCGCTGCGCCGCAGCATCGCGGCCAACATGTCCGCCTCCTGGGCCACCTCTCCCAGAGTCACGTACACCCATCCCGTGGATGTCACGGCGATGAAGGACCTGCGTGCCAAGCTGAAGGACGGCCTGAAGGAGCAGGGGATCAAGCTAACCTACAACCACATCATCATGAAGGTGGTGGCCAAGGCCCTGACGGAGTTCCCCGATATCAACGCCAGCTTCGCAGGCAACATGCTGACCCGCCACATCCATGTCAACATGGGCCTGGCAGTGGCAAAGGGCGACGGCCTAATCGTCCCCAACGTGAAGAGCTGCGAGGAAAAGTCCTTGGCCGAGATCGCCAAGGAGACCGAGGCCCTGATCGAGGCCACCCGGTTCGGCAAGATCGCCATGGAGGACATGACCGGCGGCACCTTCACCATCTCCAGCCTGGGACCCTACGGCATCACCAATTTCTCCCCCATCATCAACCAGCCCGAGCTGGCGATCCTGGGCGTGTGCGATATGGTGGATACCCCCGTTGTGCGTGACGGTCAGATCGTGATCCGTTCCATGATGAACCTGTGTCTGACCGCTGACCACCGCGTGATCGACGGCGTGATGGCCTCCAAGTTCCTCAAGCGCATCTGCGAACTGCTGGAGAACCCCTATCTCCTCCTTACCTGACAGACAAAGGACGGAGGCGAGTGCCTCCGTCCTTTTCAGATGAAAAGAGCGATCGAAAGGAGCTGTACGATGAAACTGCAAGCCGCATTCATTTTCCTGGTGGGTGATGCCGACGAGACCACCCGTGCCGTCGTCTCGACGCCGAGCATCGAGCTGCACGCCATTGGGTGCAGGAATTATGACGAGGCCGTCTCCGTTGCAAAGGCGTGCGTGGCGGACGGCGTGACCGCCGTGGAGCTGTGCGCGGGCTTCGGCAACGAGGGTATTGCGCGCATCCAGCAGGCCGTCGGCCCGGATGTGGCGGTGGGCGCTGTAAAGTTTGATTTCCATCCCGCCCTGGGCTTCCGGAGCGGAGACAGGCTCTTTTGAAAGAACCGCAAGGACTGTGTATAGATTTTAGAAGCAGAAAGGAACTGTGAATATGGCAACTGAAGTACTGATGCCGAAGCTGGGCCTGACGATGACGGAGGGCACCATCGAGGAGTGGAAGATCAAGGAGGGCCAGCCCGTTAAGAAAGGCGACGTGCTGTTCTCCGTGGCCACTGATAAGCTGACCAACGATGTGGAAGCGGACGCTGACGGCATCCTGCTGAAGATTTTGCTGCCCGAGGGCGAGACCGCCGAGTGCAAGAGCGTCATCGCCTATATCGGCGCTGAGGGCGAGGCGGTTCCCGGCGCCGCCCCTGCTGCCGCTCCCGCGGCCGAGGCTGCTTCCGCAGCTCCCGCCGCTGCCGCTCCTGCCGCCGCGGCACCTGCGGCCGGCCCCAAGACTGTGCTGGTGGTTGGCGGCGGCCCTGGCGGCTATGTGGCCGCCATCCGCGCCGCGCAGCTGGGCGCCAAGGTCACCGTCATCGAGAAGGAGCACCTGGGCGGTACCTGCCTGAACGTGGGCTGCATCCCCACCAAGTGCCTGCTGCACAGCGCGGAGCTGATCTCCCAGATCAAGGAGCAGGGCGCTGACATCGGCGTGAAGGTGACGGGCGTGGAAGTGGACTTCCCCCAGGTCATCGCCCACAAAAACGCCATCAGCAAGAAGCTGACCAGCGGCATCGCGGGCCTGTTCAAGCTGAACAAGGTGGCGAAAATTGACGGCGAGGCCAGCTTTGTGGCCCCTGGCAAGCTGTCTGTGAAAAAGGCCGACGGCAGCACTGAGGAGATGACCGCTGACGCCATCATCCTGGCCACCGGCTCCGTCAACAGCCAGCCCCCTATCCCCGGCCTGAAGGAGAACCCCAACTGCATCGACTCCACCGGAGCCCTGAGCCTGGAAGCCCTGCCCAAGAGCATGGTGGTCATCGGCGGCGGCGTCATCGGTCTGGAACTGGCCTGCGCCTATGCGGCCTTCGGCACCAAGATCACCGTTGTTGAGGCCCTGGACCACATGCTGCCCATGCTGGACGGCGACCTGACCACCATCGGCGTGGCGCACATGAAGAAGATGGGTATGGAGTTCAACCTGGAGTGTCCTGTGCAGTCCGTGGAGCCCTCTTCCGTGGGCGCCAAGGTGGTCTGCAAGAACAAGGCGGAGGAGACCGTCAGCTTTGAGGCGGAGAAGGTCCTGGTGGCCATCGGCCGCCGCGCCAACACCGCCAGCCTGAACCTGGAAGCCGGCGGCCTGAACAACGACCGGGGCCGCATCATCGTCAACGACAAGATGGAGACCAATGTCCCCGGCGTGTACGCCATTGGCGACTGCGTATTCGGCAAGGCCCAGTTGGCCCATACTGCTTCCGCCATGGGCGAGGTGGCCGCTGAGAACATCATGGGTATCCCCGCCGTCTATGACGAGAAGACCAACCCCACCTGCGTGTACATGGAGCCCGAGGCGGCTTCCGTGGGCCTGACGGAAGAGCAGGCCAAGGCCAAGGGCCTGAACTACAAGGTGGGCAAGTTCCCCATGAGCGCCAACGGCAAGGCGCTGATCCTGAACGGCGGCGAGGGTCTGGTGAAGATCATCGCGGACGCCAAGTACGGCGAGGTGCTGGGCATGCACATCATCGGGCCCCGTGCCACGGACCTGATCGCCGAGGGCGCCCTGGCCATCCGGCTGGAAGCCACCATCGATGAGCTGATCTCCACCATCCACAGCCACCCCACGGTCACCGAGACCATGCGGGAGGCCGCTCTGAACGTGGAGAAGCGCGCTATTCATACGATGAATCGATAAATGTATGTTTTCCACTCGGTGAATGCCGGATTGTTCTATCAGGTTGAAGATTGCGGGTTGCTGATTGATACCTTGCATGATGGAGGCAGAGGCTTTTCCTGCACTCCCGGTAATATTTTGAATCAAATCGCAGCGCATACAAATGTTGCTGCGAAAGAGATTCATTTGACCTTTACCCACCTTCATGATGATCACTTCAGTGGAAAACAGGTACGCGATTTTATGAGAAAATATCCTACGGCAAAAATCTGCATGCCGGAAATGTGGATATCTGGCGTCAATTTGGATGAGAATATCAGGCGGACATATATTTTGGATCTTGGCAGATCCCATTTAACAGCGTTTCCTACGGTTCATGACGGAAAAGAATATGCAAAAGTGCCGCACCAATCTCTGATGCTTCAGGCATCAGGTCAACAACATCTGATATGTGGTGATGCGCTTTTGGATCTTTCTCTGGCCCGTCATGTACAGAGGGCATGTCCAGGAGACATTTGTGCGGCTTTTGTCAATGTATATCAGCTTGCATCCAAGCCAGGACAGGCATTTTTGAAAGCAATATGCCCGCGACATATCTTTCTATATCATTTGCCATTTAAGGAAGACGATATTTTTCCTATCGAAAAATCGCAGTAAGCGTTATCATGCGTTTGCCACAGGAACTGAAATATGTGCAGCTTTTGGAGCCAATGCAGTCCATTTTTTGAGAAATTGAAAAAGCGCACCACATATCTCTGCAGCCTCTGAGAAACGAAATTTTCTTGCCGCCCCTCCGAATGCTCTCTCTTCCCCCTAGCATTCGGAGGGGTAACCATATAGTATAGTTGGATATGAAATTAACTTGACTTAAAAGAATATGTTGACAGTCTGTAATTTTTGTAAGGATCCGTTTTACAACCAAGCCTTTGAGGAGTTTATTTTTCAAACATTTTTGGAGGATGATATTTTTTTCCTATGGCAAAATGTCACCTCTGTAGTGGTGGGCAGCTATCAGAACATCTGCCGGGAGGTCCATGTGGAGACCTTGCGGAAGCTGGGCATCCCTATGGTCCGCCGCATGAGTGGCGGCGGCACAGTCTACCACGACTTGGGCAACGTGAATTACACCTACATCACACAGCAGGACGGTCCGTTGGACTATGATCGCTGCCTCAAGCCGGTGATCGACGCCCTAAACGCCATCGGCGTGCCTGCCCGGAAAAGCCGCACCTGCGACATTGCTATCGGGGAGCGGAAGATTTCCGGCAGCGCCCAGCGAGTGACCGGAGGACGGGTCCTGCACCATGGGACACTGCTGTTCCAGTCCGATCTGACCGTCCTGGACCAGATCACCACCCACCACAAGAACGACTGCTTCCGGTCCAAGGGGACGATATCCGCCATCTGCCCCGTGACCAACATCGCCGACCACCTGGCCGAGCCCATGACGCTGGAGGAGTTCCAGTGCCGGCTGCTGAATCAGATGGCGCCCGCCGGCAGCCCCCATCTGACCCTGACGGCGGAGCAAGAGACGGAGGTCCGGCGTCTGCGGGATGAGAAGTACCGCAGCTGGGAGTGGACCTGGGGCAAGACCCCTGCCTTTACATATGAGAATAGCGGCGCCTTTGCCGGCGTGCCCATCCGCGTGGCCTATTCCGCCAAGCGGGGCATCGTCTCCGATGCCGCCATCGACTGCGCCGCCCTGGACGGCCAGGAGGCCGCCCGCCTGCTGAACGGCGCCCGGCTGGACCCGGAGGGCTTTGCGGGCATCTGCCGGCTTCTGGCGGGAGACCGGGCAGAGGAACTGATGGACTGGCTGCTCTGAATCCAGAAGCTTTTCCTATAGAACAACGGTAAGATAACCGCGGTCAACGCGGAGAAGGGATGGATCATACCATGGAAAAAGAACTGACAATGCCCAAACTGCGTCCGGAGATGGAAAAGGGAGTCCTGTGCGCCTGGCTGAAAGAGGAGGGCGACACTGTCGCCGCCGGTGAGCCCCTGTTCGAGATCGAGACGGACAAGGTGGTCAACCAGATCGAGGCCACGGAGAGCGGCGTTTTGAAAAAGCAGCTGGCCGAGGAGGGCGACACGGTGGACGTGGCGGCCCCGGTGGCCATTCTGGAGACGAAGTGAGGCTGGTTCCGCCATGGAGAAGAAACCTGAGTGGCTGAAAGTCCGCTATAATCAGGAGGCCGTCACAGAGGTGGCGGAACTGATGCGGGACCTGAACCTGAACACTGTGTGCAAGGAGGCCAACTGCCCCAACCTGGGGGAGTGCTACCGCAAGCACACCTCCACCTTTATGATCCTGGGCAGCATCTGCACCCGGAACTGCCGGTTCTGCAACGTCACCACCGGCCATCCCCTGCCTCCAGCCCCGGAGGAGCCCATGAACGTGGCGAAAGCCGCCAAGAAGCTGGGGCTGCGGCACGTGGTGCTGACCTGCTCCACCCGGGACGACCTGCCCGACGGCGGCGCCGAGCAGTTTGCCAAGTGCGTCCGGGCCATCCGGGAGCTGTGCCTCGGAATCACGGTGGAGACCCTGATCTCCGACATGAAGATGAACACTGACGCCCTGGACATTGTCATCGCCGCCCACCCGGAGGTGCTGAACCACAACGTGGAGACCGTCAAGGAGCTGCAGGCTGCTGTGCGGCCCCAGGCCCGGTATGAGCGCTCTTTGAACGTACTGCGGTACTGCAAGGAGAAAGCCCCCTCGCTTCTGACCAAGACCGGCTTTATGGTGGGCCTGGGCGAGACGGAGGAGCAGATCAGCGCCCTGATGGACGACATTTTAGACACCGGCTGCGACATCCTGACCATCGGCCAGTACCTCCAGCCCTCGCCCCAGCACTATCCCCTGGCCCGGTACGCCACGCCGGAGGATTTTGCCCGCTACAAGGAGATGGCCCTGGCCAAGGGCTTCCGCCATGTGGCCTCCGCGCCCCTAGCCCGCAGCTCCTATAAAGCCTGGGAGGTATTGGAGGACGTCCATGATCTATATTGAGACCAATTCCACCGACGTCTATTACAACTTCGGCCTGGAGAACTACTTCACCGTGGAAAAGCGGCTGCCGGACACTGTATTCCTGTTCTGGCGCACCACGCCTACGCTGATGGTGGGCAAGTACCAGAATGTGATGGAGGAGATCAACAAGCCCTACGCCGACGCCCACGGCATCAAGATCGTCCGCCGCATGAGCGGCGGCGGCACCATCTATACGGACCTGGGCGGCTGGCAGTTCTCCTTTATCCAGCACCGGGACGCGGAGCAGATTGAATTTGAGGAATACATCGCCCCGGTCATCGACGCCCTGAAGGAGCTGGGCGTTGCGGCCGCCTTTAACGGCCGCAATGATTTGACCATCGATGGGAAGAAGTTCTCCGGCAACGCCCAGTACCGGCTGGAGGACTGCATCGTCCACCACGGCTCGCTGCTGTTTGACACGAACATCCGCCAGATGGTGGAGTCCACCACCGTGGACAGCTATAAGATCCTGTCCAAGAGCATCAAGTCCGTCCGGGACCGGGTGACCAACATTGCCGAGCATCTGCCCGTCCCCATGGAACCGGAGGAGTTCAAGACCTGCATGGTCCGGCACATCATGGGCGGCAGCGACGCGGTCTATGAGGTGACGCCGGAGGACGACGTGCGCATCCGCCAGCTGGCGGCGGAGAAGTTTGACAACTGGGAGCGCATCTATGGCACCAATCCCAAGTTCAACATTGAGCGCACTGGCCGGTTCGAGGGCGGCAAGATGCAGTTCAAGATCGACGTGCAGAAAGGCGTGATCCAGCACGCCTCTGTCTACGGGGACTTTTTCTCCACCCTGGGCGCGGACACCATCTGCGCCGCCCTGATAGGCTGCCGCTATGAGCGGGCCGCCGTGCTGGAGGCGCTGCGGGCCCATCACATCGACGGCGCGGTCTACCGCATCTCCGCCCAGGAGATGGCAGAGGTTATCGCGGACTGAAATAAAAAGCTCCATGGCCCGACTAAGAATGCATCCTTTATTTTTGTGGTAATATGCATGCTTTCTGCTCGGATATATCAGTTTAATTAAAAAACATTTCCATTCCAGGTGCTGGGGAGATCCGGGTGGCGGTGGTCTCCGGGCTGGGGAATACCCGGAAGCTGATGAAGTCCCTGGAGAGCGGGCAGAGCCGCTACGACTTCGTGGAGGTGATGGCCTGCCCCGGCGGCTGCGCCGGAGGCGGCGGACAACCCATCCATGATGGGGAGGAACTGGCCGGCAAACGAGGCGATGCCCTGTGGAAGCTGGACCAGAAGGCCCCCATCCGCTTCTCCCATGAAAACCCGGAGATCCAGACCCTCTATCAGGAGTTCCTGGAGCGGCCGCTGGGAAGGAAGTCCCACCATCTGCTTCACACGGATCATACGGCTTGGGAGATTGTTGAGAAAACATGATGGTTGAACTTTAGACTCAATGGTAATTTTACATAGATAGTTGTATAAAAATTAGATGAAATGTAGAAAGTGTGATGGATCACCAAAAATTTTTAAGACCCGGCAATTACCTTGCCGGGTCTTGCTTTATCCTCAAAACCACAGAGCGAGGTGAGGGGGTGAGGTGATTGGGGCCATCTGAACGAAGACAGGCGATTTGGGAATATTGGTGTAGCGCACGGTTTGACACAACCAAACACTTGGCAGACCGTTTTGGCGTTTGCGAACGAACGATCCGAAGCGACTTAGTCACACTCGCCTGTACATATCCCATTGAAACCTCATTTGGCCCTTATGGAGGAATCCGCGTTTCAAATTGGTACCACCCTGAGCAGAAACGACTTTCACCCAAGCAGACATCTCTGCTGGTAAGAGTCCGCGTAACGCTGGAAGGTGAAGATTTGAAAGTGATGAACTCCATCCTCATCCAATTTGCTCTGCCGGGAAGCTACTGACTGAGAGGCAGCTATAACTCCCCGATGTACCTAGAAAACAGAATATCCGGCAACGAATCAACATCAACTGACGGTCTCCCGACGAGGGGGACAGCGATGCGGTGGAGGCGCGAAGACCACCTGTGCGGAATAGAATCCGCATCAATGACGGCCATAAAAAGGTGTAGAGCGGGTCCCTCCAGCCAAAAGCAGCTCTGGCAGGCTGTTTCGCCACGACCCCGTCAGTCTACAATGGTACCCCTGCCCAGCCACAGATACAAGCAATGGGGGCAGCTCGGAGAGATCCTCGGAGGGGTGAGAGTCCCGGAGGGCGTCGCCAGACGCCGGTTCGTATGCCGCCCAGCAGCTCGGGAAGTAGTGTCGAATAGAGCTGAAGCATCATAAATCTACAAAAGTGTCCGCCTCGGATCGTGGCTTAGCGACATGAGCAGAACAGCTTTCAGGAGAGTGGACGCTTTTCAAAATTGCAGGCCGGAGAGTGTGAAATCTCTCCGGCCTGCGATTCAGTATTATAGAAAGCCCGAAAATTATAGAGCTGTAATGGAGTTTCGTGGTAGTTGTATTTGTGAAATCAAAAAATTAAGAAGGGAGCACACGATCATGGCGAACCAATATTACAAATCCTTTGAGGAATTACCCGTCATGCTGACGATTCCGCAAGTGGCAAGCGTACTCAGCATATCCCGGGCCGGCGCATATGAGCTGGCCCACAGTAAGAACTTTCCGTCCATGTTAATCGGCAGCAGGATCGTTGTTCCCAAGGACAGGCTTTTGGCCTGGGTCGACAGCAAAGTGTCTGAACGGGTTTAACGAAAGAGTTGGAGGTGCGCTGAAATGCCTGGCCGAAGAGCACGGGGAGAGGGAAGTATCCGAAAACGTCAAGACGGAAGATGGGAAGGCCGCTATACAGCAGGCCGGGATAATGCGACAGGGAAGTTAATCTATAAGAGCGTGCTGGCGAAAACGCAGACGGAGTGTAAAAGGAAACTCCGTGAGATTTTAGAGAATCAGCTCCAAGCTCTGACTATGAATTTTGCGGAGCAGATCCGAGATACCCCCGTAGAGCCGCAGCAACAATCAAGGACATCATCCACTGTAGGTGAGTGGCTCGACACCTGGTTTTCTCTTTATATCAAGCCGAATGTGCGAAAAAGTACAGAGGTCCAATATCGCTACTTTATCAAAGGGATCTTGGAACCACGCATTGGAAACACAGCTCTTCCGGATTTGACTGGATTTCGCTTACAGCAGCTCTATCAGGAATTGCGGGAAAACGGGAAGATCCGCCCGCAGGGGAACACAGATCCCGGTCTGAGTCCAAAGACCATTCGCGGGATCCATACAATGCTTCATAACGCTCTTGGTCAAGCTGTGAAGGAGGGATTAATCTTGAAAAACCCAACGGATGATTGCAGACCCCCAAGAGTAGATCGAAAAGAAATGAAAGTCATCAAACCGGAGCAGGTTGGCTCCTATCTGCAAGCTGCGGCAGCGCGGAATGTGCTGCCGATGTTTTTTCTGGAACTGACCAGCGGACTCCGTAAAGGGGAACTACTTGCGCCGCTTTGGAGCGATCTTGACGTAAAGAGACGCAGTATTTCCGTCACAAAATCTGTCTCCAGGCGGGATGGCGTGCTGGAGGTATCGCCGCCCAAGACACGTCACTCCATACGAAATATCATCATCCCGCAGCAGGCAGTGGATCTGCTGATCCAGGAGCACAGTCTGCATCCGAACAATCCCTATATGTTCCCATCGCCGGTGACAGGGGAGATGTATTGCCCGGATACCATCAACCATCTCCACAAGAAGCTTCTCAAAGACGCAGGACTGGAAGACTGCCGCTTCCACGACCTGCGTCATACCTTTGCCACGCTGGCCCTGCAAAACGGGGTGGATGTTAAGACCCTCTCCGGGATACTGGGACACTATTCATCCGGTTTCACGCTGGATACCTACACCCACGTCACCACGAAAATGCAGGAGGAGGCGGCCGAAAAGATGGGCCACTTCATGGAGATGAAGCTGTAGAGGAAATGCCGTAATCGTCCAATTCGTCCAGCCCCGTTCAACGGCGAATGGGTCAGTTCATGGGTCAAAAATGGGTCAGGAAAAATAAAACCCTCAAAAAAGTACAAAAAACCCGCCGATTTCAAAGAAATCAACGGGTTTCCTGGTACGCCCTGAGGGATTCGAACCCCCGGCCTTCTGGTCCGTAGCCAGACGCTCTATCCAGCTGAGCTAAGGGCGCACATCCTGTCCTGCCGGACAGCTTTATTATAATAGCATGTCTGATTTCAAAATGCAAGAGTTTTTTTGGATTTTTTATGTTAATTTTCAAACCCTTGTAAACGCCGGGGTTCTGTGCTAAAGTGGAGTTAAAGTTTTCATTCGGGAAAGAGAGAAGCGGACCATGGAGAACTACGCATTCAAAAGCGTCGCGTTCGGCGGATTCGACAAGCAGGATGTGATCCACTATATTGAGCAGACTGCCAAGGAGGCCGCCGCCGTCCAGGAGAGGCTGCAGAAGGAGAACGAGGACCTGCAGACAGAGGCGGACAGCCTGCGGACCCAGGTCCGGGAGCTGCAGACGCGGCTGGAGACGGAGACCGCCCTCCGGGAGCAGGCCCAGTCCGAGCTGGAGCAGGAGCGCACAGCCCGGCAGGGGCTGGAGGCATTCAAGCCGGAGGCTGAACGGCTGGCCGCTGAGCTGGAGCGGCTCCGGCCGGAGGCGGAGGCCTACGCCCAGTTCCGGGACCGGGTGGGGGACATCGAGTGCGACGCCCACAAACGGGCCGCTGAGCTGGAGGCGTCCACCACCGCCAGGCTGCGCCGCACGGTGGAGCTGTTCCGGGCCCAGTATGTGACGCTGATGTCCTCCTTCGAGTCCACCGCCTCCCATGTGACGGCGGAGCTGCGGAAAGTTGAGGTCAACCTGTCTCAGCTGCCCCGGGCGATGGACCAGGCGGGGACAGAACTGAACGAGCTGGCCGCCCTGCTGGACCGGAGCACCAAGAAAGAGGAAAAAGAGCCGCGGGGTTGAGCCCCGCCGGATCTGAACGTTCGAATGGTGAGCCGTTCGAAAAACATGCATTGGTCAAAGCCGGATTGAGCCCGCAGATCGACCGCAAAGACTTGGGCGCACTCCGCGGATAATTGCCCCCGAAGCTGCCTAAGATAAGATGAACGGGGAGACTGCCCTGGAAAGGAACGACGCGCTATAGACGACCATCCGGGTATTCCTGCCGCCGGCAAGCGGCGGCAGGGAGGCCCTGAAGCCATCCATTTCGCATAGAGAAGCCCCATGACAGGAAAGAGGTGAAGAAGATGCCACTGGAAGTCATCGAGAACATCACACGCGTGGAGGCGGATAACCGGGAGCGCAAGGCCTCCGCAGAAGCAAAGGCGAAACAGATCGTCGCCGATGCACAGCGGGACGGTCTTGCGCTCTTGCAGCAGACGCGGGCTGCCGCTGCGGACCGGGGGCGGGAGCTGCTCCGTCAGGCGGAGGCAAGAGCTGCGGCCAGAGGAGACGAGATCGGGCAAGAAGCCCAGGCGGAGGCGGAGCGCCTGCGCCGTGAGGCGGAGAAGCGGCTGGACATGGCTGCCGATCTCATTGTCGGAAGGGTTGTGAAAGACTGACATGGCCATTGTAAAGATGAAGAGGCTCCGGGTGATCGCCATGGCAGCCTGCCGGGAAGAGCTGCTGGGGCAGCTCCAGCGGCTGGGCTGTGTGGAGATCCGGGAGCCGGAGACCGCTGGGGAGGACTGGTCCGGCCTGCTGGAGCGGGAGAGCTCCCGCCTGGCGGAGGCCAAAGGCGCCCTGGCGGAGGTGAACACCGCCCTGGCCGCCATGCGGCGGTACGGACAGGTGAAGGACGGGCTGTTTGTCAAGCGCAGGCTCGTCACAGAGAAGGAGTTTCTGGGCGGTGGACTGGAGGCGCAGGCCAAAACCGTCACCCAGGACGTGGGGGAGCGGCTGCGGACCCTTTCCGGGATCCAGACCGAGATGTCCCGCCTTCAGGCTCGCCGGGCAGGGCTGCTGCCCTGGCAGGATCTGGACCTGCCGCTGGAGGCGGAGGGAACGGAGCACGTGCTCTCCCGCCTGGGGACCTGCCCCGCGGGAACGGACGTGGGCGCCCTGCGGCTGGAGTTGGAGGCGCTGCCTGCGGAGCTGCTGGAGATCAGCGCCGACAAGCAGCAGCGATACCTGCTGCTCCTCTGCCACCGGGCGGCGGAGGAGCCGGTAATGGAGGTCCTGCGGGCCCACGGCTTCAGCGCGGCTGCTTTTCCGGGGGTCACCGGCACGGCGGCAGCGGATCTGAAGCAGACCGACCGGCAGCTGGAGGAGCTCCAGCGCAGGCGGGAGGAGGCCGAGGCGGCCATTGCGGAGAGCGCCCGGGAGCGGGACACCCTGCGGACCTACGCGGACCGGCTGACAGCGGAGACCGCTCGGGAGAGCGCGGCGGAGCGGCTGCTTACCGACGGGACCATTGTCTTCTTCGAGGGATGGGCCCCGGCGGAGCGCATGGCAGACGTGAGCGCCCTGCTGGAGCGCCTGGGCTGTGCCTGGGAGGCGGCGGATCCCGCGCCGGAGGAGTATCCGGAGGTGCCGGTGAAGCTGAAGAACAACTGTCTGACCCGGCCGCTGAACATGGTGACGGAGATGTACTCCCTGCCTGCCTATGACAATGTGGACCCCAACCCCCTCATGGCGCCGTTTTTCATCCTCTTCTACGGCGTGATGATGGCGGATATGGGATACGGACTGCTGATGATGCTGGCCTCCGTCTTTGTCCTGCGGACATACCGCCCGAAGGGAACGATGCAGCACTTCTTCGGCCTGCTGGGCTTGTGCGGCATCAGCACCTTTGTGATGGGCGCCCTGACAGGCGGTTTCTTCGGCGATTTCCTCACCCAGCTGGCCCAGCTGATCCACCCGGAGAGCACGTTCGCCCTGCCAGCCCTGTTCACGCCGCTGGACGACACGCTGATGATTCTGGTGGGCGCCATGTGCCTGGGCTTTGTCCAGATCCTCACCGGCATGGTGATCAGCGTGGTAGGGAAGCTGAAGCGCGGACAGTTCCTGGACGCGTTCTGGGAGGAGATCACCTGGTGGGTGGTCTTCGCCGGAATCGCGCTGGCAGTGCTGGGGGTGACGAACCTGGTGCTGTATGCGGGCATCGTGCTGGTGGTGGCCGGGCCTGTCATCAACGGAAAGGGATTCGGGAAGATCACCGGGATCTTCGGCTCCCTGTACAACCACGTGACCGGCTATTTCGGGGACATCCTGTCCTACTCCCGGCTGATGGCCCTGATGCTGTCCGGCAGCGTCATCGCTCAGGTGTTCAACACCTTGGGCGCCATCCCCGGCAACGTGGTGGTGTTCTTCATCGTCTCCATGGCGGGAAACGCCCTGAACTTCGCGCTGAATCTGCTGGGCTGCTACGTCCATGACCTGCGGCTCCAGTGCCTGGAGTTCTTTAAAAACTTCTATCAGGACGGCGGAAAGCCCTTCCGCCCCCTGGCGGTGGATACAAAATACGTGGATATTCAAAAAGACTGAGGAGGAATCGAGATATGGAGTTCTTTGAGGCATTCGGCGGTTTGGCATTGGGTCTGCTGGGCGCTGGTCTGGCAGCGGTCCTCTCGGGCATCGGGTCGGCCAAAGGCACCGGCATCGCAGGCGAGGCGGGCACGGGGCTTCTGTGCCAGGATCCCAGCAAGTTCGGCAAGGTGATGATCCTCCAGGTGATCCCCGGCACCCAGGGTCTGTACGGCCTGGTGGTGTGGTTCTTCGCGGTGTTCCGCATGGGGCTGCTGGACGGCACCGCCTTTGATATGACCGTGCAGGAGGGGCTGCGGTATTTCGTGGCCTGCCTGCCCATGGCGTTGGGCGGCCTGTTCTCTGCCATCGCCCAGGGCCGCGTGGCCGCCGGGTCCATCAACCTGCTGGCCAAGAAGCCCGACGACTGGTCCAAGGGCATGGTGCTGTGCATCACGGTGGAGTTCTACGCGATCCTGTCCCTGCTGGCCTCCATGCTCATGATTATCAACATCAGCGGCTGACCCTGGAGAAAGGGGACAGAGTATGAACGGTATCGACAAGATCACACAGCGGATCGGCGCGGACACCCAGGCGGAGATCGACCGCATCCTGGCGGACGCCGCCGTCCAGGCGGAGGCCGCGGCCGACAAGTTCCGCACCCAGGCGGAGGCCGAGGACCGGGACCTGCTGGCAAAGAGCGAGAGGGCCGCGGCGGAGCGGGAGGAGCGCCTTGTCAGCGCCGCCCAGATGGAGGCCCGGAAGACGCTTCTGACCGCCAAGCAGGAGATGGTGGAACGGGCTTACCAGCGGGCGCTGGAAAAGCTCCGTTCCCTGCCGCAGGAACAGTATGCGGAGCTGCTGGCGGCGCTGCTGGTGCGGGCGTCCTCCACCGGACGGGAGGAGGTTGTCTTCTCCCCGGAGGATCGGGAGGGCGCCGGCAAGGCGGCTGTGGCCCGGGCCAACGAGCTGCTGGCCAAGGAGGCCGCGCCGGAGCTGCCCCTCGGGGACGGCGTGGTAGCCAATCTTCTGAACAAGGTGGCCGCCGGCGTCAGCGCCTTCGCGCAGGGCACGGCCATGCTGGCCGTGTCGGAGGAGACCCGCGACATCTCGGGCGGCTTCATCCTGAAGGATGGGCGCATCGAGGTCAACTGCACCTTTGACGCCCTGGTGCGCGCGGAGCGGGAGCAGACCGCCGGCGAGGTGGCGAAGCTGCTGTTCCCGGAGGCGTGAGGAAGGAGGCGTCGGTTTGGCAAAGACCATCAAGGACACCGATTACCTGGTGATCTCCGCCCGGGTGAAGGCCCTGGAGACAGGGCTTCTGACGGCGGAGCGGATGGAGCAGATCCTGGATGCCAAAAGCGGCGAGGACGCGGGGAAGCTCTTGCAGGAGTGGGGGTATCCCCAGCTGGATCCCCGGCGGCCGGAGGCCATGGACGCGGCATTGTCCGCCGTGCGGGAGGCCACCTTGGCCGACTTGGCGGAGGGAACGCCGGACGCCCGGTATATCGATCTCTTTAAAGTGAAATACGACTATCATAATGTGAAGGCCCTGCTGAAGGCGGAGGCTGTGGGCACCGCCCCGGACCGTATGCTGATGGACATGGGCCGGGTAAGCACCGCCGAACTGGCAGAGGCGGTCCGCTCCCGGGAGCTGGATGGCTTGCCGGAGACGCTGGCCGCGGCCGTGGCGGAGGCCCGGGAGGTGCTGGACACCACCCGAGATCCCCAGCTCAGCGACATCGTGCTGGACCGGTGGTGCTACCGGGATATGGCGGCCCTGGCAGAGGAGACCGGCAGCGCGTTCCTCCGGGGCTATGTGGCGGTGCAGGTTGACGCAGTGAACCTGCGGACGGCGGTGCGGACGCTGCGCATGGGAAAGGGGGCGGACTTCCTCCTGGGCGCGCTGCTGGAGGGGGGAGACCTCGCTCCGGATGCGGTGGCAAAGGCCGCCTCCAGCGGGGCCGCGGGCCTGCGGGAGCTCTACGGCGCCACCCGCTTCCGCGACGCCGCGGAGGCAGGGGCAGAGGCCCTGAAGGGCGGCCCCCTGACGGCGTTTGAAAAGCTCTGTGACGACGCGGTGGGGGACTATCTGGCGGGCGCTCAGTCCGTGCCTTTCGGCGAGGCCCCTCTGGTAAGCTATCTGGCCGCACGGGAGACGGAGTACACGAACCTGCGGATCCTGCTGATGGGCCGCGCCGCCGGCATCGACCCGGCGGTGATCCGCACCCGCCTGCGGGCAAGCTATGTGTAAGGAGGCGGCGCCATGGCCACAACGTATCGGATCGCCGTGATCGGCAGCTGGGAGTCCGTCATGGGCTTTCGGGCCCTGGGACTGGAGACGTATCCCGTCACCGCCCCCGAGGAGGCCCGGGAGACCATCCGGGAGCTGGCAAAGAGCGGCGACTGCGGCATCATCTATCTGACGGAGCAGCTGGCAAAGGACCTGCCGGACGTGCTGGACCGGTATAAGGACGAGCTGCGGCCCGCCATCATCCTGATCCCCGGCCGGGAGGGCTCTCTCGGCATCGGTATGAACAACATCCAGCAGTCCATTCAGAGAGCGGTGGGCGCGGATATCCTCTGAGGAGAACAGGCTGACGCCGCTATGGCATTGCGATTTTCGACCCTGTTTGGGCCGCAATCGCGCCTCGTGTGCACACCGTCGGGCCAAGCCGGTCAGCAGGTGTTGCCGCACCTGCCGACCGGGGGCCTTCCTCGAAACAGCCCCGCTTTTCCGCCTCTGGCGGCGTTTCGGCTGTTTTCCCTGAGATGTGCCGGCGGGCGAACCCGCCTGCGCTGAATTCCCGCGCCGGTCTGCACCCAAGGGGATTTCCGCGCCGCTTCCAGCGGCTTGGGCGCGGACTGGTGGACGCCGCCCCAGGTGGCTGAGTCGGGGATTGTTCACCGCATACACGCTGCGGCGGACATGATGAATATTTTTCTTTCGCCTTACGGTGGGAGAACTGGAAAAACCGCGGTTTTTTCCGGGCACTATTTCTTGGCTCCGGCGGTTCGCGCCGGAGGTCCTTCCGGCGAAACTGGTGTGAAAGAAGGTTGAGCGAGTTTGAGCGGTAAGATTGTGAAGGTATCCGGACCGCTGGTGGTGGCCACGGGCCTGGCGGACGCCAATATGTCCGACGTGGTCCGCGTCGGCCCCCAGCGGCTGATCGGCGAGATTTTGACGATGAAGGGGGACTCCGCCTCCATCCAGGTGTACGAGGAGACCTCCGGCCTGGGACCGGGGGCGGAGGTGGTCACCACCGGCGCTCCCATGAGCGTGGAGCTGGGCCCCGGCATGATCGAGGGCATCTATGACGGTATCCAGCGGCCGCTGGAGAAGATCGTGGAGAAGGTGGGTGCCAACATCACCCGGGGCGTGGAGGTCCCCGCCCTGGACCGGGAGAAGAAGTGGGACTTCACCGCCGTGGTCACCCCCGGCACAAAGGTGGAGGGCGGCGACGTGATTGGCACCGTGCCGGAGACGCCGGTGGTGCTCCACAAGATCATGGTGCCTCCCAACATGAGCGGCACCATTACGGACATCAGGAGCGGCTCCTTCACCGTGGAGGAGACCGTGGCCACCCTGCGCACTGACAAGGGGGAGGACGTGCCCCTGACCATGGTGCAGAAGTGGCCGGTCCGGATCGGGCGGCCCTACAAGCACAAATATCCCCCCAAGCGGCCGCTGTGCTCCGGCCAGCGGGTCATTGACACCCTGTTCCCCATTGCCAAGGGCGGCACCGCCGCCGTGCCCGGGCCCTTCGGCTCCGGCAAGACTGTGGTGCAGCACCAGCTGGCCAAGTGGGCGGATGTGGACATCGTGGTCTACATCGGCTGCGGCGAGCGGGGCAACGAGATGACCGACGTGCTCCGGGAGTTCCCGGAGCTGAAGGACCCCCGCACCGGGGAGTCCCTGATGAAGCGGACGGTGCTGATCGCCAACACCTCCGACATGCCCGTGGCCGCCCGTGAGGCGTCGGTCTACACGGGCATCACCATCGCGGAGTACTTCCGGGACATGGGCTACGACGTGGCGGTCATCGCTGACTCCACCTCCCGCTGGGCGGAGGCCCTGCGCGAGATGTCCGGCCGGCTGGAGGAGATGCCCGGCGAGGAGGGGTACCCCGCGTACCTTGCCTCCCGCCTGGCCCAGTTCTACGAGCGGGCCGGCAGCGTGGCCTGCATCGGCTCCGATGACCGCCGGGGCAGCCTCACCGCCGTGGGCGCCGTGTCGCCGCCGGGCGGCGACCTGTCCGAGCCCGTGGCGCAGGCCACCATGCGGATTGTCAAGGTCTTCTGGGCCCTGGATTCGTCCCTGGCCTACAAGCGCCATTTCCCGGCCATCAACTGGCTGAACTCCTACTCCCTGTATCTGGACTCCCTGAAGCCTTGGTTTGACGAGAACCTGGGACCGGAGTTCCTGGAGGACCGGGCCAGCGCCATGAGCATCCTCCAGAGTGAGGCCAGCCTGAACGAGATCGTCCAGCTGGTGGGCAAGGACGCCCTGTCCCCGGCGGACCAGCTGACGCTGGAGGTGGCGCGGATGGTGCGGGAGGACTTCCTGCAGCAGAACGCCTTTGCGGATGTGGACAGCTTCTCCAGCTACGACCGGCAGGAAAAGCTGCTGGCCATGGTCCTGCGGTACGACCGGCTGTGCCGGGAGGCCATCTCCAAGGGCGCGCCGGTGGCGAAGCTCTTCGCCGTTCCGTCCCGTGAGAAGATCGGCCGGGCCAAGAGCGTGCCGGCTGAGGAGTACCAGCAGGTCTACCAGCAGATCTCCGCGGAGATGGAGCAGGAGATCACCGCCATTGCGGAGGAAGGAGGAGAGGACGCATGATCCGGGAATACAGAACGGTAGAGGAGATCGCTAGTCCTCTGATGATCGTCCGCATGGTGGACGGCGTCACCTATGACGAGCTGGTGGAGGTGGAGCTCCACGACGGCTCCGTCCGCCGGGGCCAGGTGCTGGAGGTCAACGGCGACACCGCGGTGGTGCAGCTGTTCGAGTCCGCCGCCGGCATCAATCTGGCGGACGCCAAGGTCCGCTTCCTGGGCCATCCGCTGCAGCTGGGCGTGTCCGCCGATATGCTGGGACGGGTGTTCAACGGCATGGGCCGGCCCATCGACGGCGGGCCGGAGATCCTGGCGGAGGAGTACCGGGACATCAACGGCCTGCCCATGAACCCGGCGGCCCGGGACTACCCCAACGAGTTCATCCAGACCGGCGTCAGCACCATCGACGGGCTGAACACCCTGGTCCGCGGGCAGAAGCTGCCCATCTTCTCCGGCTCCGGTCTGCCCCACGCCAATCTGGCGGCCCAGATCGCCCGGCAGGCCAAGGTGATCGGAGACGACACCTCCAAGTTTGCCGTGGTGTTCGCCGCCATCGGCATCACCTTTGAGGAGTCGGAGTTCTTCGTCAGCGAGTTCAAGCGCACCGGCGCCATCGACCGGACGGTCATGTTTTCGAACCTGGCCAACGACCCGGCGGTGGAGCGCATCGCCACCCCCCGGATGGCCCTGACCGCCGCGGAGTATCTGGCCTTTGAGAAGGATATGCACGTGCTGGTCATCATGACTGACATCACCAACTACGCCGAGGCATTGCGGGAGGTCTCCGCCGCCAAGAAGGAGGTCCCCGGCCGCCGCGGCTTCCCCGGGTATCTGTACACGAACCTGGCCACCATCTACGAGCGGGCCGGCCGCCAGCTGGGGAAGAAGGGCTCCATCACGCTGATCCCCATTCTGACCATGCCGGAGGATGACAAGACCCACCCGATCCCCGACCTGACGGGTTATATCACCGAGGGGCAGATCATCCTCAGCCGGGAGCTGTACCGCAAGGGCATCCACCCGCCGGTGGACGTGTTGCCGTCTCTGAGCCGTCTGAAGGACAAGGGCATCGGCGAGGGCAAGACCCGGGAAGACCACTCCGGCACCATGAACCAGCTGTTCGCGGCCTACTCCACCGGCAAGGACAACAAGGAATTGATGTCCATTCTGGGCGAGGCGGCTCTGACGCCCACGGACCTGCTGTACGCCAAATTCGCCGACGAGTTTGAGAAGCGGTATGTGAACCAGGGCTACGAGGAGAACCGTTCCATCCAGGAGACGCTGGATCTGGGCTGGGAGCTGCTGAGTATCCTGCCCAAGAGCGAGCTGAAGCGGATCAAGCCGGAGTATATCGAAAAGTACTGGCCCAAGAAGGAGCTGTGAGCCCCTTCCGGGGACCCCGGGATTTTGGCGGCCGCCCTCTCTTGGCTGCGGCCCATGATGAGGATTTGCCGCGCGTCTGCTGCGGCGCGGAGGCGCCGGGCCGCTGACCGCGGGCTCCCAGGCCAGGATGGAAAGAAGGCGATTGACAGATGCCCAATATCACGGTCAACCCCACCCGGATGGAGCTCACCCGCCTGAAGGGCAAGCTCCGCACTGCCCAGCGGGGCCACAAGCTGCTGAAAGACAAGCGCGACGAGCTGATGAAGCAGTTTCTGGACACGGTGCGGGAGGTCCGCGCTCTGCGGCAGGAGGTGGAGGAGGAGCTGATGACAGTCCACGGCGCCTTCACCGTGGCCTCCGCGCTCATGAGTTCCCAGGCGCTGGAACAGGCGCTGCTGGACCCCAAGCAGAGTGTGAAGCTGACGCAGACCACCAAAAATATCATGTCGGTCAACGTGCCGGTGTATGATTTCCAGACGCAGACCCGGTCTGACGCGGACATCTACCCTTACGGGTTCGCGGCCACCTCCGGCGAGCTGGACACGGCTGTGGACGCCCTGGGAAAGGTGTTCCGGAAGATGCTGAAGCTGGCGGAAGTGGAGAAATCCGCCCAGTTGATGGCGGAGGAGATCGAAAAGACCCGCCGCCGGGTGAACGCTCTGGAGTACGTGGTGATCCCAAACACCCAGGACGCCATCCGGTATATCACCATGAAGCTGGACGAGAACGACCGGGCCACCACCACCCGTTTGATGAAGGTGAAGGATATGCTGCTGCAGCAGTCCATCGAGGAACAGCGGCAGCGGGACGCGGAAGTGCTGGAGCGGTTCCGGGAGGCTTGACGAAATACGCAAAGCGGTGTAGGATAATAACGCTACACCGCTTTGCTGCGTTTAACGCGTTAGAAAGGAAGAAAAGCAACTATGCATTGCGTGACAAACATCCACGAGGACCTGTACTGGCTGGGAGGCTCTGACCGGCAACTGGCGAAGTTTGAGAATGTGTTTCCCATTCCCCGGGGCGTCAGCTATAACGCCTATCTGGTGCTGGATGAGAAGACCGTCCTGCTGGACACGGTGGACAAGGCCGTGGGGGAGCGGTTCTTCGAGAACCTGGAGTTTGCCCTGGCCGGCCGGCCCCTGGACTATGTGGTGGTGAATCACATGGAGCCGGACCACTGCGCCACCCTGGGCGAGCTGCTGCGCCGCTGGCCGGGCGCCCAGGTGGTGGCCAACGCCAAGACTGTCCCCATGGTCAGCCAGTTTTTTGACTGTGATATCTCCAACCGGGCTGTGGTGGTGAAGGAGGGGGATACCCTCTGCACCGGCCGCCACACCTTCACCTTCCTGATGGCCCCCATGGTCCACTGGCCGGAGGTGATGGTGACCTATGACGCCGCCGACAAGGTGCTGTTCTCCGCCGACGCCTTCGGCACCTTCGGCGCCCTGAACGGCAACATCTTTGCCGATCAGGTGGACTTTGAGCGGGACTGGCTGGACGATGCCCGCCGCTACTACACCAACATCGTGGGCAAGTACGGTGCCCAGGTCCAGTCCCTGCTGAAGCGGGCCGCCGGGATGGAGATCCAGATGATCTGTCCCCTCCACGGTCCCATCTGGCGGGAGAATCTGGAGTGGTTCCTGGAGAAATACCAGCGCTGGAGCACCTACACCCCCGAAGATCGGGGCGTGGCCATCTTCTGCGGCTCCATCTACGGCCACACGGAGAACGCCGCGGAGATCCTGGCCGCCCGCCTGGCAGAGAGGGGCGTAAAGAACATCGCCCTGTACGACGTGTCCCATACGGACGTGTCCTACCTTGTCAGCGAGGCCTTCCGGTGCAGCCATCTGGTGCTGGCTTCCGCTACATATAACGGGGAGATCTACACCCCTATGGAGAACTTCCTGCGGGATCTGGCCTGCCACGGTCTCCGGGGCCGTTCCGTGGCCCTGATCGAGAACGGCACCTGGGCCGCCCGCTCCGGGATGCTGATGACCAAGCTCCTGGAGGAGATGAAAGAGATGCGGGTGATGGAGGGGACCGTGACGCTGAAGTCCTCTGTCAAGGAGGCCCAGCGCCGGGGGCTGGAGTCCTTGGCGGACGCCATTGCCGACGAGCTGCTCCACTGAGAGGATGAGAAAATACCCCTGCCGGAGTTCCGGCGGGGGCATTTTCCGTTTCAAAGGCCCGAAAGAAGCGGAAAAAACCGCCCGCCGTGATCTGCGGCGGGCGGCTTTTCTGTATGGTAACTTTGCTTTACAACAGCGTGATACCAGCATCTTCACATGTTTTCATGGTGTCAGCATCCCACAGGCTCACCTGAACCTCGCCAATGTGGCAGGTGCCGATCAGCAACATGCACAGCCGGGACTGGCCAATGCCGCCGCCGATGGACTGGGGCAGCTGACCGTTCAGCAGCATCTTGTGGAAGGGCAGCTCCCGGCGCTGGTTGCAGTTCGCGGCGGTCAGCTGGCGGTCCAGAGCCGCGGCGTCCACCCGGATGCCCATGGAGGACAGCTCGAAGCTCCGCTCCAGAATGGGGTTCCACATGAGGATATCGCCGTTCAGCTCCCAATCGTCGTAGTCGGGAGCGCGGCCGTCATGGCGCTTGCCGGAGGCTAGGGTCTTGCCGATCTGCATCAGAAACACGGTGTGATGCTTGCGGCAGATCTCCACCTCCCGCTCGTTGGGCGTCAGGTCGGGATAGCGGTCCTCCAGCTCCTGGGTGGTGATGAAGTACACGTCCCGGTCCGGCTTGAAGGTCAGGGCAGGGAAGGCGTTGCGCAGGGCAGCGGAGGTGTCGCAGATGGCGCCCACGATGTCGCGCACCGTCTCCTTCAGGTACAGCACGTTCCGGTCTTTGGGAGAGATATGCTTCTCCCAGTCCCACTGGTCCACATAGATGGAGTGGAGGTTGTCCACCTCCTCGTCCCGCCGGATGGCGTTCATGTTGGTGTAGAGGCCCGTTCCCTCGGGGAACTCGTACCGCTTCAGGGCCAGGCGCTTCCATTTGGCCAGGGAGTGGACCACCTGACCGTCGGTGCCCACATCGGGGATGTCAAAGGAGACAGGACGCTCCACGCCGTTCAGGTCATCGTTCAGGCCGGTGCGGCCGTCCACGAACAGGGGGGCGGAGACCCGGTGCAGGTTCAGGCGCACACAAAGGCTGTGCTGAAACTCCTGGTGGATCAGCTCGATGGCCCGCTGGAGCTCGTTGTTGCTGAGGGGCATCCGGTAGCCGGAGGGGATGGTGGTTTTACTCATAGTCGGAAATGCATCCTTTCTGTGGATTGTGATTCAGAGGAACAGCCCCGCGGCGAGGGGCGTCACGTAGGCCTCCGTCAGCGCCGCCAGGATCAGCAGCGGCAGCAGAAGGAAGACCAGCAGCCGGGCCGCCAGCCCCAGGCACGTGCCCAGAGGAAGGGCGGCCGGATCGCGGCGGCAGCGGCGGGTCAGGTGCCCGCAGATGTACAGCCCCATGGAAAAGGCCAGGATCAAGGCGGGCAGCTCGAAAATCCCGTGGGGCAGCAGGCTGGCGGCATACAGCAGCATGGTGGTGTCCGTGGCGGCATAGCAGGCGGCGAGGCCGCCCAGCAGCACCGCGTTCACGCCCAGCGCCAGGGCCGGGAGACGCACAAAGGGGATCAGCCCATAGAGCATGGTGACGGCACAGGCCCGCAGATTGTTGGCCAGCAGCAGAAGCGGGGAGAGGTTCCCGGCCCCGTCCGTCAGGTCCATGCCCTGGAACAGGTGCTGGAGATAGGCGGAAAAGCCGAGCCGCAGCTCCGGCACCGCCAGACACACGCCGAAGGCCAGGAAGACCAGCAGGAAAAAGGCGATGGCGGCGCGCCGGACCTCGGCCTCATATCCGTTCCGCCAGGCCCGGAGCACCGGGGCGAACTGGGCCGCCAGAAACCGCCTCATGCCCGGAGCTTGTCCAGGCCCAGCCGCAGGCGGCGCAGGGTCTCATCCTTACCAAGGATGTGGCAGATTTCCACGGCGCCGCCGGGGGTCACCAGCTTGCCGGCCGCGGCGATCCGCACCGGCCACATGAGGGTGGCGTTCTTCACGCCCAGGTGTTCCGCCAGGGCGATCAGGGTGTCGTGGACTGCGTCCGCCGTCCAGTCGCCGATGCCCTCCAGGGCGGGGATGGCGGCCTCCAGCATGGCCTGGGAGACCTCGGGATTCGTCTTGGATTTCTTGTTGGTGAAGCACTCCACGCCGTAGTCCGGCAGCTGGTCGAAGAAATCCACCTTCTCCGGGATCTCGGTCAGCTTCTCACAGCGGGCCTGGAGCAGGGCGGCCACGGCGCTCACATCAATGATGGGGTTCTTCACGGCCTCACGGATATAGGGCTCCGCCGCTTTGGCGAAGTCCTCCGGCGCCATGGCGCGGAGATACGTGGCGTTGAAGTACGTGAGCTTGTCGATGTCAAAAATGGCGGGGGACTTGGAGATACCGGCGATATCGAAGGCCTCCACCAGCTCGCTGAGGGAGAAGATCTCCTGCTCGCTGCGCTCGCCCTTGGGGGCCCAGCCCAGCAGAGCCACATAGTTCAAAATGGCCTCCGTCAGATAACCCTGGGCCTTCAGGTCCTCGTAGGAGGGGTCCCCGTGGCGCTTGGACATCTTGTTGTGCTGGTCCCGCATAACGGGGGAGCAGTGGACGTAGGTGGGGATGTCCCAGCCGAAGGCCTCGTACAGCAGATTGTACTTGGGGGCGGAGCTGAGGTACTCGCTGCCCCGTACCACGTGGGTGATGCCCATCAGGTGGTCGTCCACCACATTGGCGAAGTTGTAGGTGGGCAGGCCGTCCCGCTTCAGCAGCACCTGGTCGTCCAGGGTCTTGTTCTCCACGGTGATGTCGCCGAAGGACACGTCGTGGAAGGTGGTGGTGCCCTCGTGGGGGATCCGCTGGCGGATCACATAGGGCTCGCCGGCCTCCACACGCTGTCGGGCCTCCTCCGGGGACAGATCCCGGCAGGGATCGTCGGCGCGGTCAAAGTCACCGGCGTCCTCCTCGGATGCGGCCTTCTCGCAGAAGCAGTAGTAGGCGGCGCCCTTTTCCACCAGCAGGTGGGCGTAGGGCTGATACAGGTCCCGGCGCTCCGACTGGATATAGGGGCCCACGGGGCCGCCTACGTCGGGGCCCTCGTCATGGGTCAGGCCGCACTCCGCCATGGTGCGGTAGATGACGTCCGTGGCGCCCTCCACCAGGCGGCCCTGGTCGGTGTCCTCGATCCGCAGGATGAACGTGCCGCCAGCGTGCCGGGCGATGAGCCAGGTGTACAGGGCCGTCCGCAGATTGCCCACGTGCATATAGCCGGTGGGAGAGGGGGCGAACCGGGTGCGGACCTTCCCCTTGGGGATGCGGGCCTCCATCTCCTGGAAAAAGCTCTGATCCAATGCCATGCAAATACCTCCATATCGGGTAAATTACAAAAAATAACAACGTACATTATCCCCTGAAACCCTTGGAATGTCAAGGGCTGATTGTGTCCGGCGGCACACGGGCGCTGGACGCGGGGGGCAGGGTGGGGGCGGTATACATCCGCTCCGGGAGATGGTCGTCCCCGGTGACCATGGTCAGAAACGTCCAGCCGTACCGCTCGTAAAAGGCGGTGTGGTCCGTCACCAGGTAGAGCCGGGGGATCCCCATGGCGCCCAGGTCCCGCCGGATGAAGTCCAGCAGGCGCCCGGCGGTCCCGCGGCCCCGCCAGGGGGGCTCCACAAACAGGACGCAGAGATTGGGCGTCAGGTCCTTCCGGTCGTGGAAGTCGTTTGCGATGACGCCGGCCCCGGCCAGCAGGCGCCCGCCGTCCCGGACCACGTACCACTGGGGAACCGGCGCCTTCCGGCGGAGGCACTGCTCCATGCTCTCCCGGTAGGACTCCGCCGGGATTCCCCAGCGGCGGCTGAACCAGACGGCGGCCGCGTCCGCCAGGACGGGCGCGTCCCGCAGGGGGAGAATGGGCTGTTCCATACGGCTCCTTTCTGAGACTGCGAATATACAGCAAAAAATCCCGAACCGGGTGGTTCGGGATTTCGTTTGTCCATGTCAGACCGCTCTGGTGACCTTGCCGGAACGCATACACCGGGTACAAACATACACATGGCGGGGAGAGCCGTCGACAATTGCCTTCACACGCTTCACATTAGGCTTCCACATCCGATTGGAACGCCGATGAGAGTGAGAGACCTTGATGCCGAACGTAACGCCCTTATCGCAGAACTCGCACTTAGCCATCCGTTGCACCTCCTTGCTGTTGCGTACTTCCATGCCATCTGCAGGCACAACTGGTATCATAACAGAAAAGTTTTGAAAATGCAAGTAAAATTTTCAAAAAAACACAAGCTTTTTTCAACTGCACGCCAAGGGGGCGTCAGCGCACCGCCGCTTCCCCGGCAAATACCGCCGCAACGCCGAGGATCAGGCTTGCCGCCGCATAGAGCAGGGCCGCCGCCGTGCGCCCGCTTTGCAGAAGATCTCCGGTTTCCAGGGCAAAAGAGGAGAAGGTGGTGAAGCCCCCGCACACCCCTGCCTTCAGGAAGAGCACCAGCCTGGGGTCGGGGGCGGCCCGCTTCAGGGCCAGCGCCGTGACGGCGCCGATGAGAAAGGAGCCGATCAGGTTGATGGCAAGCGTCCGGACGGGAAAGCCCCAGTCCCTTCCCAGTGGAATCTGCCCAGCCAGATAACGGCACACGGACCCCAGGAATCCCCCAAGCCCCACGGCAATACAGTTCAGCATGGACGCCACGCTCCTTTTCATGTCATCTGTGGAAATACCACCGGCCGCACCTATGGTAACACAACCGGCGGCCGGAGGCAAGAGCCCGCCCCGCTCCGACAGACCGGCCGGATTCGGCCGCGGGCACAGGGCCCGACCGGGAAACCGGCGGCTGGGTGTTGCGCAAGCGGTGAGATTCATATATAATAGAGTTACTTCCGCACACCGGAGCGCGGGTGCGGCGATCCATCCACCGCGCCGGGCGTGGGCCCGGCCTGGGAGAAAACCGGCGTCCCAGTCCCGGGCGCCGCAAGAAAAGGGGAGGACACGATGCAAGAACATGGCCTGAAGATCTCGGAGCTGGTCACCCTCTTCAATCTGGAGGTGCTGAACAGGGGCAGCGACTATGACACGGCGCTGCTCACCATCACGGACGTGAACCGTCCCGGCCTCCAGTTTCATAGCTTCTACGACTACTTTGACCCCCGCCGCCTCCAGGTGCTGGGCAAGGCGGAGATCACCTATCTCAAGGGGTTGACGACGGAGCAGCGGCGCAAGTGCTTCGACGACCTGTTTCTTTACGACATCCCGGCCCTGGTGATCTCCCGGGGGCTGGACTGCTTCCCGGAGTGCCTGGAGAGCGCCCGGGTCCACGAGCGGACGCTGCTGCGGACCGAGGAGACCACCGTGGAGTTCACCAGCCACACCATCGAGTATCTGAACCGGGTGCTGGCGCCCTGCGTCACCCGCCACGGCGTACTGCTGGACATCTCCGGCGAGGGCGTGATGATTACCGGCGACTCCGGCATCGGCAAGAGCGAGTCCGCCATTGAGCTCATCATGCGGGGCCACCGGCTGGTGGCGGATGACGCGGTGGAGATCCGCCGCATCTCCAACCAGCTGATCGGCACTGCGCCGGAGGTGATCCGCCATTATATCGAGCTGCGGGGCATCGGCGTCATCGACGTGCGCCAGCTCTTCGGTATGAGCGCCATCATGGAGGAATCCCGGATCGACCTGGTGGTCCAGTTCGAGCAGTGGGACGAGACGAAGTTTTATGACCGGCTGGGCATTGAGGATCACCACATCGACATCATGGGCGTGGAGATCCCCTGCGTCACCATCCCGGTGCGGCCGGGCCGGAACCTGGCCAGCATCGTGGAGGTGGCGGCCATGAACAACCGCCACCGGCGTTACGGCTTCAACGCCGCCCAGGAGCTGGCCCAGCGGGTGGACCTGCGGGCGGAGCAGGGCAGCCGGAAACAGAAATGAGCGGATTCTTCATCGGCATCGACGTGGGCGGCACCAACCTGAAGGCGGGCCTGACGGACGAGACGGGCCGCCTTCTGGCGGCGGCGCGTCGCCCCCTGGACTTCCGAGGGGCGGAGACCTTTGCGGCGGACCTGGCGGATCTGGCGGCGGAGGTGCTCTCTGCCGTTGGTGCGGCACCCAGGGACGCGGAGAGCGTGGGTATCGGCCTGCCGGGTGCCGTCTCCGGCGGGGAGGTGCTGTACACCACCAACATCCCCCTGGAGCGGACGGATCTGGCGGCCCTGTTCCGCCGGCGGCTGGACCTGCCGGTGCTGCTGGGCAACGACGCGGACTGTGCTGCCGTAGGGGAGTATTTCCAGGGCGCGGGCCGGGGTCTGCGGGACTTCGTGGTGCTGACCCTGGGCACCGGCCTGGGGGCCGGAATCATTCTGGACGGCCGCCTGCGGGGCGGCGAATCCTCCAGCGAGGCGGGGCACATGGTGCTCCATGCCGGAGGAGAGCCCTGCCCCTGCGGGCGCAGGGGCTGCTGGGAGCAGTACGCCTCCGCCACGGCGCTGATCCGCCGGACGGAGGCGGCCATGGCCGCCCATCCGGAGAGCGCCCTCTGCCGTCTGGCAGAAGAGGCCGGCGGCGTGGACGGCCGGACGCCCTTTCTGGCGGCAGAGGCGGGGGACGAGACGGCCCTTGCCGTCTGCCGCGCCTATGTGGAGGAGCTGGCGGAGGGCACGGCCAGTCTCATCAACATCCTCCGGCCGGAGGCGGTGGCCTTCGGCGGAGGTGTGGCCGGGGCGCCGGAGCATCTGCTGCTGGAGCCCCTGCGCCGCCGGGTCGGGGCGCTGTGCTTCTCCCGCCACGGCGGGCGGGCCACCCGCATCCTCCGGGCGGAGCTGGGCAACGCCGCCGGCGTCATCGGTGCGGCCCTGCTGGGCCGGGTAATCTGAAGTATGAGGAGGTCCAGAAATGGACTGGTGGATCACATTTGACCAGCAGGCGGCGGATTATCTGCCGGACCTGCGGATCGAGAAGGAGGAGCCCATGGACCGGCACACCTCCTTCCGCATCGGGGGGCCGGCCCGGCGCATGGCTTTTCCGGAGCGGGGAGAGCAGCTGGTGCTGCTGCTGGACATGGCCGCCCGCTGCGGCGCCCGTCCCCTGGTGATGGGCAACGGAACCAACCTGCTGGCCCCGGACGAGGGGCTGGACCGGCTGGTGATCGACACCTCCGCCGGCCTGAGCCGAGTGGAGGCCGGCGGGACACCGGGGACCATTCTGGCGGAGGCGGGGGCCTCCCTGGCCCGGGTGGCGGATTTCGCCTGCCGGCAGGGGCTGGCGGGCCTGGAGTTCGCCCACGGCATCCCGGGCACGGTGGGCGGCGCGGTATGCATGAATGCCGGCGCCTACGGCGGGGAGATGGCCCAGGTGGTGCGGGAGGCAACCCTGCTGCTGCCGGAGGAGGGCATCCGGACCCTCACCGGGGCGGAGATGGCCTTCGGCTACCGCCGCAGCTTTCTGACGGATCACCCGGATGCGGTGGTGCTGCGGGCGGAGTTCTGCCTGACGCCCGGCGACCCGGCGGCAATCCGGGGCCGGATGAAGGAGCTGCTGGAAAAGCGCAGGGCCAGCCAGCCGCTGGAGTTCCCCAGCGCGGGCAGCACCTTCAAGCGGCCGGAGGGCTATTACGCCGGGACGCTGATCGACCAATGCGGCCTGAAGGGGCTGACGGTGGGCGGCGCCCAGGTCAGCGAGAAGCATGCGGGCTTTGTCATCAACCGGGGCGGCGCCACCTGCGCCGACGTGAAGGAGCTGATCCGCCAGATCCAGGAGCGGGTCTTTGCGCAGGCCGGCGTCCGGCTGGAGCCGGAGGTCCGGATCATCGACTGAGAAAGGGGCGGTGCGGACATGGAAATCCTCATCATCTCCGGCCTCTCCGGGGCCGGGAAGAGCAAGGCGGCCTCCTTTTTGGAGGACATGGGCTTTTATATCGTGGACAATATGCCCGCCGCCATGATCCTGAAATTTGCGGAGTTCTGCGCCGGGGGCAACGGCCGCTACGACCGGGTGGCCCTGGTGTACGACGTGCGGACGGCCAGCTCCTTCACGGAGCTGTTCGACGTGCTGGATAAGCTGAAGGACATGGAGGCCCAGTGCCGGATGCTGTTTCTGGAGGCCGCGCCGGAGGTCATCATCAAGCGGTACAAGGAGACCCGCCGCCGCCATCCCCTGGCGGCAGACACCGACTCCCTGGAGGAGGCGGTGAAGAAGGAGAGGGCCATGATGGCCCCCGTCAAGGAGCGGGCGGACTTTGTTATCGACACCTCCCGCACCTCCACCGCCCAACTGCGGGGAGAGCTGCTGCGCCTCTTCGGCCAGGAGGGGGAGAAGGGGGGGATGACGGTGAGCGTCACCTCCTTCGGCTTCAAGTACGGCCTGCCTCTGGAGGCGGATCTGGTGTTTGACGTGCGGTTCATGCCGAATCCCTTCTATATGGAGGACCTGCGTCCCCGGACGGGGCTGGACCAGGCGGTGGCGGACTATGTGTTCCACTTCCCACAGACCCAGGACTACATGCGCCGTTTGGAGGACCTGCTGGCCTTCTCCCTGCCCCTGTACGCGGAGGAGGGAAAGACCTCTCTCACCATCGCCGTGGGCTGCACGGGGGGGCACCACCGCTCCGTGGCGGTGACCCATGCCCTGGCGGGCTTCATCCACGGCCTGGGCTATCAGGTGCTGGAGAACCACCGGGACATGACCCGGGGAGGCTGAGCCGTGAGGGAGCAGGAATACCGCGTCCCCCGAGCCCATGGCCCCAAGGTGGCCGTCATCGGCGGCGGCCACGGCCTGTCCAACATGCTGCGGGGACTGAAGCAATATACGGAGAACATCTCCGCCATCGTCACGGTGGCGGATGATGGCGGCGGCTCCGGCATGCTGCGCCAGGACCTGGGGATGCCTCCGCCGGGGGACATCCGCAGCTGTATGGAGGCCCTGGCAAACACGGAGCCGGTGATGCGGGAGCTGCTCCACTACCGCTTCACCGAGGGGAGCCTGGCGGGGCAGAGCTTTGGCAACCTGTTTCTGGCGGCGCTGAACGGCATCTCCCCGTCCTTTGACGCGGCGGTGCGCCGCATGAGCCAGGTCCTGGCCATCACCGGACGGGTGCTGCCGGTGACCACGGCGGACGTCCAGCTGGAGGCGGAATTTGAGAACGGCGCCACGGTGGTGGGGGAGTCCAAGATCTTTTACTGCAAAAAGCAGGAGGACTGCCGCATCCGCCAGGTGCGTCTGATCCCCTCCCGGCCCAAGGCCCTGCCGGAGGCGGTCTCCGCCATCGCCGACGCGGATATGATCGTCCTGGGGCCCGGCAGCCTGTACACCAGCATCATCCCCAATCTGCTGGTGGATGGCATCGTGAAGGCGATCCGGGAGTCCGACGCCCTGAAGGTCTATGTCTGCAACGTCATGACCCAGGAGGGGGAGACGGAGGGCTACACCGTATCCGACCACATCGCCGCCATCTTCGCCCATTCGGCGCAGGGCCTGTTCCGCCTGTGCCTCACCAACTCCTCGCCCATCCCCAAGGCGGTGGCCGCCCGGTACGCGGAGGAGGGGGCCGAGCGCATCCGCTGCGACAAGTCCGCCTGCGCGGCCCTGGGCGTGGAGGTCGTGGAGCGGCCGGTGGCCACGGTGGAGAGCGGCTTTGTCCGCCACAGCTCCGCGGCCCTGGCCCGGGAGCTGATCCTGCTCCATGCGGAGCGGAGCGTCCGGATCGCCGGTGCCCGGTTCCGCCCCCGGGAGGATGCCTACCAGATGGAGGAGCGGAAATGAGCCCCACAATTACCCAGAGTTGGAGGAGACCCACCCATGTCCTTTTCCTTTGAAGCCAAAAACGAGCTGTGCCGCCTGCCGGTGCAGAAGCTGTGCTGCGCCCGGGCGGAGGCCTACGGCATCCTGCTGTACTGCAACACCTTCAGCGCAAGCGAGGTGCGGATCATCACCGGGAACCCCGCTCTGGCTGCCCGGCTTCCCAAGCTGTTTCACCGGGCCTTCGGCCTGCGGTTCGACCGGCTGCCGGAGGAGGGGGAGAGCGGCAAGCTGGTGTTCCAGATCACAGACGGCGGCAAGCTCCGCCGGATCGTGGACCTGCTGGGCTTCAGCCCGGAGCAGAACCTGGCCCTGCACATCAACTTCGGACTGCTGGAGGAGGAGTGCTGCCGGGTGTCCTTCCTGCGGGGGGTGTTCTTCGCCGGGGGCAGCGTCACGGACCCGGCCAAGCGGTACCACCTGGAGCTGGCGACCTCCCACCTGCAGGTGAGCCGGGAGCTGGAGGTGCTGCTGCGGGAGTGCGGCTATCCCCCCAAGAGCGTGGCCCGCAACGGCAGCTTCATCACCTATTTCAAGCAGAGCGACCAGATCGAGGACTTCCTGACGCTGATCGGTGCGCCCGTGGCCGCCATGAGCGTCATGTCCGCCAAGCTGGAAAAGGACCTGCGCAACAGCGTTAACCGCCGCCTCAACTGCGACAGCGCCAATCTGGACAAGGCGGTGGAGGCGGCCCAGGAACAGCTGGAATCGATCCGGAAGCTCCAGCGGGCGGGCCTCCTGGACCAGCTGCCGGACAAGCTCCAGCTGACGGCGGCCCTGCGGCTGGAGAATCCGGAGCTGACCCTCAGTGAGCTGGCGGAGGAGTTTGACCCGCCGGTGACCAAGTCCTGCCTGAACCACCGGCTGCGGAAGATCACTCAGCTGGCAAAAGGACTATAAAGTAAATGCGCTTTACAATTTACCAAAGAAAAGTTGGAGGAATATACAATGGATCGCTGTGCGGCAGCCTATGCATATCACAAACAGGGGTATAACTGTGCCCAGTCTGTGGCCGGGGCCTTTGCGGACCTGACGGGCACGGCGCCGGAGCAGCTGATGGCCGCCATGGGCGGCTTCGGCGGCGGCGTGGGCGGCAGCCATGAGGAGCTGTGCGGCGCCGTCAGCGGCGGCGTGCTGGTGCTGAGTCTGCTGCACCCCCATACGGACGGAGAGGACAGGGCCGGAAAGGTGCGCCTCTACGCCCAGGCCAAGGAGTTCCGCCGCCGGTTCCAGGAGGTGTTTGGCCTGACCCGGTGCGGAGACCTGCTGCGGGCCCGGCCCGGCGTCACAGAGAGGAACCCGGCCTCCCAGCGGCTGGGAGTCACCGCCCACTGCGACAACATGATCGTCACGGCTGTGGAGATCCTGGAGCAGATGCTGCAGGAGGAGCCCGCATGACCTGGGCAGAGCTGTATTCAGAGGCTGCGCGGCCCACGCTGGAGGAAATCGACGCCTATGCGCATACGCCCCTTTGGCCGCAGCTGCGCGCGTATCTGGCGGCGGCCTATGGAGCGGGACCGCGGCTGGAGTACAGCCGGTGCGGTCTGGAGCCGGGATGGAATGTGAAGTTCCGCAGGGGCAGCAAGTCTCTCTGCACGGTCTACCTGCGGCCTGGGTTTGTGACGGCCATGGTTTCTGTCGCGCCCAAGGATGAGGAGGCCGCCCAGATGGTCCTGCTCACCTGCACGGCAGAGACACAGGCGGTCTACCATCGGTCCGCTGCATCCAAAATGGGCCACTGGCTCATGCTGGACATCACGCCACCGGAGATGCTGGAGGATGTGAAAGCTCTGCTGGCCGTGCGGGTCAAGCCCGCAGGGTGAGCACCCCGCCCTTTGCAAGGACGGCGCGTGCGATTTTGGAAAGGAACATGCTATGTCTTTTGTCCATCTCCACGTTCATACGGAATTCAGCTTATTGGACGGCGCCTGCCGCATCCGGGACCTGCCCGGCATCGTGAAGGCCATGGGCCAGACCGCCTGCGCTGTCACGGACCACGGCGTCATGTACGGTGCCGTGGACTTTTACCGCGCCTGCAAGGCGGAGGGGGTCAAGCCTATCATCGGCTGCGAGGTGTACGTCACCCCCCAGGGCCGGACCCGGTTCGACAAGGTCCACGAGCTGGACGCGGAGAGCCGCCATCTGGTGCTGCTCTGCGAGAACGAGGAGGGCTACCGGAACCTGTCCTACCTGGTGTCCATGGGCTGGACAGAGGGTTTCTATATCAAGCCCCGGATCGACCTGGAGCTGCTGCGGCAGTACAGCGGGGGACTGATCGCCCTGTCGGCCTGCCTCGCCGGGGAGATCCCCCGGCGGCTGCGGAACGGGGAGTACGAGAACGCCAAGGCCTATGCCCTGGAGCTCTCCCACATCTTCGGCCCGGACCGCTTCTATCTGGAGCTCCAGGACCACGGCATCCGGGACCAGGCCATCGTGAACCAGGGCATCCTCCGCATCCACCGGGAGACGGGGCTGCCTATGGTGTGCACCAACGACGCGCACTACCTCCGGAAGGAGGACGCGGAGGCCCACGATGTACTGCTGTGCATCCAGACCGGCAAGACCATCGACGACGAGAACCGGATGCGCTATGAGCCCCGGAACTTCTACCTCCGCAGCGAGGAGGAGATGGCGGCCCTGTTCGCGGGCTACGAGGGCGCGCTGGAGAACACGTCGAAGATCGCCGACATGTGCAATCTGGACTTTTCCTTCGGCAAGTACCACCTGCCGGAATTCCGGCTGCCGGAGGGGTACGACAGCTTCTCCTATCTGAAAAAGCTCTGCGACGAGGGCTACCGGGAGCGGTATGGAACGGACGACCAGTACCGGGACCAGCTCCGGTACGAGCAGGACATGATCGAGAAGATGGGCTTCACCGACTACTTCCTGATCGTCTCCGACTTCGTCCGCTATGCCAGAAGCGCAGGCATCCCCGTGGGTCCCGGTCGGGGCAGCGCCGCGGGCAGCATGGTCAGCTACTGCCTCCACATCACGGACATCGACCCCATGAAGTACAACCTGTACTTCGAGCGGTTCCTGAACCCGGAGCGGGTCAGCATGCCGGATATCGACATGGACTTCGGCGACACCCGCCGGGGCGAGGTGGTGGACTACGTCCGCCGGAAGTACGGGGATGACCACGTGGCCCAGATCGTCACCTTCGGCACCATGGCCGCCCGGGGCGTGATCCGGGACGTGGGCCGGGTGATGAACATGCCCTATGCCGACGTGGACGTGATCGCCAAGCAGGTGCCCGCCGGGCCCGGCGCCCTCCACATCACCCTGGACGACGCCCTGCGCCTGTCCAAGCCCCTGCGGGAGCAGTACGAGACCGATGAGCAGGTGAAAAAGCTCATCGACACCGCCAAGGCCCTGGAGGGGATGCCCCGCCACGCCTCCACCCACGCCGCCGGCGTGGTCATCACCAAGCGGCCGGTGTACGAGTACGTGCCCCTGGCGAAGAACGACGACGCCGTGGTGTGCCAGTACGTCATGACCACCCTGGAGGAGCTGGGCCTCCTGAAGATGGACTTCCTGGGGCTGCGGAACCTGACGGTGCTGGATGACGCGGTGAAGATGGTCCAGGAGCGCCTGCCGGACTTCAAGCTCTCGGACATCCCGGAGGACGACCCGGAGACCTTTGAGATGATCTCTGCCGGCAAGACCTCCGGCGTGTTCCAGATGGAGTCCGCGGGCATGACCGGCGTGTGCGTGGGCCTGCGGCCCCAGAACATCGAGGACATCACCGCCATCATCGCGCTCTACCGCCCCGGCCCCATGGACTCCATCCCCCGGTTCATCGCCTGCAAGCATGACTCCAGCAAGATCAAGTACCTTCACCCGTCCCTGGAGCCGATCCTCTCCGTCACCTACGGGTGCATCGTCTACCAGGAGCAGGTGATCCAGATCTTCCAGCAGCTGGCGGGATACTCTCTGGGGCAGGCGGACATGGTGCGCCGGGCCATCTCCAAGAAAAAGGCCGCCCAGATCGAGAAGGAGCGGGAGGCATTCCTCCACGGCGATCCGGAGCGGAACATTGCGGGCTGCGTGGCAAACGGCATCCCGGAGGAGACGGCCCAGGCCATCTATCAGGATATCTACGACTTTGCCAACTACGCGTTCAACAAGGCCCACGCCGTGTCCTACGCGGTGGTGGCCTATCAGACCGCCTGGTTCAAGTGCCACTACACCCGGGAGTACATGGCGGCGCTGCTGACCAGCGTGCTGGACAACTCCGATAAGGTGGCGGGCTACATCAGCGAGTGCCGGGACTGCGGCATCGCCCTGCTGCCGCCGGACATCAACCGCTCCGCCGACCGGTTCACCGTGGAGGAGGGGGGCATCCGCTTCGGGCTGGTGGCCATCAAGAACATCGGCCGGGGCTTCATCCAGGCGGTGATGCGGGAGCGGGAGCAGGCGCCCTTCACGTCCCTCTACGACTTCTGCGACCGGATGGCGGGCAGCGACATCAACAAGCGGGCGGTGGAGAACCTGATCCGCTCCGGCGCCTTCGACTCCCTGGGGGCCAGGCGGTCCCAGCTGATCCAGGTGTACGAGTCCGTCATGGACGCGGTGGCGGACAGCCGCCGCCAGAACCTGGAGGGGCAGATGGATTTCTTCTCCCTGGCGGACGGCGGCAGCGGCGGGAGAAAGAATGTGAAGGAAATCCCCTTGCCGGACATCGACGAGTACACCCCCGAGGAACGGATGCTGATGGAGAAGGAGACCACGGGCCTCTATCTCTCCGGCCACCCCATGGACCAGTACCGGGAGGCGGTGCGGCGGCTGGGGGCGCCCACCATCGGCTCCATTCTGGGGGACTTCGCCCAGGAGGGCGGCCCCACCCGGTTCGCTGACGACCAGCGGATCACCATCTGCGGCATCGTCACCTCCAGCAAGACAAAGACCACCCGCAACAACTCCCTGATGGCCTATGTGACGGTGGAGGACGACACCGCCTCCATCGAGCTGCTGTGCTTCGCCCGGGTGCTGGAGTCCTGCGGGCCGTACCTGAAGGAGAACCAGGCGGTGGTGGTGAAGGGGCGGCTCTCCGTCCGGGACGAGAAGGCGCCCCAGATCCTCTGCGACAGCGCGTATCCGCTCTCTGCCGCAGGCGCTCCGGCGGCGGAAGGGCAGACCGCGAAAGCGCCGGATCAGGTGCTGTACCTGAAGTTCCCCAGCCTGGACCACCCCAGCGTGCGCCACATGAAGCTGGTGTTCCAGATGTTCCCCGGCAACGCCGCCGTAAAGATGGTGATGGCGGACACCCGCAAGGTCTACGGCACCCATGCGGGCCTCCACGATGCCCTGCTGCAGGAGGCCCGGGAGACGTTGGGGGCGGAGAACGTGGTGGTGAAATAGAACGGAACGCCCGTGTCCGAAAGGACACGGGCGTTTTTCATTCACAAGCGCCGTTTCAGCTTCAAGACCAGCTCCACAACCCCGGCGCCCAGGGTCAGGCAGGCGGCCTGGATGGCCCAGAGCATTGGCCCTTCACTGCCGGGGATGGGGATTGTGCTGGCCCAGAGGAAAAGGATCAGGGCCAAAGCTACCGCCCCCGCTGTCAGCAGCCAGCCGCGCCGCCAGCGGCGCAGCAGCCAGCGGAACAGCAGACCGGCCAGAAGGGGGAAGACCGCGACGAGCATCCAGTTCCATACGATCTGAAGCAAGAGAATCCCTCCTTATCTCCCAAAACGGGCCGACAGGCCGTGGAGCGGGGACCCGGCGGCCAGGAGAAGGAGCCCCCTCGCCGCCCCTCCTTACGGGGCCTCGTCCTCGGGCTCGGAGGACATCAGGGCCCGCATGATCTCGCCATACAGCCGCTCCGGGGATTTCTGGAACCGCTCCGTCAGCATGGCGGCCATGTCCTCCCGGGGGATGGCCAGCCGCAGGTCCATCACGCTGCCCATGTCGTCCGACAGCTCCAGCCGCACCGTGTAGGTGCCGTTGGGCCGCTTCTCCGTGGAGGCCTTCACCTGGCTCTTGCGCCGCAGGTGGCGGTTGCAGGCCGCCAGGTTCTTGTCGCACCGCAGCCGCACGGAGTAGGGGAGGCTGGACTCGCAGATCCGGCTGTTCCGCAGGCCCTTGTCGGTGATGGCGTACAGCCCGTCCGCAGACAGCGTCAGATGCTCAGTCCGCACCAGATCGGAGAGGCACTCGGCAAAGTCGAAATAGTCCACGCCCTCGTCGCACATGGCCAGATCCCACACGGTATCAAAGGGAATCGGCTCGATCACCCGGGCGGTGATATACAGAATCAGAAACTTGATCTCCAGCTTGTCATGGATAAAGCCGGGCATCCGCGTCACCTCCTTGGAATGGGATTGGATACAATTGTATTATACCGCAGGACCGCCGGGTTTGTATAGTCCGAATTTCCCCGCCGCCGCACCAATGGGAGCCGGGCGCATACACTGGATTGAAAGAGCTTCTCTTTCATCCAGCTACTTATTAGGAGGTATTGCAATGCCCGAGAAAGTTATGCCCGGTCCCGTGGAGGACTCCTGCGGCATCCGGGAGGCGGTTTGCATCCATACCAGGAAGATTTTTGATTCCTGCCGCGATAAGGACTGCATCGAGGACCTGCGGTTTTACCCCAAGCTGCAGTGTGTGGACATCATCAACCGCGCCCTGTCCGTGAAGGGCGGCAGCGCCAAGCTGCTGTACGTCTATGTGGATGTGGAGCCTGTCAGCTTCAACCGGGGCTTCTACACCGTGGATATGCGCTTCTTCTACCATGTGACGCTCCAGGCCTATCTCAGCTGCCCGGTGCCGGTGACGGTGGAGGGCCTGTGCGTCTTTGACAAGCGGGCCATCCTGTTCGGCAGCGAGGGGAACGCCAAGATCTTCTCCTCCGAGATGCGGGCCGGAGAGCCGGATCCCCAGATGATGCAGCGGTCCAACACGCCCATCGCCGTGGTGGAGGCCGTGGACCCCATCGTGCTGGACGCCCGCATCATGGACTGCTGCTGCAAGCGGGACTGCGACTGCGACCTGTGTGAAATCCCCACCTTCGTGGGCGACTGCTTCGGCGGGGAGCTGTCCAGCGGGGACGACAGCCGACGGATCTATGTGACCCTGGGCCAGTTCTCCATCGTCCGGCTGGAGCGGGACACCCAGCTGCTGGTGCCCGTGTACGACTACTGTATGCCCGACAAGGAGTGCGCCTGCGGCGACGGCTGCGAGGACCCCTGCGCTCTGTTCCGGAACATCTCCTTCCCGGTGGGCGAGTTCTTCCCGCCCAACACCGTCAAGCGGCCGGAGAGCTGCGACGACATCAAGAGCTGCTGCAAGTGAGCGGCAGACCAACAGGACCCCGGCTGCTTGCCGGGGTCCTGTTTTGCTACATCCTGTGCCGGTACCAGAGGGTGAGGCCCCATTCCAGAAGCCCCCCAGGCGAGGCAGAACCCAACCAGCCCCCAGGTGATCCACATGGGCAGCTCCAGAAAGCGGGCATAGGCCGCGCCGAAATACAGGACCGCGCCCTGCATGACCCGGGCGGCCCGGGCCGCCGCCTTTTCGCAGATCATGGTGTTCCGCTCGTCGTGCTGTTCTTTGTAAGCCTGAACGAGTACCGGGTCGCGAATCCGAATGACCTGACACAGCAGGGAGCCGAGGGAACCGCCCACCAGTACGGACCCACCCGCAGCCAGCAGAGCAAAGACGGGCTTGGGGAGATGCTGGGGGAATTGGAGCGGGACCGCGCACAGCAGAAGCCCTGCCGCGATCAACAGCAGATACCAGCGCTTTTTCATCCCGGCGCACCCCTTACATCTCCCGCTCGTAGCGGATCATGAGATACAGCTCCAGCACGGATTTGGCTACGAAGACACCGGTGGCAGCCAGGGGGACCCACAGGGGTGCATCCAGGCCGATGGAGAGCCATGCCGCCGCCAGAACGCTCCACTGGAGGACCTCGCCGGACACGGCCTTGGCCCGGTTCCGGATAGCCACATTCCGCTCGTCTTTTTGTTCGATGTCGTGCTGCCGGGCCATCTCCGGGTGCTTCGCCTCGTGGCGGAGGTTCAGCAGGGTGGACCCCGCCATGGCCAGCAGGCCGGAGCCTATGCCGCAGAGCATCCCGCCCAGGGAATCGGGCACCCGGCCGTCCAGCAGCAGGGACAGGACCAGCAGGACGATGCCCATGGCCAGAAGTCCCTGGAACAGGCGCTTTTTTTGTGTGCGGTTCATACAGAGTCCCTCCTTCAATACTGACGGCGGTACCAGACGGTGAACATCCAGTCCAGAAGCAGTTTTACGCAGGCCAGAGTCAGCAGGATGAGGCTGACCCACTTAGGCACGTCGAAGAAGTACAGGTAGGCAGCGCCGAACAGCAGCAGCCACAGCAGCACGTCCCCGGCCCGGGCCCTGGCCATGGCCCGGATCATGGCGCCCCGCTCGTCGTGGTCCTCCCGGTCCCGCTCCCGCCGGGCGGGGTCCAGGTCTCGGGTGGACAGCAACTCCGCCATGGCGCAGAAGAACAGGAGGCCGCCTGCAAGGCCAAAAAACCCCGGCACAGCGGCGGGAGCGGCGGGAAACGTCCGCGCCGCCCAGAGGGCGGCCCCCGCTAGCAGCGCCCCCGCCGCGGCGGCCGAGAGATACCAGCGTGTGTTCCGCTTCATGACAGCGCCTCCTCACATCTTCCGCTGGAGCCATTTGTAAAGCCCCAGGAACGCCAAAGTGTAAAACAGATAGATGCCGATGAACACCCAGCCCACCCAGTCGGGAATGCCGAACCGTTCAAAGCTCTGGAAAATCAGGCCGGAGACCACCAGCAGTCCGACGGTCCAAAATCCGGCGATGCAGCCGGCCCGGTCCCGGATGGCCTGGTTCCGCTCGTCGCATTGGGCCTTCTGCCTCTGCCGGTAGTCCGGGTCCCGGGAGAGCCGTTTCAGCTGGAGCAACGTCCCGGCGCAGGTGCCGAACAGCACCGCCCCGGCCATACCCAGCAGGGAGGCCGCGCCGCCGGAGAGACCGGGCGCACCCGGCGCATTCAGGACGAACATCGGGATGCAGCAGAGCAGCCCTGCGATTGCCAGGGACATCAATATGACCTGCTTCTTCATGTGCCATCCTCCTCATAGATGAAAATGTCCTCAATGGTGGTGCCGAAGTACCGGGCCAGCTTGAAGGCCAGCAGGATGGAGGGGTTGTACCGCCCGTTTTCCAACGACCCGATGGTCTGGCGGGACACCTCCAGCGCCTCCGCCAGCTCCTCCTGCTTGATCCCCCTGGCCTTGCGCAGCGCCTCCAGGCGGTTTTTCAAGGGCGATTCCCCCTTTCATACGCCCCATCCACTTCTGACGGATGGAAAGTTTGCTTTCCATCTTCAACTTAGCACACTTCCGGTACCATGTCAAGTACGCTTTCCATTTTTCCGGGCTTGTCCCATTTTTCCGCTGAGGGAGTCATATCTGGGGACAACCCCTCATAGAGTATAGCGTGTTACGAAAGGGGGCGCGGCCCGTGAAGGAGGAAGAACGCCGCTATGAGGAGGCGGCCCGGGTGCTGCCGGGCCGCCTGCGGGAACAGGCTCTGGCCCAGCCGCCGGAGGTCCGGCAGCTGGCGGAGGAGTTCCGCCTTCGGGCGGGGCAGCCGCTGGTGGTGCTGCTGCCGGAGGGGGAGCGGTCCCTGGGGGCCGCCGTGACGCCGGAGGATCTGGAGACTCTCTGCGACCTTGCCACCGACTACTCCCGCTATGCGGCGGAGGAGACCCTGCGGGAGGGGTATCTCTCCGTGCGGGGCGGCTTCCGGGTGGGGCTGTGCGGTACGGCGGTGATGAAGGACGGTGAGAGCACCGCCCTGCGGGACCTGTCCTCCGCCGCTGTCCGCATCGCCCGGGAGCAGAGGGGGATCGGGGAGGCGGTGGCGCCCCGGCTGTTTCGGGACGGGCGGTATCAGAACACCCTGCTGCTGTCGCCCCCCGGCGGCGGCAAGACCACGCTGCTGCGGGATCTGGTGCGGTGCCTCTCCTCCGGCGGCACCGGCAGGCCGGGTCTGCGGGTCTCCCTTATCGATGAGCGGGGGGAGGTGGCAGTGATGGTCCGGGGGAGGCCCCAGATGGACGTGGGGCCCCGGACGGACGTGCTGGACGCCTGCCCCAAGGCCCTGGGCATCCCTATGGCCCTGCGGGCCATGAACCCCCAGGTCATCGCCGTGGACGAGATCACGGCGGAGGCGGACCTCCGGGCCGCCATGCAGGCCGCCGGGTGCGGCGTGGGGCTGCTGGCCACCATCCACGCCGCCGATGCCGCAGAGCTGACCCAGCGGCCGCTGTACCGGCAGCTGCTGGCGGAGAAGGTGTTCCGGCTGGCGGTGCGCATCCGCCGGGATGAGGCCGGAAGGACATACGAAGTGGAGGAACTGCCATGGTGAAGCTGGTGGGCGCGGTGTGTATCCTGGGGGCCGGGACCTGGGCCTGGCGGCGGTCGGCGGCGGAGCGCAGGCGGGAGTTGGACACGCTGGCGGACCTGACCGCCCTGCTGGACCGCATGGGGGAGGAGATCCGGCTCCGCCGGACCAGCCTGCCCCGGCTGCTGGGGTCCCTGGGCCGGGACCGGACGGGACCTGTCCGGGACTTTTGTACATCGGTGGCGGCGTCGCTGGCGCGGGGCGCGCCCCTGGGGCAGAGCTGGCGGTCCGCCGCGGAGGCGCTGCCCCTCGGTCCAGAGAGCCGGACCGCCCTGACCGCCCTGGGAGATTCCCTCCAGGGGGATGAGGAGAGCGTATGTAAAGCATTGAACCTTGCCGGAAAGATCCTGGAAAAAAACCTGGCGGCGGCCCGGGACCACAGGCAGGAGACGGAGAAGCGGTCCGCGGCGCTGTGGCTTTCCAGCGCGGCGCTGCTGGTGATTTTACTGATTTGAGGATAGACGCATGGAAGTGGATTTGATTTTCAAGATCGCCGCCATCGGCATCCTGGTGGCGGTGCTGAACCAGCTGCTGATCCGCTCGGGCCGGGAGGAGCAGGGGCTGATGGTGGTGCTGGCAGGGCTGGTGTGCGTGCTGATGCTGATGGTCCGGGAGATCAGCGACCTGTTCGACCTCATCAAGTCCCTGTTCGATTTCTGACATGGAGCAGGTCATCCAGGTGACGGGGCTGTGCGTGGTGGGGGCGCTGCTGGCCCTGGTGGTGAAGCGGGGCAGTCCGGAGACGGCGCTGCTGCTGGCGGTGGGGGCCGCCGTGGTGGTGGCCCTGGCCCTGGCGGGCGTGGTGAAGGAGCTGCTGGCCTTCCTGGGGGAGCTGGGGTCGGCCAGCGGCGTGTCCGCGGACCTGTTTGTGCCCCTGTACAAGACCATCGGCATCGCCCTGGTGGTGCAGGTGGGAGGCAACCTCTGCCGGGACGCGGGGGAGAGCGCCCTGGCCTCCGTGGTGGAGACGGCGGGGACCCTCTGCGCCCTGCTGGCGGCCCTGCCGCTGCTGCGGGCGGTGCTGGACATGCTGTTGGAGCTGATGGGATGAAATGGTGGATCTGTTTGACGGCGCTGGTGCTGGCGCTGACCACCTCCGCCGCGGCGGCGGACCTGCCGGCGGAGCTGGAGCGGGCCGCCCCGGAGGCGGCGGAGGATCTCACGGGCGGGGACCTCTCCGGCGGGACAGGCTTTGCCCAGGGGGTGGGGAACATTTTAGACCGGCTGGCGGACCAGGTGGGGGACGTGGTCCGGGAGCGGACCCGGGGCGCGGCGGCGGTGCTGCTGGTGGTGGTGCTGTGCGGCGTGGTGGAGGGCTTCGCCCAGGGGACCGGGGGGAAGGGGGCGGCGTTCCTGCCCATGGCGGGGGCGCTGTCCATCACCCTGGCCTCCGCCGGGAGCCTGGACTCCCTGATGGGGCTGGGCAGCCGGACCATCGGGGAGCTGGCGGACTTCTCCCAGGCGCTGCTGCCCACCCTGGCGGCGGCCACGGCGGCCAGCGGGGCCGTCACCACCGCCACGGTGCAGCAGGTGTCCACGGTGTTCTTTGTGGACCTGCTGCTGCGGCTGATCCGGCAGCTGCTGCTGCCGCTGGTGTACCTGTACATCGGATTGCTGACGGCGGCGGCCTGCCTGCCGGAAAACCGGCTGGGGGCCATCGCCGAGGCGCTGAAAAAGCTGGTGACCTGGATCCTCACCACGGCGCTGCTGGTGTTCACCATCTACCTCTCCATCGTGCGGATCATCTCCGGCTCCGCCGACAGCGCCACGGTGAAGGTGGCAAAGGCCGCCATCTCCGGCGTGGTGCCGGTGGTGGGAGGCATCATCGCCGACGCGTCGGAGACGGTGCTGGCCGGGGCCGGGATGCTGAAGAACACCATCGGCGTCTTCGGGATGCTGGCCATCCTGGCGGCCTGCGCCTATCCTTTCCTGCAGCTGGGGGTCCAGTACCTGCTGTACAAGCTGACGGCGTATCTGGCCTCCGTGGTGGGGGCGCCGGGGCTGTGCAAGCTCATCGACGGGCTGGGAGGCGCCTTCGGCCTGATTCTGGGCATGACCGGCGGCTGCGCGCTGCTGCTGCTCATCTCCGTGCTGGCCTCCGTGGGGGCGGTGATGCCATGATGGAGGCGGTGCGGGCGTGGCTGACCTCTGTGGTACTGGTGTCGGTGCTGCTGTCGGCGGCCCAGAGCCTGATCCCGCCGGGCACCGTGCGGAAGGCGGCGGGCTTCACCGGCGGGCTCATCCTGCTGCTGGTGCTGCTGCGGCCGGTGCTGGGGGCAGACCTGGAGCATCTGGAGCTTGATTTCGATCACTACCAGGCGGCGGTGGAGGAACGGCAGGAGGAGCTGGCCGACACACAGACCGAGGCCATGGCTTCTATCATAGCGGAGCAGACAGAAGCATATATATTGGACAAAGCGGGCGAGCTGGGGCTGGAGGTGACCGTCCGGGTGGAGACGCGGACGGAGGGAAACGGCATCCCGGTGCCCTGGTCCGCGGAGCTGACGGGCAGCTGGTCGCAGGCGCTGGCGTCGGCGCTGGAGACGGAACTGGGCATCCCGGCGGAGAGGCAGGTTTGGCATGAGCGGGAAGCAGAAAACTGAAGGAGTGCGAAGGATATGGGACAAGTACAAATTCGTGGCGCTGGTGGCGCTGGCGGGAGCCGTGCTGCTGCTGTGGCCCGGCGGGGACGGGAAGACGGCGGAGCGCGCCTCGCCCCAGGCGGCCGCCCTGGTGGAGGCGGAGCTCCAGCAGGAGATGGAGGACATTCTGGGCCGCATCCAGGGCGTGGGGGAGGTGCAGGTGCTGCTGACCGTGGAATCGGACGGCGAGCGGCAGCTGGCACAGGACTCGGAGCTCTCTTACAGCGGCTCCACCGCGGCGCCGGAGGACTACTCCCGTTCCTCCCAGACCGTGCTGGTGGACGACGGGAGCGCCGAGGCGCCGGTGGTGACCCGGACGGTGTATCCCACCTATCGGGGAGCCCTGGTGGTGTGCCAGGGCGGGGACCGGGCGGACGTGAAGCTGGCGGTGACGGAGGCGGTGGCGGCCCTGACCGGCCTTTCCGCAGACCGCATCACCGTGGCAAAATCGCAGTGATGATTTGGAGGAGGAGACAGCCCATGAGCGCGAGATGGAAGCGGAATACCGTGGTGGCCACGATGGTGCTGCTGGTGTGCGCAGCAGTGGCCCTGAACTGGAAGTACACCGGCGAGCAGGCGGCGGACGCCGTGGAGGAGACCGGCACCAAGATCCTGGGGGAAGCCACGCTGGTCAGCGGTGAGGAGGACGGCGGCGAGGCCGGGACGGATGAGGAGGCGGTCTACACCGGCGGGGACTACTTCGCCTCCGCCCGGCTGACCCGCCAGCAGGCCAGGGACAACGCCATCTCCCTGCTGCAGGAGGCGGCGGACCAGTCCGGGGCCGACGCGGCGGTGGCCAACGAGGCGTCGGAGGGCATCCAGGTGCTAGCGGGCTACACCATGAAGGAGGCCCAGATCGAAAACCTGGTGACCGCCAAGGGCTATACTGACTGCGTGGCCTTCATGGGGGAGGACAGCATCAGCGTGGTGGTGGACACCGGCACCGGCGAGCTGACGGCCGAGGACGTGGCCAAGATCACCGACATCGCCATGACGGAGACCGGATACCCAGCCAGCGGCATCAAGATCATGGCCTCAAATTAGCTGTTGTATTTTCCCGGGAAACATGGTAAAATAACACCCTGGAACCATTCTTCTGGGACGCGGCGGGCGACCCCCGCCTCTACCAAGGATCAAACAGTGAGGAGAGGCTTACGATGGGCGAGAGCAAAGAGTATATGACGCTGCCGGAGGAGAACGGGAGCATCAACATTTCCGAGGAAGTGATTGCCGCCATCGCCGTGGGCGCCGTCCGGGATGTGGAGGGCGTGTCCGGCATGGTGACTGCCATGGGCGGCAGCGTCACGGACCTGGTCCACAACAAGAAGAACGCCCAGAAGGGCGCCAAGGGTGTGAAGATCGACATGACCGGCGCCGCCCTGGTGCTGGACATCTATCTGACGGTGGAGTACGGCCACCCCATCCCCACGGTGGCGGAAAATGCCCAAAAGGCCGTCATCGGCGCGGTGGAGGCCATGACCGGCTGCTCTGTGGAGGCGGTCAACATCCACGTGGGCGGCGTGACGCTGGCCTGAGTCCCGGATGGGAATGAGAGAGAAAAGGACGTAGTTGAGGTTATGGTACGGAACACCGCGCGAGAGATCGCCATTCATCTGTCCTACGAGCTGAGCTTCACCGACAAGCCGGTGGAGGAGCTGCTGGACGAGCGCCTGACGCCGGAGTCCTTCGCCGCCCTGGCGGAGGAGGACCCGCTGTATCAGGAGACGCCCAACGCCAAGCAGGCGGACTACATCCGCCGCCTGGTGCGGGGCGTGGCCGACCACGCTCCGGAGCTGGACGGGTATATCGCCAAATACGCCAAGGGGTGGAATTTTGCCCGGATCCCCCTGGTGGCCTCCGCCATCATGCGGGTGGCCATGTATGAGATTTTGTACATGCCGGACATCCCCCACGGCGCCTCCATCAACGAGGCGGTGGAGATCGCCAAGAAGTATGAGACGCCGGAGACGGTGAAGTTCATCAACGGCATCCTGGGCACTTTCGTGCGCCGGGAGACAGCGGAATAAGGGCAGTCCTGCGGAGCGGGACGGGGGCGTGACGCCGCCGTCCGGCTCCTCGTTTTCTGCCCGCAGGGACCAAGGAGCAAACGCGTATGGAACCACATATCTATGGTGTCACAGAGGTGAATCAGCTGGTGAAGGGCCTGCTGGACAGTGCCCCGGCTTTACAGGGCGTCGCCGTCCGGGGAGAGCTGTCCAACTACAAGATCTACCCCTCCGGCCACCACTATTTCACCCTGAAAGATCAGGAGGGGGCCCTCCGGTGCGTCATGTTCCGGGGACAGGCCTCCCGCCTCCGGTTCCGGCCGGAGAACGGCATGAAGGCCGTGGCCTCCGGCCGCATCACCGTGTTCCCCCGGGACGGGGCCTATCAGCTCTACTGCGACTCCCTGATCCCGGAGGGGGTGGGGGACCTGGCGGTGGCCTTCCAGCAGTTAAAAGAAAAGCTGTGGAAGGAGGGCCTCTTTGACCCTGCCCACAAAAAGCCCCTGCCGCCCTATCCGGAGAAAATCGCCATCGTCACCTCCGGCGCCGGGGCGGCGGTCCACGACATGATCCGCATCCTCCGCCGCCGGTATCCCATCGCCAGGGTGATCCTGCTGCCGGTGCGGGTCCAGGGGGCCGAGGCCCCGCCGGAGATCGTGGGGGCCATCCGGTACGCGGACAGGTGGAAGATCGGGGACGTCATCATCACCGGCCGGGGCGGCGGGTCCATGGAGGACCTGTGGGCTTTCAACGACGAGCGGGTGGCCCGGGCCATCTACGACTGTGAGACGCCCATCATCTCCGCCGTGGGCCACGAGCCGGACGTGACCATCGCCGACTTTGTGGCGGATGCGCGGGCGTCCACCCCCTCCAACGCGGCGGAGATCGCCGTGCCGGACCAGGTGGAGCTGCTGCGGTGGCTCCGGGGCGCAGGGGAGCGGATGGCAAGAAGCGAGACGGCGCGGCTGGAGGCCGCCCGGCAGCGGCTCACCGCCCTGGCGGCCAAGCGGGTGATGACGGACGGAATGGCCTACGTCCAGGACAAGCGGCTGGACCTGGACCACTTACAGCAGCGGCTGGGGGACGTGACCGGCGCGGTGCTGGGGCGGCACCGGCAGAAATTCGCGGCCCTGGCGGCGTCGCTGGACGCCATGAGCCCCCTGGCGGTGCTGGGCCGGGGCTACGCCGTGGCCCGGGATGAGCAAGGGAAGATCTTGAAAAGCTGGCGGGAGACGGCGCCGGGTAGCCGGGTGTCCGTCACGTTGGGAGAGGGCGGCTTCACCGCCGTGGTGGACAAGCCCTATACGAAGGAGGAACAGCCATGAGCGCGAAGAAACAGACGTTCGAGCAGGAGATCGCCCGGCTGGAGGAGATTGTGGCGGCACTGGAGAAGGGGGATGCCCCCCTGGCGGACTCTCTGGCGTTGTTTGAGGAGGGGACGAAGCTGATCGCCGCCTGCTCCCAGGAGCTGGACGCGGCGGAGCAGAAGGTGGTCAAGCTGATGAAGGGACCTGACGGCGCGCCGGTGGAGCTGCCCTTCGGGGAGGAGGAGCAGGGATGAGCGAACAGGTGTTTCAGACCCGGTATGAGACCTACCGCACGGCGGTGGAGTCGTATCTGGAGACCCTCTTTGCCGGGAGGCCGGACTGGCGGGACCTGTATGAGTCCATGCGGTACAGCCTGCTGGCGGGGGGCAAGCGCATCCGGCCGGTGCTGACCCTGGAGTTTGCCCGGCTGGCGGGCCTTGCGGACTGGAAGACGGCCCTGCCCATGGCCTGCGCCCTGGAGCTGGTCCACACCTACTCCCTGATCCACGACGACCTGCCCTGCATGGACAACGACGACCTGCGCCGGGGCAAGCCCACCAACCACAAGGTCTACGGCGAGACGCTGGCCGTGCTGGCGGGGGACGCCCTCCAGCCGGAGGCCTACCGCCTGATCCTGACGGCGCCGGGGCTGGACGAGAGCCGCCGGGCCGCCTGCGGCCGCATCCTGGCGGAGGTCTCCGGCGCGGACGGCATGGTGGCGGGCCAGGTGCTGGACACCCTCCACGCCCCGAAGACCGAGGCGGAGGTGACGGAGGTCCACCGGCTCAAGACCGGGGCCATGATCGCCGGGGCCTGCCGTCTGGGCGTGGCCGCGGCGGGCGGAAGCGGCGGGCTGATGGCCGCCGCCGAAACGTACGCCCAGGAGCTGGGGCTGGCCTTCCAGATCCGGGACGACATGCTGGACGTGTGCGGCGACGCGGCGGAGTTCGGCAAGCCCATCGGTTCCGACAAAGAGGAGGGGAAGGTCACCTTCATGGACCTGCTGGGGCTGGAGGGCTGCGGCCGGGCGGTCCGCGCCCATACGGAGGCGGCCAAGGCCGCGGTGGCGGACTGGGACACGGACGGCTTCCTGGCCGCCCTGGCGGACTCCCTGGCGGAGCGGAACAAGTGAAGAGCGGGGCCGCCGGACGGCGGCCTCTTTTCTGTCCGGCGCCGGGGACTGTCCGCATCGGGAGGACAGCCCGGCCGGTCACAAAAAATTTACGGACGCATATACGGAATATGTTGTATATTTATTAGATTTGTGATATACTGTATGGCGCTAAGCGGCGGCGCAGTATTCTAGTCAGATCATCCGTCTCCGAAGGAGGGGCTAAAAATCCTCTGAAGGGCACACCGATGAAACCTCTGGTGCCTGCTTGATACGCCCAGTTTCGGGTGGGTGCTGGGGGGAAGCCTGGCTTTGCCTGCGCTTGCGGACTCAGGGCGCTTTCCAATGGCATGGTGATGACGACCCTGTTTCCGTGGAGACCTGTTCTTGTGCGCGGACGTACTCCCAGTGTGGTATTCCGGGCCGCGTACGAAGCAGCTGATGAACCTGCAGCGCGGTGCATCGGCCCTGCGGGGCCGTAACGCTGTGTGCAGACGTAGCCTGCCTTGCGTGAGGCGGGTGGATGGGGGAACAACAGGCGGGGCCCTCTGGCCAGAGGGCCCGTTTGATCGCCCCCTGAAACCCGGTTTGCAAAAGAGGCTAAAGGGACGGATCGACTGGGGTGGAAATCACCTAGGCTGTCCTGACCGGGCTGAAAAGGGATTGCAGTGCGGACTAAGTGGCGATCGGGTGGCATGGCTGGCGACACTGTGCCGCGGCACCGAAGGGGGAACCGCCTCCATCGGCAACGAGAGGTGTGCCGCGGGGAAATCCAACCCGTACCTAAGCCGTAAGATTTACCTTTTCCGCCGCCGCCGACTTAGCCAACTGGAATTCATTCCCAAGTGGAGGGACTTTTTTTGAGCGATACCCCAAAGCGAAAGCGCGGACGGGAGCGGGAGAGGCCGGGCCCCTACCGGTGGGCCGTGCAGGTCTTTTTTCTTGCCATCGTCCTGTCCGCGGCATTGAGCCTTGCGTCGGAGACCAGTCTCAGCGGCGCGGGCGCGGCGGCTGCCGCGCTGGTGCTGGCGGTGTTCATCGGCCTGGGCATCCTGTTCGACATCATCGGCGTGGCGGTCACGGCGGCGGACCCCAGGCCCTTTCACTCCATGGCCGCCCACAAGGAGCCCGGCGCCAAGGAGGCGCTGGTCCTGCTGCGGAACGCCGGGCGGGTGTCCAGCGTCTGCAACGACGTGGTGGGGGACATCTGCGGCATCGTCAGCGGGACCACCACCGCCGTGATCGTGGTGCGGCTCCAGACGGCCTTTGCCCTGCCGGAGAGCGTGCTGCTGAGCGTGGCGGTGACGGCCCTGGTGTCCGGCCTCACCATCGGCGGCAAGGCCCTGGGCAAGACAGTGGCCCTGAACAAAAGCACCAGCGTGGTCTACTGGGTGGGAAGGTTTCTGCACCTGTTCCACCGCTGAGAGGAGGCTGGGTCATTTGATCTTAGAGAATATCCATACCCCGGCGGATGTGAAGGCCCTGGACCGGGAACAGCTGGAGCCCCTGTGCCGGGAGCTGCGGCAGTTCCTGGTGGAGCATGTGTCCAAAACCGGCGGCCATCTGGCCTCCAACCTGGGAGCGGTGGAGCTGACGGTGGCCATCCACCGGGTCTTCGACACATCGAAGGACCGGCTGGTGTTCGACGTGGGGCACCAGTGCTACGTCCACAAGGCCCTCACCGGCCGGCAGGCGCTGTTTGACACCCTGCGGCAGTTCGGCGGCCTCTCCGGCTTCCCCAAGCCCCGGGAGAGCGAACACGACGCCTTCATCGCCGGACATGCCTCAAACTCCGTCTCCGTGGCCCTTGGGATGGCAAGAGCAAGAACTTTACAGCACTTGGATTACAGTGTTCTGGCGCTGATCGGGGACGGCGCCCTGACCGGGGGACTGGCCTATGAGGGCCTCAACAACGCCGGTGCCTCCGGCGAGCCCCTGATCGTCCTTCTCAACGACAACGGCATGTCCATCAACCCCAACGTGGGGGCGGTGGACAGCCATCTGAGCCAGATCCGCTCCAAGCCCGCCTACTACCATTTCAAGAAGTGGTACCGGGGCCTGTTCGGACAGCACCCCATGGAGAACCCGCTGTACCGGTTCAACCACAAGGTCAAGACGTCCCTGAAAAAGGCCCTGTGGCCCGGCAGCACCCTGTTTGAGGACATGGGCTTCACCTACCTGGGGCCCATCGACGGCCACGACCTGGACCGGCTGGTCCACGTGCTGGCCTGGGCCCGGGAGCTCCAGTGCCCGGTGGTGGTCCACGTGAAGACCGTGAAGGGCAGGGGCTACTCCTTCGCGGAGCAGAACCCGGACAAGTTCCACGGCGTGGGGCCATTCGATCCGGAGACGGGCCTTGTGAAGAAGAGCGGGGGAGACGACTTCTCTGCCGTGTTCGGCAGGACGCTGGCCGCCTGCGCCGCGGAGGACGGGCGCGTCTGCGCCATCACCGCCGCCATGGCGGACGGCACCGGCCTGGCCCCCTTTGCCAAAGAGTTCCCGGACCGGTTCTTCGATGTGGCCATCGCTGAGGGGCATGGCGTCGCCATGGCCGCGGGCCTGGCCAAGCAGGGGATGCTCCCGGTGTTTGCCGTGTACTCCTCGTTCCTCCAGCGGGGCTACGACATGCTGATCCATGACGTGGCCCTCCAGCGGCTCCATGTGGTGCTGGGGGTGGACCGGGCGGGTCTGGTGGGGGCCGACGGCGAGACTCACCACGGCTGCTTCGACGCGCTGTTCCTGTCGGAGATCCCCGGGTTTACGGTGCTGTGCCCCGCCAGCTTTGCGGAACTGCGGCGGATGCTGCGGCAGGCATTGTTTGAGATCGACGGGCCTGTGGCGGTCCGGTATCCCCGGGGCGGCGAGGGCGATTACCGGGAGGACCGGTCCGGTGCGCCGGTGGTCCGGCTCCGGGAGGGGGAGGACGTCACGCTCCTCACCTACGGCGTGCTGGTGAATCAGGCCCTGGCGGCGGCGGACCTGCTGGAACGGCAGGGCGTCAGGACCGAGGTGCTGAAGCTGAATCAGATCTCCCCCCTGGAGTATGAGACGCTGGCGCCCTGGCTGGCGGGGAAGAAGCTGCTGGCAGTGGCGGAGGATGCCTTCGGCGCCGGGTGCGTGGGCCAGCGGACGGCGGCCATCCTGGCCCAGCACGGCCAGGCGCCGGAGAAGCTGGTGCTCATCAACCTGGGCAAGACCTTCCTGCCGGAGGGGACCGTGCCCCAGCTGGAGCATCAGGCAGGCATCGACGCCGCGGGCATCGCCCGGGCGGTACAGGAGGCGCGTACATGAGTGAAAAAAAACGGCTGGACGTCCTGCTGACGGAGCGGGGCCTTCAGGAGAGCCGCCAGCGGGCCCAGGCGGTCATCATGAGCGGCGAGGTCTTTGTGAACGGCCAGCGGGTGGACAAGCCCGGCACCGCCGTGGCGGAGGACGCCCAGATCGAGGTCCGGGGCGGCACGCTGGCATACGTCAGCCGGGGCGGGCTGAAGCTGGAGAAGGCCATGGCGGCCTTCCCCATCGACCTGAACGGCGCCGTCTGCGCCGACATCGGCGCCTCCACCGGCGGCTTCACCGACTGTATGCTGCAAAACGGCGCGGAGAAGGTCTACGCCGTGGACGTGGGCTACGGCCAGCTGGCCTGGAAGCTCCGCAGCGACCCCAGGGTGGTGTGCCTGGAGCGGACCAACGCCCGGTATCTCACCCACGAGCAGGTGCCGGACGCGCTGGACTTCGCCTCCGTGGACGTGAGCTTCATCTCCCTGAAGCTGATCCTGCCGCCCCTGAACGGCCTGCTGAAGGACGGCGGCCACGCCGCCTGCCTGGTGAAGCCCCAGTTCGAGGCCGGGCGCGAGAAGGTGGGGAAGAAGGGCGTGGTCCGGGACCCGGCGGTCCACCTGGAGGTGCTGGAGCACTTTCTGGACCACGCCGGGGACGCGGGCTTCACAGTGCTGGGACTGACCTATTCCCCCATCCGGGGCCCGGAGGGGAACATCGAGTACCTGGGATATCTGGAAAAGGGTCCCCGGCAGGAGCGCACATTTGACTTGAAGGCCCTGGTGGACGAGTCTCACCAGACCCTGAAGGAGCACGGAGAGGGAGGCAACCCATGAAAAAGATCATCCTCTGCCCCAACCCCAACCGAGACCGGGGCATGGAGACCACCCGCAGGGCAGACGCCGTTCTGCGGCAGATGGGCTTCCAGACGGTGGTGTGTCCCCCCTTCAAGGACCAGAAGGACGGGGCCTATGGGGACTACAAGACCCGGCCCCTGACGGCGGAGCTGAAAAGCGCCGACCTGCTGATTACCTTCGGCGGGGACGGCACCATCCTGCATCTCGCCAAGCTGGTGGCCCTGAACAAGATTCCGGTGCTGGGCATCAACATGGGGGGCCTGGGCTTCATCGCGGAGCTGGAGGCCGGGGAGCTGGAGGCCCTGCGGAAGCTGAAGGACTGGGACTTCCAGACGGAACAGCGGATGATGCTGGACGTGACCGTCCAGCGGGAGGGCCGCCAGATCTACACGAATCTGGGCCTGAACGACGCGGTGATCCGGGAGGGTCCCATCTCCCATGTGATCCATCTGAAGATCTCCTCCGACGGGCGGCACCTGGCGGATATCGCCGGAGACGGCGTCATCGTGGCCACGCCCACCGGGTCCACGGCCTACTCCCTGTCCGCCGGGGGGCCGGTGGTGGAGCCGGTGGCCCAGACCATGGTGGTCTGTCCCATCTGCACCCACAACATGCGCTTTTCGTCCTATGTCCTCTCGCCGGAGCACACGCTGACCATCGAGCTGGAGCGCAACGGCCGCAAGCCGGTGTATCTGTTCGTGGACGAGAGCCGGGCCTTCTCCCTGAAGGCCGACGACAAGATCCAGGTCCGCCGGTCCAAGCACACCGTGCGGCTGGTGCGGCTGTCGGAGCGGAGCTTCTGTGAGATCTTTGCACAAAAAATGCTGCCAGGAGGATTTGAAGATGAAAAATGACCGGCAGAGCATGATCCTGGAGATCATCAGCCAGGAGAATATCGAGACCCAGGAGCAGCTGCTCGTCCGTCTCCAGGAGCGGGGGATCACCAGCACCCAGGCCACCATCTCCCGGGACATCAAGCAGATGCACCTCATCAAGGAGCCGGTGGGCCATGGGGTGTACAAGTACGCCGTGTCCGGCAACCGGACCCGGCTGAACTTCGCGGAGAAGCTGCGGACCATCTTCCGGGAGAGCATCACCAGCATCGACAGCGCACAGAACATCGTGGTCATCAAGACCATGCCGGGCCTGGCCAGCGCCGCCTGCGCCGCGCTGGACGACATGGGCGTCGCCTACATGGTGGGGTCCCTGGCGGGAGACGACACGGCCTTTCTGGTGATGCGGGACACGGAGTCCGCGGCCAGCTTCTGCGAGGAGATCAAGGAGATGCTGTGAGGCATCCCCGGCGGGAGCCGGTTCCTCCCGTCCAACGGGATGCGCCCTACAAAATATGGAACAGATTCGATATTAAGGAGATCACTGGATGTTCAAAGTGCTGAAAACCGAGGGCCGCGCCCGGCGCGGCGAATTCTCCTGCGCCCACGGCGGCGTGGTCCAGACGCCGGTGTTCATGAACGTAGGCACACAGGGGGCCATCAAGGGCGGCGTCTCCGCCCATGATCTGAAGGAGGTGGGCTGCCAGATCGAGCTCAGCAACACCTACCACCTGCACCTGCGGCCGGGCGACCATATCGTCCGGCAGATGGGGGGGCTCCACAAGTTCATGGACTGGGACGGCCCCATCCTGACGGACTCCGGCGGGTTCCAGGTGTTCTCCCTGGCCTCTTTGCGGAAGATCCGGGAGGAGGGGGTCACCTTCGCCTCCCACATCGACGGGCACAGGATCTTCATGGGGCCGGAGGAGTCCATGCAGATCCAGTCCAACCTGGGCAGCGACATCGCCATGGCCTTTGACGAGTGCGTGGAGAACCCCGCGACCTACGAATACGCCAAGGCCAGCTGTGAGCGCACCGCCCGCTGGCTGGAGCGGTGCAAGGCCGAGCACGACCGCCTCAACGCCCTGCCGGACACGGTGAACCCGGGGCAGATGCTCTTCGGCATCAACCAGGGCGCCACGTTTGCGGACCTGCGGGTGTGGCACATGGACCAGATCGCCAAGATCGACTGCGACGGCTACGCCATCGGGGGGCTCGCGGTGGGGGAGCCCGCGGAGGTGATGTACGAGATCATCGACGCGGTGGAGCCCCACATGCCCAAGGACAAGCCCCGGTACCTCATGGGCGTGGGCACTCCCAGCAACATCATCGAGGGCGTGGCCCGGGGCGTGGACTTCTTCGACTGCGTGATGCCCTCCCGCAACGGCCGCCATGGCAAGCTCTTCACCTGGGAGGGCACGGTGAACATCCTCAACGAGAAGTACGCCACCGACCCCCGGCCCATCAGCGAGAGCTGCGGCTGCCCCGCCTGCCGCCGCTTCTCCCGGGCGTACATCCGGCACCTGTTCAAGGCGGATGAGGTGCTGGCCCTGCGGCTGGCGGTGCTGCACAACCTGTACTTCTACAATGAGCTGGCCGCCCGCATCCGCCGGGCCCTGGACGAAGGGACGTTCGCGGATTTTCGGGCCCGTTACAGCGGAAATTTGGAAAAACGCGCATGACCCCCTTGCAAAAGCTGGTATATCTGCTATAATATTGTCATTCTGACTTTGGAACGAAAAGGAGTTTTGTTGTTATGGAAGGCGCTTCCTCCTCTATCATCATGCTGGTTGTTCTCATTGCGGTGTTCTACTTCATGCTGATCCGCCCGGAGAACAAGCGGAAGAAAAAGGCCCAGGAGATGCGGGACAGCCTGAAGAAGGGCGACACCATCACCACCATCGGCGGCATCGTGGGCAAGATCGTCATGGTCAAGCCGGACACCATCGTCATCGAGACCAGCGACGACCGGGTCCGTATGGAGCTGACCAAGTGGGCCGTCTCCACCACCGGCGTTCAGTCCTCCGGCGAGGAGAAGTCCTCCAAGGAGGAGAAGAAAGAGGACGAGGTCAAGAAGACCGAGGAGATCCCCGAGGTTCCCGCCGAGGAGACCGATGCATCCTCTGAAGAGGAAAAGAAGGACTAACCCATCATAAAACCACCCTCCCTTGTCATAAGCTCGGATAGAGCGATGACAGGGGAGGAATTTTTATGGGTAACGGGCGGAAACAGACAGCCCTGTGGCTGGTGTTCGTAGAGGGCGCGGCGCTGTCTCTGGGGATCTATCTGCTGCAGACGGTGCTGCTGTCCGCGCTGGTGGTGAAGGCGGTGCTGCCGGAGGAGGGGAGCTTTCCCGCTGTGGCGGCGTCGTGCTGTCTGGCGTCCTTCGCCGGGGCCATGCTCAGTGTCCGCCGCTCCTCCTGGGGCAGCCTGGCCAGCGCCATGGTGAGCGCCGCGGGCTTTCTGCTGGCGGTGGTGGCTGTGGCTCTGCTGTGCTGGCAGCAGATCACCTGGCTGGGCCGCGGGGGCGTGCTGCTGCTGTGCGGCGCAGGCGGGGGACTTCTGGCGGGCCTGCTGGGCGGGCGCCGGAGGAAGCGGAAGCGCCGTCCGGTCCGCAGGGGCCGCAAGGCCTGAAAAGCCGCTTGTGAATTTCACCAAAAATACAGATATGAGCCCTGCCGCGGAGACTGCGGCCACAGTCGGGAGGTCTCTCGCGGCAGGGGAGACGGCGGCGGCAAATGTGGGGCGCCGCCGCTTTTATGTCTACAAGATATTGTCGTTTTTCGGGGCGGGGGAGGTGATCTCTCGCGCCGATTTTACAAAGTTAACATAATATTATTTACATAATATTTTGCCATAACTCACAAAAAACGGAAAATTCCCGTAAATTCCTTGCAAAATCCGGCGAATTCAACTATATTAGAACAAGCAAGGTCTTACGTCAACCGCTACATAAATCCGCCTGCCCCCGCATAGGATGCGGTGAGGTGAGGCGGATTGAACACGAGAACATTGACGAAGCGGCCCACGGTCCAGCTGCCCACGCTGCCCCGCCTGCTTCTGCTGGCGCTGTTCTTCCTGGCCGGCGTCCTTTTGGGACAGGTCCTGTCGGGCTGGGTGCCGGACACCACGGGGGACGAGCTGCGGCGGTATCTGGAGGACTACGTCCGCCTGGGGGGCGAGGGAGCGCCCACTGTCCAGACGGCTCTGTCGGCCCTGGTGATCTATTTCCGCTATCCGCTGTTTGCATTTCTGCTGGGGTTCGCCTCCATCGGGGTGGTGCTGCTGCCCTGTGTGACGGCGGCTTACGGCTTTTTTCTGTCCTTTTCCGTGTGCTGCTTCACGGCGGCCTTCGGCGTGGACGGCGTGCTGCTGGCCCTGGCGGTGTTCGGCCTGCGGTGTTTGGTGACCCTGCCCTGCTATTTCCTGCTGGCGGCGGCCTCCTGGGGGACGTCCGCGGGACTGGCGGCCGTGTCCTTTGGGAGAGGACGGCGGACTGCCCCTGTGGTCTACGGCCGGGCCTGCTGGGTCCGGTTCGGCGCCTGCTGTCTGGCGCTGCTGGCGGGTGTGTGTGCGGAGCTGTTTTTGTCCCCGGTGCTGCTGCGGCTGATGCTGGAGCGCATCCTGGGGTAGAGAGAAAGAGAGAGGGAGGAGAGCACCCTTGGCAAGAGACGACATTGCGGACTTTGGGACTTATCTGGCGGAGGAGCGTCACGCCTCCCAGAACACCATCTGCTCCTATCTGCGGGACGTGACCCAGTTCTCCGCGTATTTGCGGGAGCACCAGAGCTGCACGCTGCGGCAGGCCGGCGGAGAGATGATTCAGGACTACATGAGCTGGATGCGGGGGCGGGGGAAGTCCGCCGCCTCGGTGACCCGGTTCCTGGCCTCCGTCAAGTCGTTTTACAACTTTCTGCTCTCCGCCGGCGCCGTAAAGGCCAACCCCGCCAAGAGCATCAGCGCGGACCGGGCAGAGCGGAAGTATCCGGAGATCCTCACCAGCAAAGAGGTGGAGCTGTTTCTGGAGCAGCCCCGGTGCGTGGACGCCAAGGGATACCGGGACCATGCCATGCTGGAGCTGCTGTACGCCACCGGCATCCGGGTCAGCGAGCTGATCTCCCTGGACCTGAAGGACCTGAATCTCTCCGCGGGCTTCATCCGGTGTGCCAGCCGGGGCAAGGAGCGGATCATCCCCCTGTACCACACGGCCGTGAAGGCGCTGCAGGACTATGTGCGGGATATCCGGCCCCAGCTGATCGCCGACGGCGGCGAGCAGGCCCTGTTCGTGAACATGAACGGCGAGCGCATGAGCCGCCAGGGGTTCTGGAAGATCATCAAGTACTATCAGGAGAAGGCGGGGATCGAAAAGGACATCACCCCCCACACCCTGCGCCACTCCTTTGCCGTCCACCTGCTGGAAAACGGCGCGGACCTGCGGTCCATCCAGGAGATGCTGGGCCATGCGGACATCTCCTCCACCCAGATCTACACCCATGTGGTGAAGCACCAGCTGAAGGATGTGTATCAGAAAGCCCATCCCCTGGCGTAATTCCAAGGGGAGCACCGGCGCCTCCCGCCGACGCTCCGGCGGGCAGAGCCCGCCTCTGCCGATCCCCTCGCCTTTGCACGGCAAAGACGGCCCCCGGCCGACTGCGGCCAGGGGCAGAGGCGTCCCGTCCAGGCACATGCCCTGGCCGGGACTTTTTTCTGCGCAAACGCACGGCAGACCACGGAAATGCACAGCGGCGTTCTGCCTGCCTGTGAAAAAATTTTCCGCCGCCGCAAACAAAACCGGCTGCCTGGGACTCAAATAGGTGAAGAGAAGAGAAAGGAGGACCGCCATGGATCACGACGAATTCGCCCGCCGGGCGGAGGCTCTCCGGGCCCGGCTGTACCGGACGGCGTACCTGTACCTGGGCAGCGAGGCCGACGCCCTGGAGGCGGTGGACGAGGGCGTATACCAGGCCCTGCGGGCTTTGCGGCAGCTGCGTCAGCCGGACTTTTTCGAGACCTGGCTCACCCGGATCGTGCTGAACGCGTGCCACCGGGAGCTGCGGCGCCGGCGGCGCCTGGCCGGGGAGGAGGCTCTGCCGGAGAGCGCCGGTCCGGATGCCTATGACGCCCTGCCCCTGAAGGAGGCCGTCCGCCGCCTGCCGGAGGAATTGCGGGCGGTGGTGATCCTGCGGTACTTCGCAGGATACACCCAGGCGGAGACCGCCCGGGCATTGAACATTCCCCAGGGCACCGCGGCCACCCGCCAGCGGCGGGCATTGCAGCTGCTGCGCCTGGAACTGGGAGAGGAGGGAGACGCATGACCCGAAACGAGGAATATCAGGCCCTGCTCCAGGAGCTGGAGACCACACCGGCGGCCCTGGACGGCGCTGTGGAGCGGGCGCTGCGCCGCCGGAAACGGGACCGCCGCCTGCGGCTCTTCGGCGTCCCGGCGGGGAGCCTGGCGGCCTGCTTCGCCGCCTTTGTGCTGCTGGTGAACCTGTTCCCGCCCTTCGCGCGGGCCTGCGGCTCAGTGCCGGTGCTGCGGGAGCTGGCCCAGGCGGTGGCCTGGTCGCCCAGCCTCTCCGCCGCGGTGGAGAACGACTACGTCCAGCCCATCGGCCAGTCCCAGACGGTGAACGGCGTCACCGCCACGGTGGAGTATGTGATCGTGGACCGCAAACAGCTGAACATCTTCTACACCCTGGACTATGCCCCGGACCTGGGGCCCATGTGGGCGGACTGCCGGATCACCCCCGGCGACGGCAGCGCGGGAGACGCCGGCGGCCGGACGGAGAAGCCGGGGGAGCTGGTGGAGATCAAGCGGGACTTTGTGGACCGGGACGTGCCCGGAATCCTGGATCTGACCCTGTCGGTCTACCCGGCAGAGCAGGACGGGGGCGGGCCGCCTGCGGAGAACACCGGCGACGGCTACTTTGACCAGCCGGTCGATGACCAGCCGGCGTATCTGGCGGAGATGACGTTCCACCTGGAATTCGACCCCTATTTCACCGCCCAGGGGACGCTGCTGGAGCTGAACCGGACCTTTGCCCTGGACGGCCAGACCTTCACGCTGCAAGAGGCGGAAATCTACCCCACCCATCTGCGGCTGACCCTGACGGCGGACCCGGACAACACCGCCTGGCTGGCGGGCCTGGACCTGTACCTGGAGAACGAGCACGGCGAGCGGTTTGAAAAGAGCCTGGGCGGCATCACCGCATCCGGGGACCCGGAGGGGGAGGGCATGGGCACCTTCTGGCTGGACAGCCCCTTCTTCAGCCAGGGGGAGCACCTGACCCTCCACATCACCGGCGTCCGGTGGAAGGACAAGGACGCGCCGCCGGTGAAGCTGAATCTGGCGGAGGGCACCGCCGAAAACCTGCCGGAGGGCACCTGGTTCCAGGGCGCAGAGCGCCTGCCGGAGGGATGGATCGTGTACCTGGTGTCCCCGCTGATGGAGAACCGGACCATGGGGAGCGTGTTCTCCAGAGGGGCCTGGGACGAGGACGGGAACTATTATGAGATCTGGCAGTTCGGCTCCTCCTACGGCTACTGGGACGAGACGGCGCAGGAGCGCGTGGGGGAGGACCGGTGGTATACCGAGGACTTCCCCCTGGCGGGACTGGCGGGCGACACGGCCTATCTGGCCCCCTACTACAACCGGATGGCCGCCGTTGATGCAGCGGTTCCCATCCAATAGGCGAGGGGGAGTCAAATCCCCCGCCTTCCATGCGAACGAGAGAGCGCCCGCCGCAAGGCGGGTGCTTTTTTGCCCGCCGAACGGCGGCTGGGGTGATCCTGCCGGGGAGAAGCCCGCGCGTTTTCCCTGTTGCGCTTCCCTGGAAAATTTGTTATACTGTTACAGTATGTATACTGGAGGGAAAGCGCCATGCGGATCCTGGGCATCGACCCCGGCTACGCCACCATCGGCTTCGGCCTCATCACGGCGGAGCGGGCACAAGTGAACATGCTTACCTACGGCGCCATCACCACCCCGGCGGGGCTGCCGCTCTCCCGGCGGCTGTACCAGATCGGCACCGATATGGAGGACCTGATCGGCCAGCTGAAGCCGGATGTCATCTCCATCGAGGAGCTGTTCTTCAACACGAACCTGACCACCGGTATCGCCGTGGCCCACGCCCGCGGCGTGCTGCTGTACACGGCGGAAAAGTGCGGGATCCCGCTCCACGAGTACACCCCCTCCCAGGTGAAGATGGCGGTGGTGGGCTACGGCAAGGCGGAAAAGCGCCAGGTGATGGACATGACCCGCCGCCTGCTGCACCTGAAAGCCGTCCCCCGGCCCGACGACGCCGCGGACGCCCTGGCCCTGGCCCTGTGCCATGCCCGGAGTGCCACGTCCCGCCTGCCCCTGCAGGACAGCAGGGTCAAGGAGACCATCTGAACAGTCAGGGACCGGACCGCTCCGCCGGACGCCGGAATTCCGAACTCCCAAGAAAGTGTGATTATCCATGTTTTACTATCTGGACGGCACCGTGGCAGAGATTCTGCCCTATCTGGCGGTCATCGACTGCGGCGGCGTGGGCTACGCCTGCAAGACCACCAACACCACCCTGGCCCAGCTGAAAAAGGGCCAGCGGGGGAAGCTCTACACCTATCTGGACGTGGGGGAGAACGCCTTCGGCCTGTACGGCTTCGCCACGGCCAACGAGCTGAACAGCTTCAAGCTGCTGATCGGCGTCAGCGGCGTGGGGCCCAAGGCGGCGCTGGCCATCCTCTCCGCCGCCACGCCGGAGTCCCTGGCCATGGCCATCGTCACCGGGGACGAGAAGAGCCTGACGGCGGCGCCGGGCGTGGGCAAGAAGATCGCCCAGCGGATCATTCTGGAGCTGAAGGACAAGATGGCCCGGGAGAGCGCCGCCACGGGGCTGGACTTCTCCGGCGGAGCCGCTGTGAGCGTCCCGGCCTTTACAAATAAGGCCACAGAGGCGGCCCAAGCCCTGGCGGTGTTGGGCTACACCAGCGCCGAGGTGGCCCAGGCGCTGAAGGGCGTGGACGTGGAAACTCTGTCTCTGGAGGAGATCATCCGCCAGTGCCTGAAAAAGATGGTGAAGTGAGTATGAAGATCCTGTCCGTGATTCTGCTCCTGGCCGCGCTGGCCATGGCCTTTCTTGCCATGATATTCGGCACCCGCTTTGCGGCCCTGCTCAATAAGGGCCAGCAGCGCCACGGCCTGCCGGAAAAAGAGCGGCGGCAGCGCAACCGCAGCGGCGCGGTGTTCGCCCTGTGCCTGTGCGCGGTGTTCGGCCTGGCCTGGCTGGCGGTGCATCTGTTCCAGGCGGGCTGACCGCCCCGGCCGGAATTTTGGAGCACATTCAGAGCACATGAGGAAGTGAACCCATGAGCATCGACTTTGGAAACGACATCTATGAAGAGCCCATCGTGGCCAAGACCTTCCTGCAGGAGGACGCCCAGGAGGGGTCCCTCCGGCCCAAGACCCTGCGGGAGTATATCGGCCAGGAGAAGGCGAAGGACAACCTGGCCGTGTTCATCCAGGCCGCCCAGAAGCGGGGAGAGGCCCTGGACCACGTGCTGCTCCACGGCCCGCCCGGCCTGGGCAAGACCACGCTGGCCGGGATCATCGCCCAGGAGATGGGGGCGGGCATCCGCATCACCTCGGGCCCGGCCATCGAGAAGCCCGGGGATCTGGCGGCGCTGCTGACGAACCTCAACGAGGGGGACATCCTCTTTGTGGACGAGATCCACCGGCTGAACCGGTCCGTGGAGGAGATCCTGTACCCGGCCATGGAGGACTACGCCCTGGACATCATCGTAGGCAAGGGCCCCAGCGCCAACTCCATCCGGCTGGACCTGCCCAGGTTCACCCTGATCGGCGCCACCACCCGGGCGGGGCAGCTGTCCGCGCCCCTGCGGGACCGGTTCGGCGTGACGCTGCGGCTGGAGCTGTACACGCCGGAGGAGCTCTCTCAGATCATCACCCGGTCCGCCGCCATTTTGAACGTGGACATCGTGCCGGAGGGCGCCTATGAGATCGCCCGCCGCAGCCGGGGCACGCCCCGGATCGCCAACCGGATGCTGCGCCGGGTCCGGGACTTCGCCCAGGTGAAGGCCGACGGCGTCATCACCAAGGATGTGGCGGACCAGGCCCTGTGCGCGCTGGAGATCGACCACCTGGGGCTGGACCCCATCGACCGGCGGATGCTGGGGGCCGTCATCGAGAACTACGGCGGCGGTCCTGTGGGCCTGGAGACCCTGGCCGCCACCATCGGCGAGGAGGCCGTGACCCTGGAGGACGTGTACGAGCCATACCTGATGCAGCTGGGCTTCCTGACCCGGACGCCCCGGGGCCGGTGCGTGACGGCGAAGGCATACCAGCACCTGCATAAGCCCATCCCCGGCGGCGTGACGGCGGATCCGCCGGACATGGACCAGCTGACGCTGTGAGGAGGCGGTTTTCATGAAGCGGACCCTGGCGGAGCACGTCGCATTTCTGATGCTGTCGGCGGCGCTGGCCGTCGGAGCCTGGGCCGTCACAGGCCGGGCTGCCTGCTCCGTGACGGCGCCCTATCAGTTTCCCGTCCAGCCCGGCACGCCGGAGTGGGTGGAGCTGTCCGCCAACGCCCGTCGTGCCGCCTGCCGCCTGCCGGCGGGGCTGGCGGAGCAGATGACCTCCGAGGCCCTGCTGGAGACGGCGCTGGACTATCCGTTCAACGCCTCCATGTATGTGTCCAGCGACCTGGAGGGGATGTTCGGAAAGCGGGCGGCCCTGGCGGGCAACGGCGCCCTGGCGGAGCTGGTGACCCGGCCGGACGCGGAGGAAGTGATCGCCCGCGCGCTGGCGGCGCCTGCGGAGGCAGGGGAGGACCCCCTGCGGGGCGTGTATCTGGAGACCTTCTGCGCCTGGCTGCCGGAGCTGTCCAGGATGGCGGGCGTCTGAGGTGTCACAGGGGCAGGCCCCGGCCGGTGCGCAGGCCCAGCAGAAAGGCATGGATGGCGGTGAATTCCCGGGCCTTTTCGTAATCCGCCGCCATCTCAGAGGTGAGCTCTCCCTCCAGAAGGGAGAGGGGCATCTCGTAGTCATCCGGTGGGGCAGCGTCCAGCTGGGGGCGGATGTAGTGGGCGTACAGCCATTTCATGAAGTCGGACATTGCGAATGCTCCTTTCAAAATACAATGGATGCGTTGTGCTTAGCTGCAGTATAATACAACGGATACATCGTGTCAAGAGGTGACGATATGACATTGCAAGAGCGAATGCGGGAACTCCGCAAAGAGCGGAAGGAGACCCAGAGACAGGTGGCCGACGCCATCGGTGTGACGGATCGGCAGTACCAGCGGTTTGAGACCGGGGTCAATCTGCCTGGATTTGAAAATCTCGTGGGCATTGCGGACCACTTCGGCGTGTCGCTGGATTATCTAGCCGGCCGGTCGGACCGGAGGGAGATGTAGAGGCGGTTTCCCGCCGTTCAGAGGAACCCGCTCCTGCAGGGGGCGTACAGCCTTTTCACAAAGCCGGACATTGCGAATGCTCCTTTCTGCAAACAACTTTTAAGCTGTTTGCAGAAAGGATATATCACGACTTTTAGGTTGTGCCAAGGAGATCCTAATATGGAGTTTTATGAGCGAATGCGGGAACTCCGCAAAGAGCACGGCGAGACCCAAGCGCAGGCGGCCGCAGCCGCCGGAATGACAGACCGGCAGTATCAGCGGTTTGAAACGGGCAAACAAAAGCCGGGGTTTGACAGTCTGCTTGCCCTGGCGGACCACTTCGGCGTGTCGCTGGATTATCTGGCCGGGCGGTCGGACCGGAGGGAGATGTAGAGGCGGGTTTCCCGCCGTTCAGAGGAACCCGCTCCTGCAGGGGCGTGCGGCCCGTTTTTGGAGTCAGACATTGCGAATACTCCTTTCTCACGCTTTATAAAGCGTGAGAAAAATATAACACGCTTTACGGAGCGTGTCAAGGGGGATTTATGGAATTAAACGAGCGATTGCGGGAACTCCGCAAGGAACAAGGAGAAACCCAAAAGCAAGTGGCCGCCGCCATCGGGATTGGGGAGCGGCCCTACCAATACTTGGAGTCCGGCGAGCACCGGCCCAGCCTGGACACGTTGATCGCCCTGGCGGACCATTTCGGCGTATCGCTGGATTATCTGGCTGGCCGGTCGGACCGGAGGGAGTTGTAAAGGGCCGCCGTCCGGCGGCCTCGGGAATCTTTGCTCCCGCAAGGGGCTTGTTCAGCGGGATGCACCCCCCATTTTCTTTTCGGTCTTGCCCGAAAAGAAAACGGGCCGTGCACGGTCCAAAAGAAAAGAACGCTTTTGGCCGCAACTCTGCACGGGCGTGCAAAGTTGCTGTACGGGGGTTGGCGTGAGATGGTGCCTGCGTGTTTGCGAGGACTGGCCAACGGGCGCGGCGGGGTGCGGTACAGGCTTGAACGCTGATTCCCGCGGCGTGGATGCGGAGGTCAACGGGGTGCAAGGACGCATTTGACCAGCTCCTCTTTCCGCGCGTTCCGCTTCGCTACGCGCTGCCCTGGCGGTCGTAGGGGCCGATGCCTTTATCGGCAGCTCCCGCGCGGGACAGCTAGCGGCAGCGAAAAGAGAAGCAGCTCCATGCGATGACCACCCCGACGACCTCCGCACGATCCGCCACGGGACGGCAGTTGGAGAAATCGCAGAAGAGTATAGCGTGCCCGAAGGCCGGGCCAAATCGGCGCTTGCACCGATCCGCCGCCCCCCGTCGCGCGGGGGGCCACTGCACCGGAGCGCGCCAACGCTTTTCTCTTTGGACCGTGCACGGCCCGTTTCTCTTTTGGCACGACAAAAGAGAAATGGGGGGTGCATCCGCCCAGCCATCAGCATGGCTGAATCCCCGTCCCATGGGGACGGTCACATCATAAGAAACAAACGAGGTAATATCAATGGGCAAACTATTTGGAACCGACGGCATCCGCGGCGTGGTGGGGGAGAACCTCACTGCCGATATGGCCTTCCGCGTGGGGCAGGCCGTGGGCACTGTTCTGATGGAGGACAAGGGCAGCCGCCCCACCGTGGTGATCGGCAAGGACACCCGCATCTCCTCCGACATGCTGGAGTCCGCCCTGATGGCGGGGCTCTGCTCCGTGGGCAGCGACGTGAAGCCGGTGGGCACCATTCCCACCCCGGCGGTGGCCTATCTCACCGTGCAGGAAAAGGCTGACGCGGGCATCGTGATCTCCGCCAGTCACAACCCCTATGAGCACAACGGCATCAAGGTCTTCAGCGGACAGGGCTACAAGCTCTCCGACAGCGTGGAGGCCCGGATCGAGGAGAAGATCCTCTCCCAGGAGCCCATGAAGCTCCGAACCCGGGGGGAGATCGGCCGCCGCCACCACGGTATGCGCCAGCTGAAGCGGGACTATATCGACTTCGTGGCCTCCACCATCGAGTCCGATCTGGCGGGGCTGAAAATCCTGGCGGACTGCGCCAACGGCGCTGCCAGCGCCACCGCGCCGGAGCTGTTCGGCCGCTTCAAGGCCCGGACGGACTTCATCCACCGGGACCCGGACGGGGTGAACATCAACAGCCACTGCGGCTCCACCCACCTGGAGGACCTGGCCGCCGCCGTGGTGCGGGGCGGCTATGACATCGGCGTGGCCTTTGACGGGGACGCGGACCGCTGCCTGCTGGTGGACGAGACCGGCGGCGTCATCGACGGCGACAAGGTCCTGGCGGTGTGCGCCCTGGACATGAAGCGCCGAGGAAAGCTCAACGGCAACGCCCTGGTGGCCACGGTGATGAGCAACCTGGGCCTCCACGAGTTCTGCCGGAACAACGGCATCGACCTGCTCTGCACGGATGTGGGCGACCGGAACGTGCTGGAGAAGATGCTGGAGCGGGACTACCGCATCGGCGGGGAGCAGTCCGGCCACACCATCTTCACCGATGTGGAGACCACCGGCGATGGTGAGGTGACGGCCCTCCAGTTCCTGCAGGTGCTGGCCCGGTCCGGGGAGAAAGCAAGTTCCCTTGTCAGCTGCTGCGCCGTCTACCCCCAGGTGCTAGTGAACGTGGAGGTGCCCCACAGCGGCGGCGTGAAGGAGGCCATCATGGCGTCCCCCGCGCTGGCGGAGGCCGTGAAGCGGGAGGAGGAGGCCCTCGCCGGCGCTGGCCGGGTGCTGGTGCGCCCCTCCGGCACGGAGGCCCTGATCCGGGTGATGGTGGAGGCCAAAACCACGCAGATCGCCCAGGCGGTGGCGGACCGGCTGGCAGATTTCATCAAATCGCAAAAAAAATAAAAATCTGTTTCTCGGATTTTTTTACAAATTGCTTGACATTTCACTGGATAGACAGGTATAATACGATATGTACAAATTTAGCGAGAAGACACCCCAGCCCCTGGACCAGTGCAGCGATGAAACGCTGTGCCAACTGGTTGCCGGCGGCAGCCGCGAAGCGGAGGAAGCTCTTGTGACGCGGTACAACCGGCTGGTCCGGACCTGCGCCCGCCCCTTCTTTCTGGTGGGCGGCGACAGCGAGGATCTGACCCAGGAGGGCATGGTGGGCCTCCTCAAAGCCGTTCGGGAGTATGACGCCTCCAAGGAGGCATCCTTCCGGACCTTCGCAGAAATCTGCATTCGTAACCGGCTGTATTCCGTCCTCCGCGCCGCGGCGCGGGATAAGCACATGGCTCTCAATCAGTCGGTCCCCTTGGATACACCCTTCTTTGACGCCAATTCCTACACCTCTGGTACCAGCGATCTGACTCAGCGCGATCCCGAAGCGTATCTCATCGACAGGGAACATACCGCTGCCCTCTTATCCGGTGTCCGGAAACAGTTGTCCGAGTTTGAAGCAAAGATTTTGGGGTACTATTTAGACGGTCTTTCATGCAGGGAAATTGCCGAGACGGTAGGCAAGCCCCCAAAGTCCGTGGACAACGCCGTGCAGCGCATTCGGCGCAAGGTGGCACGGCAGCTTCTTTCCGGCGATCTCAGCGGAAGCTGAACGCAATATATTTTTCTTTTCAAAGAGAGGGTAACATCATGTACGAAGACAAGACCTTAGTTTGCAAGGAGTGCGGCCAGGAGTTCGTGTTCACCGCCGGCGAGCAGGAGTTCTATGCCGAGCGCGGCTTCCAGAACGAGCCCCAGCGGTGCAAGGCCTGCCGTGACGCCCGCAAGAACGCGGCCCGCGGTCCTCGGGAGTATTTCACCGCTGTCTGCGCCGCCTGCGGCGGCGAAGCCCGCGTGCCCTTCGAGCCGAAGTCTGACCGTCCCGTGTACTGCAGCGAGTGCTTCGCCAAGATGCGGGACCAGCAGAGATAAACGAATCAATCCGTTTTGGTCTCTTGCAGAGGCGGCGCCCGGTGG
>OIYD01000136.1_pt1 | contig 73386 bp, 72 predicted proteins | sample 1588141 | NCBI WGS metagenome assembly OIYD01 (sample SAMN03283259) | human gut metagenome | biome: human-associated habitat; material: feces | host: Homo sapiens | place: USA | collected 2013
TTTAGCTGCTATGATTAAAGGTTGAAATGTGGAGTATTATGTGCAGTAAAATCCCCAGAAGCCTTGTATTCATGCCATTTTTGTGCCCATCATTAACATAATGGCTTTGTCCTAATAAACGCTGTTATGTTGAGCTTCACATAACAGTGTGGCCATTCCGTGCGTGGACTATGTCCTTTTTGGCATTGCTCTGGTGCTTCTCGCCGGCTGAGCCGGGCTTGTTGCTTATGCTTCGTTTGCAGCTTGCTTCTTCGTTGGGTTCTGTGAATAGCTATTTGCCACGAGTCGCAGTATGCTTTGCTTATAAATTTAGAGAAAGGAGCAACCCATGGAAGCAAAGAAGAATCTCTGCGGAATGATCCCGGAAAATTTACATGCCAAAGCTATCGAGGAAAAGGAACAGCTTGGCCTCAAAACTCTGGGTGATTATGTGGAGTTGGTACTCAAAGAACGCTTCGAAGGAGGAAAAATCACTATGGCAGAAACCAAGACTCTCGCATTCAAGATCACCGAGGAGCTGGATCAGCGGCTGAAGGACTTTATTGCCGCAGAAAAAAAGCGCGGCAGAAAAATCACGCAGAAAGAATTCGTCATCGGTCTTATTGAACAGGCGCTTGCTGAGTACGAGGCGCAGAATCAGCCCGCCGAGATGACCGAAGAATAAAAATGCCGCACCGGCCGCTGGGGAGCATATCCCCGGCGGCTTGTTTTTTGGAGGTGAACCACCCTGTATATCTACCCCGACAATCTGACTGCCAAGGCCATGCTGTGGCTTTGGGAACTCAGGGATGTGGGCGTCATTGGCGTAGGGCTTTTGGTCTCTATCCTGGCGCTGACACAGACCGGTATTTTTATCCCGCTGGTGCTGACAGCAGTCTATGCCTTCCTCAGCATTCGTTTTGACGGCACCAGCATTCTGGATTTTATCCGCTATGCGATTGCCTTCCTGATTACCAAACAGCAATTCTATGAATGGAGAATGTGATATGTTCCATGCCGACACGACCTTTGAAAACGAGGAGATCATCGGCCTGCCGGAAGTTGAGGAGCGAGATCTGTCCGCCTCCCTGACGCTCCGGTGGAGCCGGAAGCGCAAGCGTTGGGAGTGCCACAACGCCTTCTTCTGGCAGGATGCCAAGAACAAGTGGAGCTGCCGCAGCCAGGACGGCAGATATTATTATGGCTTCCGCAGCCTGCGTGCCCTGCTGAAAAGCTATGTGGGCGGCCTTCTGTGCGAGAAGTCCCTCTGCTACAGCGCCAAGAACGCCAGAGCAAAGTATTGGTTCAGCCAGAATCCCAGGCGGGTGACCTGCTGTGTCACCATGCGCTGTACCGGCTTTTTCCCGCCCAGCTTTCCCCAAGGAGGAATGAAGCTATGAACAGAAAGAAAAAAGAGAATGCCGCCCAATCCACCCGGCAGCTCATGGGGATCGACGGCATCAAGGACTATTGCATCGCCACCCGCATGGGCGATCTGGTCTTTTTCATCATCAAGCCCACCAATATCAGCGTCCTGTCCGATTCCAGCATTAGCGCCAGGATCTACGCCCTGCTGAATGTGGTCAAGGGACAGGCGGAAATTGAGATGCTGGCTCTCAACTCCAAGGAGTCCTTCGAGCGAAACAAAAACTTCTATCAGGAGCGCATGGGCAACGAGGAGCTTCCTGCAATCCGGCGGCTTCTGGAGCAGGACAGCAAGCATTTGGATCGCATCCAGGTGCTGATGGCTTCCAGCCGGGAGTTTTATATCATCATCCGGCTGCGAAGCGAAAAGGAAACGGATGTGTTCCCGTATCTCAGCCGCATCGAGCAGAGCATCAATGACAATGGGTTTACCACCCGCCGCGCCACCGAGCAGGATCTCAAGCGGATGCTGGGCGTTTATTTCGAGCAGAATGTGACTACCGAGAAGTTCGAGGACTACGACGGCGACCGCTGGGTCATCGTGGGCGAGTAAATCAATTCATCACAGGCCGTGGAGGTGTTCCACTCCATGGCCGGGATGCCTCCACGGAGAATAGGAGGCATCCATTTTGGCAAAGAAAGCGAAAAGACCTGTTCCGCAAGGCTGCGAGGAGGCATCCATCAAATCCTTTTTGGATATGATCGCCCCCTCTGTGGTCAGCTTCATGCCGGATCATTTCATCTGCGGCAACACCTACCGCTGCGTATGGGCACTCCGGGAATACCCGACCAGCACGGATGAACAGGCCATCCTCCGTCATCTGGGAGAAAAGGATGGCGTCACCCTCCGCATCTACACCCGGCAGGTCACCCCGGCTGAGGAAAAGCGCATCATTCAGAACGCCGCAAACAAAAACCGCCTGAACAGCTCCAACACCAATGACCTGCAGCAAACGGTCACCGCCGAGAGCAACCTGCAGGATGTGGCGACCCTGGTGGCCACCATGCACCGCAACCGTGAGCCTCTGCTCCACTGCGCTGTATACATTGAGCTGACCGCATCCGACTACAACAACCTCAAGCTACTCCAGACCGATGTGCTGACGGAGCTGGTGCGGAGCAAGCTGAATGTGGATAAGCTCCTGCTCCGTCAGCAGCAGGGCTTCCGCTGCGTCAATCCCTGCGGCCACAACACATTCGGCATCCAGTTTGAACGGGTGCTGCCCGCCTCCAGCGTGGCGAATCTCTATCCCTTCAACTACTCCGGCAAGCTGGACTCCAAGGGCTTCTACATCGGCAAAGACAAATACGGCAGCAACATTCTGGTGGACTTTGACCAGCGGGACGAGGACAAGACCTCCGCCAACATCCTGATCTTGGGCAACTCCGGCCAGGGCAAGTCCTACCTGATGAAGCTGCTGATCCTGAATTTGCTGGAGTCCGGCAAGTCCGTCATCAGCCTGGATGCCGAACATGAACAGCAGGAGATGTGCGAGGCGGTGGGCGGCTGCTTCGCAGACCTGATGGCTGGGCAGTATATCATCAATGTGCTGGAACCCAAGTGCTGGGATGACGGCGGAGACCCCAACGCCACCGACGCGCCGGAAGCCTTTCGCAAAAGCACCCTGCTGGCGCAGCATATCTCCTTCCTCAAGGACTTTTTCCGGGCCTACAAGGATTTCAGCGACGCGCACATCGACACCATCGAGATCATGCTGTCCAAGCTATATCGAAAATTCGGCATCAACGAGCAGACCAACTTCAGCCGGATGCGTCCGGAGGACTATCCCATCCTTTCCGACCTCTATGACCTGATTGAGGAGGAGTTCAAGACCTACGACGCCGGTCAGCATCAGCTCTACACCCAAAAACTCCTGCAAGAGGTATTGTTGGGACTGCACTCCATGTGCAAGGGCGCCGACGCCCAGTTCTTCAATGGGCATACCAACATCACCTCCAGCCGCTTCCTGGTGTTCGGTGTCAAGGGAATGCTCAGTGCCGCCAAGAATGTCCGCAACGCCATGCTCTTCAATGTACTGTCCTTCATGTCCGACAAGCTTCTGACCGTGGGCAATACCGTGGCAGCCCTGGACGAGCTGTATATCTGGCTGTCCAACCCCACCGCCATCGAGTACATCCGAAACTGTCTGAAGCGTGTGCGAAAGAAGGAATCGGCGATGCTGTTGGCCAGTCAGAATCTGGAGGACTTCGACCAGGAGGGCGTCCGCGAGATGACCAAGCCCCTGTTCAGCATCCCGCCTCACCAGTTTCTGTTCAATGCCGGCTCCATCGACAAGCGTTCCTACATGGATATGCTCCAGCTTGAGGAGTCGGAATACAATCTAATCAAGTTCCCGCAGCGCGGCGTCTGCCTTTACAAGTGCGGCAATGAACGATATCTGCTGGAGGTTCACGCCCCGGCATACAAGGAAAAACTCTTCGGAACAGCGGGCGGACGATAAAAGAGCAGAGACTTCAAACGAAGCCTCTGCTCTTTATGGTGAGACGGTGGGGCATTGAACCCCAAGGGAGATCCAACCCTACACTCTCGTGCTGCGGTATCCCCATCTATTCAGGTACCCAGAACTTGGCCGCTCCGTCCCGCAGATCCCCTGGCTCACCTCATTAATTCTGCTGCTCATATTAGTTTCCCCCTTGTCGATGTAACATAACACACAACCTGCAAATGCAAGCATGAGAGAAACGGCATTGAGCGGATACCAAAACGCAATGGACGCAACAACGAAAGATGCAAGCGATATTACTTGGATAGTATATCATAGCATCATTGAGCTGTAAAGAACAGGAGGTGGAATATATGGCTATACCCGCTGCCGCAGTGGCCAAGGCCGCTGCCATGCTGCTTACCAACGAAAAGACCCGGAAAGGTTTAGGCTGGATTCTGGTAGCAATCTTTTCACCAGTCATTCTTTTGATTGCCCTGCTCTGCTCCCTTGGCTCAGGCGGGGCGGAGCATAACAACTACTCGGTGGAGGCGTGCTTCTACGGAGCGGAATTCTCCGCAGAAGTTCCGGCAGAGTTCCGATATCACATCGAGGAGATGCGCTCGGCCTTTTCTCTTCTGGATTCGGCGGTGTCCTCTGCCAATGGGCAGATGGACAGCGGCAACAGCCTTGACCCGATCAGAGTCAAGGCTGTTTTTTATGCCCTCTGCTTTGGGGACGACGCCCCGTCCACACGGGCGGCGAACAGCTTCGTGGGGTGCTTCTACACCACCGAAACCCGAACACGAACCGTGGAAGTGACCCTGGCGGACGGGACTACAAGTACAGAGGAAGAAGAATACACCGTCGCGGTGCCGGTCTCTCTGTCCCAGGCCTACGCCAACCTGGAAGCCCATCTGGGCAGAGAGATCACGGAAGATGACAAGAGCAACATCGACCATATCTATACCATGATCGCAGGGAGCACCGGGGGCGGCAGCTACAGCGGCGAGTATCTCAGAGGGGATGGGAGCAGCATAGAGCTGGATATCTCCGCCTTCACCGATCCAACCACCAAGAACGCCGCAGACCTTGTGACCTACGCCATCCACGCCTGGGAATCCGGCTGGGGCTATGTCTGGGGAACATACGGCAGTGTCCTCACCGATTCGCTCTTCGCCTACAAGCTGGAGCAGTACCCTGATGGCGTCGGCAGCTATGCGGACTTCATCCGTGCCAACTGGCTGGGCGGCAGAACCACAGACTGCGTGGGCCTGATCAAAGGGTACGGATGGCTCAATCCCGACACCATGACCATCGAGTATGGAACCAACGGGATGCCGGATCTTGGTGCCAACCAGATGTACTATAACGCCTCAGTATCCGGAACCATCGACACCATGCCGGATATCCCCGGTCTCGCTGTCTGGCATGACGGCCACATCGGCGTGTACATCGGTGACGGTTATGTGATTGAAGCTATGAATACCAAAAAAGGTGTGGTGAAAACAAAGCTGGAGGGTCGGGGCTGGACCCACTGGCTGCAGATCGAATACATCAACTACGACTGAGAAAGGAAGTGCCAATGAAGCAAGTGAACCTGACCATCACCTTCGATGAGGAGAAGCTCTCTGCGCTCAAACGCTATATGGGCAAGAAGGAGCTTGACCTGGACCGTGAGATGACGGATGCGCTGGTGAAGCTCTATGAAAAATATGTGCCCGCCCCTGTGCGGGAGTATATCGATGAGAGCGATGTAAGCGCCGCCGCTCCGAGCAAGCCCCGGCGCAGCCCGAGAGCCGCCGCACCGAAGCCTGACCAGGAACCGGAGGTGATCCAGTGAACAAAGATGAGATCGCCATGGATTACAAGAAGGAGCTGAAGAAGCGGATCAGCGCCGACTATGAGCGCCGGGTCAAGCAGTGGATGGCGGCCGATCCCTCTCAGCTGATCGATGCCGCTGAGGAGATCACCGCCGCACGGTTGATCCACGACAATATCGAGGACGCCATCAATGAGGAGGACGCCAGATTTCTGCTGGGGCTGGACGAGCCGCTGGATGAGCTGGCAGACCGCTGGATTGCGGAGAATGGGCTGGATTCCTCCCATGGTGAGGAGCTGCTCCACTGCGTCTGGACACTTCGGGAGGATCTGACTGATGACGCAGGCCCACGCACGATTCGTGATTTCCTGGCCACTCATGTTGGCGGCGTCTTTTCCCTGATGACCCCGTGCGGCTTTGTGCCTCTGACCGCAGCCCAGGCGGAAGGACTGATGAGCGGCCAAAGTGCTGCGGCGCATCCCGGCGTGCCCGGTATCACGATGTCGCTCTCTGCCGACGATCTTCTCAGTCAGACGGTCAACAGCGCCAACTACGCAAACGGCGTGTGGCACCTCCTGACCGAGTACCCTGAGATGAAGCAGTGTGGGCCGGAAATGGGAGGAATGCAATGAGGGGCCGTGAGATCACACTCTGGCTCGACGAGCGGTGGTACGACGCTCTGAGCAAACAACTGAAGGGGGAAACGCTGGAGGAGCATCTGGAGAATATCCTTGATGAAATGTGCAACCAGCTTCCTCAGCGGGAGTACGAGCGCATCAGCCATGAGCTCTGGGCAGAGCAGCAGGCGGAGGAGGAGGCTCGGGAGGCCGCACGGCGGTTCGCCGTCTTTCATGTCACGGAGAACGGCAGCTCCGATTATATTCTGGCCGAGGAAAATCTTGAGCTGCTCCGGGTCACCTGCCGTCTGCGCAGCTACATCCGCAAGCCGCCCGGCGAAGCGCCCCACCGCTTTGTCGAAACGCTGCCGCGCACCCAGCGGATCTCTCAGGAGGAGTTCAACTCCTATGTGTCGGAGCGGCTGGACAACACCGGCCGGGTGGTGGGTGCCTACGACATCGACCTCGACAGCGGCGATATGGAAGCCGTCAGCATCATGGATGGCTGGAAGCGGTTCAGAATCCGGGATGTAAGCACCGCCGCCTACTTCGCCATGAAGAAAGGAAACGCTGCGCCGGATGAAAGGTGGCGGATCTTCCTGGACCGTCTAGAGGAGAGAACGCTCAACCAGGAGCCGGAACCGGAATACCTCACTGGCAGTCGGCGGCTCTGCGCCGAGGACATCTCCTTCGCCGAGGACATTATTCAAAACGACAACCTGCTGGAGTTCTACATGGAAGTATCGTTCAATGCGGATCAAGTGTTCGGAACTGATGTCTGCACCTCCGAGAATGACGACTGGCTGAACATCTATGCCAACTACGATCTGGAGGCTCGTCGTGTCTGCGACACACTGGAGTTGTATCTGCAGCGGGGCAACGGCGACGAGGAGGCATTCAAGTACCGGCTCAGCGCCGAGGAGCAGGCTCTGCTCCTCCCCAAGATGAACACCTACTGTCAGGAGCACTGGGGCCAGAGTCTGGAGGAGTGCAGTGCGGACTATCTGGCGGAGCAGAGCCAGGAACTCCCAGAGATGCAGATGTAGCCCCCGTTGCCCCCTGTGAGCCGCTGTGTGCGGCTTTCAGCGGCCAGCCGACCGTGTACCCCTCCAGAGGGAAGCGGGCAGGATTTGGGCCGCTTTCCAAGGGAGCGGGAAGCTGACGAAAGCGAAGCAGGAGAAAGAGCCGGGGACAATGCCGCCCCCGGCTCTCCCACTTCTGCCCGCAGTGCGGGCAGTTTCCGGCTTTTCGCAGCGGGGACAATCCGGCGGGTGGAAAGAGCTGTTGGACCCTATGATGCGGAAAAGCTCCGCTGTGGCAAGGGTTCTCAGCGGGGACTTGACGAAAAAAGGAGTGGTTTTACTGAAGTCCGAAAGCAGAAAAACGAAGAAGGGGTTCTGGATCTCTGAGGATCTGGACGAGAAGGTAGACATCTACCTGCGCCTCGACAACTGCGCCAGCCGGAGCGAATTCGTGGAGAATGCGCTCCGGTTTTACATCGGCTATCTGAACACGAAGAACGCCGGCGGCTTCCTGCCCGAAGCACTCTCCGCCATGCTCACCGGCACCCTGGACAATTTTGCCGGACGCATGGGCTCGCTCCTGTTCAAGCAGGGTGTGGATCTCAATGTGCTGGGGCAGATCATCGCCTACGACACCGATATCGACGAAGGCGAGTACCAGCGTCTGCGGGGACGCGCCATTCGGGATATGAAGCGCACCAACGGGCGCATCTCGTTCAAGGATGCGCTGGACTTCCAGAAGTCGGTGTAACCCATGGCAAAGCTCGTACAGAAAAGCGGCTACATCAAATCCGAAAAGGCCGGCGGGTACATGAAATACATTGCCACCCGCGAAGGTGTGGAGAAGCTGACCGGCAACGGTCCCGTCACCAAAGGACAGCGGGAACTGATCCAAAAGCTCCTGCATGATTTCCCTGATGCCGTGGAGCTGTTCGAGTATGAGGATTACCGTAAGACGCCTACCCTTGGTACCGCATCAGCCTTCATCACCATGGCGCTGGATGCAAACCTCCACGAAATAAATTCTGAGAGCGGATACCTGTCCTACATTGCCACCCGCCCCCGTGTGGAGCGCCGCGGGGCCCACGGCCTGTTCAGCTCCGCCGCCGCGGTAGACCTCGACGCAGCCATGTCCGAGCTGGAAGCCCATGACGGAAATGTGTGGACCATCATCTACTCCCTGCGCCGTGAGGATGCTGCCCGGCTGGGGTACGACAATGCGGACGCATGGCGCGACCTGCTCATGATGCACGCACAGGATCTGGCCAAGGCCATGAAGATACCGGCTGATCACTTCCGCTGGTATGCGGCCTTCCACAATGAGGGGCATCACCCCCATATCCACATGATGGTCTGGTCAGACGATCCGAAGGAGGGCTTCCTGACCAGGGAAGGCATTGCGGCCACGCGCTCCAAGCTGACCAACACCATCTTCCGTGATGAGATGATCCAGATCTACGAGCGGAAGGATGTTGCCTATAAAGAGCTGATCGAAGCGGCGCAGGATACCATGCGGGAGCTGATTCAGAAGATGGAGCATCAGCTCTGCGACAACCCCGTCATCGAGAAACAGATGCGCCAGCTGGTGCAGGCGCTGGAAACCACCACCGGGAAAAAGCAGTATGGCTATCTGAAGAAACCGCTCAAAGCATTGGTGGACACCATCGTGGACGAGCTGGCCCGGCAGCCGGAAGTAGCAAAGTGCTATGAAACCTGGAATCAGATCCGGGATGAGCTGAACGAGTGCTATGGCAGCCGTACACCGCGGGAGCATCTCCCGCTCTCTCAGCAGAAAGAGTTCCGCCGGATTAAAAACGATATCATCCGGGAGGCCGAGAACATCCGCCTCGGCCTCCCGACTTTTGAAGATGAGAAGATGCAAGATGAGCCGGAGCCGGAGGCGGCACATGAGGAGCAGCGATCCAGCAGCGTATATGAACAGGCTCGACGCTATCGTGCCGCCAAAACGGTTCTGCAGGATGTCTATGCGCTGGATGAGGAACACGCCGAAGCCGTCCGGGTGCTGGAACAGCTCTGGGTGGAAGGATACACGGTGGCGGCGCATCAACTGGGAAAGTTCTACCGGGATGATCTCTCCACCATGCGGGATCATGAAAAAGCGGAGCGTTGGTTTCGCTTATCCGCAGAGGCCGGAAATGACTTTTCGGCATACGCACTCGGGAAGCTCCTGCTCTCTCAAAAGCGCACCGATGAGGCGGTGCGCTGGCTGGACAAGGCCGCCGGGCATGGAAATCCGTTTGCCCAATACCGTCTTGGGAAGCTCTGTCTCACCGGTGAGTCCGTAAAGAAGGATGTGAGAAAAGCTCTGGAGTACCTGACTGCCGCCGCCAGACAAGGAAACCCGTTTGCTCAGTACACACTGGGCAAGCTGTATCTCCTGGGCCGGGATGTGGAACAGGATCGGGAGCAGGCCAGGGATTGGTTCACCCGCTCCGCTGCCCAGGGCAATGCGTATGCTCAATTCTTCCTTGACCGCTTTGACCAGTTCCGAGATCCGTCCGTCATGCTGGCGGCAACCAAGCTGCTCCATCACATGAGCCGGATCCTTCGGGACAATTCCATGCCGCCTCGCAATCCGGCAGGGATTCGCATTGATTCCAAACGGCGCAAGCGTCTGACGGAAAAGCGGATGGCCATGGGCCACAAGGCGGATGATCATGAGGAGCAGGTATCCTATCAGCAGACCATGTAACAGGAGGAACCTATGTCGACCTATATTCATTTCACAGATGAACAGAAGCAGCGAGCCGCCTCCGTTGATCTGGAGGAGTTTCTTCGCTGCCGCGGCGAAAAGCTCCTTACCTCCGGCAGAGAGAAACGGCTGGCCCGTGACCATAGCGTCACCATCCGCGGCAACGAGTGGTACGACCACGCCGAGGAGCGGGGCGGTCACGCTGTCAGCTTCGTGCAGCGGTTTTATCACCTCAGCTATCCAGAGGCGGTGACCATGCTTCTGGGGGGTGAGATGGGAACGGTCTATCCCTCTGCCCAAGAACGGGTTGAGGAGCCGCCGAAACCCTTTGCCCTTCCGCCGGCCAATTCCAATATGCGCCGGGTCTATGCCTATCTGGTCAAGCACCGGAATATCGACCGGAGCGTTGTGGCGCACTTTGCCAGAGAGAAGCTGCTGTATGAAGATGCCGATTACCACAACGCAGTCTTCGTGGGTACGGATGAAGATGGCATTCCCCGCCATGCCCACAAGCGCAGCGCCAACAGCTTCGGCAAAGCCTTCCGGCTCAATGTGGAGGGCTGCGACCCCCGCCACAGCTTCCACCACATCGGCACAGATGGGAGCCTTTATGTGTTCGAAGCTCCCATCGATATGCTCTCCTACATCACGCTCCATCCGGAGGGCTGGCAGAGCCACAGCTATGTGGCCTGCTGCGGCACCTCTATTCAGCCGGTGCTGAAGCTGCTGGAGCGGCAGCCGCAAATCAATACGGTTCTGCTCTGCCTCGACAATGACGAGGCTGGCCACCTGGCCAGCCGGCGCATGAAGGAACAGCTGGCAGAGAGGTACACGGTGGAAAGGCTCATTCCCGCACACAAGGATTGGAATGATGATCTGACCGCTGAGGAACCGTCCTTCGCACAAGTCATGCAGTAAATAACAACAACGCACACCTCTTCCTGTTCACCCGAAGTAGGCCGTAACAAGAGTGATGTGCGCATTCAGAAGTATGGAACTGAGCAGGAAGTGGTGTGCCCTGAAAGGGGTTAACCATGCCACACCAAGTCCTGATTTTGTTGGCCGCCGGCGGGCTGATGTTTCTGGTCATCGGCTGTCTGGCCGCCTTGTCCCACTACTACACTCTGAGCGGGATCAAATCCAAAACGGTCGGCGACGGCCAGCACGGCACCGCGAGATGGGCCACAGCCAAAGAGATCCGGCAGACCTATGCCCATGTCCCCTTCGAGGTGAAGAAATGGCGCAGCGGCCAGAACCTGCCCACGGAGCAGGGGCTGGTGCTGGGGTGCAAGGGTAAGAAAGGCGAGCTCACCGCCCTCGTGGACAGCGATGACATCCACTGCCTGATGATCGGCGCTTCCGGCATCGGCAAGACCGCATATTTTCTCTATCCCAATCTGGAGTACGCCTGCGCCAGCGGCATGAGCTGGCTGGCGCTGGACAGCAAGGGCGACCTCGCCCGCAATTACGGCGCCATTGCCAAGAACTTCTATGGGTATCAGAATGTAGCCGTGATCGACCTGCGAAATCCCACCCGCTCGGACGGAAACAATCTGCTGACGCTGGTCAACCGGTATATGGACATTGCCCGGAGTGACCCGAACAATCTCGCGGCCCGGGCCAAGGCCGAGAAATACGCCAAAATCCTGTCCAAGACCATCGTCAATCCGGACGGCGATGACAGCAACCGCGGCCAGAACGCTTTCTTCTACGATGCGGCGGAAGGGCTTCTCACCTCGGTCATCCTGATGCTGGCCGAGTTCCTGCCGCCCGATAAAGACCACCCCCAGGAGCGCCGCCATATCGTCTCCGTGTTCAAGCTGGTGCAGGATCTGCTGGAGCCCAGCCGTGTCAAGGGCAAGAGCCACTTCCAGCTCCTGATGGCAAAACTGCCGCCGGATCACAAGGCGAGGTGGTTTGCCGGTGCCGCCCTCAACAGCGCCGAGCAGGCAATGGCCTCCGTCATGTCCACCGTGCTGTCCCGCTTGAATGCCTTTCTGGACAGCGAGCTGGAGCAGATCCTGTGCTTCGACAGCGCCATTGACGCTGAGAAGTTTGCTTCGGAGAAGTCTGCCATCTTCCTGATCCTGCCGGAAGAAGACACAACCAAGAACTTCATGGCCGGTCTCATGATCCAGAACCTGAGCCGGGAGCTGTTCGCTGTGGCCGATGAGAACGGCGGCAAGCTGAAAAACCGGGTGGTGCTTTTCTGTGACGAATTCGGCACCATGCCCCCGTTTGATATACTGCCCCTTTTCTCCGCTGGACGCTCTCGCCGGTTAACGCTCGTGCCGATCATCCAGTCCTTAGCGCAGCTCGAAAAAAACTACGGGAAAGAGGGCTGCGAGATCATTCAGGACAACTGCCAGGACACCATCTTCGGCGGCTTTGCACCCAACAGCCAGACCGCCGAAGTGCTGTCCAAAGCCCTGGGCAGCCGCACCGTCCTCTCCGGCTCGGTGAGCCGTGGCAAGAACGATCCCAGCCAGAGCCTGCAGATGATGGAGCGCGCCCTGCTGACGCCCGACGAGCTAAAATCCATTCCCAAGGGCAGCTTTATCGTCATGAAAACCGGCACTCATCCCATGCGGACCCGGCTCCAACTCTTCTTAAACTGGGGCATTACCTTCGGGGAGCCGTATGTGGTGCCGGAGAGAGCCAACCGAGCGGTGGCCTATGCCAACCGGGTGGATCTGGAGCGGAATCTCCCGCAGCTCAGTGAGCCGGAGGAGATGGACGAAAGCCGCGGCTATGCGGTATCCAGCCGGGGCGGCATCGCCCATGCTCCGGCTCAGGAGAGAGCTGTAAAAAGAGGAAAGCAAATGAAGACATTCGGAGAGGAGGAACGATGAGTTACTTCGGAACGATTTACGCCGACACTGAGCTTCCCTCCAGAGCGAAGGCGGTCTATATGTACCTGCGGGATCGCTCCGATGCCGAGGGAAAGTGCTGGCCGGGCATTAAGACCATTGCCTCGGACATGAAGCTGTCCCGCTCCACGGTCAAGCGGGCGCTGCACGATCTGGAGCAGCGCGGCTATCTGAAAAAGGCTTCCCGGCACAGGCCGAATGGGAGCAGCACCTCCAATCTCTATACCGTGAAATAAAAGAGAGAGTGGTTTGTACCAAAATGTAGTACAAACCACTCTCTGAATCAATGGCAATTTCAAAATCTTCCGCCAAGGGAGAACTGCGCCCATTCGCTGGACCCAGGAGCGGTTCATTGTGAACCACCCAGAAGGACTCACTCTATCAGAGATTTAGGTCAGAGAAAAGACATCCATGCGAAAGAAAATAGTGGTGGAATTACGGTTCATCGACATCCAGACAGTATCCGACTTCCCGCACGGAGCGAATGTAGAACGGGGCATCTGGATTAGCCCGATACAGCTTCTCGCGCAGGTTGCAGATATGAAATCCTATCGTATTGTTTTCGTTTCCTGTAGTGAAATCGCCCCAGACCTGTTCGTAAATCTGTGCGTAGGTCAGCACACGGCCTTTGTTGGTGGCCAGCAGCAGGAGAATCCGATATTCTTTTGCGGTAAGCTGAATCTCCTGGCGATCCCGAAAGACCTTTCGTCTGCTTGGAAAGATCTCAAGACCAGGGAGCGACACCATCGGTTCCTCATCAATCTCGAATTTTTCTATCTCAGGGTGGTTTTTGAGGATAGACAGGATCTGCTCCAAAACTTCCGTATCTCTTTCGTGCAGCTCCAGAATCATGACTCGTCCGATGATATCACCGCTTTCCCACTCAGTTTACGAGTTGCTTTCAGTCGCTCAAAGGTTTCCTTGCTGACTACATGCTCAATCCGGCAGGCATCCCGTTCGGCAGTAACAGGATCGACACCAGCTGCCACAAGTATCTCTGTAAAAAAGAGATGCTTTTCGTAGGTATCCTCGGCAACCTCACGGCCGAGATCAGTCAGGTGCAGGAAGTGATCTCCATCCATGAGTAGGAAGCCGCCCTTTTTTAGTGTAGCCACCGCATGGCACACGCTGGGCTTGGACACATCCATGTGCCGAGCCACATCCGCAGACCTCACCATGCCCTTTTTCTTTTGGAGAACAAGGATGGCCTCCAGATAATCTTCACCCGATTTGTGCAAAGGCATAGTCAGTCCCCCTTCTGTTATATAGGCGGCTATTTCCTGGACACTTCATCGCTGCTTGTCATTTGGCAGCCAATCCGCCGTCCAAGCCCCACTCTCCCGCAGGAATTCTCCGTCATGGGTGATAACCACCACACATAGTCCCTGCTCCGCCAACTCCCGGAGGCGTCGGCTCACCTCCAGCATGTGGCCATAGTCAAGTCCGCTGGTAGGCTCATCAAAGATCAGCAGTTCCTTTCCGCTGAAACAGCCATCTGCAACGGCCAGCCTCTGCTTCTGCCCGCCGGATAGAGCCATGGGGTGAGTATCCGCATACTGAGCCAGATCCATTCGGCCCAAGGTTGTCAAAGCCTCCTGCTCTGTGGCCGTATTTCCCAGCCGGATCTCTGCCAGCACGCTGTCTCCAAAAAGCTGGAGGTTCACATCCTGCATGATCAGGAACGCCTTCCGCCTTCTTTCCGTTCGGCTCAGAGGCTTTCCATCCCAAAAAATTGTACCGCTTTGTTCCTTCATCAAACCGCACAGACACCGGGCCAGGGTGGTCTTGCCTGCCCCGTTTTGGCCGGTAATGGCGGTAATTTGTCCCCTGGGCGCATGGAAGGATACGCCCTCCCATACAGCCGCACCGTTATAGGTCGCCCGCAACTCCCGAACCATCAAGCCGTCTGCTCCAGCCGCTGGGCTTGGCTCAGGCGAGGACACCGGTACCTCCGCAATGCTCCGCAGTCCCATGGAGCGGCGTTCCTCCTCGGGCAGAGCGAGGAAATCTTTCCCGTTATATTCCCGTTCCAGCTGCCCGCTCCGCAGATAGAACACCCGATCAGCAAGATCCGCAGCGTACCAAAGGCGGTGCTCTGCCATCAACACGGTCTTTCCGCCCTTTTTCAACTGTTTCAGGATCTCCCGGAGCTGGCGGATACCCTCCCCATCCAGATTGGAGGAAGGCTCGTCCAGTACAAACAGCTCCGGCCCCATGGCCCAGGCGCTGGCGCAGGCAATGCGCTGTTTTTCTCCACCGGACAGAGCAAAAATGCTCCGCTCCAGCAGCGGTCCCACTCCGCAGACTTGGACAGCGGATTCCAGCGCCTGTGCCATTTCATCATGGGACGCTCCACGACTCTCCAGCCCAAAAAGCACCTCGCTGGTGGTGTCCAGATTGAAGAACTGGGACTTGGGGTTCTGAAACACCGAACCCACCGTCCGCGCCAGTTCCCACAGCGGGGTCTGTGCCACATCCTGGCCGCCGACCATAACAGTTCCCGCCAGTGTCCCACCTCCAGTATGCTGGAGCAGGCCATTGACAAGCTTGATGATTGTGGTCTTGCCGCAGCCGCTCTCTCCGGTGAGCAGGATAAGTTCCCCCGGTTTCACAGAAAAGGTGCAGTCCCGAAGGCTTGGCGTCTCCTTGCCCTCATAAGCATAGGTCACATGGTCAAAGATAATCATGGCAGCACCCCCTTGCAGCAGATTCCGCCCACGCAGAGAGCCAAAAACAGTAGTGTGACCACCACATCCTGGATGTGAAATCCGATGGGCCGCCAGGAGGACATCTTTTCTGGGAATTCGATGCCCCGAGCGGTGGCAGACTCGCTGAGTTCTTCTGCTGTCTGGGCTGCCCCCATAAGCATTGGTACATAAATGCACTCCAGTTTCTCCTCAAAGCCACGGATATTTCGAAGATTCATTGCATCCCAGATATGACGCAAATCCTGCCGAAGTGCAGGCAGAAAGCGCAAAGTCACCGCAAGGGTAATAGAAAAACTCCGGGGAGCACCCATCCTCTCCAAAGCAGCCATGAACTGGCTGACGCTGGTGGTGGCAATCAGATAGGCACCGCCGGCAATGCAGGGGAACACCAGAATGAAGTAGGTTACCGTAGCAAAGACCGTAGCCAAAGAGCCGGGCAGCAGCGGTAACAGCCAGTACTGTATCGCCAGGATAGCCAGATATGTCGCCAGCAGCCCTGCCAGCATGGTTCCTTTCCGTTCTACCAGAAAGAGAATCAAATAGGCTACCATGACACTGAGCTGGAAAACCGCAGGGCTCCAGGTGAATACCACCACATTGGCCAACAGCCAGATCAGGATCTTGGTTCGAGGATCAAGAAAAGAAGGGCGAATATTCTTCCTCATTGGGCCAGCCCGGCCTTGACAAAATGCTTACGCATGAGCTTCATACCCAGCAAGGAGCCCAGAACAGAACCTACCAGAATGCTCAGTACAATGACCCCGAACACCGGCCAGGTCAGCAGGCCCTCCATGGTGGCCATATAGCCAGCGTCCATCATCTGGGCGGCATACTCCAAATAGCTTTCTTTGGTAAACCAGAGGGGCAGAAAGTCCCCGATAAAGCCCAGATTGAAGCAGAAGAAGCCCAGCATCAGCCAGCCTTTCTTCCGGAACTGTCCAGCCCGCAGGCACAGCTCACACAGAATTCCTCCCACCAGTCCCGTGATGGGGAACATCCAGGTGGCGGCCACCAGCACCAAGCCGGTAATCAGGCTGGTGAGCAGGAAGGGGCCGTTTTTCCGCACCTTGGCCACCATCAGCATGAACACCGGCCCGATCAGAATGGCATCAATAAAGTGGGTAGCAAACCATACATAGGGGCTGACGCCGCCCACCAGCATAAAAAGAAAGCGGATGGCAATGCACACCGCCCCCAGTGCGCCGGCGGTGATGGCGTCTTTGGCAGTCAGTTTGCGTTTTCCCTGTTCCAATGATTGAGACATATTTCATTTCCTCCTGTCGGTAATCGTTAGGTATCGCTAACCACAAGACAGGATAGCATAACTGCTTGTCTGCTACCAACTCCATACAGGTGTTTTGGCTCCAAACAGCACTTAGTTTCTGAGCAATCATTGACGGCTCGTTGCCGGTCCGGTACAATCAAAGCCAGATCAAGTAACGGAGGCGCTGCTCATGTCCAATATGACGCAACTTTTTGATGCCAGCCGTTTCCAGGGCCATGTGAAGGTTCAATCCGCCGGCAAGGCTGCGGTGATGACCCTCTGCGGCCCGGAAACCGGAAGCCTGCGATTGTTCTCCCTATGGGATGGTGCAGTTCTTTCTTTCAACCGGATCTATACCCAAGTATGGCCTTTGGCACAAAATGAAGCGGCCAACATTCTGCTGCTGAACTTCTGCCGAAAGGGGCGCTGTGAGGTGGCACTGGAGGATGGACAGTTTGCCTTCCTCTCTCAAGGACACATGGCCGTAGGAACCCAGCAGGCTCAGGAGGAGTATCGCTACCCCAGCGGTCTCTATGAGGGTATCGAGTTGTTTTTGGATCTGGATTTGTTGGCCCATCGTCCCTATCCACTGTTTCAGGAGGGGGAGGTAAGCCTGGAGGGGATCATGGAGCACCTGCATACCTCCCGCCGACTGTATTTGGGACCCACGCCTGCCTGTGTGCAGACATTGCTGGATAACCTGTGGCAGTTTCGAGATTCGGAGGAAGTGGGACTGCTGAAACTTCTCTCCGCCCAGCTGCTTTGGAAGGTAGAACGCCAGCCTCTTGAAACCAGTCCCACAGTCCGCTATTTTACCAGCTCCCAAGTGTCCATCGCCAGAGAGACACGGAACATCCTGTGCGCAGACCTGAGCCAGAACCACACGGCGCGGGAGTTGGCGGATCGGTTCCAGGTGGCCGAAACCAGTCTCAAGAATTACTTCCGCGGTGTGTTTGGAGAAAACCTCTCCACATTTTTGCGGGAGGTGAGGATGCGCCGGGCAGCAGAATTGCTGCAGAGCAGTGAATTACGAGTGGCGGAGATCGCAGCACAGGTAGGCTACGAAAATCAGAGCAAATTTGCCGCAGTTTTTGTTCGGCACTTCGGCTGCCCGCCGCTGGAGTATCGCCGCAGGGCACACCTTTCGATTGCTGATGACAATTAACATCCATATACTTTGCCCTTTCTGAGATACCCACAGTTCTAAAACATAAGGAACTGCGGGTATCTCTTATTTTGAAAACGGAAGGCTTGAGTTCCTGTTCCCAAAATCCAGTCACCGCACACTTCCGCCCCTTGACATTTTTCCTTGATAACGCTAAAATACATACAAGTATGTATTTCATATTTATATGTATCATGGGAGGCATACGCATGGAAACCACAAAGGGACACTATATTTTCGGAACGGTGAAGGTTGGGGAGCGTGGGCAGATCATTATCCCCAAGGAGGCTCGACAGGTCTTTGATATTAAAGCCGGAGACACTTTGATTGTGTTGGGCGACGAGAAATGGGGCATTGCCGTCACAAAGGCAGATGTGCTGGAGAAGCACGCTTATGATGTATTCAAAAAAATCTCGGAGGGACAGACGGATGCAGACCAGTAACACAGCTCTTTTCTTTTTGGAAGACGATTGCATCCGTGCCTTTGGTCAGGAAACAGGCTGTACCTTACTCCAACAGGCGGAGGAACTTTACCAAGATTTGTGCCAGCACGGGAATGACCGGGGCAATCATGTGATCGAGGAGCATATCCAGAGCAGGCTGTTTCCTTTGATGTCATATTACAAAGCGCTTTTGAAACATGGTATTCAAGAAGATCAGGCATTGTTGTTGGTACGAGAAACAGCACACAAAGCTGCCATAGATAAAAAAGCCGAAATGCAAAAATTAGGTTCGCTTCCTTTTGCTTATCTCATTTTCCGGATGGGCGTCAAACGACACATAAAAAACCACTTTCCTTCGGAGGGATGGCAAACAGAGTGGGTGCGCTGTGACTGCCAAGAGATCCATTTCAATTTGCACCGCTGCCTCTACTGGGATGTTACGAAACAATTTGGGTGCCCGGAGCTGTGCTGTGTATTCTGTGAAAGTGATGACATCTCCTTCTCCGGACTGGCTCCCAAAATAAACTTCCTGCGCAGCGGAACGCTGGGCAGCGGAGCGGACTGCTGTGACTTCCATTTCATCAAGGCGCAATGAGGAATTAGGAAAACTGCCTATGAAACATACCTTTTACTCCCTTCTGCCCTTGTTTTTACTGCTGGATCTGGTTATTCCTTTTCTGCTGGCGCCCACCTATCCGGGCTACCGCCACACCCGGCAGGTCATGAGTGTGCTGGGAAACCGAAGCGCCCCCTTCCACACGGTCTATACTCTATGGCTGCTCTTCCTGGGGACAGCCATTCTGCTGGCCTGCGCCCAGCTGTGCCCCCTCCTTTGGGGCCGGTCCGGCGGTCTCAGTCTGGCTCTGGCGGCAATCTTGATCATCTACGCTCTGGGCGGCTGCATTTTGTCAGGATTGTTTCCTGTGTCAGAAACCAAGGCGATGGAGACTTTGTCCGCAAAGATTCACGGTTTCGGGTCGGTGTTGGGTTTTCTGGCGCTGACCTTCGCTCCGCTGGTCGTTGCACTGTTTTGTTTCAAGGGCAGGCAGACCGGCCTTGCTCTGTGCGCGCTGACATGCTTTATCCTGGCGTTGGTTTTCTTCGTGCTGTTCGTTATGGCAGACAAGCCCCGGTTTGCCCACACCGTGATTGCATGGGAGGGGCTGTGGCAGCGGCTGACCCTGCTGTTTATGTATCTTCCTCTGGCACTGCTCTGTGCCAGAGGCGCACAATAAGAAAGGAGTAGTTCCGATGCCGCAGATGAACAAAGGCGGAAAATTTGTTTTTGGGAAATCCAACATTCAAGCATCCGGCAAAGTTCAGTTTCCCATCCAGGCTATGGCGGAATACCAGATCACCGCCGAAGGCAAGGTCTATCTCTTTACCGGAAGCAAGGTGACCGGTGGATTCTGCGTGACCAGAAAGGGGCTGCTCCTGCCATCCAAGCTGGGCCATATTCTGGCCGCTCTGCCCGATCTGCTGGACTATACCGCCGAAGAAGGTTCATTTCTTCCTTACAAGGGCCGCTCCTACTGCTGGCTCTCTGTGACAGCAGATGGGCTGATCCGTCTTACGAAGCCAATGATGGATTTTCTTCGCATTACCCCAGGGATGCGGCTCTTATCCATCCGCAGCAGCGACATTGCCTTCACCATGGGCGCCAGGGGGCCGCTTCTGGAAAAGGCGGATCGCTATAATGGCGTGATTCCGGAATTCTGAATTATGACAAAAAGCGGTCGTTGACAAGGATATTCTGTCAGCGGCCGCTTCTCTGTCTGCAGCCATGAACATTCTGGCAAGGGAATCAACTGGGCAGCAATTTGCAGTCCGGTTGATTCCTTTATTGGGATAGGAGGAGAAGGAATCGTTGTCAGTACTGGGGAAGCATCTCCGCTTAATTGGACAGTCTTTGCTCAGCTGCCCACATTGCGGCATATTTTCCGCCTCTGGCCAGCAGCTCCTCATGGGTGCCGGACTCCGCAATGTTCCCGCCTGCTACCACCAGGATCTGATCCGCATTTCGGACGATAGACAGGGTATGTGCAATCATGACTACTGTCTTCCGCTCTGACAAAAGCCCCAGGATCGCCCGCTTGACCGCCAGCTCGTTTTCAATGTCCAGAGAGGCAGTGGCCTCATCCAGCAGCAGGATGGGGCTGTTTTTCAAAATAGCCCGGGCGATGGACAGACGCTGACGCTCCCCGCCGGAGAGAAAGTTTCCGTTTTCCCCAATAGGGGTGTCATAGCCATGCTCCAGCTTCTGTATGAAGCCGTCGCATCCAGCCGCACGGCAGGCGGCTTCCACCTCACGGTCTGTGGCCGAGGGGCGGGCATGGCGGATATTCTCCCGAACTGTATCGTCAAAGAGGAACACCTGCTGATCCACCATGGAGATCTGCTCCAGCACCCGTTCTGCCGCCACGGTCTCAATGGACTGCCCTCCGATGGAGATCTCGCCGCTCTGTGGTTCGTAGTATTTGGCGATCAGATTGAGAATGGTGGATTTGCCGGAACCGGAGTCTCCTACAATGGCGGTGAGCTTTCCTGCCGGCGCCGTAAAGGACAGCTCCTTCAGCACCGGCTCTCCCGGCACATAGGAGAAGGAGACCGAGCGGAAGGTGATGTTCTGCTCAGCAGGATAGAAGGGCGCCATGGAACCTCTCTCCTCCGGTTCTGCCATCACCTGGAGGATATTGTTCTTGGAGACCATCAGGTGCTTCCATTCAAAGAGATCGATGGAAATGGCAGTGGTAAGCTTGGTCAGCAGAATGGGCAGCATGGAGACCATGAGATAATCCACATTGTTCAGCGTACCGGCTGCCCAGGGACCGGCTGCCAGCGCCATGATGGCCGGCACACTGCACCAGCTGAGAATATTATACCCGAAGCCAATAGGGATGCCCTTTGCCTCGTACAGATAACACACCCGGCTGAACCTCCGCATCGCCTCGGTAGTGGCCTGATTCTGGACTCCACCCATATGATAGGCACGGAAGGTCTGGATGCCGTCGATGTACTCCACGATGCTGCTGACCGTCTCGGCACTGACCTCATGCTTGGCCACGCCGTATTTGGCAACAACACGGAAGGACAGCCACAGATTGGGGATCAGCCCCGCTACCACCAAGAAAAGAATCAGCCCCGCCGGCAGATACACCTTGCATACAAAGCCTACCAGCATGGCGGCCAGCACCGCGTTTTTGGTGATGTTGCCGCTGGAGTGGGTCAGGATCTTCTCGTAGCTGCCCACATCGCTGGTCATGGTATTCACATACTCTCCCACCTGTCCCTGGGTGAAGCGGGAAAGAGGGATCTGTTTGAGTTTGTCACCCAGCCGAAGCCGCAGTCCTTTGGAAACAGCAGCTCCGCCCAGCTGAACCTGCGTGTAACCGGCGGCGTAAATGACCAGTCGAATCAGGAAGATGCCCGCAAGAAACGCAGTCAGCAGCCCGAGCCGCTGTGCGCTCAGGCTGCCCTCAGACAGCCCGGCCAGAACCATATAAATGGACAAGTAGCTGCACCCGGACAGCAGCCCTTCCACTACCGTGAGGATCACACCGGAATAGAAGGCCCGATTTTTACGGAACACATTTGCCTCACGCATGCTGCACACCCCCTTCCACGGAATAGGCAATGGCACGGGCAGCCCGGTAATCCGCCCAAGCCCTGCGGTAGTATTCATTTTTCTCCAGCACCTCTTCATGGGTACCACAGCAGGTAATGGTGTTGTTCTCCACTACTGCCACCTTGTCGCACAGCTTGATGGCACCCAGCCGGTGGGCCACGATCACAACTGTCTTGCCCCGGCACAGGTTTTCAATGGCCCGGGCGATCTCCACCTGGTTTTCCGGATCAGCCGCTGAGGTGGCTTCATCCAGGATCAGAATGGGGGCGTTTTTCAAAATGGCCCGGGCGATGGCAATCCGCTGCCGCTCCCCACCGGAGAAACGGGAGCCGAAAGTACCCACCTTGGTTTCATAGCCCTGGGGCAGCGATTGGATGAAATCATCGATCTGCGCCAGCCTGGCAGCCTCGCGCACCTGCTCCAGTGTTGCTCCCGAGTTCATGCGGATGTTTTCCAGCACGCTGCCCCGGGTCAGAAAGGTCTTTTGGAACACCAGGGAGATATGGTCCAGCAGGTCTTCGTAGTCCAACTCCCGCACATCTCTGCCGCCGATGCGGACCGTTCCCTGGGTCGCATCGTAAGAGCGGGCCATCAGCTGGATCACGGTGCTTTTGCCTGCACCGGACACCCCCACCAGCGCAACCTTTTCCCCCTGCGCCACAGTGAGGGAGCAATCCCTGAGCACATCGGTCTTTCCATCGTAGGAAAAGGAGACATGATCCAAAGTAATGCCACAGGTCTCCGGAAAGGCCGCGCCGCCGGAAAAGGTGGGCAGATCCAGGATCTCCTCCACCTTTTTCACGCCGGAAAGCGCCTGAGCAAAGGTGGTGGCCAGTTTTTGCAGGGGCAGGATCTCGGTGAGATACATCCCGCCTACATAGGCAAAAAGCAGAAATACGCTGCCGGTAACGCTTCCCCGGAGGAAAAGCAGGCCGCCTACTGGAACCATCAGCACCATTCCGCACTCCACCAGCAGCAGAAAGGCGGCATAGGGCGGAGCCGTCTTGTGTGTGACCAGGTTCCAGATCCGGTTCTCCTCCTCAATGGCATGGGAAAACTTCTGGAAGGAGCGGCTACCCATGTTATACGCTTTGATCAGCCGCATACCGGAGATGTACTCAATCATCACGGAATTAAAGCCTACCAGGGAGCGGTTGACATCGGACAAGACCCCCTTCATTCTTTGGAAGATGACCGCCATCACAATGCCGGCCAGGGGCAGCGGGATCAGGGAGACCAGGGCCAGAGGGTCATTGACGGAGAGCAGATACAGGAAAATCACAACCGGTCCTGTGAGATAGGCCACAAATTCCGGCAGGTTGTGGGCCAGAAACAGTTCCAACTTCTCGATGTCCTCATTGAGAACGGTCTTGACCGCGCCTGTGCTCCGCTCGTCCAAGGCTCCAAGAGACACTTTGGCAAGATGCTCCGTTACCATGCACCGCACTCGAAACAGCGCCCCATAGGCTCCCTTGTGAGACAGCACACCCGAAGTACCCAGCAGCACCAGTCTCCCCACGGTGCCCGCCGTGACCAGCAAAGCGCAGTCGGCGATAACTGCTTTGGTACAGGCGCCGGAGAGCACCGCATCCATCAGCCGGTAAATGCCGATATACGATGTGATGACCAGAATACCGCTGCCAAAGGCACACAAAACGGACAGGATCAGCCATTTCCGTTCCGGCCCGGCCCACTGCAGCAGCCGCTTCACCGGTGATGGCCGTTTTTCTTTCATCGTTTGTTCCTCCTTCCCCCGGCTTGACGAGAGCGCCGGGAAGTGATATTTTAGTTAGCAGATACTAACCAACATCCATCCTACCGGCAAAACAGCGGTATCGCAAGGCTTTGGGCGCGGTTCCGGCTGATTGGGGTGGAGATGTGGCTGATCGAGGTGGTGACAGGTTATGGCGGCAAATAAAGACTTGGAGCAGCAATATGGCCGGGCGATGGAGGAACACGGGTTTCTTCCAGATCCGGAGAACCAGCGTTACGGCTCCATGGGGCTGTGCTGGCGGCACACCTCCCAGCAGGGCGGCGGTTTTTTCTGGACCTACGGGCAGCAGGATCTCTATACCATCAAGATCCATGATTTCTTTTTCCATGAGGATCAGCTGCTGGAGTTCCATTGGCCGGAGAGTCTCAGTGTCACCTGGTATGAATCCATTTCCGGTGAGGAGTTCTCCCCCTGTCGCCGTCTTGTTCCAGGCTGTGTCAAAAGTTTTATCGGAGGTCGGGAACCATACCGGGCACTCATCCACAGGCAGATCCCCATCGTTTCCATTGGCGTGGAGATCACCCCGGCTTACTACCGGGATTATCTGCGCCGCCAGTTTCCCCAGGAGTATCAAAGCCTGCTGGAGTCTTTTCAAACGCTGGATCAGACAGAACACTTCCCAGAAATGGTGCAGCTCTTGAAACAGGTGCGCGACTACCGAGGGGAGGGGCTTCCCGCCCGTTTGTTTTATGATGGGAAGGTGGCGGAGGCGGTGGCGCTGGTGGCAGAGCGGCACCTGAAGCGCAAGAACCGCCGTTCTGTCAGTGCGGAGGATATGGTACGGCTGGCCGATGTGGCAGCCTTCATCACGGCCCACTGTGCTGACGAGCTGCCGCTGGAACGGCTGGGCCGCATTGGCTGCATGAGTATTTCGAAGCTAAAGGACGCCTTCCATGTCCGGTATGGCTGCACGATTACCCAATACATTCAGGGGCAGCGAACGGAGCAGGCTGGGCGGCTACTGCGGGAAACCGACCTGCCGGTGAGCCAGGTGGCGGCCATTGTTGGGTATCAGAATCCCAGCCGTTTCGCAGAGATCTTCCGGCGAAACACCGGGCGCTCCCCGGCAGAATACCGCAGAGCATACTGCAACTACTTCACGGAAAAAACCGACATGGAAAGGAAAGATCCTTAATAGAAACCAAGAGGCCGCATGGGGAACATTCCGCCATGCGGCTTTTGCAATCGTCAGCAATCGGCAGCACAGAATCGGCTTTTCCTGTGTTCTGTCCGTCCCGGCCTGCTTTCTGAAATGGAGAACAATTCTCTCAATGTAGGGAGAGCGTCCATGGTAACAGGCACATCGTCGGGCATTTCTCCTTCATCAAAGTGGAGGATGCGGGAACAGGTACGACTGACAAATTCAAAATCATGTGTGACAATAAAGATGACTTTTCCCATATCAGACAGGCGCCGGATCAGACCTGCGACCTGTGTCATGCTGTCAAAATCCAGCCCGCCGGTCGGTTCGTCAAACACCAGCAGGTCTTTCCCACAAATCATGCTGACCGCTACCGCCACCCGCTGCTTTTGACCTCCGGACAGGGTATTGGGGTGGCGGTCTCTGAATGGGGCCAGGGCCAACTCTTCCAGTGTTGCGTCAACGAGCGTCTGTTTCGGATTGCGGATACCGAATGTACATTCTGACTCCACACTATCCGCAAAAAGCTCGTAGTTCACATCCTGCATGACCATATAGGAATGCCGCAGGCGATCTTTGTGATCCATGGACAGACCGTTCCAAAAGAATTGACCATCACAGGCCTTGTGAAGCCCGCACAAAGCACGGGAAAAGGTCGTTTTTCCGGCCCCATTGTGGCCAACGACGCCAATTACCTCTCCCTTTGCTGCTGTAAGGCTGATGTCGTGCAAAATGGTCCTCTTCTTATAGTGAAGGGCTACATTGTTAAGTTCCAAGATAGGATCTGAAACAGGCGCAAGGGAATGATTCCGCGGTGGGAGAACACGATGCAAATCGATCGCTCGAAGGCCCATTTGTTCCCGGGTATCCTCCGACAGCTGTCGAAATGCTTCCGGCGTAAAGACCTGCATGATTTTCCCGTGTTCCAAATACACAATCCGGTCCACCAGATCCATCAAATAGTATAACCTATGTTCTGCAATCAATATGGTTTTTCCCTGTGATTTGATCAGCCTGAGATGTTCTCCCAATTCTTGAATGGAACGCATATCCAAATTAGAGGACGGTTCATCCAAAAGATATATTTGAGGATTCATTGCATAGACTGAGGCAAACGCTATCTTTTGCTTTTCTCCACCGGATAACTCGAAAATGTTGCGATTACGGAGATTTTCAATGTGAAGTTCTGCCGATGTCCGATCCACGCGTTCTCTCAGCTGGCAAACTGGAAGTGTTTGATTTTCAATACCAAAAGCGATCTCGCTGTCTGTATCCACATTAAAAAACTGTGTCCTTGGGTTTTGAAACACCGATCCAACCTTTGCGGCAATCTGGTGCATAGGAAAATCACGGACTTCCTGACCATCCACCAGTACGCTGCCCGCCAGCTCTCCTGCGTAAAATTGTGGGATCAAGCCGTTTACAAGCCTCGTGATGGTGGTCTTTCCGCAGCCGCTCCGGCCACAGAACAGAACACATTCTCCGTCCTCTATGGTCAGGTTGATGTCATGCAGCCCGTCTCCTGTTTGTCCTTGATAAGTAAATGATACATGCTTTAACTCGATCATCCCAGCATCCCCTTTCCATAAAGCCCGACAGCCAGTGCGCCTGCAAAGCAAAAGACTGCCGCAATATCCATCAACCCGATATGGATCTGCACCAGACAAGTTCGAGGCTTTGGGTTTTCAATGCCGCGGGTGATAGAAGCGATGGACAGTTCATCCGCCGCTTTGGATGCCGCCATCATCAACGGAACATAGATACACTCCACCGTTATTCCGGGATGCGTCAGGAACCCCTTAAGCGAAGGCGAGACGTCCCGCATCCGCATTGCGTCCTTGATAAACCGCCAATCCTCCTGAATGGTAGGGATATAACGCAGCATGACGGCCAAGGGGATTACCAGCTTTTGGGGTGCATGGATGCGATTCATCGCCGAGAGGAATTCGCTGACCTTTGTAGTGGAAATGACAATGCCAGACAGCATCCCGCAGGGATAGACCTTATGGAATAACCCTAAAAAAGCGATAAACATGGTGCGCCAAGTTCCGGTCATGGTATCCATGATCCAGATGGTGAGCAGAACGATCAGCGCATAGAACAGTACTCCCTTCCAGGCATACTTCCACTTTCCGAAGCAAACGCCGAGTAGCCCGATCAGCACCACAAGGCCCAGTTCGTAGAGTAAGGATGGAGCCATCATGGCAGAAAAGATACACAACAGAAGCAGTAATATCTTCGTTCTGGGGTCCAGCCACAGTCCGCGCGTGGATAACGCTCCGCCAATCATGCGGTGATCCCAGCCTTTTCAAACTGCTTTTTCATCAGCTTTCCACCAATCCAACCACTGAACGCAGCAATCGCCAGCGTTCCGATAATGATGACAGCCAACAGCCAGGAGGGAGCAGACGCGCTCATTGTGTCAATATAGGACTGTTCCGTGCCGTTTTCCAGCATCGTGCTGGCCCAGCCTTGCGGATCAATAAAAAACACCACATAGGTGTAAACGCCGCCCAGCGACATCAGCATATAGGACAGCAGATTGACCGCCTTATTGCGGTAATCTCCCGCGCCAGCTACCAGATCGGCGATAATTCCCATTCCGATATAGCCTAAAGAAAAAGCCCAGTGCATTCCGGTAACGAACCAGATGATCCCCATAATGATACCAAGAATGGTGACGCTCCACCGCTTCTGCACCTTTGCGATCATCAGAAGATATACAGGGCCGCACAGCAATGCTGCACCCATCGGCATATAGAATGTCAAAACCGGGTTTGGTGCAAAGAAAATACCGCCGATCATGGTAAACACCAAGAAAATTGCGCTGAAAATGCCGGTTGTCACAAGATCCTTGATAGTGAGACTCTTTTTTGCGGGATTGATTTGATTGCTCATGTTGATCCTCCTATTTTGCAATGCGTTGACTTTATGAGATAGGTATGCTATCCTTTGGTTAGATGTGGCTAACCGTTATATATAATTACACCATGTTTAATCTGCTTTCAATCATTTGGAGTAAGGTTCGTCCTATCATTTCAAAAATTCGTCTAATCATTGCAAAACAAGGGAGGCGTATCTATTGTAATGACCGGTATCATCGAGCAATACTATGCGCCATTACTGAAAAAGCACGGTTTTGTACCGGAACCAGATAATGATCAGTATGGTCCTCTGGGGCTTTGCTGGAAGCTATCTCCGGAAGTTGGCGAAGGTTCCTATTGGACCTACGGGCAAAGGGATCTGTTCGACATCAAGATACACAACTTCTCTTTCAATAAGGATTTTATGCTGGAATTTGATCTCCCGGAATGTCTCAGTATTACCCGTTACGATTCCATCTCCGGTGAAGAGTTGTCTCCGTATCGCCGGTTGTCAGCCGGATGTATCAAGACCTATGTGGGCGGATACAAGCCATATCAAGTAATCGTCCACAAAAATATACCGGTTCGATCCATAGGCATCGAAATCACCCCCGCATATTATGAGGATTATTTGAAAAAACAGTATCCGGAAGAATATCGGAATCCCATCGAGGCTTTTCGGGAAATCGACCAAACAACAGATTTCCCGGAAATGTACCGGCTTCTATCAGAACTACAGAGCTACCGTGGAACCGGAATTGCAGCTAAACTCTATTATGAGAGCAAGGTAGCCGAGGCGCTCTCTCTGGTGGTTGAATATCAAAAAAAGCGTTCAGTTTCAGATCACAAACTGGTTTCTCAGGATTTGGAACGGATTCAAACCGTAGCGGCCTATTTGAGTGATCATTATGCTGGTGAAGTACCCATAGAACGTCTGGCACAAATCGCCTGCATGGGTACGACAAAACTCAAAAGCAGCTTCAAGAAGGTCTATGGCTGCACGATCACAGAGTATATACAGCAGCGCCGCATGAGTCAGGCAGAATATCTGCTGGCTCATACCGATCTGCAAATTGGTCAGATTGCTCAAACGATAGGATATTCTACATCCAGCCGGTTTGCGGAACTGTTTCGAAGAAGCACCGGCCTGCTCCCGCTGGAGTACAGGAAAATGGCAAAGCGAAAGTGATACAAAGCCAAAATCCAAAGAATCATTCCAAAACAGTACGAGGGGAGGCAGATATACCTCCCCTCGTACTTATTTTATATCCGCCAGCCCTCAGCCCGCTGTCGGATCTCGATAAAGTTCCGGTAAGTTCCCTCCTGGCTCATCAGCTCCTGATGGGTACCATGCTGAGCAATGCGCCCATCCTCCACCACTAAAATCCGGTCAGCATTCTGGATCGTAGCCAGACGGTGGGCGATGGTGATGATAGTCTTTCCCCGCACCAGAGCAGAGAGCGCCTCCTGGATCTCATGCTCATTCTCCGGGTCCACGCTGGCGGTGGCCTCGTCCAGAATGACAATTGGGGCGTCCTTCAGAAGACACCGGGCAATGGAAATGCGCTGCTTTTCTCCGCCGGAGAGGTTGGAGCCGCCTTCTCCCACCATGGTGTCGTACCCTTGGGGCAGCGCCATGATGAAGTCATGGCAGCGGGCCGCTTTGGCCGCGGCGATCACATCCTCCTCGGCAGCATCCGGACGGCCAAAACGGATGTTATTGCGGATGGTGTCGTGGAACAGATACACATTCTGAAATACCATAGCAATGTTGCGTAAAAGGCTGTCGCAGGTCATCTTCCGGATGTCATAGCCGCCCACGGTGATGCGTCCCTGATCCACATCATAAAACCGGGCCAGCAGTGCGCAGAGGGTGCTCTTCCCGCTGCCGGACGGCCCTACAATGGCGGTGGCGCTGTTTTGCGGCAGTTGGAAAGAAACATCGTGGATCACCTCCCGTGTTCCGTAACCGAAGGAGACATGGTCGAAGCAGATGTCGTAACGCTCCAAAGAGACGTCTTTCCCATCCTGATCCGGCAGTTCCGTTCCCTCCAGTTCTTCCAGACGGTCCAGCACCGAGTCCGTGACAGAAAGGATATGGGCGGCGTCGTTGATGGACTCCACACTGCCGAAGATCGTGAAGGAAAACATGGCAGCCATCAGGAGCACCGGCAGCTCCAAGGTTCCGTTCATAGTCTGCCAGCCGGCGGTGAACACCAGGCCAACAGCTGCGGCCTTCAGAGAAAACAGGTGCAGGCAGTTCCAGGGCACAAATCCAAACTCGTTTTTGATACGGATGTCCTTATTGGCCCGGCACGCCTCAAAAAACCGCTGGGAGGACGCCCCCTCCTGTCCGAAGGATTTGACCACCGAAAGGCCGTGGATGTACTCAATGGCTGCCCCGGACAATGCCTCTTGGGCCCGGTGTCCCACCGGAGCGGTGCGGGCACTCTGCCGCCCGATGCCGCGGAGGGCAAAGGCGGACAGCAGCACACCCACCACTGCCACCAGCGCCGCCTCGGGGCAGAAGAACGCCATGCACAAAACGATGACCAGTACCTGCAGATAGCCGTTGATGACCGCATCCACCATCTTCATGCTTTGCAGCTCCAGGGTACTGAGCTCCGTGGTCAGAGCAGCCAGAATGTCGCCCAGGTTATTCTTAGAGAAATACCCCAGGGAAACCCGTTTGAGCAGGTCACCAAGTTCCAGTCTCTGCTGCGCCGCCCGCTCTGTTCCGATACTCTCCTGGAGCCGGTTTTTCCAGTAAGCACACACGAAGCGCAGAACGATCAGCAGGATGATCCCGCCCAGGCACAGCCAGGGGAGTCTGGCGTCCAGCGCCGTCCCCTCCTGGGCACTCTCGATGACCAGCCCAAGGGCCCAGGCCGTCAGCATCGCCGGCCCGGCGGCGGCCCAGGTGGCAAGAAACGAACAGAGGCTTCCGAGATACAGCCGTCTGTGGTACCCCTTTGTCCAACGCAGAATCCGATTCATACTCTGAAACATCGTCAAGCCTCCTTTCCAACCGCCCAGTTCTGGGCACCCACATGGGCCTGCCATAGCTTTTGATATAGCGGGCATCGGCTGAGCAGCTCCGGCTGTGTGCCTTTGTCCACAATACGGCCCTTCTCCAGCACCACGATCTGGTCGGCGTTCTGAATCGTGCTCAGCCGGTGGGCAATAACCAGCAGCGTTTTCCCCCGGGAGAGCGCCATCAGTGAACGCTGGATTTTGTCTTCGTTCTCCGGATCGGTAAAGGCGGTGGCCTCGTCCAAAATTACAATGGGGGCATCCTTCAGAATCGCGCGGGCGATGGCGATCCGCTGCCGCTCCCCACCGGAGAGCTGCTTGCCCGCTTCACCCGCTGGGGTATCCCATCCATGCTCCAGCCGTCCTAAAAACTCCTCACACTGAGCGGCCCGGGCAGCCGCCCAAACTTCCTCCTCCGTGGCGTCCGGCTTTCCCAATCGAATGTTTTCTTTCAGAGAGCAGTCAAAGAGGAAATTGTCCTGTGTCACGAAACTGACCTGATCCGCCAGCTGCTTCAGTGTGAGATTCCGAATATCCACACCGCCTATGGCAATGCAGCCATCCGTCACATCCCAGAACCGAGCGATAAGCCGGGCTGCCGTAGATTTGCCTCCACCTGAGGGACCCACCAGAGCGGTGAAGGTTCCAGCGGGAAGTTCCAGATCAATGTGACGCAGCACAGTGTCCTCTTCTTTCCCGCTATACGAGAAGGACACATCCCGCAAAGTGATACCGCTGCCGGAGAGGCGGGCGGGCTCGGACGCCTCGGGCAGCTCCTCCAGATCCAGCAGATGCCGAGTGTCCCGGACGGCAAATTCCATGCTCTTCATGGAATTGAGAAAGGCTGCAGCCTGCACCAGCGGGGACACGATACCCAGCACCAGCATCAAGCACAGAGCCAGCCGGGCCGGGTCCAGGACGCCGGTCTGATACAGGGCGATCCCAACTGGCAGGGTGGCCAGCAGCGTGGTAGGCAGGATAGACAGGCACAGGTTCATGGACTTCCAGGTGCAGCGGAACCACTCCAGCGTGAAGTCACGAAAACTGGTCACTGCCCGGACGAATTTCTCATAGGAGGCACCGCTCTGGTTGAAAGCCTTTACCACCTCGATGCCCTTTACATACTCCACGATGATACTGTTGACCTGAGCATTGGCTGCCATATAGGCGGCATACTTTTCGTTGTAGGTCCGCAGGCTCGCCGCCATGGGGATCAGCGCGGCCGGGATCGTAGCAAGGGAGGCAAGGCCCATCCGCCAATCCATGGCAAAGAGGGCGATCACCACCACGATAGGCAGCAGCACATTGGAACTCAATTCCGGTATCATGTGGGCCAGCGGCGGCTCAATGTCCTCGATCCGATCCACGATGGTGCTTTTGAGGGAACCGACGGGCTTCGACAGCACACTCCCCAAGGGGGCGTGCATCAGCTTATGGGCCACTTGACGGCGCAGGCCCTCCAAAATGGTGTAGGCAGACACATGAGCCAGCATAGTAGAAAAGGCGTAAAAAGCCACCTTGACCGTATATCCCGCCAGACACACTCCAGCCCATCGGAGAAGCTCCGTTCCGGAGGCCGACTGATGGATAAACAGGCGAAGGATCTCATAGACCCCCAGATACGGCACAAAGCCCCCCACCACGCTGATAATTGCGCATATAACAGACAAGACCAGCTTTCCCCGGCAGGGACCGGCAAAGGAGAGCAGGATGGCCAGCCAGCTGCGTTGTTTCACAAAACCACTCCTTTCAAAAAATAGGGCATGGTGAGACATCTCTCACCATGCCCTATTGTATCGGTTCTTACCCGTGCTTGCCGCTCCGCACAGCCAGCGTCACTCCGTTTCGTCAGGAAAAGAGAGAACGGGATTCCCGCCGCCTCGCCGGTATTCCAGCGGAGTTTGTCCCTTCACCGCCCGAAAAGCCGCGGCAAATTTGCTGGAGCTGTCATAGCCCACCGCTCCGGCGATCTCTGTAACGCTGGCCTCCGGTTCTTTCCGAAGCAGCAGAGCCGCCCGATCCATCCGCAGTGCCCGCATATAGGTGTTCACCGGACTGCCATATACACTTTTGAAGCAGGCCTTCATGGTGGTCAAAGGGATCTGGTACTGTCTGGACAGAGCCTCCAACGTGATATGCTGATCCAGATGCTCCACCAGATAGGAGCGGATGGCCTTTACCGTTTCCACCTGGGAACGGTAAAAATATGGTTTTTCCGTTCCGCTTCCCAATTCCAGGGCGTCGAGATACAGCAACAACTCCAGAATCTTTACCCGAAAGTAGGGCATTTTGATCCGCTCCGGTACGGTACACAACTCCTGAAAAATGTGATCCACCGAGGGTGCTCCGTGAATGACCCGTGGCCGGGCATCCGGGCAGAATTTCTGCTGGATGGCAGCCAGATCCAAAGGATAGTCTCCCGCCAGACGAGCCAGCTCCATGGGGATCATGGACAGGTCAAAGCACATGGAGATGCCATGATAGTGGGACAACGGGAGAGAAAAGTATCCTTTGTGCCTCAGGCGGCGATCCACTTTCAGGTCACCTGCCTCCACATAGGAGAACGCATCGTTGCCCACAGCGTATTCCATCCGTCCCTCCCGGCAATAGTCGATGCAGAGGAGATCCTGTCGGGTTTCAAAAGAGGAGTCGCAATAGGCCATGTGGAAATCGTTATACAGGATGGTAGCGCCGGGGAACACCTCATAGACGGTCATGGTTCCCTCGCCGCTCTCATTTCGCAGCTGATAAACGCTGCACCCACCACTCTTGGCCAAGAGGCACAGATCCGGTTGGCTGTCCTGTAAAAATGCCACTGCGGCTCAGCTCCTTTCTCAAAGTTCCAGGACTCGATCACAGGCGCACTGGAGAAATTCGCGGTCATGTGTCACCACCAGAACCACCCGGCCCTCGTCCGCCAGTTCCCGTGCGCAACAGGCCACTTCCTGCATTCTTGCATAGTCCAGACCACTGGTGGGCTCGTCGAATACCAGCAGCGGCTTTTGGGACAGCATGGCGGTAGCCACCGCCAAACGCTGTTTCTGGCCGCCGGAGAGAGACATAGGGTGCTTTTCCCGGAACGCAAGCAAATGGAGCCGCTCCAACACCTCCTGGATGCGCTGGTCAGAGAGTCCTTCCATAGCCAACTGACACTCTCCCCATACGCTGTCGGAAAAGAGCTGATGGTTCACATCCTGCATGACGCAGTAGGCAATCCGCTGCCGCTGCTTCGCACCAAGGATGCGGCCGTTGAGGCGGATCGTTCCGGCACTCTCCCGCATCAGGCCGCACAAGCAGCGGGAAAGGGTGCTTTTTCCCACGCCATTGTCACCCGTGACGGCCAGCACCTCTCCCGGGCGGGCGGAGAAGGAAAGGTTTTGAAATACCGGCGGCTCCCGCTTGTACCGGCAGCTCAGTCCCTCCACAGACAGTCCATCCTGTTCCCCCGCGGCGCGGGAGGGCGGCAGAGTCACCTGAGTAGGCGTGAGTGTGCGAAGGCCCAGAGCGATCCGTTCTGTCTCAGCCAGCCGCCGGAATTCTGCTCCGCTCCAGATCCGCTCCACGATCCCGTCCCGCAGATAGACAGCCCGATCTATGAGATCCGCCAGAAAGTACAACCGATGCTCCGCAATGAGAATGGTGTGTCCCCGACTTTTCAGGTATGCGATTTGATCATGGAGTCTTTCGATGGTTTCCCGATCCAAATTGGCCGTAGGCTCATCCAGAATGTAGAGCTTCGGCCCCATGGCATAGACCGAGGCAAAGGCCAGCAGCTGCTTTTCTCCGCCCGACATGGCGAAGATGTTCCGCCCCCTCAACCGCTTCAGATGCAGGCGGTCGGTGGTATCATCCAGCCGACGGAGGATCTCACCCCGGGTCATACCCTGATTTTCCAGGCCAAAGGCCAGCTCACTGTCGGAATCCATGTTGAAAAACTGACTTTTGGGGTTCTGGAAAACAGACCCCACCTGCCGGGCCAGCTGGTAAAGAGGTTGTTCCCGCACCGGCGCGCCGTGGAGCAGGACCTGTCCGGTCAGCGTGCAGTCCTCCGTAAATGCCGGGATCAGGCCGTTGACCAACTTCGTGATGGTGGTCTTTCCGCAGCCGGAAGCGCCGCAGAGCAAGACACACTCGCCCGGTCGGATGGTCAGATCCACATGGGTGAGGGTGCCCACTTCTTTTGTATAGGAAAAGGACACATCTTGCAGCTCTACCATGGAAACACCCCCAATTTGGCCGCCAGAAGGGCAGCAGTCAACCCCACGCCCACGACAAATGCGGCGCTGTCCACCGGCGAGGCCCGCAGCTCCACCAGACTGGTCTTAGGCGCCGGGTCCTCGATTCCCCGGGTTACTGCCGCTGCGGACAGCTCCTCCGCAGTGCCGGTAGCGGAGACCATCAGGGGAACCATGATTCCCTCCAGCTTTGCCAATCCCCGGATGCCCCGCAATCGCATCGCATCGCGGATATAGCCTGTCTCTTCCCGAATGGCTGGGAAGTACCGCAGCGTCACCGAGACGGCTACGATCAGCCGCTGAGGGAAATGGATCTTCCGCATTCCAGCCACCAGATAAGGCATAGGCGTCCGGCGAAGCATCAGAAAGCCGAGCATCAGGCAAGGCATCATTCGGCGGGCATAGTTGGCAAAAATAGAGAAGCTGGTAGCAACCCATCCCGGCGCAGCCGGCAGAATCCAGTATTGCAGGCACAGGATTCCTCCGAAGATCAAGATGCTTTTCCCCACCATGGCAAAGCAGCGATGGAGCAGCATCAGGAGCAGGAGAAAACCGATCCATATCATTTCCATCCAAAAAGGTTGCTCACTAAAGGCTGCCAGATTGGCGAAAACCAGCAGAGCAAGACCCACCCTGGGGTCGAACACCAAACAGCGCCGTGCCTCCTCCATGTTACAGAATCCCCGCCTTCTCAAAGTGCTTGCGGAACATTCCTTTGGCCAGCAGGATACCCAGAATAGCTCCCACGATAGGCGCCCCCACCAGAACCACGATCATACCCGGGGAAGTCAATGCCGCCAAGGTGGAGACATAGGCTTCCGGCATTCCCTGCTGGCTGATCTGCGCCAGAAAACTGTCCCGCATGATCCAGACAGGCAGCGGGGAGCCGATCATCCCCAGCGAGAAAAACACGTAGGCCAGAGCATTACCACGGAAAGACCGGTAATGGCTACAGATCCGGCAAAGCTCCGCCAGGATGCAGCTCACCGCAAAAGCAATGAGAATCACCACCGTAAATTGGCCAGTAACAAAGTAGATCAAGGCCGTAATAAAGCCCATCAGGACCACTGCGCCGGTCTTTGGCACCTTAGTACACATCATCAGGAATGGGATACCCGCAAATACGGCGATCAGGCCAGGCATCAAGATCCAAAGCAGGGGATGCAGACCGCTGAGAAGCATAAAAGCAAAGTTGATGACAAAGTAGATGGCGGAGAAAATTCCCACCGTAATGATGTCCTTTCCCGTCATCCCTTTTTTCTGCGTGTTCATGATGTACCGCTCTCCTTCAACATAGTTAGATTATGCTAACCGTTATTTCTGAGAAAAGGCGCTCAGCGCGCCCCTCCTTACTGAGTATAGCGACACATCGCCGTTCTTTCTGCTCCGATTGGGCGACTTTATCCCGTTTAGTCATGGAATTTAGCGCTGTGACAGAGATGTACCATCTTCACCATACAGAATCGGTCCGAAACTGCCATGCTGATCTTGGTGGACAGCTTCAATCCGGTTCGGGGGATATGGCGGTAATAAGGCTCCTCAGCCAGCACCCTGACCCCACTGCCGATTTTTCCGGCCAGCACCGATGCGGAATCCACATAGAAAAATATCTGCGCATCTCCGTGGCCCACTTGCTTCATGTACTTTTTCCGCATCATGTCCATACCGCTTTTGCTCACGGTATCAAAGACGATTTCAATCTCTCCAAACCCCGTGAGCATCCGCAGGAGGCCCACAACCTTGCTTTCCTCAAAATAGTGGAACAGGCCGCCGGCGGTGACCAGAATAGGAGCATCCGGCACATCGGCGCGGATTTGCCTGATCCAGTCCTCGGCAAAGGCGTCTCCGGCGAGATAGGTCTCCCGCTCCGGCTCCGGCAGCAGCTCTCGCCGGTACTCCACCACATGGGGCAGATCCACGGCATACCAGTGCGACCTTCCATTGTCGCAGCGGTAATAGGCCGTCTCCAGACCGCAGCCGAGTTGAACGATCACACCGTCCGGCCTGCGCTCCAGAAACGCCCGGATGTACCGATCCATATTGGCGGACCGGGCGGCGGAGGCCAGCAGAGTATACTGGCTCTGTCCGTCCTGCTCCGGCAGGCTGGAAGGCAGTTTCTTTTTCAGTTCCAGCGCCTTTGGATCGTACAGGATCTGCGGGCAGTACTCGCTGGCATAGATCCTGCCCAGCATGGGGACAAACAGCGTGTCCTCTACAACACCCAACTTGGACATGATCAACCCTCCTGTTTGGACGAATTACTTTCTGCCCACAAGCAGCCGGGAAGAGCCCAGCATCATCATGGCAGCCCGGCGGTGGGAGCCGAAGGCTTCTTCTGCGGTATCAATGAGCCGGACGTCCTGATAGCCCATCTCCCGCAGTTTTTGGGCAAAGACATCCATATCACCGTACAGCTTGGGCTTCATGTCATCATTCAGAGCAAAGACGCCGCCTTTTTTCAGCACCCGCAGGCTCTCCAGCAACAGTTTGTGCATATCGGCTCCCATGACATTGTGGTAGACATAGTTGCTGATGACCGCGTCAAAACTCTCATCGGGGAAATCCAGATGATTAGCGTCGCCATGCCGGAACACACACCGGGAGGCCACGCCTTCACTTGCGGCGTTTTTCTCACAGAGGGCCTTGCTGTAATTGTAAACAGCTCCCCAGTAGTCCATGCCAGTGACCTTTGACTCCGGCCAGGTCAGGGCCGCACGAATCGACAGGGCTCCGGAGCCGCAGCCGACTTCCAAGAGACTGCCCTGGCCGTCATAGTCCAGATGAGAGAGAACGACCCGGTGAACCTGTTCCATGATCCCGCCGCCGCCAAAGGCATACTGGCGCCTGATCCATGTGATCCAGACCAGCAGGGCTGCCAGCGCCGCCGCAGCGACAGAGAACAGAACGCCGAGAGCCGTGATGTGGATCACCGAAAAGGAGAGTATGGCCAAAACCACGGCCAGCGCCGTGATGCCGCCGATAATATAGAACACGGGATTGGACATCCAGCTTCCGTAGTCTTCGCCGTGGCTGCCGAGACGGATTTCTGCTTGTTGATTACGCTTTTGCTGCATTCGATTTTCCTCCCTGTCATTTAATATTTGTGTACAATTCGTTTACGGGTGTTTCTCCTTCGCCTTCCGGCAGACAAAAGAGGCTATGCCCTGAACGGTGCGAACCTTTGCCGGCCCGAATGTTTCCTCCAGACGATGCCGCAGGCTCTCCGCCGTCTCAAAGGGCGGGGTGAACCAGCCCTTTGGCACATACAGTCTGCGGACCAGCCAGTCCGTGCGGCGGTTTTGTCCCCGCACATAGAAGCAGCCGCAGAAAACTCCGCCGGGCCGCAGTACACGAAAGATCTCCCGCCAGGCGGCCTCCTTGTCCGGAAACGCATGAAAGCCGTTGAGCGAGAGCACGATGTCGAAGCTGCTGTTCCCAAAGGGCAGCGCCCCCACATCCCCCTGCTGAAAGCGCACATGGGCAAGTCCCTCGCCCCGGGATTTTGCCCGCTCCAGCATCTCCGGCGAGTAATCCAGGCAGGTGATCTCCGCCTCCGGCATTTCCCGGTAGAGGGGCATGGTCAGTATGCCGGTACCCACGGGGACTTCCAGCAGTCTTCCGGAAAACCCCTCCGGTATTCCGGAAAGGGCGGCGCAAAGGTAGTCCTGGGTTTCCGCACGGCCCATTTCCCATACCAGACTGCACACCGCCCGGCCTGACAGGGTGGAACAGGTGATCATGCCATCATAAAATGTCCGTTTGCCTCCCAATCCCCGGTAGGCTTTTTGAATCCGCTCTTCTTGTCCCATTTTTTCACCTTCACTCACTCAAGCACCCAGCGCCACATCCAGCGTCATCATGAGGGTAAAACCGACTGCAAACAGAATAGTCCCTATATTGGAGTGCTTTCCCACTGACATCTCCGGGATCAATTCTTCCACTACCACATAGACCATCGCTCCGGCGGCAAAGCTCAGGGCGTAAGGCAGTACCGGAACCAAAATCCCCGCCAGAAGGATGGTCAGAATCGCACCTATGGGCTCCACTGCACCGGAAAGCGTTCCGTACAGAAAGGATCGGGATTTGGAAAATCCCTCCGCTTTCAGGGGCATAGATATGATCGCACCCTCCGGGAAATTCTGAATGGCGATCCCCAGAGAAAGAGCCAGCGCCCCCGCCAGCGTGATACCGCTGTCTCCGTAGAGCCACCCGGCATAGACCGCCCCGACCGCCATTCCTTCCGGAATATTGTGCAGCGCCACAGCCAAGGTCAGCATGGTTGTTTTTCCAAGACTGCTTTTGATGCCCTCGGCCTCCGCGCTGCCGAGGTGCAGATGCGGGATCAGCCGATCCAGCCCCAGCAAGAAAAAGATTCCCAGCCAGAAACCCACAACGGCGGGGACAAAGGACCACCGCCCCATGTCCGCTGCCTGCTCCATCGCGGGCAGCAGCAGGCTCCAGATGGAAGCCGCCACCATGACCCCCGCCGCAAAGCCGGTGAGCGCACGCTGTACCATCTCACCCAAATTGTTCCGCATAAAAAAGACGCAGGCCGCCCCCAGCGTCGTCCCGGCAAAGGGAATCAGTAGCCCTTGCCATAGTTCAATCGGCATATTCTCCTCCAATCTTGCCGCAGTGGTTTTCTGCAAAGTCGATCCGGATGATTCGGAGGCACATCGATCTGTCGGTCAGCTTTGCCAGTGGCTAACAGGTGCAACCGAACACTGTATAAGAATCTCCGGTACAGAGCCCTTATCAATTTTACATTTTTCCATAGTCGCCTTTCAAAAGGTATGATACTCTATGCTTGATTATAGTTAGCTATCGCTAACCAGTCAAGTCATTTTCTGTTAGGGACAGTTAATTTTCCTATCAGCTGTGTAGAGTGTTACGCAAACTCTCACCCGCAACCTTCAAAGTGTGCGAGATTCAGGATTTCTTTTTTCTTTCTCTGGGCGTAACGCAGAGTTTGATATGCTCCGCCGCTGGAATGATCCACACAGAATACCACAAGGTCGCTTCGATCCACCATCTGCCGGTTGCGAATCTGAATGGCACCCTTCGGATGGCTGCCAGCGGCGGCGCTGCACAGTTCAATTTCATCATAATATGCTTCAAAGTTCTCCAAATTGTCCCGCAGCTCTGCCGTCGGATACGGAAGTACCAAAATCAGGGCGCTATTGTCATCCCGCACACGGCGCTGTTGGCGCTTGACGGCAGAAGAAACAATCTGATCAAAGTCTCCGTTACGGCCAACCAGAAACTCCACATATTCCTTTTCCAAAAGCAATGTGTGGATCAGCGACTCCACACGCTCTTCCGCTTTCCAAAATTCCGGAACGGTCCGATGTCCAAAAAAACTGACGGTAAATAGATCCATGTCGTTCTCGTTGGCATTTTCTGACCAACAGCTCCCTCAAGTAAATGTTTCACCTCTTATTATATATAAACATTTACTTGAAGTAAATAATCCTCTAATTGGTTTCAATTATATTTTACCTATTCTGTTGGTAGCATAATGTCGGGAGGTGAAGTGATGCAGACAGAGTTTCCGGAACGATATATCACTCTGGGTTTAAAAATCGCCTATTACAGAAAAAAGGCGGGATTGACGCAGGAGGTTCTTGCTGAACGGATCGGAAAAAGTGTTAATTTTGTCGGCCAGGTAGAAGGAACAGGAACAATTCGGGGTGTATCCTTGGAGACCCTGTTCAAAATCGCCCAAGTATTGAAGATTCAGCCCTCCAAACTGTTGGAGGACGACTGATTAGCATTGTAAAAAGAAAGCGAGTGCTGCCACCGGGGATATATCCGGTGACAGCACTCCTCATTTATAACGGTTTAGGCGTTCCTTCTCTCAGAGCTTCCACTGGCCGGACTCTTTACGGCCGGATACGAACGCTTGATACAAGCCCTCCTGGGCCATGAGCTGGCTGTGGGTGCCCCGCTGAACGATCTGTCCGCCGTCCAGCACCAGGATCTGGTCGGCGTTGCGGACCGTCTTCAGCCGGTGAGCGATCATCAGAATGGTCTTATCCCGGGTCAGGGCTTCGATGGCCTTTTGCAGCCGGTCCTCATTCTCCGGGTCTACATTGGCGGTAGCTTCATCCAGAATCACGATGGGAGCATCCTTCAGGATAGCCCGAGCAATGGAGATGCGCTGCTTCTCGCCGCCGGAAAGACTGGAACCACCCTCGCCGATGACGGTGTCATAGCCTTGGGGCAGGGTGAGAATGAAGTCGTGGCAGCAGGCCTTCTTCGCCGCGGCCACCACTTCCTCGTGGGTGGCATTGGGGCGTCCAAACTTGATATTGTTTTCCACCGTGTCGGCAAAGAGATAGACTCTCTGAAATACCATGGAGATCTGATCCATCAGGTCCTCCAGAGTATAGTCCTTCACATTCTGACCGCCCACAAGGACGGTGCCGCTCTCCACATCCCAGAACCGGGCGATGAGATTACACAGTGTGGTTTTCCCGGAACCGCTGGGGCCCACGATGGCGGTGGTGGTTCTGTCCGGGATGGCGAAGGATACATCCCGCAGGATAGGCCGCTGGTCATAAGAGAACGAAACATGGTCGAAGGTAATGCTGTGCTCCCTGGGCGTGCCGGCCCGACCGGTCTCTGCCAGCTGGGGCATGGCGTCCGTCTCATCGGCATGGGCCATGCAGCTGCTGACGATACGCAGCAGGGACATGCCGCTGCCCGCCGAGGAGATCTGAGCAAAGACCAGGAAGGACATGATGACCACCATCAGAGCGTTGGCCAGAATCATCGTTCCGGAGAGATAGAACCATACCGCCGCAAGCATCATGGCCACGCTTCCCAGCTGGAGCGCGATCCCCTGCGCCATAATATAAGGGGTGAACATCTTTTCGATGTTCAGGTTGCTGCGGCAGTTGTATTCCAGTGCTTCCTGCAAGGTGCGGTCACCCCGTCCGGTGAGGTTGAAGGACTTCACCACGCTCATGCCCTGCACATACTCCAGCACCGCCTCCACCAACTTGGCCTCGGACTTCTGACGGTGCGGGGCGAGGGCGGCGGATTTTTGCTCCATGGCCGAGGTGATGAACAAATAAACTGCTGTGGCCGCCACCACAATGAGACCGATCCGCCAGTCAAAAATCAGGATCATCACCGTAAAGACCAGAGCGTTGAGCATCCCGCCCAGCATGGTCACCAACACCATGGGGGCCACAGTCTCCACATTGTCCAGTACAGTGGTGCAGACCCCGGTGAGCTCTCCCAGGCTGTTGTCGTTGAAGTAGCCCATGGGGACGGATTTCATCCGCTGCCCGATGGCCACGCGCTTATTTGCCGCCATGAAGTACCCTGCGTGGGTCTGCTCAAGCTGGGAGAAATATCTGGTCACGGCGCTGCCCAGAATACTGACTGCCAACAGCCCCAGCGCCTGCCACGCCGTGGCAGGGCCGGTTTTTCCATCCAGCAGAGCCAGGATGGTGTAGTAAATGGCGGCGATCTCAAACATATGGAACACCGCGTTGAAAAAGCAAGCGATCACCGAGCGCCGGATGTTGCGCTGTTCCTCACCGGCAAACCGCCAGATACCTCTGAATGTCTCGATCATACCGTTTCTCCCTCCTTTACACCCATGTGAGCCTGCCACAGATCGGCGTACAACGGGCAATGGCGCAACAGTTCTTCATGTCTGCCCTGTGCCTCGATGCTTCCATCCTTCACCACCACGATCTGATCTGCGCCGGTGATGGTGGACAGGCGGTGGGCAATGACGATGACCGTCTTACCCTCCACCAGTTTTGCCACTGCCCGCTGGACCACCGCTTCATTCTCCGGATCAATGTAGGCGGTGGCCTCGTCCAGAATCACCACAGGGGCGTTTTTCAGCATGGCCCGGGCGATAGCGATACGCTGCCGCTCTCCTCCGGAGAGATGGGCGCCTCCGCCGCCCACCCGGGTGTCATAGCCATGCTCCAACTGGCGGATGAAACCGTCGCATCCGGCGGCTTTGGCGACTTGTTCCACTTCTTGATCCGTGGCATTTACCCGGCCCATACGGATATTTTCCCGGATGGTATCGTCAAAGAGGTAATTGTCCTGAGAAACAAAGGCCACCTGGTCATAGAGTTGTTCCAGCGGGATACGACTTTCCTCCACGCCGCCCAGGGTAATGCGGCCCTCGGTCACATCCCAGAAACCGGCGATGAGCTTGGCAATGGTGGACTTGCCCGAACCGGAGGGACCAACCAAAGCGGTGAGGCTGCCGGCCGGAATAGTGAGGGAGATGTTGTGGAGGATCTCCTTGTCCTGGGCATACCCAAAGGAGACATGATCCAAGGCGATATCCGGTCTTCCCAGCTGTGCCGGCTGTGTTCCGTGATCCTGCTCCGGCTTCAGGAGGATCTCGTCCACCGAACCTACGATGGTACCCACCTTGGCAAGATTATCTACAAAGCCCATGGCGGCAATGAGAGGTCCCACAATGCTCATGGACAGGATGATGGTGGTGAGAAATACCTCTGCGGACAAGCTGCCGTCCGTGTAGAAGATCCAGCCCACAGGCAGCACCGTAATAAGCGTGGTGGGAGCGATGGCATAGGCCAGCGCCATTCCAAACTGGCATTTCTTCATCCAGTTGTAGTAGTAGGCAGCATTGGCTCGTACCCGGGAGGAGAACTTCTCATAGGAGTTCTTTCCCTGATTGAAAGCCTTGATGACCTCAATGCCGCCGATGTACTCCACAATGGTCTCGTTCATGGCCTGGGTCGTCTCCACCGCACCCTGATAGTCCTTGCCATAGCTGCCCATGATGGCCATCATAAAAGCCATGCCCACAGGAATGGACACCAGACTCAGCAATGCCATGCGCCAGTCCAGCGTAAACAGATACACGAGAACGCATACCGGCGCCAGCAGATTGGAGGTCATCTCCGGCAGCAGGTGGGCCAGTGTCGTCTCCATACTCTCCACCTGATCTACCACGATCTGTTTGAGCCGTCCGCTGGAGGTGTCCAGAATGTCTCCCAAGGGTAAGCGGGGCATTTTGGACAGAACCATCTTCCGGATGTCCCGCAGGATCTGGAAGGTGGCCTTGTGGGAGAGGGAGAGCGCCAGATTGTAAAGCAGAGTTTTGGCCAGATAGCCACCAAGGGCCACCATGCACCACAGAAGATAGAAGTTCCAGTCCCGCTGCCCGGTGAGAAGCGCTACCAGGATACGCCCTGCCGAGAGATACGGCAGCAGACCCAGCAGGACACCCGCCACCGCGCAGAAGATGGCGGCAATCAGGCCACCGTGATGATCCTTGCCCAGCTGCCACAACCGCAGCAGTGGGCTTTGTGTTTGCTGCATAAATAAGCCTCCTTAGTTAGTTATTGCTAACCTTTGGTTCTATGAAAAGGCCGCCGGAAAAGCGGCCTTTTGCACTACCGGAAGTTTTCAGGATGAAAAATCGTTTCAAATCCTGCCATGTGATAGCGGTTGAGCTGGCGGACATAGTGGAGCGCCCGGGCCTTATCCATGCGGTGCCGCACCGGCTCAAACATTCCGTTGAAGTAGGCGGTGGTAACGATATGGATCAAGTCCTCGGTGACCTGACCGGAGCGGACGCTCTCACAGCCGATGACCTCCATGTATTTGTAGGTGTAACTGACTTCGATCTCCACCAACTCGTCAATATAGTGGGCATATTCCGTCCCGGCGGCCCGGCGGAGTAGCAGTTCAAACTCCGGCAGGTGCTCATAGATGTAGTCAAACAGTCCCTCCTGGGCATGGGCGGTGTAACGCCCCATCTCCTCCTGCTGGGTTGGGCCGTCAAACTGGTGAAAAGACTCCTGAATCTCCAAAAAACGGCGCTTCAGCTCTCCCGCGGCAGGCTCCACCAGGGCCCGGAACAATCCCGCCTTGTCAGTAAAGCGGGTATAGATGGAGCCGGTGCTGGTTCCCGCCGCTTTGGCGATGTCCCGCAGGGAGGCCAGAGCAAAGCCTTTTTCCAAAAATTCCTGACGGGCGCAGCGGAGTACATTTTCATAGACCCCTTCGATCTGCTTTGCCATGGTATCGCCTCACAATTCAAAACAGTGTTTTATAACGATGTTTTGAATATACAACCAAAGAGCGAGTTTGTCAAGAGAGGATTTCCCCTTGACAGGGGCAGAAAGGGATGCTATATTGATAATCAGATTATCGGTAATCAAATTATCATTTGTCGGGAGGGGTGTTATGGCAAGACCGGATACTTCCATCGACCCTCGGATCATGGACAGTGCCAGAGAGGAGTTCCTGGCGCTTGGCTTTGAGAGGGCTTCCCTGAAATCCATCTGCCAGCGAGCGGGTGTGACAACCGGGGCTCTTTATAAGCGTTACGCCGGAAAAGAGGAACTGTTTCGCGCTGTGGTGGCGGATACGGTGGCGGATTTGGATGCTGTTTATGAGGAGCGGACGGCGGTGCCGGCATCCGCCCTCTCCGACGAAGACCTGATCCGGGCGTGGTATATGGATGAGGAATACATGCTGTGGTGGTTCCGCTTTCTCAATGAGCGGCGGGATGGCTTTGTGCTGCTGCTCACCGGAGCGGAGGGCACCGCTTACGCCAATTTCCAGCACGACTGGGTGGAGAAAATGACGGAAGGCACCTGGACCTACTACGCCGAGGCCAGACGCCGGGGCTTGTGTACTGTGGATATGACGCAGGAGGAGCTCCATGTAGTCCTGTCCGCCTTCTGGACCACCATTTACGAGCCCTTTATCCACGCCTTCGCCTGGCCGGAGATCCAGCGCCACTGCACTTTGGTCTGCCGTCTCTTTGACTGGTACGCTGCCCTGGGATTCCCCAAGGGATGAAAAACGCCTCTGCGGAGGCTTTTTTCTCGCTAATAAGTTAGCAATAACTAACTAAAAAGGAGTGATACTGTGTTTCAAAAAGTCCTGCGCTACACTGGACGCCACCGGAAGACGACTTATGCCTCCATTCTGGTACTGGTGGCCGGCGTGGCCATGAGCGTGCTGCCCTATTTCTTCCTCTATCGCCTGCTGAGACCCCTGCTGACTGGGGGCAGTCTCACATTGGAGGAAACCCTGTTCAACGCCGGGGCCATGGCTCTGTGCATGGTCCTCTACGGCTTTCTCTATGTGGAGGGGCTGGCACTGTCCCACCGTTCCGCCTATCATACTTTGGAAAACCTCCGGCTCCATCTCCAGAGCAAGCTGGAAAAGCAGCCCCTGGGCGCGATCCAGGAGAAGGGCGTTGGCGTCTGGAAGAAGATGTTCATTGACGACATCGAGAGCATGGAACTTCTGCTGGCCCACGCCCTGCCGGAAGGGCTGTCCAATCTGGCGGTGCCGGTGGTGGTATTTGCGGCCATGTTCCTCACGGACTGGAAGCTGGGTCTGCTTTCCCTCTGCTCCCTTCCGCTGGGCGTACTGGCCATGGGCATGATGTACCGCTCCGGCATGAGCAAGATGGGAGACTACTACGCCGCCGGGCAGAAAATGAACAACACCATCGTGGAGTACATCAACGGCATGGAAGTCGTGAAAGTCTTCAACCGGGACGGAGAGTCATATCACCGCTTTGAGACCGATGTAAAAAACTACCGTGATTTTACTCTGGATTGGTTCCGGGCCTGCTGGCTGTGGATGGCCCTCTACACCAGCATTTTGCCCTGCGTGGCGCTGGTGCTGCTGCCAGCCGGCGGCTATCTGGTACTCACCGGCGCCTCTACCTTGCCGGATTACGCGCTGGTATTGTGCATGTCTTTTTCCGTGGGACCGCCTCTGATCCGAGCCATGAACTTTATGTCGGTGCTGCCCCAGCTGAGCTACAAGATTGACCAAATGGAATCTCTGTTCAATATTCCGCCCCTGAAAGAAGGAAAAACGGATTTCAACGGAAACGATTTGCAGATCCGCTTTGAGAATGTGCGGTTTTCTTATGAAAAGGACGAAGTCCTCCACGGCATCTCCTTCTCTGTCCCACAGGGGAGCCTCACTGCTTTGGTGGGAGAATCCGGCAGCGGGAAGTCGACCCTTGCCAAGCTGCTGGTCCACTTTTACGATGTGACGGACGGACGCATCACGCTGGGGGGGCAAGACCTGCGAGAGATGTCCCTCGCCTCTCTGAATGAGCAGATCTCCTTCGTCGCGCAGGAGCAGTTCCTGTTCAACACCAGCTTGTTGGAGAACATCCGGCTGGGAAGACCCGGCGCCACCGACGAGGAGGTGCTGGCGGCGGCGGAACGGGCTCAATGCGGAGAGTTTCTGAAACGGCTGGAAAAAGGAATCTATACCATGGCCGGCGATGGCGGCAAAGGGCTTTCCGGCGGGGAGCGGCAGCGGATCGCCCTGGCCCGGGCGATTTTGAAGAACGCTCCCATCGTGGTGCTGGATGAGGCCACCGCTTTTTTGGACCCGGAGAATGAGGAGAAAATGAACGCCGCCATTGCCGAGGTGATCCGGGGCAAGACGGTCATCGTCATCGCCCACCGGCTTCAGTCCATTGCAGGTGCCGATCAGATCGTGGTGCTGGATCAGGGCAATGTGGCAGGGATTGGCCGCCACGATACATTGCGAAAGACTTGCCCCGCCTATGAAAAACTGTGGCGGGCTGCCGAGGGAGCCGCTGCCTGGCGTGTCTCTGCGGAGAAAGGAGGCGACGAGGCATGATCGCGCTGATGAAACGAATCCTGTCCGTATCCGGCCCCTATCAGAGGCGGATCAAGCTGGCCTTTGTCTTTGCGTTCCTGAAGGCCATGCTGTCCAAGGCCCCCATCGGTCTGTCCTTCCTGGCCCTGAGCGCTTTTCTCCAGGGAACCATGACGGCACGGCTGTGCCTGTGGCTGGCGGTGGGCGCGGTGGGCTGCGTTCTGCTGGAGTGCCTGTGCCAGAACATCGCCGACCGGCTCCAGGCCGCGGCGGGCTATATGGTATTCGCCGATCTGCGCATGGAGCTGGGACGGCATCTGCGCCGCCTGCCCATGGGCTATTTCACAGAGGGCAACATCGGCAAAATCAGTTCCGTTCTGTCCACCGACATGGTGTTCATTGAGGAGAACTGTATGCACGACATTGCCAACATGATGAGCTATACCTTTGCCCAGGCCATTCTTGTGCTGTGGCTGGCCTTCCTGAATCCCTGGCTGGGACTGGCTGCCTTGGTGGTGGTAGGGATCATTTGGCAGCTGGGCCGCGCTTCCCTGGGGAGCACCCTGGCTCACTCTGATGTCCGACAGGAGCAGAGCGAGGCTCTCACACGGGCAGTGCTGGACTATGTGGAGGGCATTGGTATTGCCAAGACCTTCAACCTGCTGGGAGAGCGTTCCGAGCAACTCACCGAAAATTTCGCCCGGAGCCGCAAGGTCAGCATCGAGTTCGAGGAGAGCCAGGCTCCCTGGATGCGGGCCCTCTATCTGGTGTGCGGTCTGGGCTCGGTGCTGATAATCCCCCTGTCACTCTGGCTCTATGGCCGTGGGCAGCTCTCCATCACCTTCCTGCTGGGTGTCTTGCTCTTCGTCTTTGACCTCTTCGGCCCCATTAAGGCACTCTACAGCCAAGCCACCCGCCTGACGGTGATGAACGCCTGCATGGACCGGATCGAGGCAGTGTTGGCTCAGCCGGAACTGCCCGACCGGGGCCGGGAGACCTTACCCAAAGCCGGCGGTGCCCCGGAGGTGGAGTTCCGAAATGTCACCTTCGCCTACGGGGAGAAAGAGGTACTGCATGATGTCTCTTTCACACTGGAGAAAAACCGGATGCTGGCCCTGGTGGGGCCCTCTGGCGGCGGTAAAAGTACGGTAGCCAACCTGCTCTCCCGGTTTTGGGATGTCAAACAGGGCCAAATCTTAGTGCGGGGCAGGGATATCCGCGATATTCCTCTTTCTGATCTGATGGATCAGATCTCCATGGTGTTCCAGCGGGTCTACTTATTCCAGGATACCGTCTATAACAATATCGCCATGGGACGGACAGACGCCACACGGGAGGAGGTCTATGAGGCGGCCAGAAAAGCCCGATGCTATGACTTCATCATGGAACTGCCCGACGGCTTTGACACGGTCATCGGCGAAGGTGGAGCCAGCCTATCCGGCGGAGAGCGACAGCGAATCTCCATTGCTCGCTGCATTCTGAAGGATGCTCCCATCGTCATTCTGGATGAGGCCACTGCCAGCGTGGACGCCGACAATGAGAGCTACATCCAGGAGGCCATCACCCAACTGTGCCGGGGCAAGACCCTGTTGGTCATTGCCCACCGGCTCAATACCATTCGTCACGCCGATGAGATCCTGGTTATCGACCAGGGGCGCATCGTTCAGGCCGGCGCCCACGACACACTTATGGAGGAGGAGGGCATTTATCGCCGCTTCATCACCGCCCGCTCCAATCCCACCAGTTGGTGCCGGTAAAGGCAGAGGCGCGAAAGAAAAGAATGACCGGGATGCGTGTCCCGGTCATTCTTCGTTCCAGCTTCTTCCCTTGATTGATCCCGGGGGGCATACAAATCCAATATAGTGGCATCTTGCAATTTCATGCGACAAAGAGTATGATGTGGTTAGCAAACACTAACCGTTATTGAGGTGACCATACTGTATGGATGACAACAAGCAGTTTTGGGAGCGGTTTTCACGGCATTACGCCGGCTTCATGCGCCGCTCTCAGGCGACCTATCAGCAGATCTGCAAAACAATGCGTCCTTTTCTGAAACGGGACATGGATGTGCTGGAGTTGGCCTGCGGAACAGGCCAGCTGTCCGTGCCGCTGTCTCCATGTGTCCGGAGCTGGGAGGCAACCGACTTTTCAGCTGAAATGATCCATCAGGCCAAAAAGCAGGTGCATTCGTCCCGGCTCCATTTCTCCGTCCAGGACGCTACCAAGCTGCCCTACGGCCCGGAGAGCTTCGATGCAGTCGTGATCTCCAACGCCCTCCATGTCATGCCTCACCCGGAAAAAGCTCTGGCGGAAGCCTGGCGGGTTCTGAAGCCGGGGGGATGGCTGTTCGCCCCCACCTTTGTCTGGGGCAAAAGCCGAAGCGCCAGACTCCGGCTCTGGTTCATGGGGCTTTCAGGCTTTCGGGTGTATCATGTCTGGACTGCCGGGGAGCTGATGGCATACCTGTCCGAGCGCGGCTATTCCATCGTTCGCCATCCACTTCTCGGAAGTTCGTTGGCGCCGCTGTGCTGCCTGATGGCCAGGAAGATCCCCGATGAACGGAGCGCGGCACGGCAGACCACCTTCCGGTCCGCGCAGCTCGATGATCCAAAAGTCAAGAAGGAGTGAGAGAACATGTGGAAGTACACAGTGGAAGTCAATGGAATGATGTGCGGGATGTGCGAGGCCCATGTCAATGACGCTGTGCGCAAAGCCTGCCCGGTCAAAAAGGTGAGTTCTTCCCGGAGCAAAAACCAGACCGTGATCCTCTCTGAAACAGAGCTGGACACGGAGGTGCTCATGAACGCCATTCGCGGCATGGGGTATGAGGTCGGAGCGATCCAGAAAGAGCCGTATAAAAAAAGAGGACTATTCGGTTGAGTTCATTGGCGGCAGCGGTCAGAAAAGAGGCGTGAATATGAACACGGCAATGCAGTCGTTTGGATATGGATTAGCGGCTCTGCTGTTTTGCATCGCTATTCTTGGCGTGTGCCATAATATCAAAAAAGCCGCCCGAAAGGTTTTGAAAAGCCAGCAGACACATAAGGATGAGCTGCCGTAAGCGTTTGGAGCTATGGAGCAGATGCGCTTGGCGGTGAACTTACACAGCAGGTCGCTCCTGATTTAAAAGCGCAGATCACATAAAATGCGGTGGAGGCCATATCCAGGCTCCACCGCATTTGATATTCCGTGCCAAATGGCAGGTATTCACTTATCGCGTTGCCGCTCGATAGCAAAGTCCGCCAAATTTGCATAGGCTCATTGCCCGTGCGCATCTTCCCGCATTTTCGTTACCTGCTCCAAGTGCGCCTGCACCGCCGCAAAGGATTTTTCGCTGATCACATGCTCGATCCGGCAGGCATCTTCGGTCGCAGTCTCTTCGTCCACGCCTAATTCCATCAGCATCTGGCTCAACACCGTGTGGCGGGTGTACATCGTCTTAGCAATGGCAAGCCCGGTCTCCGTCAGGGTGATCGCACCGTCAGCATCCACATTCACATATCCGTCCTTTTTCAGAATGGACATGGCTCTGCTGACGCTGGGCTTGGTAAAGCCCAACTGCTCTCCCACATCGATAGCTCGAACGAAGGTGCTGTTCTGTGAAAGAATATAGATGGTTTCCAGATACATCTGGCCAGACTCGTGAATCGCCATAGGAACCTCCAAAAAACGGGCGTTTTGCTTATTATAACACAGGCGTCCGACAAGCGCCATTTTTTCTGTCAACAAAATCCATCCGTCCTCTTGACAAGCGGATTCATTCTATATATAATTTCTTTAGTTAGCTGCCGCTAACCAAAAGGCGTCAACTATATTTTTGGCACATCGGTTAGCTGTCGCTAACAATATTTGCTTTCAGTTTTTCTATTTCTCCGTACAGTCTTCGTGTGGACATGATTTTGTGAGGAAAACGCCTATGTCAGAGGATCTGCTGATTCGCCATTGTTCTCCCACCCTGGCCGGGATCAAGACGGGAAACCTCTTTTCCTGTGCCTGCCCCAGCCGGAAGGATCTGACGAGAGACTTGTGTCGACTGAACAAGAAACTGGTTCCCAGAGGAATACGCGTCCTTCCGCTCCGGGTTCGCAAAGGCCGCGCTTTGATCTATGCCTACCGGCCCAATGCATTGGAGAGCGATCTGACCGATCAGCGGGCCAGAGCCTTGCTTCTGAAATACGGCTATGTGCCGGAAAACCCCAATGGCTGTGTGGTTCACCTGATCCACCGGCTCCGGAGCGAGGGGGAATTCCCCCATGAGATCGGCCTGTTTTTGAGCTATCCGCCGGAGGATGTGCTGGGTTTTATCTGCAATCGGGCGTGCAATCACAAATGCGTGGGCTGCTGGAAAGTCTACGGCAACGAACAGGCCGCCAGAAATATCTTTGAGAAATACGAGATGTGCAGCAAAATCTACTTCCGGCAGTGGCAGCAAGGGAAATCCATCGAGCAGCTCACCGTGGCTGGTTGATGTTTCTACCATAACAAATCCAGAAAGAAAGGTCGTTGAGTCTTATGAGTAAAGTTGCAGTTGTGTATTGGAGCGGCACGGGAAACACCGAGGCCATGGCCATGGCGGTGGCTGAAGGCGCCAAGGGCAAGGGCGCCGAGGTATCTGTGATCACCGCCGCAGAGTTCTCCCCGGAGCAGGTCAGCGAATATTCCGCCATCGCCTTTGGCTGCCCCTCCATGGGATCGGAGCAGCTGGAGGAGAGCGAGTTCGAGCCCATGTTCACCGCCTGCGAGGGCAGGCTGAGCGGGAAGAATATCGCCCTGTTCGGCTCCTACGGCTGGGGCGATGGCGAATGGATGCGCAGCTGGGAGTCCCGCTGCAACGATGACGGCGCCAATCTGGCCTGTGAGAGCGTGATCTGCAACGAGGCTCCGGACGATGACGCTCTGGCAGCCTGCCGCGAGCTGGGCGCGTCGCTGGCCTGACAAAAACACCGCAGAAGGCAGGAGGCGCTTGTCTCCTGCCTTCTCTCTGGTTCCCCGGTCAGCATAGGTAAAACCAATTTCGAACCCAGAGAAACAGGTCGTGAGAAATATGCTGAAAGAATACTTATTGAGGCAGGGCTCCGGCACGGGCCGCTGGGGCCACGGTATGCCGGGGGTGCAGATCTGCCGATTTTCCCTGCCGGAGCCGGAGCAGGAACCTCTGCGGTCTGTCCCAATGTGCGGCGCACCGCTCCAGTTTGAGGCGCTGTTCTGCATGACTGGCCGCCTTACTGTCCGAGCGTTACAGGGTGCTTCCTGCATGGTGGAGGCTCCGGGGATCTTCCTCCTCTCCGACAGCTCCGCTCTCCGCTCGTGTCAGTGTAGCGGAAACCTGGGCGGCGTTTTGATTGCCGTAGACGCCAAAGCCGCAAAAGAAAGCCTTGTGACGGTCTGCTCCACCCTGGGGATGAGGTTGGACACCAGGATCGTCAAGGAGAAGATGACGGCGAGGAACGGTTGCATGGCTCTGTGCGGCACACCTTGGACGCAGTCATTTTTTGAAACGGTTCGCTATCTGTCCGAGCAGGAGCAGGAACGCTACTGTGTTTTCAAGTCGGTGGAACTGCTGTATCTACTCTGCACCGAGGTATCTGAATCGGACGAATCTTTCTCCGGCTCAGGCTGCCCAGTATCCCACAGTCTGTTGGAAGTCAAGGCATACATCCAGACGCATCTGTCTGATAAGCTTACCATTGCGTTCCTCTGCAAACAGTTTTCGCTTTCCCCGACCTTCTTGAAAGAAGGGTTCCGCCGCGCCTATGGCATGCCGATTCACAGCTTTTTGGTTCAACAGCGCCTCCGACGGGCACAGGCGCTGATCCGCACCACCCGGATGCCCATTCAGCAAATTGCGCAGGCTGTAGGGTATGAAGGTATGAGCCAGTTCAACACAGCGTTCAAGCGGGAGTATGGCATGACTCCCGGCCAGTACAGAAAAATGTCGGAAACCGCAACTCTGCGTCCGTTTTGACAGCGACAAACACCCGCCTTTTCTGTTACAATAATCAGACATTCCAAAGCATTCAAAGGAGTGACAGCGATGAAACAGCATCGTTTTTGGGCGTGGGGCGCTGTGATCTGCATGATCATGGTCATGGTCACCGGCTACAAACGGAAATAAGGGAAAGGAAGGATCACAATGAGCGTTTATACGAAACTTGCCTGCTTTGCGGGTGGTGCGTTGTTTGGTTCTTTTGGCATCAAGCTGCTGTCCAGCAAGGACGCCAAGAAAGCCTATGTCCATGTCACGGCCGCCGGCCTGCGGATGAAGGATTCGGTCATGGGGACTGTGACCACGGTGCAGGAAAACGCCGCGGACATTCTGGCCTCCGCCAAGGAGCTGAATGAGGACCGGGCTGCGAAGGAAGCGGAGGAAGCCGCCGCTGCCAATCTGGAGAGCGAAGAAGGCTGATTGACCCAGAGGGAGCCGCCAGCGGCTCCCTCTTTTCGTGAAGGAGGAACCTATGAACGCAACCATATTGCACGAAAGCCGGGGCCGCATCCGCCTCCAGCTGCGACAAAAACAGATGACGCTCGCTCAGGCGGATCTGCTGGAGGCATGGATTCAGGGAAAATCATGGTGCCGGCAGGTCACCGTCCATGAGCGAACCTGCTGCGTCATCCTGTACTACGATGGGACTCGCCAAGCCGTGCTGAACGAAATTCGGCATTTTTCCTGGCAGGAGGCGGAGCGGACCACATCGCTGCCCGCCCACAGCAGCCGGGCGCTGAACCGGGAATTTGAGGAGAAGCTGGTGGCAAAGGTGGTGTGCAAGGCCGCCTGCACCCTGTTTCTCCCGTCTCCATTGCGGATTGCCCGCATTCTCTGGCACATGATCCCTTTTGTGCGGAGAGGACTGCGCTGCCTGCTGCGCCGCCGCATCAAGGTGGAGCTGCTGGATGCCCTGTCTATTTCCATTTCTGCCTGCAGAAGGGACTTCGGAACCGCCGGAATGGTCATGTTTCTGCTGGAGGTGGGCGAGCTGCTGGAGGAGTGGACAAGGAAGAAATCTGTGGCGGATCTGGCCCGGTGCATGTCGCTGAATGTGGACCGGGTCTGGCTGCGCACAGCCCAGGGCGAAGTGCTGGTTCCTGTGTCCCAGATCCAGCCGGGGGATGCAGTAGTCGTCCGCGCCGGCGGCATCATCCCCGTGGATGGTCTGGTGCTGGAGGGGGAGGTCACTGTCAACCAGGCGTCCCTCACCGGAGAATCCATCCCGGTACCCAAGCGCCCCGGCGGCGCGGTCTATGCCGGCACCGTGGTAGAGGAGGGCGAATGTGTGCTGGAGGTAAAGCAAGCCTCCGGCCAGAGCCGCTATGACCAGATCGTTCACATGATCGAGCAGTCGGAGCAGATGAAGTCGGAGGCTGAGAGCAAGGCCGCCAATCTGGCAGACAAGCTGGTGCCCTATACCTTCGCCGGGAGCCTCATCAGCTTTGCCCTCACCCGGAATGTGGCGCGAGCCCTGTCGGTGCTGATGGTGGACTTCTCCTGCGCCCTGAAACTGGCTATGCCCTTGGCTGTCCTCTCCGCCATGCGGGAGGCTGGCAAGTCCCACATCACCGTTAAGGGCGGCAAGTTCCTGGAGGCGGTAGCTGCCGCCGACACCATTGTCTTTGACAAGACCGGCACCCTGACCCACGCCTGCCCTCGGGTAGCTCAGGTGGTGCCCTTCGGCGGCAAAGAGGAAGCCGAAATGCTGCGGCTGGCCGCCTGTCTGGAAGAACACTTCCCCCATTCCATGGCCAACGCCGTGGTGGAGGAGGCCAAACGCCGGGGCCTGCGTCACGAGGAGTACCACTCCAAGGTGGAGTATCTGGTGGCCCACGGCATCGCCAGCACCGTCGATGAGGAGCGGGTCCTCATCGGCAGCGCCCACTTTGTCTTTGAGGATGAGGGCTGCATCATTCCGGAGGGCGAGCAGGAACGCTTTGACGCCCTGCCACCGGAGTATTCCCACCTGTATCTGGCGGTGGGGAGACAGCTTGCCGCTGTGATCTGCATCTCCGACCCGCTGCGTGAGGAGGCGAAGGAAGTCCTGTCCGCCCTCCGCACCCTGGGGATCGCCAGTACCGTCATGCTCACCGGCGACAGCTACCGTACCGCCGCAGCCATCGCCGCCCAGGTGGGAGTGGATGACTTCCGTGCCGGAGTCCTTCCGGCGGACAAGGCGGAGTATGTGGCACGGCTCCGCCGGGAGGGGCATACTGTCCTGATGGTGGGCGACGGCATCAACGACTCACCGGCCTTGTCCGAGGCGGATGCGGGCATTGCCATCAGCGACGGCGCCGCCATCGCCCGGGAGATTGCGGACATCACCATTGCCGCCGACAGCCTCTGGGAGCTGGTGGAACTGCGCCGGATCGCCATGGCGCTGATGGCGCGCATCCACTCCAACTACCGCTTCGTTATCGGCTTCAACGGCACCCTGATTGCCCTTGGTGTGGCCGGTGTTCTGCCGCCCGCCACCTCTGCCACGCTGCACAATCTTTCCACCCTGGGCGTCAGCTTACGGAGTATGAGTGCATTACCACTTAGCAAAAAGAATACACCATGACGAATAAGGAGAGGCAATCTACAGAGATCGCCTCTCCTTATTTTACTTCTTTCTAAATAGGTAATTATTTGCCTGATACATGCCTCTATATACCCAACGCCTGTGCATGGAAAAAACCGTGCTGCTTGTCACGCATGATCCCACAGAGCTGGATATGCTGGGTGTGCCGAATTGCTGACAGAACTGGAATAAAAAACGGGCTTCACAGATGTCAAAATGCTTCTATGGAGTCCGTTCTTTTTCTGTCAGCAGGACGGGGTCTTCACGACCACCAGATACATCTTGAACGCTGTCACCGCCTGTACTGCGTGAGGGATGCCGGCAGGCATGATAATGGCTTCTCCTGCGTTTAGGGTGTGGGGAACGCCGTCAATGGTAATTTGTGCCGTTCCTTCCAAAATAGTCGCCATAGCGTCTCCGGGAGCAGCGTGGGTGCTAATGGCCTCACCCGCATCAAAGGCAAACAGGGTGATCCCCGCACCGGGCTGTTGGGCCAGGGTCAGGCTGACAACCTTACCCCCTTCATATTCCACTTGCCCCTTCAAGGCAAAGGGCTGCGCATGAGGGACATTCTTAATCAGAGTTTCCATGAGTTATTCCTCCTAAATCATTATGAAAGCGTGATCTGCAGCAGCTTGCAGCCATCCGGAGCAACTACTGCGTGGGGGGTATGGGCGGGAACTGCCAGGCAATCGCCCGTTTGAAGACAGCGGCTGTCCTCCCCCACAGAGACATAAAGCGCCCCCTCCAGAATGTAGTAGAGGGTATCGCCAAAATAGCATTCCTCACTGATACTCTCTCCGTCGCCGAAGGCCAAAAGAGTCATTTGGCAGTGTTCCTGCCGGCTCATAGCCATACTGACCACGCGGCCAGGTTGAATCTGAATCAGCTGGGTGAGCTGCTGGGGCTGCTGTGTGGGCAGGTTGCGTAAAAAGTCCATTGCTCATACCTCCATGGGTCGTTTTATCCTTATGATACCCCAGGAAACGGGATCATTCCATTGCCACAGCAACAACGATCAGGCTGTGATGCGACCAATAATTTCCCGCCGGATCTCCGTCAGTTCCGGCGCCGAGGCATCCCGGCCTTCCCGGCCAGGCAGGGTGATCCATGTTTGAATGGTGGTTGGCCTGGGTGTCAGGACAGCAATTCGGGTGGCCACGGTCAACGCCTCATCAATTTCGTGGGTGACAAACAGAACGCCCGGCTTTTTGATCTTCCAGATCTCCAGAAGCATATTCACCATCTCCATGCGAATGCCGTAGTCCAGTCCCTGAAAGGGCTCATCCATCAGGAAGAACTCTCCGCCGAAATGGAAGGCCCGTGCCAGCGCACATCGACGGGCCATGCCCCCGGAGAGCTGCGTAGGATAGTATCCCTCAAAGCCTTTCAGCCCTACATCCGAAATGAGGGTACGCACAGCCTCCGGCTCAGCATCCTCACGAACCAGACGGATGTTTTCTTCCACCGTTCGCCACGGCAGAAGGCGGGGACTTTGAAACATATAGCTCAGCCGAGTATCGGTTGCCTTGATGGTACCCGTGTCAGGTGTTGCCAGGCCTGAAATCAGGTTAAGAAGCGTGGTCTTTCCGCAGCCGGAGGGACCGATCAGAGCCACGATCTCCCCCGGAGAAAGGGTCAAAGACAAGTCAGACAGGACAGGTAATCCGTCATAGGACTTGGTGATTCCGCTCAGTTTCAGCATGTCACACCTTCTTTCCCACAAAAAGCCATCCTCAGCAATCTTTGTGTGAGATAGCATCCCAATACCAGCAGCAGCGACCAGGCAATGATGGCATCGGGCTCGATGTTGAGCCGGGCCGTGGTGATGGCTCCTCCGATTCCGCTGTTTGTAGTAAGAACCTCTCCCATAACTGCCAGCTTCCATCCGCCTCCGATCACGATTTCCAGCGCTGAGCGGAAATAAGGGCGGATAGAAGGAAGGGTTACATGGCGCAGCATCTTCCAGCGGGAAAATTGGTAAAGGCGCGCCATCTCCAACAGCTGTGGATCTACGCTGCGGACGCCGTGACTGAGGTTGATCACCACAGTTGGAACTGTGGCTGTGGCCACGATGAAGACGCAAGGCTTTCCGTTAAATCCAAACCACACCAGTGCCAGAACCACCCAGCATACGGGCGGAATGGCCTGGAGCACATGGATCAGTGGGGTTCCCACATCCTCTATCTTGGGACACAGGCCAAACAACAGCCCCAGAACAGCGCCAACGCCCACACCGATGGCCAGGCCGGCAATCAGCCTCAGGATCGTTGTTCCTATGGTGGCTCCGAAATCCGACTGCGTCATCAACCGAAACAATGTAGAAAGAACTTGGGCAATGGGGGGCACCACCAGCGGCGGGAAAAAGAGAGATGCCAGCTGCCAGGCTCCCAGCAGCAGGCACACTCCCGAGGCACGGCGGAACCACAGTCCCGCCTTACCCTGCATAGAACAGCCCCTCATCGGGCAGCTTTCCACCGATCATAGAGGGCTCAAAGTTGTAAAGAAGGTTATAAAAGGTATCCAGTTCCTCTTTGGCGTCCTGGGCACTCTTAAAAGTCAAGCCCATATTGGGAATCGCTGCCTCCACAATTGCGGCTTTCATGCCCAGATACTCCTCAGCCAGCGCAGCAGCCTCAGCCGGGTGATCCAACACCCACTGCACGCTCTCCTCATAGGCGGCCTGGAACTGGGCGGCCAGCTCAGGGTTCTCGTCCAGGAATGTCTGCGTGGTGCCGAAGCCCGCGTTGGGGATCATGGTATCGGTGCCGGTGGATCGCTGCCACTCGGTTTCAAAGCTGAGTGCCCGGCGCACATTCTCATTCTGTACCATGGCGGAAGTAACCTGGGGCTCGATCAAGGTGGCGTATTCCGCCTCCCCGGAGGCCAAAAGGGCGGCTACTTCTGCAGTACTGGCGTAGACCACCTGGACATTTTCACCCACCGTCAGGCCGGCCTCACTCATAAAATACTGGGTGAGCGCATCTGGAGGAGAGGACTGAAGCGGAATATATACCGTCTTGCCCTCCAGGTCGCTCCAGGTTGTGAAATTCGGATCGGTGGTCATAAAGTACGTAACGCCCCAGGTGTTCACATTCATCAGACGTACATCAAGTCCCTTATTATAGAGGGTGGATATCACGGTCAGGGGAAATGCGTACAGGTCATGTTCTCCGCCCTGGACCATAGCCAGAAGTTCTTCCGGGGCATTCCACACATTCAGGTCAATTGTCACATTCTCCCCCAGCAGCTGCTCCTCCATCATGTGAAGAACCGGCAGAGCAGGCGGGGCAGTGGGCACGCCTACAGAGATGGTAATCGGTTCGGCGGCCTGGCTGGATTCCTCTGCTGTGTCGTTTTGGTTGGTGCTGTCCGCAGGCGCATTGCCCCCGGCACAACCGGCCAGGGCAAAGAGCATCATAGCAGAAGCCAGGATGGAAGCAAGAGTGCGTTTCATTTGAGATCCTCCAATCTGAATCAATATAATCCCGCTTGTGGTTAGACATAGCTAACCACAAGCGGGATTATTACATAAAACAACAGGACCGTCCGTTGCTATGGCAACGGATAGCCCTGATTTTTCTGTCTATGCGGTTAAAAACTTACTGTCCAAAATTTGAATAACCTGTCCCTGATAAGTAAGAATACCCTCTTTCTGCATTCGGCCCAATTCTCGGGAAAGGGCGCTGCGATCTACACACAGATAGTCCGCCATCTCTCCACGTCCCATCTCCAAGCGTATCTCACCATTGGAGGCAACTGGCAAACCTTGAAGATAGACCTTAATCCGATTGCGAAGCCGGTTCTGTGCCAAAATACGCATTTTCTGGTTGAGGAATAAAGCTCCTCTTCCCATTTCCTGCAACAAATTGGCGGTTACCCGCATCCGGTATGGACACCCGTTCTCTTGCTGCAGCAACAAAGGGTCAAAGTCCAGATAGAGCACCTCTGTATCGTTAAGGGCATCAATTTGAATGGGGCTGTCTTGGGACATGGAGCAGACCAATGTCTCCCCAAACACGCGCCCCCTACTCAGGCGATCAATGGTTAGTAGATTTCCGTCCTCGCTGTAAAGTGAGATCCTTAAGGTGCCAGACATAACAACACCGGGGCGCTTTTGGCAATCACCGATCCGCAGCAGAATTGTGTCCTTTGGAATTGCCCGCACTTCTCCATGCAGGCAGTTAAGAACATTCTGATACTTTTCTTCCGGAATACCGTCGAACAGCTGGCAACGGCGCATCGCCGCAAAAATCGAACCCATGAGATCCCTCCGTGTTGCTGTTGCAACCGACAAAAACAAAAAGCTTCTTTATAGTTAGCAATAACTAACCATTATTATACTGCTTAGACAATGAAATGTCAATGTAAGGAGGCTGTCTATGAATGGGATCGGTTTAGATTGCGGAACTGCTACTGTCAAACTGGCTATGCTCTCACAGGAGAGGGAGCTTTTGTGGTTCAAATCCTCCGCGCATCATGGTGCCGCAGTTCAAACAGTTCGGGCACTTCTCGGCGAACTACTGCAGGCGGATAGCAATGCTTGCGGCTATCCAGTAATGCTTACCGGAAGCATAGGAAATCGACTTTTAGATGTCTGTCCCGGACTTTTAACTCTGGGCGATATTCCCGCCATCCATCGCGGCATCCATCTGCTGGCGCCGGAAGCGAAATCTGTCATTGAAATTGGAAGTCAGAGCGCCCGTTTCCTCACCGCTCTGGATTGTGGCACTCCGCCCAGATTTGCAGTGAATGAACACTGTGCCGGGGGCACTGGTTCCTTTTTTGAAGACCAAATGTCCCGGCTGGGCCTGCGGATCGAAGACTATTCCGAACTGGTAGCAAAGGCTCGCTCCATTCCCCGCCTCTCTGGCCGATGTGCTGTCTTTGCCAAAACGGATATCATTCACCGACAGCAGGAGGGAGTGCCTACTCCTGACATTCTGCTGGGGCTCTGCTACGCAATGGTCCGCAACTATAAAGCAGTCATTGTGCGGGGACTTTCTGTGGAGAAGCCTGTGGCTTTATGCGGCGGAGTTGGCTACAATGCGGGGGTTCTTCGGGCTATTCGGGATGTTTTTGGTCTCACGGAAGAAGAATTGATTTTACCGAAGAATTTCCTCTACGCCGGCGCCGCCGGGGCTGCGCTGGCTGCTCAGGAGGCAGGCACCTGTTCCATGGGAGAACTACTGGCCTCTCTGTGTGGGCAGGATTCAAACACGGAAGACCGGCTGCACCGTCGTCAGCCACTGGGGCCTGATCCCAAGGTTTTTGTATCTGATCCGCCTGTTTCCGGCCATATCCCACCACAGGGCTGCGCTTTGGGCATTGATGTAGGTTCTACCAGCACAGACCTGGTTCTCACGGATCAATTCGGAGAACTGGTGGACTTCCAGTATCTTCGCACCGCCGGAGACCCGGAGGCTGCGGTGCGAAAGGGCCTGGAGAATATCCGCTCCCGTTTTGGGCGGATTCCCCTTCTGGCAGTTGGCGTCACTGGCTCCGGACGAGAGCGGATCGGCCGGCTCATCGGTGCGGATGCCGTGCGAGATGAGATTACAGCCCAGGCAAGAGCTGCCATCCAATGTATGCCCAAAGCAGATACCGTCTTTGAGATCGGCGGTCAAGATTCTAAATACATCTCCCTTCAGAATGGGCAGGTTGCAGACTTTCAAATGAACAAAATCTGTGCTGCCGGAACCGGCTCCTTTGTGGAGGAGCAGGCCGCACGCATGAACATCCCTTTGAAGGACTTCGGCCGCCTGGCACTTACTGCAAAGGCCCCTGTGGAATTGGGAGAGCGATGCACCGTGTTTATCGAGACCGCTATCCAATCTGCCCAGGCACAGGGAGCCACCCAGGCAGAGGTCGCAGCCGGTTTGTGCCAGTCCATTGTCCGAAATTATCTCCACAAAGTAGTTGGGAGCAAGCCAGTAGGACACCATATTGTGCTCCAGGGCGGTGTGGCCTATAACCCCGGCATCGTGGCCGCTTTCCGCCAGGAATTTGGAGATCGGCTCACAGTCTCTCCCTGCTTCTCCATCAGTGGAGCACACGGCGCCGCCCTGCTGGCACTGGAATCCAAGAAAGGCCCTACCCGCTTCCATGGGTTCGACAGGCAGCCGGAAGCGGAGGTCGCCCTGTCCGCGGAGATTCAACGCAACATCGCCTTTTACCAGCGTGGCCCACGGTTGCTGTTGGAAGGTTATGATCCAACACCTGTCCCCGGAAGGAAAACGGTGGGTGTACCTTTTGCCCTGATGATCCACAAGTTCTTTCCTATGGCAAATGCCTTCTTCCGGCAGTTGGGATTCAATGTACTGCTCTCGCCGTCTACCAACGAGGAGATCATACGCCTCTCCCAACAGACAGCCCAGGCGGAGACCTGTTACCCGGTAAAGCTGATCCATGGTCATATGGCCTGGTTGGCAGAGCGCGGTGTTGACTATATCTTTCTCCCCTCCATCCATACCATGAGGCATGAGACCTCCAAGGTTGAGCACAACTACGGCTGTGTCTATATGCAGACCGCACCTCAGTTGGCCGCCCGTGCCCTTCGTCTGGAGGAGCGGGGCATTGAGTTGCTCAACCCTGTGTTCGATCTGGACTTTGGGCAGGAAGCGATGGCATCAGCTATGCTGGGCCTTGGAAAACAGCTTGGCATCCCCAAACTGCGGTGTCTGCCTGCCCTGATGGCCGGAGCCCAAGCGGTACGCCGGCATACAGCAGCAGTAGAGCGGCAGGGTCGTGAACTGCTTTCCTCTCTGAATCCTGAGGACAGAGTACTTGTACTGATCACCCGGAACTACGGTCTTTCCGATCCGGTGCTGAATATGGGAATCCCTCGTCTGCTGCTGGAACGGGGGCACAAGGTAATTACTCTCTCCCATTTGCCTGCTCACGACCTGGATCTGTCAGCGGACTACCCCAATCTGTACTGGCCCTTCGGACAACACATCCTCTCCGGGGCGAAACTCGTGGCCCATCACCCCAATCTGTACGCCGTCTATCTCACCAATCACGGCTGCGGACCGGATACGATGCTCTCCTATCTGTTCCGGAAGGAGATGGGCGAAAAACCCTATCTGCACATCGAAGTGGATGAGCACTTCTCACCAGTAGGCGTTATTACTCGCATCGAGGCATTTCTCCAGAGTCTGGAAAGCCGTTCCTCTCAGCCACTGCCGGATCACTTTAAGCTCACAGCTGTGGAACACTGCTCTACCAAAGTCGTTGATATCCCAGAATCAAACCACGGCCCTTTATATGTTTTGGATCTGCCGCCGTTTACCACATATCTTAGGAAATATGCTGAAATGGTATGGAATGTGGAAACCCATCCCATGCCTCTGGGCGGCACTTCCCTGGTTTTGGGCCGGGGGGAGACCAGTTCCAAAGAGTACCTTCCCTTCCCCGCATTACTGGGTGGTATTCTGAACGCAGCGGAGAAGGAATCCGATTCCTTTCAGATGCTGATTCCCTCCACCCAAGGCGCGGAGGCCGACGGCCAGTACCCGTGGGCGGTGGAGGCAGTGCTTGCCAACCGGGGACTGGAGCGGGTAACACTGGTTTCCCCGGAACTGGAAACTTTGCCGGAGAACATCCCAGATCCAGACCTGTTGTTCCGAGCCGTGTTGGCAGGAGATCTCATACTGTGCGCCCCGCCTGAGCAGCGCAGCGCACTAAGTCCAGACGACATTCCAAATTGGGACAGCCTGAGCACGTTGGCGGCGCAAATCGGAAGCATCCCTGTCAAAAGCCAGCCTCTTGCCGCGGTGGGAGACCCCCTTACGCTGTTTGCTCTAAACGACGGGGTGCTGGGAACGCTGGAAAGGCAGGGCCGGCCTCTGTATCGTGCCCCCCTGAGCGAGTACCTCTGGTTTCTCTGGCGAGATTCCGGAAGTGTCATAGCCGCTTCCTGGACGGATCAAATGACAGAACTGGGGCGCCTATTGGGGGCGAGAAGCAGCTTCTCCAAAGATCCGGAGGGGATGCGTACTGCAGCGGATCAGCTGCTGCCGAGATTTGCCGGAGCCAACGGTCGGTACCGTTTGGCCAAGGCACGGGAACTTGGCCGAACATCGGCTGGTGTGCTGACGCTGGCTCCCCGGTATGAAAACACAGCAACACTGTTGGATATGACTGGTGAAATGGGTGGAATCCCCCACTTACATCTTGCCATGGACAGTGATTGGGACGAGAGCGCCTGGTCCCGCCTAAACTCCTTCCTCTATTACCTGAAATAAACCCCAGAATCATACCCTTTGTCCGTGCAGGCAGTTTATAGAAGCCTCTTTTGTTTTTATCGACCGAGGCTGTAGAAAAAGCACCGGAGGAGTGGTGAAGGAAAAAACCTGTTGTTGATTTGACCCGATGTATGTCCCTGAATATGGATTGTGTCTGGTGGAGCACAGCTCAGGATGGGTGCTGCTCCCCATGCCCCAATCCAGCCGGTAGATGCCATGGTGGTCCGGGGAAGCGGCATTATCCCCGTGGACTGAGTGGTACTAAAAGGTGAGGGCACCGTCAATTTGGCGTCCCCTCACCGGAGAGTCCATCCCAGCCTCCAAGCGCAGGCGGCGTTGTTTGTGCCAGAACTATTGCGGAGGAAGCCAAGCTTCGTAGTTTGCAACATGAGGAGTACCATTCTTTAGGTGGAGTATCTGGTGGCTCACGGCATCGCAAGCACCGTCGATGAGGAGCGGGTCCTCATCGGCAGCGCCCACTTCGTCTTTGAGGATGAGGGCTGCGTCATTCCGGAGGGCGAACAGGATCGCTTTGACGCCCTGCCGCCGGAGTATTCTCACCTGTACCTGGCCGTAGGCGGACAGCTGGCCGCCGTGATCTGCATCGCCGACCCGCTGCGGGAGGAGGCGGAGGAAGTCCTCTCTGCCCTCCGCACTTTGGGGATTACCAGCACCGTTATGCTCACCGGAGACAGTTACCGCACCGCCGCAGCCATTGCCGCCCAGGTGGGAGTGGATGACTTCCGCGCCGGAGTCCTTCCGGCGGACAAGGCGGAGTATGTGGCACGGCTCCGCCGGGAGGGGCATACTGTCCTGATGGTGGGCGACGGCATCAACGACTCACCGGCCTTGTCCGAGGCGGATGCGGGCATTGCCATCAGCGACGGCGCCGCCATCGCCCGGGAGATTGCGGACATCACCATTGCCGCCGACAGCCTCTGGGAGCTGGTGGAACTGCGCCGGATCGCCATGGCGCTGATGGCGCGCATCCACTCCAACTACCGCTTCGTTATCGGCTTCAACGGCACCCTGATTGCCCTTGGTGTGGCCGGTGTTCTGCCGCCCGCCACCTCTGCCACGCTGCACAATCTCTCCACCCTGGGCGTCAGCCTGCGGAGCATGGGCCGGCTGGCACTTCCGAAAATGTAGAGTGCAGAACTCTTTTGAAGGAATAAATACATAATGAGACTCGTAGGGGGAAAGGAAATTCCTCCTGCGAGCCTCATTTTTCTATCTTTTCTGGTGGTATAAATTCTAATAGATCGCCAATCCCACAATTCAACGCCGTACAAAGCCTTGCGAGGACATCTATATCTAAACGAGTAATTTGGTTTTTACAATAATTGTTGATCTGCGTCCGCTGCATCTCAGCTCGATGGCTCAACATGTTCTTGCTAAGACCGGATGCCTTCAACAGCTCGTCCAGCTTAATGCGAATCGTTCCATATTCCACTTGCCAACCCTCCAACCACAAGAAATATGTTGACAAGTTTAGTGTACCCTTGGTAGAATAGAAAAATAAGATATAGAAAGTCTTGTCAGACTAATTGCACATATATAATGCATAGTTTTGGCTTGTGCTTTTTAGCCAATATGAATATATAATAATACAAAAAGCGGATAATCTTCAAATTTCAGCATAACTGCCTAAAACCTAAGCGATTTCTAAGAAGCCCCTAAAAATTCCCTATTATAATACCCCCATCGAAACGGTGAGGGGAAACGCACTTTTTGTCTGTTATCCCCGCAAGGGGAGAATATGGCAGGAAATCGTATAGGGAGCAATGAACACCCGCCGGGGGTCAGGGAAAAAAGAACAACGTTACATACCGCAATCCTCCAAGGGGTTGCGGTTCTTTTTTATTCGACACCATTTGTCCTTACTCACTATATACCGCTAAAGCTCGGCAAATATTTCTCTTCGTATGCACTCACCGCACGGTGGGTGCATTTTTTGTTTGTCGAAAAATGGCGGCCTCTGCTCAGCGTCCGGTATGTCCGGTCGCTCCATTGCCGCGACCCACCGCTCCGAAATTTGGTTCGCATCCAAATTTCAGAAGACGGAGTAAATCACCATGTACTTTAATAGAGAGGACTATGGTTCAAGGATCAGGAGCTTGCGAAAAAAGCGTGGGCTCACACAGGAGCAGTTGGCAGAGAAGATGAATGTCAGCACTCCATACATCGCAAAAATCGAAACTGGAAAGCAGACTGGCCCAGTCGAGCTGGCCGTAGAGTTTGCAGCATTCTTTGATGTTTCTCTGGATTATCTCCTGGTGGGAAAAGGAGATTTTGCAGAGGAACAGAAGCGCGGACTGCGGATGGCCATCTCTCTGCTGTCCGAATTGGAGGCATCCCTCTAAAAACTTTCCATTTTGGGTTGGTAAACTTTCCATTCTGTTTCTGTTGGAAGAATACGCGCAGAGTTACAATCTTCGTGAGATCAAAACATCTCAGCGAACCTTGAAAAACACCGCCCCAGGCGGTCATATCCGGCAACTTGAATACCTTAGCTGATCGGGAGAGCGTCAGACCGAGTGCGCGAAGACCACCTGTGCGGAGCAGATCCGCATCAAAGGACGGCCAAATAAGGTGCAGAGCGATACCCACTCAGGCCAAGACAGCCTTGGCAAGCTGTCCCCGCCATGACCCCATCAGCCTACAATGATACTTCTGTTTACGCAGCTCGGAGAGATCCTCGGAGGGGTGAGAGTCCCATGATGTGCGCCAGCACAGTTCAAGTTGCCGCCCTGCCTGGGGAAGTAGTGTCGAATACAGGCGACTAAGCAGCATCAAGAAACAAAGGGCCGCTCCAGACTCGGAGCCTACACTCGCTCACCTGACCTTTGGGAGCGGCCCTCTGTTTTTCTTTTGATAGCAGAAATATGGGATCTGATCACAGTACATCCTCTTCTTCTCCTCAACCTCCGTTTCTCTGAGTTCTTCATCTTTCCCCCTCTACACTCCTCTTCCTTTTCTCCTCAAACTCCCTGATCGGGTCCCATATTTCTGTTATCAAAAACAAATCCACGAAAGCGAGGAAACGAGATGACAAATATCGATTTGTGCGGCATTGCCCAACTGCTCCGCACGCTGATAGAGCAGAAGAAAACCACAGAAAGAGAGGCCCGCAAAATTTTGGCCAGAATTGCCGCACAGACCGGTGCGGACATTATCCTTTCTTTCTGAAATCGCATTCTTTTCAATAGCTATTTCAAAGGTGTTGTGGTATTGTTTGTGTTGCAAAAAAGGAGGTGAACTGACATGGCGGAAAAGCTGATGACCGACGGCAGCATGGCACTTCGAGAAAAGCAATACCGGGTCATCACCATCGAGGCAACCGAAAAGCCCCAAAACGCCAAATTGCGGGTTGCGGCATACGCCCGTGTCAGCTCCGCCTCTGATGACCAGCTCAACTCCTTCGCCGCCCAGAACCGTCACTACAGTGACCTGATCTCCAGCAAGGAAAACTGGAGAATAGTTGACATATATGCGGACGAGGGCATCACGGGGACATCGGCTGAAAAGCGTGAGGACTTCCAGCGACTCTTGGCAGATTGCCGCAGAGGGCTGATCGACAGGGTTCTGGTGAAATCCATCTCCCGCTTTGCCCGCAATACCAAGGAATGCCTGGAAACCATCAGAGAGCTGAAATCGCTCGGTGTCGGCGTCTACTTCGAGAAAGAGAACATTGACACTGCGACGATGTCCGGCGAAATGATGACTGCGCTCTTCGCATCCTTCGCCCAGGCCGAGAGCGAATCCATCTCTGGCAATATGAGGTGGGGCATTCAAAAACGAATGCAGGCCGGAACATATATACCCGCAAACTTGCCATACGGATATACTCTACAGGACCATTCCATACGCATTGTGGAGGAACAAGCTGTTATCGTACAACGGATATTCAAAGAGTATCTTTCCGGCAAAAGTACAGAGCGGATAGCATCTGACCTGCGAGAAGAAGGCATCCCGTGTAAATCTGGTGAAGTCGCTTGGGATTCAACTGCTATTCGATATATTATCTCGAATGAAAAGTACATTGGCGATTCTGTGTGGCAAAAATACTTCTCAACAGATACGCTTCCATATAAATGCCGGCTGAACCGAGGACAGAAGGTTTCTTACTACGCATACGGGACACACGAAGGAATCGTACCAAAAGAAGATTTTGAGAAAGCAAATGCTTTGATGAAATCTCGTGCTCAGAAGATTACATTAACGAAAAACAGTCCGTATGCGTTTCGGAAAAAGATAGTATGCGGCGACTGCCAGTCACTATTTCGTCGCAAGGTTGTGCGCGGCATCACATACTGGGTATGCATAGGACACGATAAAAAGAGACATGGCCTCAAATGCGGCATTACACCAATTGCAGAAGATGAAATAACAAACGCTTTCATCCGCCTATACTATAAGCTCAAGCACCATGGCGAACCAATCCTTACGGAGATGACCACCTCGCTCCAAGCCATCCGCAACCGCCGGATGCTCTGGAGCCTGGATGTCATTGAACTCAACAAGCAAATATCCGATCTTACCAGTCAGAATCAAATGTTGGCCACGCTGAAACAACAGGGCCTCATTGATCCTGACATTTTTATATCCCAGAGCAATGAGTTGACCGAGCAGCTCCGCGCTGTAAAGCTGAAAAAGGAGCGTCTTCTGGCCGTCGATGGCGACAACACCATCGCCCAAACAAGAGAGCTGATGGAAATCTTGAATGATGGCCCGGACTTCCTTGACAGCTTTGACGCAGAGCTGTTCGGTGAGCTCGTTGAAACAATCATCGTGGAAAGCAATGAGCGAATCCGCTTCCGCCTGAAAAACGGGCTGGAGCTGTCCGAAACCATAGAAAGGACGGTGCGCTGATGGGCAATCGGAAGCAGCCGTTTGGCTACAGGGTGGTTATGGGCGAAATTGCCCTCCATCCGCAGGAATCAAAGCTGGTAGAGTACATCTTCCAACAATACCTTGCGGGTGCTACCTACAACACCTTGGTAGAGGAGCTTCGAGAACAGTCAATTCCCTATGACGAGGGAAAACTATGGAACAAAAACATGGTTGCCCGAATTCTGGAAGACAGCCGTTATACGGGAGAGTGCGGCTATCCGCCGGTCATTGATCGAGAAGCCCTGGAGAAAGCACTGGAAAAGCGAAGCGCAAAGCAGACGGCAGCTCCCAAAACGGACACGCAGAAGCTCCTCCGCCGCTTCAGCGGGCGGCCATCGACAGTCCGCATGGAGCAACAGGTGCTGGATCTGCTCAACAGCCTGATCATATCGCCGGAACAACTCCGGCTTCCGGCAACAGCGCCGCCTGATCGATCCACTGAGCTGAATCTGCAGCGTGAGCTGGACAGGGTGATGGAATGTCAGCCAATCGATGAGGATGCCGCAAAGGCGTTGATCCTGTCCATCGCTGCGGCTCAGTACGGCGCCGTCGACTCCCGCGAATATGAAACGGTTCGTCTGCGCAGAGTGTTTTCCGGGCGTCAGCCCATGACTGCGTTGGAAGCAGAACTGCTTCAAAGTTCCGTGTCCGCCATCCATTGTCATAACGATGGAAGCCTGAATATCCAGCTGAAAAACGGTCAAGTAATTGGGAAGGAGTGAAACAGCATGAGAGAAAGCCCGCCCAAAGTCATCACCATACCCGCAAAGCCGGAGGTCGCAAGCCGGCAGGCGGTCCAGCGCCAGCTTCGCGTGGCTGCCTACTGCCGGGTATCCACTGATGACGAGGAGCAGCTCACCAGCTATGAGGCGCAGCAGAACTACTACACCGACAAGATCATGACCAACCGGGAGTGGACCATGGCCGGGATCTTCGCAGACGAGGGCATCACAGGGACATCGGCTCGGAAGCGGCCCGAATTCCTGAAGATGATCCGGCTGTGCAAGCAGAAGAAGATCGACATCGTCCTGACCAAATCCATCTCCCGCTTCGCCAGAAATACGGTGGACTGCCTGAATTACATCCGGGCCCTGCGGGAATTGGGCATTGCGGTCATCTTCGAAAAGGAGAACATCAACACGCTGGAAGCCGACAGCGAGATCCTCATCACCATGCTTGGAGCCTTCGCTCAGGCAGAAAGCGAGAGCATCAGCGCCAATGTCCGCTGGGGCAAGCGGCAGGCCATGCGCGAGGGAAAGACAATCATACAGTATAACCGGCTGTACGCCTATGAAAAAGGCGAGGACGGCAAGCCGAAAATCATCCAGGCGCAAGCAGATGTGGTTCGTTCGATCTATGACCAGTATTTGAGCGGAGCCAGCCTTCGGATGATCAAAGACAGGCTGGAAGCGGAGCAGATCCCCAATGTGACCGGCGGCTCCCAATGGACGATCACGGCGATCCGAAGCATCCTGACCAATGAGAAGTATTGCGGAGATGTCCTCCTCCAGAAGACCTACATCAGCGACTGCATCAGCCGCAAGGTCATCCGCAACACGGGGCAGCTCCCCATGTATCTGGTGCAAAATCATCATGAGGGCATCGTGGAGCGCAAAACCTTCGATGCGGTACAGGCAGAGATGGCGCGGCGCAGTGCCGGGAAAAGCCCTTCCAAAAAGAATGCCCCCACGGGGATGACATCCTATGCCAGCAAATACGCCTTGTCGGAGCGCCTTGTCTGCGGCGAATGCGGCACCCTGCACCGCCGCTGCACCTGGTCCAAGCAAGGCAGGAAGCGCATCGTGTGGCGCTGTGTCAGCCGGTTGGACTACGGTACCAAGTACTGCCACAACTCACCAACGCTGGACGAGGAACCGCTCCAGAAGGCAATCCTCGCCGCAATCAACTCCGTCATGAGTCAAAAGAGTACGCTGATCCGACAAATCACCTCCGCCATGGAGATGGAGCTGGCTCCGGTCCCCGGCGAGAGCATGAGTCTTGCCGATATTGAAAGGCGGCTGGGCGAGCTGAACGACCAGACCCGTGAGCTGGTGGCAGAATCCGCCCGAGCTGAGGATGCCACCGCCTGCACCGCCCAGCTGAGAGCTGTCATGAATGAGGCTGCCGTACTGAAAGAAAAGCGGGCCCTGATCGAAGAACAGCGTCAGAGCAACGCTCAGGCTGTACGGCGCATTGAAGATGCGGCTGCCGCGATGGCTCAGGCGTCCACCCACATCAGCGAATGGGATGAAGCTCTCATCCGGCAGCTGGTGGATACGGTCAAGGTCAACTCAGCGGAGAAAATCACGGTCTTCCTCCGCGGCGGCGTTCAGGTGGAGCAGGATATGATATAATAAGCAAAAGAAGGTGAACCGAAATGATCTACGCAACCGGCGATACCCATGGCAACTTCCAGCGGTTCGCACCCGAACACTTCCCCGAGCAGGCCGGAATGACCAAGGAAGACTACATGATCATCTGCGGAGATTTTGGCGGCGTATGGGATGGGGGCAAGAAGGAGGCGCGGAATCTGGACTGGCTGGAGGATCTGCCCTATACCACGCTGTTCATCAGCGGCAACCATGAAAACTTCGACCTGTTGAGCAAATACCCGACAGAGGAATGGAACGGTGGAACGATCCAGCGAATCCGGCCTCATGTAATCCATCTGATGCGCGGGCAGGTCTTTGACCTGCAAGGATACTCCTTCTTCACCATGGGCGGTGCCAGGAGCCACGACATCGAGAATGGCGTTCTGAATCCCAAAGCGCCTGATTTTGAAGAACAATACTGGGCTCTTCGCAGAATGGGCGCCCGCTTCCGGGTCAACCACCGATCCTGGTGGAAGCAGGAGCTTCCCAGCAAGACGGAATATGAGGAAGCCCAGCGCAGTCTGGAGCGTATTCACTATGAGATGGACTATGTGATCACACACTGCGCCCCAAACAGCATCGTGGACATACTGGGAAACGGTGGATATGTTCACGACCACCTGACCGGCTTCCTGGAGGAAGTCAAAGAACGAGCCAAGTTCCACTACTGGCTGTTCGGACATTACCACGACAACAAAATCATTAACGACCGCTTCATCCTGCTCTGGGAGCAGATGGTACAAGTGGTGTAACAGGCCAAAGAGAAACGCAGGAGGGACCTCCTGTGCTTCTCTTTGGCCTGTTTCAAAATAAGGCAGGTTCTGCCGGAAAGGAGAAGCTATGAACATCCGCAAAAACATTGATTATTCCGCCATGTTTGCGGCTCTGGACGCTGCGCTGACCGCCGAGATGCCCCAGATGCAACTCTGCTGCGAACTGGGCCGCATCGTCTGCTCCAGGCCGGAGAAAGGCGCGGCTGTGGCCGCAGCCGAACACCTGCACAGCCGTTTCCCCGATGCTTCCGGCTTCTCCCCGCGCAACCTTCGCCGGATGCGGGAGTTCTATCGGATGTATGAGGACACCCCCGAGTTGCTGGCCCTGGCCATGGAGATCAGTTGGACCCAGAATGTAGTCATTTTGGAAGCAGACATGGAGCCGGATGAGCGGCGCTGGTATCTTCGTGCCGCTGGTCGTTTTGGCTGGTCAAAGGTGGAACTCCAGAGAAAAATCGATTCTGACGCCCATCTGGAAATCCAACTCGACGAATCTGAGATTCCGTGCTATACTGAGTGCGATAGCAACGAGTTGGAGTGTACGGAGCATGATCAGGATACTTTTTCTCTGCCACGGCAGGATTTACCGGGCATGATGAAAAGTCTCAAATCGTCTCATAAGCCCCGTTTTTAAGCGTTTTTTGTGCTTCAGTCTCAAATTTACCAAAGATTTACCAATATTTCTGGAGAGCTAGACTTGCAAAAAAATGAGCCAGAATGAGGAGATTAAAACATGAGCGAATTGAAACCAAGAATAACGGAAAACGGAATTGATTATATCCTTG
>OIYD01000138.1_pt1 | contig 72850 bp, 76 predicted proteins | sample 1588141 | NCBI WGS metagenome assembly OIYD01 (sample SAMN03283259) | human gut metagenome | biome: human-associated habitat; material: feces | host: Homo sapiens | place: USA | collected 2013
CCGCAACATTCGGTCTGATAGCATTTGATACGGAATGGGGAGGCTGGACTACTACCTCGGTAGGACAAACCGACCCAGAATTAGGCGTGAATTATACGAGTATTGTTGGCATGGAACAAATCGAATCAACGCTTAATACAGGAAAAGACGCTTACGGCTTTAATCTTATAACAGACAATTTCGGAGAAGGATCAGTAAAACTAAATTATGTCAAGTTAAATGACAAGCAAGGTCAGGAAACAACGATCACTGGCTCTTGGCATAAAGGCACAGCTTCGGCTATGACTGTAACAGGAGATACAGACATAACGGTTGACGCTAATGCGTACAACATATATATGTCGGGATTTTCAGGCTATGGCTTTACCAATCCAACGGTTGATGTAACGGTAAGCTACGATTCGACAGCTTCGGGTTATAAGGAAGCAACACTTTATTATGTTGACAACTATAACACTGACCAAGAAGTCTGGACAGGAGTAGAGCCGGAAAACGCAAGATACAAGGAAGTTCAGGCAGGCAAGCAGGTAACATATTCATTCAGCATAGACGGTACCCGTCATTCGCTGTTCGCCTGCTTCGACGAATGCACCGTATCTGAAATCAAGGTCTATGACAAAACGCCTGATCCGATTGACATAACAGGAAATTGGACAAAAGGCACAGAGTCAACAATGACTTCAAGCGATCCTGACGTATGGACATACGCAGGAGCAGAAAACATCTATGTTTTCAATTTCTCGTTATCTGGCTACAGAAGTCCAACGGTTGAGGTAACAGCAAACTACTCCTCAATTCCAACGGATGGCAGCTATATGCAGGCAGAGCTTTACAGCGACGGAGCTAAAATCGGCGGTTCATTTGTTCCGGTTACGGAAACAGGCACAAAAACATTTACATTTGACGTAAGTGACACGTTGACAAAGTTTAACGTATGCTTCGATGGATGTGCAGTCACAAAGGTTAAGATTTACGACAATCGCTCGACTATTCCGGCAGAAGTCAGCGGAAAAACTGCTGATGAACTTGCAGGCATGATGGGTAAGGCTTGGAATCTCGGTAATGCACTGGATTCAACAAGCGACGGAACAGTCGGAGAAACTCTCTGGAATAACAAATTCCCTGTAAGCAAACCGTTATTTGACGCTGTTAAGGCGGCAGGATTCGATACCGTAAGAATCCCTGTGTCCTACATGGATAAAATAACAACAAACGCCGACGGAACGTACACTATTGATCCGGCATATATGGCAAGAGTAAAACAGGTAGTGGACGCAGCACTTGACGCAGGATTATATGTAATCGTTAACATACACAATGATGGCGGTAACGGCGTTGAGGGTATGTGGCTGGACATTACAAAAACAGGAACAGAATTTGAAGAAATTCAGAGTAAGTTCTCAGGAGTTTGGTCTGACATTGCGACAACATTTGCGAACTACGATCAGAAGCTGATATTTGAGGGCTTTAACGAGTTAAACAATGGAACTCAAAATGCTCCGTCTCCTTCAGATTTAAGCAATGTAAACGCATTAAATCAGGCATTCGTGACTGCTGTAAGAAATGCAGGCGGAAATAATAAAAAGAATGAGAAGAATAAAGATCGAGTTCTAATAGTATCAGGTTATAACGCAAACATTGATAACACTGTAAGTGGTTTCGTAAAACCGAATGACAAAACATCGGATAATGTTGTAATTAAAAACAGACTAATGCTTTCTGTTCACTATTATGATCCATATGATTTCACGTTAAATGAGAATGGTACAGATATGTGGGATGAGGAAACAGAACTTGCATATATGCAGGCGCAAATGCAGAAAATATCTTCGTTTGCAAATGGTTTAAATATGCCTGTAATTATTGGTGAATATGGTGCTATTGATAAAAATAATGATGATTATAGATTAACTTATTATTATGATTTAAATGCACTTGCAAATGAAAACAATATGGTAACAGCTTATTGGGATAATGGAAATACAGGCGAATACGGATTTGCCTTATTTGACAGATCAACAAATACTGTAACCGAATTAGGTGAACTTCTTATATCGGTAATAACCGCATAAGATGTAAAAAATAATATAATTTAGCCTCTGGTTTTTAACCAGAGGCTTTTTTTATGAAAGGGAGAAAAGTAAATGAAAAAGTTGATAAATGTAATGCTTACATTAGCAATGTTTCTTTCATTAGTACCAGCCAATTATCTTGTTACGGCTGAGGATAAATATGACAATCAACACCAAGCTTTGTTTACATATATATTAACAGAGCCATCAGCAGAGGGCGAAAACGGCAAAGCAGTAATAACAGGTTTTGTTGACAATTATAAAGAATTATTGGGAAGCTCAACGGAGATAGTTATTCCTGATATATACGTTAATACTGACACTGGAGTAAAATATAACTGTGAACTAAGCGCAACGAAATCAAAATTTATGAAAGATAATAATTACATAACAAACGTTACAATGCCAAGTTATTACAAAAGTGTATGTTCAATGTTTTTTCAGAATGCAACTGCATTAAAAAATGTTACCTTTAAAAGTGAATCATCCTTTAATTTTTTTGTAAAATCTCTTTCAGGCTGTACATCATTAGAAAAAATGTATGTATATGCAGATAAGCTATCTAATAGTCCTGCGGCTACAATTTTTACTGGAGTTCCGACATCGGCTATAGCTTATGTAAAAAATGAAACTGTAAAGGAACAATTAGTAAATTGGCCTGGTATCATAATTGTTGATCCTGATATGAATGACAGCGGTTCTGATATTATAAAGGATGCTTTGAAGAAAAAAATAGATGAAGTAGAAAGTTTCCTGTCAGGGATTGACAAAACCAAATACACAAACATCGAAGCTTTGGAAACAGAGCTTTCAAATGCAAAGACTGTGTATAATAATGGGTCTGCAACTCAAGACGATGTAAATAATGCGACAAATTTATTAGCTGCTGCTTTTGATAAGGTTGAGGAAATCGTTGATAAAACGGTACTGATTAAAAAAATTGAAGAAATCAGTGTGTATTTGAATGAATTAGGATTAGATCAAGGTCTGTATACGGGAATTAATGCCGTAAACACTGCACATTATAATGCCATAAAAGTAAATATAAAGGCTACAGCTACACAGGCAGAGGTTGATGAGGCTCTTTCAAAACTGAATACAGCATATGATAACATAGCCTTGAAAACAACTAATGTAATCGAACTTAAAAATGCGTTGATTGAGGAAAGTAATTTTATACAAGGAAAAAAGGATATAGATTATAATTTGAACGATTTAAGAGCTGCGGCAGATTCCGCAAGTACAGTATATTATGATGAAAGTGCTTCTCAGATAGAAATAGACCAAGTTTGCGCAGATTTAAAGGCGGCACAGGAGGCTGTAACGAAGAAAAATGCTGAAGCTCAGATAACTGAAATGAATGGAATAATAGATCAGTTAGAAGCTCTAAATGAAAAGGATTATACCAAAGATAGTTGGTCAGCAGTAGAAACGGCTATTACATACGCAAAGTCAATTAATGACGGATTAGTATCACAATATATTACCGCCATTGAGGACTTAAAAGCAGCAATGAGTACCTTGGAACTGAAACCGCAGAATGTTGAAGAAGCCGGAGAACCGATAGCAATAATACAGAAGAACGCAGTTGAAACCACCCTCGGAGAATTTACGGCGGACGAAGCTGTTGCAGGAGCAACAAAAATTAAAATTACATTCGATTGCGCACCGGACGTTTCATTTAATCAGTACGCAAGCTTAGAAGCAAAGGCAACAATCGCCGGAACGGAAAGCTATATGAAATTTGTGGGTACAGATACCACAGAAACAGCGGGAGCAAAGGGATTTGCGATTGAATTACCGCTATCGAACGCAATTAATTCGGGCGATGATGTGAAATTGGTTGCCTATACATGGGCATGGTCAAACGCAAGCGATTACGTTTACGGTATAACAAAGGTGGAATATATCAATGCTGTCGGACAGGTAGTCAAGGCTGTTACGGACAGAACTATCGCACTGGACGATCTGAAAGCGGCAATCGCAGAAGCGGAAAAAATTGAATCAGCCAATTACACCGAGGAAAGCTTTGCGGCACTTACCGCCGCTTTGACAGCGGCAAGGGAACTGCCGGAGGATTCCGCAAAAGCGGACATCGAAGCCGCAAAAACGGCGCTTGAAACCGCCGTTTCAGGACTGGCTGAAAAGACAGATGATTCCTCATCAGAGCCAACGCCGGATTCAACACCTGATTCGGAAAGTTCGTCTGATACAGAATCAACTTCGGATTCCTCATCAAAAGCAGATGAAGAATCAAGCTCAAAAACCGATAATTCGTCGAGCAAAACCGACGATTCCAATAACAGCACAACTTCAAAGACAGATTCCGCAAGCTCTAATAGCAATGCAAATACAACGAGCAATGCCAACTCAGGAGCCAACGGATCGTCAAACCCCAACACCGGAGCAGCTTCGGCTACGGCAGCGGGAATAATCTTATTGTCTGCAATCGGCGTTATCACAAGAAAGAAATAAACCTCCTTTACATTGGGTTAAAAATTTAACACCTCTTTACTTGGACGCCGAAAGCAAAAACAAGGGTACAGATTTCTGTACCCTTGTTTTATATACTTCGGCTCCAATGGAACCGAAGTTAAATTTACTTTTATAAAGCTTGCAATGATTGGCATAGTATGATATAATGAAAGTGAAAAAGGACGGAAAACAGACATAACGGAGGCTGATACCAATGGGCAGAAACATAGTAAAAGCAAAGCTGGATATAATATTCAAAACGATGTTTTCAAAATCGGAAAACGAGGATATACTGCATAGCTTTTTATCGACTATGCTTGAACTGCCATATGATTCGATAAAAGAGATAGTGATTCAGAACTCCGAAATACTGCCGGAAACGATAACTGGGAAATTCAGCAGGCTTGATCTGAAAATGCAGGTGGACGATAAATTGGTCAATGTTGAAATGCAGATAAAGAACGAGCCTGACTTCAACGACCGCGTATTGTATTACTGGTCTAAGCTGTACAGCGGAGATCTGAAAAGCGGAGACGAATACGGCGATCTGAAGCAGAGCATATCGATCAATATAATAAACTTCAATATGTTTGAATGTCCCGAATTTCATTCATGCTTCAAGGTACTGGAAGTAAACAGGCACGAGCTGCTGACGGATAAGTGCGCGATACACTTTTTTGAGCTTAAAAAGATAAACAAGAAGATAAATAAGAATAACCGTATGGAGCTTTGGCTTCAACTGATAAACGCGGAGAGCGAGGAGGAATTGGAAATGCTGAGACAGACAAATGTGCCGGAGATACAGAAAGCGGTAATGGTAATACACCAGATGAGCGAGGATGAAAAGATACAGGAGCTTGCGAGATTAAGAGAAAAGGCTCTGCATGATGAAGCCAGCGCGTTAGGTCATGCAAGACGTGAGGGCGAGCAGATCGGCATGGAAAAAGGCATAGAAAAAGGTAAAGAAGAAGAAAGAGCCAATATCGCAGCAAGGTTAAAAGAGCTTGGCTTGTCAGACGATATGATAAAAGCCGCTCTTAATAAATAACAGAAATTATAAGGATACAGCGCTGATTGGCGCTGTATCCTTAATTTTATCCAAATTATATTTTCCCCTCAACAAACCATCTGGGCTCCTCATAATACAAATATGACCGCTGACCTAAAATGCGACAGGTATACCTCATTCCGATACCTCCCGCTTTAAGACTGGCGGCTCTGCGTCTGTCAAGAATCCTGTCTATCTCATAAACCATACCGTCCTCCCATGTTACGGAAAGCGGAGTTATGTTCCCCTCTGTATCAAACTTTGCCGTTACCTCAACATAAACCTTTCTTACCATATCATCACCCTAATTAGTATTACTTTTTACGGAATGGATATACTACTAAAAAAGGAGATGTTCAATATGGCAGTATCGCACAGAGGAGCAATTTCATTCGGCTTGGTTCATATTCCCGTAGGACTGTATACAGCCACACAGGATAACGATATACATTTTAATCAGCTTTGCAGAGAGGACGGCAGCAGAGTAAAGTACAAAAAGGTCTGCGCTTCCTGCGGCAAGGAGGTATCGTCAAAGGATATTGTAAAGGGCTTTGAATACGACAAGGACAAATTTGTCATTATGTCTGACGAGGATTTTGAAAAAGCCAAGTCCGAAAAGGATAAAACCATTCACATTCTGCATTTTACAGACTTAAACTCCATACGCCCGATATATTATGATAAAACCTATCATGCAGTGCCGGAAGCCGGAGGCGATAAGGCCTTTGAGCTGCTTCGTAAGGCTATGAAGGACGAAAACAAGGTTGCTATCGCCAAAACCGTTATGGGTACCAAGGAAAAGCTTTTAACGTTGATTCCTACCGATAACGGCATACTCATTGAAACAATGTTTTTCGCAGACGAAGTAAAACAGGCGCCGAAAGAACCTGCGCACCCCGAAATAAGCGAGGCCGAACTGACTATGGCTAAAACTCTGATCAATACAATGGTCAAGGACTTTGAACCAAATTTATACAAGGACGAGTATCAGGTAAGACTGCGTGAAATTATTAATCAGAAAATATCCGGAAAAGAAGTCGTCGCTTCATCGCCGGAAATCAAGGTTACGGCTATTGATATAATGGAGGCTTTAAAGCAGAGCCTTGAGCAAATAGGCGCTAAAAATGGCTGATATATGGGAAACTAAAAATATCAATCCAATGCTGATAGGAGCGGAGGAAGAACCCTTTGACAGCAAGGAATATATTTTTGAACTAAAGCTTGACGGAGAACGGTGCATAGCTTATCTGGATAAAGATAAAACGATTCTGAAAAACAAACGTAATATTTTAATGCTCCCTAAAGTACCGGAGCTTTCGGAGATTCACAAGAACGTCAATGTACGCTGTATTCTGGACGGAGAGCTTGCGGTTATCAAGGACGGTAAACCGGATTTTTTTGAGATTCAGAAACGCAGTCTTATGAGCAATCCCATAAAAATAGAGATGGCGTCAAAAAAATATCCTGCCTGCTTTACCGCCTTTGATATTCTGTATTATGAGGACAAACAGGTGACAAACCTTACGCTGACTGAAAGAAAAGAACTGCTTAAAAAGGCTGTAAAATCCGAAAACGAGAAATTTGCCGTATCAAGATACATTGAGAAAAATGGCATTGCTTTCTATGAGCTTGCAAAGCAGAGTTGGAAGGTATCGTTGCAAAACGTAAGGAAAGCCGTTATTATTTTGACAGACGTACAAAGGACTGGATAAAAATAAAATATCTGCTCGACGATGATTTTGTTGTACTCGGATACGTTCCAAAGGAAAACAGCATGAACAGCATAATTCTGGGGCAATATCATAACAGTCAGCTTGTTTACAAAGGTCATGTAACGTTAGGTGTGGGTGGAGAGCCTTTCCGCAGAATCAAAGCATTGAATAAAACAGACTGTCCGTTTGCGGAAATCCCGAAAGGAAATGAAAACGCAGTCTGGGTAAAGCAGGAGCTTGTATGTACTGTAAAGTATATGATGAAAACAGAAAGCGGCGGAATGCGTCAGCCTGTTTTTAAAGGTCTGAGAGAGGATAAAGCGCCGGAGGAATGTAATTATATCAGTTAATACTAAAATAAAACAGGAGGTGTTTAAATGGCAAAGGACTCGCAGCTTGACCCAAAGGAAGTCAGAAAGCTCAAGGCTAAAGGCGGTCATACAATGGCTGAAAGCGCTCTTGACGGTGAGGGCAGAAACAATAAGAAACAATCGGGAAACCGTCATAAATGCGGTAATGATAAATAAAATATGTGCTCCTTTTCATTATTGTATCCCTTAATTGAAGAAACTCATTGGATGAATAATATGCTCACCCTTTGGATCAAGATTAGATAAATCTCTGTCAGTCAGCATAATACCCTTTTGCAGCGAGAAATGTCCGAACCGATTTCTTACTGCATCCACTGCGGTTTCGAGTCTTTCCTGACTTTCGAGCTTCTGAACGTCCGGCAAAAGAGATAACTGAACAAAATCCACAGGCTCTAAATCACACGCTCTGACGCTCAGGCTTCGGATTGGTTTTCCATTGGTATGCTTTTTGAAAAGAGCGAAAGCAAGTTCAAAAATCGACTTTGCCGTCCTGTTAGGAATCTCAAGCTTGCCCTGACGTTCATACCATTCAAGTTCGTTGTCACGAATGCCAATCTGAACAGTACGGCAGATAAAGCCATATTCCCGAAGTCTTGCCGATATACTTTCGCAGAGTACCATCAGTGTTATTTTTATATCCTCATCGGAAATCAGGTCCCTGGGAGCGGTCGTACTGTTGCCCACAGTCTTAATCAATGATTTAGCTCCGATATTGGAAACAGGAGAGGTGTCCAGTCCGTTTGCAAACTGCCACAAAACGATTCCCATTTTTCCAAATCAGAATTTGAAAACCACGATTTCATAAGTGGTTACTGCCCCTCATAGGGCTTTAATAAAATCCTCCAAAACGCTTGAAAATAAAGGATTTATCACAATGTGCCCGCCTTATCCCTTTATACGATTTCACTTGTGTTTATGCTTCCCTCATTACCTCATAAGGGCAAAAATAAGGGAAGGAAAATCTGATAATAAGTTATAACAACAAGTGGCAATCGGGAAACTGTGACATATGTGCGAATATATTATACTGGAGGATTTCAAGATGGACAAGTACATTTATGATGAAAGCAACGGGCTTTGGTATGAACTGCAAGACGAATACTATTTGCCATGCCTTACCTTACCGCCCGAAGAAGAAAACAGACCTATCGGCATATGGGGATAGCGGCATTTGCGGTATATTAAGCAGTATAAGCGATTGCTTTATACAAATTTGCTTACAAGCTGTAAGCTGAATAGCTATCTTGCCGACATTGACGAACAATCGCAAGATATGTTTTCTTGGCTGGTAAAACAGCTTGCCGAAAAAGAGGGTGTGACGGAAAAACTCAAAGTTGAGCAGCCTATGTCTAAAGGGACAAACTTTGATACAATATCAGCCTTCCAGTTTGGAGGGCTATTTTTCTGTAAGTCTTGAAAAAGCCTTAATTTGCGGGCTTCCCGCCTTATGACATATATCTTGACACGCTATGCCAAAGTAGCGGATTCGATTTTTTAACTGCCTCTATTTTGGTGAAATTGTGGAAGGGATAAATGCACACCCCTTTAGTTGAGGTCTTAGTACAAAACCGAGAAACGCTAAAAAGTGTGTTATATTGCCCGGCCTTTTTCTTCAATAGAACATTTTAGCGCCAGCCGTTTTTTGTGTGGCTGGCGCTAATTTTATGCTCGCTCAAAGGGTTCACCGCAATCCCCACAGATTACATTGACCTCCCGCGTGGCCCGGCTAATGGTGCCGCAGATTGGGCATACATATTTGATACTGCGATTTTGAGATTTCTTACTACCACCTTTGTTCGTGCCTTCTACCGGCAGGCGGCTGGCATTGATACCGCCATCGCCCAAGGTTTCTTTGATCCATGCCTCCGCCTCCGGGGCCAGCGTTGTTACCGTCCAGCCGTATTTTGCATGTTTCTCAATGTGCAGGCCATGGGCCTCAGCGGTGATCTTGAATTTTTGGTTATGATAATATCCGTTGTTGATTACATCCTGAATGTTATGTACTAAATTGTAGAGGTGAGTCATTTCATGTAAGAGCGTGGCTGCAAGCTCGAAGATAGGCCGGTCAAGGTATTCGGCGCAAAGATTGATTTCCCGGTATTTCTCACCGCTTGCGTTCCAGATTTCATTGATACTGCACCAGCCATAGGCTCCGCGCCCTCCGTCCGGGGATACGGTGATTGCCGGTCGAGTTAATTCAGTGTCATAAAAATGCTGGTTAAACAGGTCGAACATTTCCTCGGTTTTCTTTACGATTTCAGATATTTGCAGCATGGTCGCGTCCTCCTCAAAGATATGTTTTATTTCTGTGAGTGACAGCTTACATACCACCGGTCAAAAAACAAGCTCTAAAAGGCTTAAAACATATCTTTTTTGACATGAGGGACTGAAAAAGCCCCGCCGGAGCGGGGCCTGCATGGTTGTATTATGCTGCCGGAGTGAAACCTTGCGCTGCAAGTGCTTCTATCAAGGCATTGTTTTCTTTGCCGGTAAGGGTTCCATCTCTGCCTATGGTATAGTTTTCTACTACGAAGGCATATGTCGGAGCTTTCATGTATTTAGGCTTTGCGCCGATGAAGTCGCCTACTGCTGCCGCTAATTCCTTTCTGCGAGGGCCGGTTACATTGTAGAGGATTTCCATGAGTCCATTTACCTCGTCGGCGTTGGTTTTTTCTGTAGGTTCCTCGGATTCGCTTACTTCATTTCCTGCCGGTTCAACTGCCGGGGCCTCTGGAATGATAGTCAATGCTGTTTCCTCTCTGGTTGAAATGTCTATGGAGGCTTCTGTAGTTTCGATTTCCGGGGCTGCTACATTTTCTACTTTCTCCGTAACCTTTGCCGTCCGTCTTACTCTGGTACGGGCCTCAGGGAATACTTCCGGCAGTACGCCCGGCTCATAATGGATTTCAAAAGTGATTTTACCGTCCTGCGGTACATTGAAATGGAAGTCTGTCATTTCAACCTCTTTCAATTCGTCTGGAAGCTCAATATTCTTATACCGTTTTACTTCCTCGCCGTTTACCATGAGGCAAACCGGAACCGCATCTCTCAATTTTGCTGTGATTTTGCCTGTTTTCATAATGTTTTCCACCTTTCGTTTTTTATACTGGCTGCTCGCCTTGTGAGTCACAGCTTACACATTCACGGGTGGAAAGCAAGGCTTTTTACAAAAGTTTAGCTAATAGTTTTCTTGACCTGATTTATAAATTTTACTACATTCGCAGAAGGATTGGCCGCATATAAAAGTCCATATGGGGAACTGTACTCCCATTCAACGGGTATACTTACCAACGCAGGGTGTATATCCTGCCAACACTCCAAAACAAGAAGAACTTTTCCAGTTTCTGCACAGCGATTAAATACTGAAATATCGTAGAATTGCGGTGTATCCTCGATTTGAATTGCTGGGTGATTTCGGTTTAAGTCTTCCCGTAGTATATCATTTACTTTTGAATCTCCCTGTTTTACCATCATTAAAGTTTCCCCATATAAATCCGAAAGTTTCAAAAACTTCTTTTTAGCCAAAGGATGTTCTCTTGAAACAGCACACATTTTCTTGTAACGACCGAGAGGAAGCATATTACATTGATTTAGCCATAGTTTGGAATCACAGACAGCAAGCAAAAAATCAAATTTTTCGCCCAACTGCCCGATTTCAGAGAGAATTCCTTCATGGTTATCTTCAAAGGGTACCAGATGCAATTTGTAATCAGGAAATTCCGGGCTAACACGATACCACAAGTCCATGAACGGCTTTGCAGGGTTTAACATGGAAGTACCGACACGGAAAGTTGTATCATTGGAATTCATGGCTTTTCGTGCATTTTCAATAGAACGTTTGGAATAGTCAAATAAAAACTTTGCGTCTTTATAAATGCAATCTCCCGCAGGTGTTAGCTGTACGCCCTGTGTGGTACGAACCAAGAGCTTCAAACCAAGATGAGCTTCTAAAGAATTGATTTGCTTCATAACTGCCGTGGAAGAAATAAAAAGTTTTTCAGCAGCTTTTGTAAAACTGCCACAGTCTACAACACAGACAAATGCTTTTAATTGTGGATTAAACATGGTGTGTTTTCCACCTTCCTTGTATAAACTATAAGTTAATACGATAATAACATACCGGAGATTCCATGTCAAGAAAATTTCAGATATAATAAGATATGAGAAAAGGAAGGAGGAATCAAAATGGCATATTTAATAGCCTATTTTTCTCGAAAGCATCAAAACTATGTAAGTGGGACAATCCGAAATCTCAAAACTGGAAATACTGAGATTATGGCCCGCATGATTCAAAAGTTTATAGGAGGAGATTTGTTTAAGATAGAATCTATTCAAGAGTATTCCAAAGATTATAACGAGTGTATCGCACAGGCTCAGGCAGATCAAAGGCGGGATGCCAGACCGGAACTAAAACGATATCCCGAAAACATGGATTCCTATGACACGATTTATCTTGGATTCCCTAACTACTGGAACACTATGCCGATGGCAGTCTTTACTTTTCTGGAACACTTTGATTTTTCAGGAAAGACTATTCGCCCTTTTTGTACTCACGAAGGTAGTGGAATGGGAGTCAGCGAGAAAGATATTCGGCAAATTTGTCCCGGCGCCAAAGTAGAAAAAGGATTGGCGATTCATGGTGGCGGTGTAGCAGGTGCTGAGCCAGAAATTGAGGCATGGCTAAAGCATTTTGATCATAAAGGCAATATTGCCTGAACTTTGAAAGGAGAGTAAAATAATGATTTTTGATGAAATTTATACGCTTTTAAATGGTGTAACGATTCCGAAACTAGGATTAGGAACTTGGTTTATTTCAGATAATGAAGTATCCGATGCTGTTCGAGAAGCAGTTAAAATAGGATACCGCCATATTGATACCGCGCAGGCTTATGAGAATGAGCGGGGCGTTGGCGAAGGTATCCGCACCTGTGGTATTTCTCGGAAAGAACTGTTCGTAACCACAAAACTGGCCGCTGAAGCTAAAACCTATGAAGATGCTGCTGCTGCAGTTAACGGTTCTTTGGAGAAGCTGGGGCTCGACTACATTGACCTCATGCTGATTCACAGCCCTCAGCCCTGGAATGACTTTCGTGGCGGAGATTATGCAGAAGGAAATCGGGAAGCATGGCGAGCGCTGGAAGATGCCTACAAAGCCGGAAAACTTCGAGCAATCGGCGTATCCAATTTTAAGGAAGCGGATATTGAAAATATTATTTCGTCCTGCACAGTAAAACCTATGGTAAATCAATTGCTGGTACATATTGGTAATACGCCTGCCGAACTGATGGAATATTGCCATACAAACAATATTTTGGTAGAAGCTTATTCTCCGGTGGCACATGGGGAAATCCTGAAAAGTGAAGAAGTAAAGGAAATGGCAGAAAAGTATCAGGTAACGATTCCGCAGCTCTGCCTCCGCTATGATTTACAGTTAGGTGCATTACCTCTTCCCAAAACAGCAAATCCGGAACATATGCAGGACAATGCAAATGTCGATTTTATCATTTCAGAGCAGGATATGGAGGCATTAAAGAATATGAAGCCATTAAAGGATTATGGCGAGTTCAGTGCTTTCCCGGTGTTCAGCGGAAAATAAGTCTGAAACGAAGGTGGAATAACAAATATGAGCAAAAAAATAATTGTCTTAGAAGGAAGTCCCCGTATGGGAGGAAATACAGACTTACTGGCAGAGGCGTTTTTACAGGGAGCTGTCGAGGCCGGACATACCGGTGAGAAAATCGCACTGGCATGGAAAAACATTCACCCATGCCTTGGCTGTGATCATTGTCGGAACAGCGGGAAAAACGAATGCGTTTACATTGATAGGGACGATTTTGAAGAAATCATCCAAAAAGTGATTGCGGCTGATGTGCTGGTACTTGCCTCCCCGGTCTATTTTTACAGTTTCACGGCACAGATGAAAACGGCCATTGATCGGTTTTATGCGAGAGAATTTGAGGTCAAGAATAAAACCGCCTATCTCATTACGGCAGGAGCCGCGCCCACAGAGGACTATATGGAAACCATGACATCCTGTTTCCATGATTTCTTGGCTTGCTTTGAGAACTTAAAAGAAGGCGGCATACTCAAAGCCTGCGGCGTAAGCGCAAAGGGCGATGTAAACAGCACTCCGTATCTGGAGCAGGCAAGACAGATGGGCAAGGCAACATGAAGCGAGTGATGGCGTAGGCGGTCAAATGGAGGCAGCGGGGATTTCATCACGGGTGCAGATTTTCTGATAGACGAGCCACAGCCTCATATTTTTATGGTTCGTTGAAACCACAAGAAACGGTTTGAAAGGAGTTATTACAATGAATAGACCTTATATTTTTTGCCACATGATGACTTCTCTGGATGGGAAAATCATGGGATCTTTTATGGAAACACCAGAGGGAGAAACAGCAGGAAATGTCTTTTATAACATTTCTTTTGGAAGCAATCCCTATTATAAACATCAGGGGTGGCTCTCCGGCAGAGTTACCACGGATGACAACTTTACTTTTTACGAAAAGCCGGATCTGGACGAAAACGCGGAAACTGTGCCGGAGGGTGACTTTGTAGCCCAGCCGGATGCTGGGATGTACTATGTGTCGGTTGATCCTTCCGGTAAACTTGGATGGAAAAACTGCAACCTGACGTACATTGATACCCACGCTCATGTTCTGGAAGTGCTGACGGGCAAGGCCAGTAACGCTTATAAGGCGTTTCTGCGCAAGCTGGGTATTTCCTATATCATTGCAGGAGAGGATTCTCTGGACTATGCCCTTGCGATGGAAAAGCTGAAAACCTTATTCGGCATTGAAACATTGATGCTGGGCGGAGGCGGCGTGTTGAACTGGTCGTTTATTCAGGCGGGAATGTGCGATGAAATCAGCGTTGTGATCGCACCGGCAGCGGATGGCTCATCTGATACTCCGGCACTTTTTGCTACAAGGGGTGGTCTTGCAGCGGATAGACCAGTTGGGTTTAAATTGCAGGATGCCGAGGTTAAGGATGGAGGCAGTGTGTGGCTGCGTTATATTGTGAAATCAGGAAAATAAAAAACAGGAGGAAAATGTCATGGAATATGCAACTTTAAAAAATGGAGTCAAAATGCCGATGGAGGGGTTTGGCGTATTTCAGGTGCCGGAGGCAGATATATGCGAACAGGCGGTTTTAGATGCGATTAGAACAGGGTATCGCCTGATTGACACGGCCGCCGCGTATTTTAACGAGGAAGCTGTTGGTGCGGCAATCAAAAAGAGCGGCGTTCCCCGTGAAGAACTGTTTATTACCACAAAATTATGGATTCAAGATGCCGGATATGAGAATGCAAAAAAAGCATTCCAGACTTCATTGGATAAGCTGGGGCTGGACTATCTGGATTTGTACCTGATTCATCAGCCGATGAGCGACTATTACGGTTCATGGCGTGCGATGGAAGAACTCTATGAAGCTGGAAAAATTAGAGCGATTGGTGTCTGCAACTTCTATCCGGAGCGTTTGGCAGATCTTTGTGTGAACGCAGGAATCAAGCCTATGGTAAATCAGGTGGAGCTGCATCCGTTTTTCGCACAGGACGGCGCTTTGGAAACTATGAAGGAATTTGAGGTTCAGCCGGAGGCATGGGGGCCTCTCGCGGAAGGAAAGCATGGTATTTTTACCAATGAAAAGCTGACTGCCATTGCAGAAAAATACAGAAAGAGTGTGGCGCAGGTAGTATTGCGCTGGAACGTCCAGAGAGGTGTCATCGTTATTCCGAAATCCACGCACAAAGAGCGTATTGAAGAAAACTTAAATATCTGGGATTTTACACTGAGTGAGGAAGAAATGTCTGCAATCGGCGGCCTTGATCTGGGACACAGCGAAATTATCGACCACAGTGCAGCCGAAACAGCCAAATGGCTCAATGGCTGGAAGATCCATGACTGATCAATACATTGAAATTACTGGGGCATCCGAAAATAACCTTAAACAGGTGAGTGTCCGTATTCCAAAAGAAAAGCTGGTGGTATTGGCAGGGGTATCAGGGTCAGGGAAAAGCTCCCTGGCCTTTGATACAATCGCGGCGGAAAGCAGCCGCCAGTGGCAGGCATCCTACCCTGCCTATCTGCGTAACCGAATGCCTCGTTATGAGCGGCCGGAAGTAGATTCTATTCAAAATTTGACACCGGTTGTGATTGTGGATCAAAAGCCGATTGGCGGAAACTCCCGATCAACCGTAGGTACGGCAACAGATATAGCCCCACTCATCCGGCTTTTATTTTCCCGTGTAGGTGTTCCAAGTGCCGGTGGTGCCACAGCGTATTCTTTTAATCATCCGCTGGGAATGTGTCCAGACTGCAGCGGACTGGGTGAACAGATGCAATTAGACGAAGATGCGTTCTTTGATATGGATAAAAGCATTCGGGAAGGAGCAATCCGTTTCTCATTGTTCTTCGATGGCAGTTGGCAGGGCTGGCTTTATCGGGAGTGCCCTCTCCTTGATGCAGATAAAAAGCTAAAAGATTTTTCAGAGGAAGAACAAAATATCCTTCGCTATGGTCCGGTGCAGCCCTTGAAAATGCCGTTTATCAGCAATCAGACAGGTTCCGTTTCCATGCTGGAATATGAAGGTGTTATCCCCCGCTTTAAGCGTTTGTACTTAAACCGTGACGTTTCCAGATTAAACCGCAAGGTGCAGGATGAAATCAATCGCTTTTTAACAAAAGGTGCCTGTCCGACCTGCAAGGGAACCGGATTAAATCCAAAGGCGCTTGCATCGAAAATCAACGGATATAATATTGCGGATTTTTATGATATGCAAGTCAGCGAATTGCTTCCGATACTGGGGGAAATTCACAATCCAGTTGGTAGTTCTATTGCACATCAAATTGAAAACAGCCTCAACAGTATGATCGAGGTTGGTCTTGGGTATCTGAGTCTTTCTCGCCGGACGGATACACTTTCTGGCGGTGAGGCGCAAAGGCTTAAAATGGTACGCCATTTAGGAAGCAGTTTGAGCAACCTGACATACATTTTCGACGAACCGACAGCAGGATTACACCCATCGGATGCGGAGCAAATTGGAAAGCTGTTACTTCGCCTGCGGAACCGCCATAATACGGTTCTTGTGGTGGAGCATAGCCGCCAAATGATGGAACTGGCAGACGAGATCATTGAACTTGGTACGGATGCGGGGGCAGATGGCGGTAAGATTGTTTTTCAGGGCAGTTTATCCGAGCTGAAAAAAGCGGACACTTATACCGCCAATCTGTGGCGGGATTCGCTGGCGGTTAATACACAGCCGGAAAGCTGGAAAGAAGCATTTGAAATCACGGGTGCGACACTACATAACCTGAAAAATGTTTCTGTCAGAATCCCTAAAGGTGTTTTGACAGCGGTGTGCGGCGTGGCAGGCTCCGGGAAAAGCAGCCTGATCCGTCAGGAATTTGTTTCAAGATACCCGGACGCTATTGTAATCGACCAGAAAGCGATTGGTATTTCCTCCCGTTCCACTCCTGCCAGCTATACGGGTGTGTTGGATGAAATCCGAAAACTGTTTGCCAAAGAAAACGGAGTCAGTCCACAATGGTTCAGCTTTAATTCTAAGGGAGCTTGCCCGGTTTGTAAGGGAAAAGGAGAAATCACACCGGATGTTGCATTTGCAGACCCGGTGGCTATCCTGTGTGAAGAATGCCGGGGACATCGTTATAATGCAGAAGCACTCTCTTACACATGGCATGGAAAGAATATAGAGGCCGTTATGGCGCTTACGGTTAATCAGGCATTGGAGTTTTTTCCACAGAAAAAGATACAGGAGCGATTAACCGCGCTCCGGGATGTAGGTCTTGGATATATGACTCTGGGGCAGTCTACCAGCTCTATGTCGGGCGGTGAGAATCAGCGGTTAAAATTGGCTGATGAATTGCACAAACAGGGACAGTTGTATGTGGTAGACGAACCATCTGCCGGTCTGCATGAACAGGATGCAAAGAAGCTCCTTGTACTCTTTAAGCGGCTGGTGGAGCATGGAAATACCGTTGTTATGATTGAACATCGCCCCAGCCTGATTACATCGGCTGACTGGATTATAGAAATGGGGCCGGAAGGCGGCAACAAAGGTGGAAAGATTTTGTTTGAAGGTACGCCGGAAGATTTTATCCAATGTGGAGGTTCTTCTACGGCACAGTATGTCAGGAAGATGATACAGAAAAGAGAATCCAATGGATAGATAACAAGAAATGATACTCAAAAAAATTCAGGAGGACTTTAACATGAACTTAGAAAAAATCAGTGTATTTCCAACAGGGGAAAAGAACGAAGCATTTGCAAAATATTTTGTTGGACAGAGCTACTTAAATATGCTCTCAACCCAGCAGGTGGTTATCGGTAATGTGACTTTTGAGCCGGGATGCCGTAATAACTGGCACATCCACCATGCCAAAAGCGGCGGCGGACAGATTTTACTCTGCACCGCAGGACGTGGCTATTATCAGGAGTGGGGAAAGCCTGCACAGGAGCTTCACCCCGGAGATGTAGTCAATATTCCGCCGGAGGTCAAGCATTGGCACGGTGCAGCTCTTGATAGCTGGTTTGCTCATTTGGCGGTAGAGGTTCCCGCTGAGGGTGCATCCAACGAGTGGCTGGAAGCAGTGTCCGATGAAGATTACAGTAAGTTAAAGTAGGCGTTTCCCATGAGCGTAGCAAACCTGTTTTACAAATGGATTGAACCAAAGTCTACAATCAGAGAAGAACGTAAGATTTTCTCAAATCAGGATTTAATTCGGCTTATTTTGCCCTTGATAGCTGAGCAGACTCTTTCCATGCTGGTCGGTATGGCGGATACCCTAATGATTACCTATGCAGGAGAGGCGGCGGTATCTGGCGTTTCGCTGGTGGATATGCTGAACAATTTTTTCATTTTTCTGTTTAGCGCACTGGTAACGGGCGGAGCAGTGGTGGTCAGCCAGTATATCGGTTCCAAAAACCGCGAGAACGGGAACATGGCGGCGGGACAACTGGTGTTGCTGACCTTTCTGATTTCCATACTGCTCATGGCGTTGACGCTGCTGTTTCGTGTACAGCTTCTCCATCTTCTATTTGGACGGGTGGAGGATGATGTTATGGCGGCGAGCATGACGTATCTTTTGATTTCCGCCTTTTCCTATCCGTTCCTGGCAGTCTATAATGCCTGTTCCGCACTGTTCCGTAGTATGGGCAAAACGAAAGTAACAATGAATGTATCCATTTTGATGAATATCATCAATGTGGTCGGAAATGCAGTCGGAATCTTTGTCCTCCATGCCGGGGTGGCTGGGGTGGCGGTTCCGTCCCTGATTTCCCGTATGTTTGCGGCGGGTCTGATGCTGCGTTTTGCATGGAATCAGGAAAATGTGGTCGCGGTTGGATTGCATCAAATATTTACATGGAAGAAGGAACTGGTTGCCCGTATTTTGCGGATTGCCATTCCGGGCGGCGTGGAAAACGGGCTTTTCCAGCTTTCCAAAGTAGCCCTTACCAGCATTATCGCATTGTTTGGAACAGCCCAGATTGCAGCAAACGGCGTTGCCACCAGCATTGACTATGTGGCGGCAATCATCGGACTGGCAACAGGACTGGCGATTGTAACCGTAGTCGGGCAGTGTGTGGGAGCCGGGGACTATGAACAGGCTGACTACTATGTGAAAAAAATCCTGCGCCTTACTTACCTTATGACCTTGCTGTTAAATGTTATTCTCGTGGCGGTAACACCCCTGATCCTGACATTTTATTCGCTATCCGGTGAAGTCAAGCAACTGGTGTTTGTCCTGGTGGCACTGCATAGTCTGTTTATGTCCACGCTGTATCCGCTGGCTTATCCCCTCGCAAACGGAATGAGAGCCGCAGGAGATGTAAAGTTTACCATGTGCATCGCTATTCTGGCATCCGTGCTGTGCCGAGCAGCTTTTTCCTATATATTCGGCGTATGGCTGGAGATGGGAATCATCGGCGTATGGCTTGCCATGGGCGTGGATTGGCTGGTCAGGGTGATCCCTTTTGTAAAACGCTATCATAGCGGAAAATGGAAAGCCTTTCAGGTGATTTAGAAAGGAGGAAAATGATAAATGAAGAAAATTATGCTGCTGCTTTTTGCATTACTGCTTATGTTTACAATGGGTGGGTGCAGTAGTAAAAATGGGAGTACACAAAGCAGTGTTTCCTCCTCCACGGAATCCGTACTGGTTGAAAGTATGACGGAAAAAGAGGAATCTGCCGAAATCACAGCGGATGGTGCAGACACCAACGTGTTAATTGTCTATTACTCTTATTCGGGCAACACAAAAGGCATCGCAGAGCGTCTACAGAAGAAAACAGGCGGCGATCTGTTTGAACTTGTACCGGTAAAAGCCTATTCAGAGGATATGTATGAGGCATCCGACCGTGCTAAGGAGGAATTGGAATCAGGCAGGCTGCCGGAGCTTGTGGGAGAAATGCCCGATCTGTCTGGCTATGACATTGTTTTAGTCGGCGGCCCGGTATGGTCGGAGACGCTTGCACCCCCGGTTGCAAGTTATCTGGCCGCAAATGATTTTGAGGGGAAAACCGTCGCACCTTTCTGGACTTATAACAATAATGAGGGTGACTATGAGGCAGACATCCGCAGCCAAATAAGAAATGCCGAAATCAAAAACAGTCTTGGCCTATCTCATGTTTCTTCTTATGAAGAAGCAGACTTGAACAAGGAATTAAGCAACTGGCTGAACACGGTTGACGTAAAGCAGGCTGAAACAGCCGTTCAGGAAGAAAATCAGATTGTCATTACGATTGGCGGGACAAAAATAGATGCGGTACTCAACGACAGCGAGGCGGCACAGGAGTTTAAAACGATGCTCCCTGTCACACTTTCTATGACACGCATGGGAGAACATGAGTATTATGGCGCTTTGGAGAAGCCGTTGACACATAGGGAGGATTTACAGACTGGCTATGCCGTGGGCGATCTGGCGTTCTGGACACCGGGTGATTTATTTGCGCTATATTTTGACGAGCCGGAGAAAGCCCCGGAAGGATTGATGATTTTAGGGCACATTATAAGCGATTTGTCGGTTTTTGATTCACTTGGAAATCCGGAAGAAGTTAATATTCAATTAGCAAAATAGAATGGAGGAAATGAAATGGCAAAACAGACAGCAGGGCGGGATACGCTGGGAGAATTTGCTCCCAAGTTTGCAGAACTGAACGATGACGTATTATTTGGTCAGGTATGGAGCCGGGAGCAGGAACTTTCCCTGCGTGACCGCTGTATTGTGACCGTGGTTTCCCTGATGGCACAGGGGCTGGTGGACAGCTCTTTTCAGTACCACTTGGAAACCGCAAAAAAGAATGGAGTTACTGTCGGGGAAATGGCAGAAATTTTGACTCACGCTGCATTTTATGCAGGCTGGCCCAAGGCGTGGGCAGCGTTTCGCATGGCAAAAGAAGTCTATGCCGACTGATGGAGGGAACCGATGAAAACACTAATTTTATTTTATTCCTATGGTGGAAATACCAGAAAAATAGCAGAGATGATTCAGCAGGAAACTGGCGGTGATCTGGAAGAAATTAAAACAGCTTTTCCGTATGAAGGCGATTATAATTCGGTTGTGAATCAGGGGCAGAGGGAGGTAAATTCCGGTTTTATGCCAGAGATTCAACCATTAAAAGCGGATATTACGACCTATGACCAAATTATTTTGGGAACTCCTGTCTGGTGGTACACTTTCGCTCCGGCGATGAAAACTTTTCTACATGAAAATGATTTGTCTGGCAAAACAATTTACCCCTTTGCCACCAATGGCGGATGGATCGGACACACTTTTGAAGATTTGACAAAGGAGTGTAAGGGATCAAAGGTTCAAAAAGGATTGAATGTTCGATTTGATGAAACTCATTTGCGTACGTCGGAGAAAGTAATAAAAGAATGGATTTTTGGGATTAGGAGTTAATTTAATAGCTTTCATAAATATAACGCAGCAAGCGTGTACTTGCTGATTTAAGGCCAGTCTACCTTGTGTGGATTGGCCTTTCATGTTTCTGGAGATTATTATATGAAAACAAAAATATTTTAACAGCTATTCTTTCGGCTTAAAAAAAGAAAATAAATATTTTCATAAAACTTTCCGGTTTGCAACCCTAAGATGTGTTCTGGTTATGTGAGGAGGCGAAAAAGACGAACCAGCTCAAAACTGCAAAAGGAGGGAAATGTCATGTCTGCACCCTCTAAATACGAAAAACGGCTTATCGCCATGTTCGATTCATTCAGCAACACGGTGGCGCGGAATTTCAGCAGAAATCTTAAACGGGCCGAAGAAAACCGGGACAAACATTACTCGGAAGAACCAATAGACTATTTACTTGATTTATTAAGCCACGAGGACAGGTATCCATCCGATCATTTTGTGCTTTATGCGGACGAGTTATCCTGCGTGGTCGATAGCGAAACTTTATATAAAGCACTTCTGTCCCTGTCCGAAAAGCAGCGGAATGTTTTACTTCTGGACTTCTGGTATGACTGGACGGACGAGGAAATTGCAGTACGAATGGAGGTGACGACCCGCACGGTCTACAACCTAAGACAGCGTGCGTATAAGGCAATCAGAAATTATTATGAGCAAAGAGGCTCAGAGCCATGAATTAACCTATGACCTAATTAAAAAAGCGGTTCACGGCGATCCGGCGGCATTAGAGGAAATCCTTCTGCATTATGACGCTTACATCAATTCTCTGGTGACATATGAAACTACGGGGCCGGACGGCAGGACGTACCGGCATATTGATGAAGATATGAAAGTGCAGGTGCAGATGAAGCTCGTGGACGCGATCCAGAAAAAATGGAGGAAATTGATATGATGCTTTTACCAGACCTGTTTTCCTTCGCCTACGTCCCGAACTGGTACGCCCAGCTTGACGAGCTTGCGGAGATGGCCCTGCCGGAAACGTGGCGATTCAGGAATCCGATCTACTTAACCAAGAATCCTACAACACCGATTTTAGAGAGATATATCCATGCAATCTTTAAAAAACAGCTTATAGACTACAAGGAAGAAAGAAATGCGGAAAAGGCGATGGAGTATTTTCATATTGAGAATGAAGCTGCCTGTTTCCATACCGGCCTCTATACCCCGCGATACAAAGCTATCTTTGCCTGCTTTGGCCGGAACAAAAAGAAAGACTCTATGCTTGAATGGTATTTTAGAGGCTTCGATGACGAGTTATCCCCACAGCTTAGGTATGTCACTCCGCTCCCTAAGAAGCCGAGCTACTATATGACGCAGTATGGCGTCAATTATAACCCGGAGTGGCCGATTCGCGTCAATGTAGACCACATTTTAGGTGATGAGGAGAATATCTCCCGACTACCAGCCTCTATCCGTGAAGCGCGTAACCTGCCCCTGCTATTGGAAACGGCAGTTGAACTGGCGCGGCGGAAAGCTGTGATTGAACCGAGCATTGTGGTTCCGCAGGGCTACCAAGGGCGGGTACAATACTTGCTGCCGATTTGCCTGACTGATATGGAGCGGCCCGACCTTGCTATGACCCTTACCATTATGGACGGGTATTATTTAGGCAACACCTGCCTCACTTTAGAGATGGCGTATCTCAATGCGCGGTTACTCTCCAAACCGGTGGCCCGGTGGCTCACCGATATTGTGGAGTAGCGCGCCTACATAGCAGGCCATATACGCCCAGCAGTCAGCTTCGGCACTGGCGGAAAGGGGTGTTACGTTTTGCGCCGAAGCAAGAAGGAGGTTGAAGAAGATGTTCTGACAGATAAACGCAGGGCGATTTTCTGCCCAATATGCGGGCGGCGGTTCATGGATTCCGCCCCGGAAACTAAAACACGCCTGATTACCCCGGTCAAGGGCCGGTATCCTGACTATTATGTGAAATGCAGGCACTGCGGCGCGGAGATCGGGGTTTCAAAAACTGAATAATAAACAGATACCGAATGTTCCTGACGTGTTTTGGGAACTTACCGGATAGCTGCGGTAACACGACAGTTTCCATAAAGGATGTATATGGGAATGGGAAACGGACAGCGAAGCCGGGAAAACGGTAATCACGTTTGTTTGTGCATGATGCACGGTGGGGAGATTTCATTCTGTTAAAAAACGGTCAAACCACTACGATACCACTTGAAAAATGGTGGAGACGTCACCAAGCCTGACAAGCGGCACTTTTGTGCTGCTTGTCAGGCTCTTTTTTTGTTTTAGCGGCATAGATGCCGCTTGCCGGGCTCCGAAAGGAGAACGGCAAAATGAAGATCAAATATGAATTTGCAAACGGAGAAATTTCTGAAATTGAGGTTGATGAAAGCCTCGGAGAGCTGCTGCTGGATTTTGACCGGCAGGAATACAACAACGATCATAAGGAAACCCGCCGCCATGTTTCCCTTGACGGCATGGACTTTGAGGGCGAGTTTTTCGCTGCCTTTTCAGATACCGCAGAGGAGGCGGCAAAGCATGAGGAAGCTACCCGGTTATTGCGGGCCATGGAAGCGCTCACCCCTTCCCAGCGGGAATTGGTGCGCCGGGTTTATTTTGAAAATGAGAAAATTGTGGACATTGCCCGTGAGGAAGGCGTTTCCCATGTGGCAATCCTTGACCGTTTGAAACGGATCTATAGAAAACTTAAAAATAATCTTTAATTTGCCCCCTTACAATTCACCTCTGCCGTGGCCTAACAGTGAGGGCTACCAAAATCGGCCCTTAGAAAGAGGTGAAAGGCAAATGAAACATAACTTGAAAATCAGCATTGCGCGGGGGCCGGACTCCGGCGGCATTGTCCGGTGCAGAACCGTATCCCTGCGCGAGCGGGTACTCCGGCGGCTGTTCGGAGAAGTGCGCCGGGTAATGATCATTGTACCCGGCGACAGTGTGGAGGCACTGTCAGTACAGGAAGTACCGGAGGTGGTAGGCCATGAGTGTGCATGAGGGACTTACCCCGGCTCTGCCCATGCCGATTAAGGCTGCCCCAATGCTCTCCTTTGGTATAACCCTGATAAAACTAAAGGTCATAACCAGCGTCATCAAAAAACTTAAGATTTTCTTTTTCATAGTGTTTCCTCCTTGCTTGTAATATAAATAATAAATACCAGTATTTGTTATTTATATTTTACATCATATTTCATAAAAAATCAATAGTTTTTTGAAAGATTTGTTAATATTTTTCGTGATATTAATACATGTTGAACTCTAAAGTTCGAACTGCATCACTTTTTATGTTGAAAAGCCAGTAAAGTCGGGCTTGTTGACATTCTGTATTATTTATTTCAGTTATAAACCGTCAGCATCCAGATAGTATATCAGCATTCAATAACAACACAAACAATATCCTCCTTCAGCACAAATGGATCATCCCAGTAGCGTGAATCATAGGATTCGGAGGAATTATCGCCCAGAACAAAATAACAGTTCTCAGGGACTGTTATTTTTCCGTATCTGCATTGCTCCAGACCGGTAATGTAATCAAGAGCATCAAGATCAACTATCTCTTTCGGACCTGCTGCAACTCGTTTTACATGAAGTCTTCCGTTTCGCCTGAAGACAATAATATCACCGGTTTTTACTGTTTTAAAAGCTCTGTATCCTAAAATCAAGCTTTCGCTGCTAAGAGTCGGTTCCATGGAACTTGTCGGTACATACCCTATAAACAATATAAGCTTGAAAACAATAAATATAGCGGCAGCAATCAGCATAGGTATCAGATATTTTTTTGATTTATTTAATAGTTTCATGTGTTTCTCCGCAGCTTTCTAACAGACGTTTGCACTTTGTTATTACTTCTTTACAGTAATAATCTCCAAGATGACCTATGTGAGCTTCGGAAAGCGGTGCCCCTATAAGGTCAGCAAGCCAAAGATATGCTTCCTGCTTGCTCATTAAACCTTTTTTATACATTTGATCAAAGTAACGGTGAGCATTTATTCGGAGCGCTCTCAGCCTGCCGTCCGCCATGGTGCCGACAGGGATGTTAGTACCGGCATGTGCTCGTACATAAGCGTCGCATTCCGGATACCGGGAACATACATAAAGCATAGTCTGATTGGAATTATCGTGATATATTCCATCAGCGCTTCTGTAAACAACAGTGCTTCCGCAATATGGACAGCGCATCTGACTTGCATTAAATCCCTTTCTCTTTTTCTTTTTCATAACAAAACCTCCAAGAAAATAAAATGACCGGATATACGCGTTTACATAAACTTTGAAGTCTCACTCTGCAAAGTTTTGTATACAGCGGTATCCGGCCTGTAATTCAATTTCCTGCGCTGTTATGGATCGCTCAATGCGCAAATCCGTAACGGTCGTCCATGCACGGCGTACCGAAAGCCTGAACGCAAGTTATTGTTACATATATAGTATATCATATTTACATTTGATTGTCAAGCCTTAAAGGAATATTAATGCTATAATTTGCATTTATATTCCTATAGGGAATATTATTTGTTTTTTATCTCAGTATAGAGTTAAATTTCATCATCTTCTTCGTTATCATATACTGAGTTTTTCCGTTTCTTTATAAAAATCAGTCCTCCGACTGAAAGGAGCATACCGATTACGAATATTACGATGTGGAATGAAGGTATGCCTGAGGATGGTTTTTTATCATCCATTTTTACAGACTGCACGTACTCAGATGAAACGATCCCATCATCGGAAGTAAAACTCTCAGTCGTATCTTCGAGGTGCGTCAGGATATAATCGCTGCAACCGCCTATATCCATATGTAAAACTCCGTTAACATCAGCCGTAATTGTTCCGGGATATGTTCCGTAATCTGTTTTCAGTTCAAATGAAGTTCCTGCCCATTCTTTCCCAAGCCTTATTTCTAGATTCTCCGCTTCCGAAACCTGAAGCTCGGTACCGTCCGTTCCGTCCTTATCATAAGCTGATAAGGACGCTGACGCGGCTGAGCCTGAAATGATAAAACCTGCGGCAAGAAAAGAAAGTATCAGTGCAGACGAGGCTTTCCATGTTTTCATATTATATGACCTCCGTGTTTTTAGAAACTTTTTTTCTTTTTCCATTTTTCCTTATTAAAAGTGACGACATGAGAGCTAATGAACTGATAGCCAGTATAAATACTGCCGGTTTCATATTTCTTTCATCTCCGGTTTTAGGGGGACCTTCAACGGTTATTTTATCGTTGTGTACGTTAATCAGCAGTGTTTCATCCGGAATGATTTCAACTGTAACAGGACCAGCTATTTTATAGCTTGAGCTTACATCATTTTTAAGCTCTGTCACTATATATTCGCCTATACGAAGATTCTCTATCAGAATTTCTCCGTTGGCGTCAGTAGTAAAGGTTTCGTCATACCCATTCGGACCTGTGACTCTGAACGCAAAGCCTTCTTTTTTTCCGTCTGAAGTAGTCTTAACAATTTTAAGAGATCCTTTCATAACCGTGTTGGCAAAGCCGTCTCCGTCTTTGTTTTTCACCTCATAGGTTTTCCCGTCAGTATCTATGAAAACATAGTAGGCATTATCATCTGCTGTATACCCGTCAGGAGCAGATTTTTCTTTAACAAAAACTCCGCCGTAAGCGATATCTTTCATTTCATAAATTCCTTCAGAGGTTTCCTCCATAACGCCGAGCAGTTTATCAGATTTATCAAACCTTTTATCACCGTTAATGTCTGAATATACTTCAAAAACAGCTCCTGACAGCTTTATATCAGATAAGTCGGCGTCTGTCTTTACAAGACGCAGGTTACCTCGTATCTGCTTGTTTATAATTTTGATTTCGATTACCTCTGCATTATCCTGAACAAATACCGGATAGCTTTCACTGCTGAGAATATAGCCTTCAGGCTGAGCTATTTCTTTTATTATCCATTTGCCGAAGGGGATGTCAGTAAATGAAAAACTGCCGTCTTCTCCGGATTCGTCAATCATTACAGCGTTATTTTCCGTAAAGTCAGTACAGTCTGGAGCAAACAGACCAATCAATGCACCGCTTAGAGTATTTTCACTTTCATCGACCTTTGATCCGTTAATTCTGCCTCGCTTCAAATTGTTTATGATCACATTTCCTTCATTTGCTTTAATTTCAATAACAGCGTTATCCTGACCGCCGTACTCAAAAGAAAACTCATATTTTTCATCAGATATAACGTAGTGCTCGTCTGTGGCCAGCTCTTTAAGATAAAAGTTTCCGAAGGGAAGTTCTGTGGCAAACTTCATTGAACCGTTTTCAGTTACAGCTGCAATTTCCAGCAAACCATCTGAAGGTATAACAGAACCGTCTGCAGCTGTGATAACTTCACCGGCATACAGTCCGAAAACAACAGAGTTTATTTCTCCGTTCATACCGATGCCAAAGCTTTCGTCCTGTTCAAGCGCCTTATTTATTAGGATCTCGGCTTTCTGGCGTTCGTTGTAGATTTCAGTTTTAAATTCTGTAATTTCAACCTCCTGGCCTGCGTAGGAAAGTTCAGCGTCGTAGGTTTCTTTGCTAAGTATCATTCCATCAGGAGCTTTAATTTCTTTTACTTCATATTTACCTAAATAGAGTTCTTTGCTTGCTGCAGCGCCGGACTTATCAGTTATTATTTTATCTGCTGTCTCTCCGGCGGTATATCTGAGAGTTCCGTCTGGTGTATATATGTCCTCCTTAGCAATAATATCAAATTCTGCACCTTCAAGTCCGCTAACAGTGTATACCGGCTGGTAGACATCTTCATTTTCAGTTACTGAAGAGAATATTTCACCGGTTTTTGTGATCCGTATAACGCCTTTCTGAGCCTTATCTGATTTTTTTACTGCTGTAACAGTTATATCTCCTTCAACAGAAGAATTTTCTTCCGTTATATCAAAATATACCGGTTCTGTGTCAAGTACATATCCATAAGGAGCGCAGACCTCTACAAGATAGTAACCTGTTCCGTACTCAAGCTGTTCCGGAGTGATAAGGTAGCCTTCGCTGTTTGTATAAAATGTATCGACCTCGGTGATCTCAGGATAGGTAAAGCTCTGAGTGATCTTATTTCCGTCTGGTCCGAACAATTGAAATCCGGCGCCGGCATACGGTATGGTTTTACCGGTTTCAGCGTCAGTTTTAATAATTTTCAGATATGAACGGAAAGACGCGTTGTTAAGTATGTATCTGTAGGTCTGGTTATCCTTTGATATAAACACCTCGAAATCATCTATAAATTCAGTTCCGTCCCAGCCTCCTACCTGACTTACGATATAAGTTCCGTATGGAAGCTCCTTGCTTTGAGCATATCCATTATCATCGCATATAAGATGATCCCGCTGAGTTTTGTCGGCATTATCATATGAGCCGGATGATTTTATGTATATATCAAATTCTGCTCCGAATTCAGGCTTCTGAATTCCAGTTTCTCCGTTTCCGGTATGCTTAATGAGCGCTATTCTTCCTTTTTTCAGAGTGTTTTCAAAACTTACAGATGCGGTCTGACCACTTACTATCGTAACCTTTTTAGATGACTGAGGTCTGTATTTATCAATTGATTGTTCGGTTATGGTATATTCTCCGGGTTCAAGATCGGTTGCATCAATTATTCCCTTAGAATTAGTGGTCTTAGAAGCAGTATAACCATTGCCGCTGATTTTAAAAGTAATACCTCCAACTATTCCATCTTCAGATGTTTTTATCAAATGTAGATTACCTGTTTTAACTTCTAGTTTAAGGTATCCGCTTACAGGATCTGAAACTTCTGCTCCATAAGTAGCTAAATTTTGTAGACCTTCCTTTATATGTCCGTCAGACCATACGACTATACCTTTTCTCTTACCATTGTTTTTTTCAGCCGTTATATTTATTATATCCTTTGGAGCTTCCGTACAGCTGATAGTTAATTTATTACCGTCAATAGAAAGTTTAATGTCTTTGGAATTGCTTGAAAGCTTATAGTTTCCCAGAACTCCGTTTGTATCTGTAAGAGTGACAGAATAATTGCTGCCATTCCATTTCAATTCATATATTTCAGCTGTTCCAATAGATTTTCTAAAAAAGCTAGGAAGTTTTGTATGATTCTGTACTTTATTTTCTATATCTGAATATTCCTTAAAAATAGAATCAAAAAGTGGATGACTCTTTTTTATATATTCTTTAACGTTATTTTTTCCATACTTTGTTGCGTCTATTTTATTGAAATTTTCATCTCTTTCTCCAACAACAGTCTCCCATATTAAGAGCTGAGAAGCAATATAACTTGAAATTTCTTTGGCATCAGAGTGATTTGCTGAATTCCAGTCTGTATTTCCGTTTCCTTGCCATCCGTATTGCATAATACGACCAATATATAATTTTATATATCTCGGATTAATAGTTTGATTCAGATTCGACGGATAATTATCCCAGAAACTTTCGTTAAAACCGGTGTAACTGTCACCTGATTCAACATGGAAACCGGGTTCAATGCAGTAAGCGACTCTACCATCAAATGTATCCTGACAATGTACTGAATAAAAATCAGATTGTTCATTAACAGACCAGCCTCCCATAAAATTTAAAGCTGGATGTCCCCATGAACTTCTGTCAGACGGATCCGATCCTCTCGGCAGATCAATTATGTAAACCGTCATCTTCTGAGATTCTGCTGATACTGAAGAAATTAATCCTGAAAAGTTTACTAAAGTTATTATAAGAGTAAAAAGCAAGGATAAGATTCTTTTTCCTGTTTTCATATGATTTTACCTCCATAAAAAGAAAGAACCCACCTAAATGATGAGTTCTTTTAATATTATTGTGTTATTTAAGCGTATCCTATATAAATATTATAGGAATTGCTGCCTAATGATTCTGTCCATATGGTAAAATAATTAAATCCTGAATTCACATAAAACTCCAATGTATCTTTTAAATCACGTTCAATATAAATACAATTAGCATCTGCATATATAGGAGTATCCCAACAAGCTGTTGCTGATGAATCCAGTATTAAACCAATGCTTTGACCATAGGCAATAGCATTATTTACATAGCTGTTTACATCAAACTTTTTGATCGTAGATGTTTCTGGCGCAGGCTTTGGTGCCTCTGTCGGCTTCGGTTTCGGTTTTGATTTTTCGGTTTTCGGCGTTGTAGTTTTCGGCTTCTCAGTCTTAGTTGCAGGTGAAGTTACTGTAGTATTCTGATTCTGCTGCTGAGTTTGTCCGTTATTTTCTTCATTACGATAATCGTTATTATCCTGAGGGTTATTATCCTGTTCAGTGCGATCTTGCTCTGTACCGCTGTTATTTGCTGTTTCTAAGTTCTTTGAGGATTTCACTGTCTTTGCGGTTTTGGCAGAAGATGCCGTTTTCTTGGTACCGGCTTTGGAAATAACTGAATTAGTTGTACTCAAGGATACAGAACCGGTAACTGCTGAAGTCCTGCTTAAAGTTGAGCTTGACGTATCAGCGCTTGTAACATACGCAGAACCTGATTCCGAACTTATTTCAGAAACCGGTTCTTTTTTCTTTGAGCATGAAGAAAATATCATTGCTAAGCTGAGTGTGATAATTACTGCCGACTTTTTCATAATGCATTCCTCCAGTCCTGTTTTTACCATTATACTACTAAAAACCGAGAAATGCAACACCTTTAGCATGTTAATTTATAATAACCTCTGTCGGCTTCATCGACATACCTGTCAAGTATCTCAAAAAACCGGGCCGGATCCAACTCGGAATCTAGCCAGTAAGCCGCTCTGTAGGAATAACAGCCTACCTCGTCATTTATGGTATGGCTTCCTAGTATGCTGTGCAAATTAAGCTCGTTTATCTTTTTTATCTGATTTTCAGTACCCAGACTACGAAGAGTCTTTGCCAGGCATATGATCATCAGCGGATGCAACCCAGAAAATGATATCTGCATATAATACCCCTGATATTCGGCAATCAGCGATGTGTCATCCTGATCATCAGCGGTGAGTACTGACAGTATTATTTTTCGGGCATCGTCAGCTATCTTTTTTCGGCGCAGTTTTTCAGCGGAGCTGAGTTCACAGTATTGCATAAAACCCCCTCCTTTATTATCTTGCAGCTGAAATATGGGTTATAGCTCCCCATATTCTATTTGAATCATTGTTTATGCCCAAAATACGAACAGTAACTCGTGACCCTCTCGGAGGACGTCCGCGTTTGGGGTAACTGCAAAGACAGTCGATACTTCCGTCGAGAGCGACGAAAACGCCTGTGGTATCAACCATACTGACCGTACCTACATAGCGGTTTCCGACAGAATATTTTTTCAGCGCCTTTTCATAAGGATTTTCTCCTGCTTGTTTTACCGAGGCTTTCACTTTTATATTTTCACGGTCGTTTCGATCCGTCTCAATTATTTTGACAAGGACCCTTTGCCCGGGCTGATAGTATAATGACGCATCCATCCATCTTTGGTAGCTCAGTTCACGCAGCGGTATATACGTTTCCACACCGAACAAATCAACAAAGATACCTGCGCGTATAACTGAAACCACTCTTGCCTCAGCACAGATTCCGGCATAAAGAATGTAATTGCCGTCACGGTCAGTACTATAATAATACTGCTTTCTTCGGGCTTTCATAGCGTCCAGCCTGCTTGCAACCGCCAGACTGGTTTCAGGATCTATGCCTTTTATGATATAATCAATTTCTGCTCCAAGTCTTTTTGAAAGATTATAATGCATTACATCATCATGCATTCTTCCGCGGTAATCCTCAGGCGGTTCTACAGCTTCTTCGGCTGGAATGATTATCTTAAAGTCGCCGTGATAAGTGACTGCAACGGAATTCGGTTTTTTTTGATCCAGTTGTTCTATTCCTTGTATTGTGCCTGTTAATATTTTTCCAGTTTTCATTGATTCAAGGAGATCCAATAGATCGTTCTGTGCCTTGATTGCGTCAGTTTCAACTGCGGGTTTATCGTCAATTGACAGAATTGGTTTGGTATTAAGCCGCTTTTTTCTGGGTTTATATTCCTTTTCGACATTTACCGCTGTTATACCTTCTGTGTCAGACTGACTTTCGTTTTTCAAGTTTTTGTATTCTTCGGCTTGGATGACATCTTCAGGTATCTTCTTCGGGATAAAAGTCTGATTTTCTGTTTCGGTTTGGAGAGAAGATTTCTCTTCGCTGATGTTTTCAGACCCGGGATCCATTAGTTCGGATATACCTTGATTTTCTGTTTCGGTCTGAGGAGAAGCCTTGATTTCCACTTGGTAAGCTGTTTTGTTTTTTTGAGTTTTTGCTTTCATGTGATTACCTCCATCATAAAATAATATATGAAAAAAGCACCTCATTTCTGAGATGCTGTAATTCCTTTATTAAATCAGCCATGCCGGAATGTACCAGTTGTTCTTGTCTATTGGCAGAATGTCAGCTGACAGACAAACTACTGCTCCGGTTCCGATATTAGTTTTAAGATGTGCGGCTCCGGAACTCTTGAGTTCCTCTGTCGGTTCGCTTTCTATAGGTTTTAAGACAGAGAAGTTTTTAATTGCGTCCTTTGGAGCTGAACTTTTCTTCATTTCTATTGGATATACTGTTCCGTTCTGATATATAATCAGGTCAATTTCTTTCTTGTTGCTGTCCCTGTAAAAATACAAGGGAGGGCGTTTTCCAGCATTAAGGTAGCTTTTATTCGTAATTTTCATAAAGTTATGCAAATCCAAAGTGCTAATTTAGATTTTACTATAATAAGGTTTGTCAAGTGAAAAAGTATCTCAGAATTCTTTCGGCGGCAGGGCAGAGCTGTATAAATTCTTTCTTATGACTTTTTTCGGCGTTTCTGTTGGTTTTTCTGATTCGTCACAGGAATCTGTGCTGCTGGGAGATTTTTTATAGTCTGAAATGTAACAGCACTCTATATCTGAAGAAATCGGATGCTTCATATAATCAAACTTTTTCAGTTTGAGCATATTGCAGCCCCGAATTATGCATAGCAGATATTCATTTGGGAGTCTAAGTACCTCATCCGGCGTCAGAAGCCTCCTGCGGCCCTGTCCCTCCGTTTTCTTATACTGAGGAGTCATCTGGACAACAGCTATCGTTTTTTGGACCGTCATTATGGAATCAACGCTTATGCTTACATCTCCGCTTCGCGAGGAAATATATTCTGCTGTAATATCGTCCGTACAGCCAAGCATAAGCTGAATATCACAGTTTCCGAGGATCTCAGCCCACAGGTTGTTGGGATATCTGTTTTGAAGCTGACCGAGGCTCTGTACAGCGAGCATGACTCGAATGTCCCTGGAGCGTATGACTGACAGCGATCTGGCAAAATCAGAGCCATCTGCCGCTCCGCCGATCCTGCCGACATTATTGAATTCGTCAAGTATAAGATTGACGGCAACCTTACAGCGTCTGTCAGGCATGCTGTCGGCAAAACGTGTAAGCCGTATAAAAAGTATGGAGAAGAACAGTGAAGACAGAAAAGCCATCGACGTATCCTGATCGCTCAGGATTATATAAAAGGCGCATTTGCGTCTTCCGGGAGCCGTCAGATCAATGTCGGACTGACTTGCGATACTGCATACCGATTTGTTCTGAAGAACCTGCAGTCTTGTGCCCAAACCCAAAATAATGCCTGAACGTACCGTATCGCTTGACTGAGAAAATAAATTAAATGGCGCTCTTGCAGGATGCTCAAGAGGCAGCCTGCTGAATAGGGCGGTCAACTGCGGTTCAGTATAACGGGTCAGAAGTTGATATACAGCCGGCAGATTTTTCATAGCAGGATCTCTTGTCCTGTCCTGATCGACATACAGTATCAGGGCTTTCAGAAGATTTGCTTCACCGTTGTCCCAGAAATGATCGCTTTTTCCCTCGCTTGTGTTGCCTATAATAACATTGGTCAGCGTTTGTGCCATCAGCGTATCGCCGTTTAAATCAGACATACAGTTCCATGAATCACTGTGTTCTGGATCTACCAGATTAAAAACTTTGACCTCATACCCGTTTTTACGGTAAAGCTCGGCAGTATCGGAATATAGCTCGCCCTTTGGATCGGTAACAATAACTGATTCTTCCAGTTTTATTATCTGTAACAGAGCGTTTCTGATCACAGCTCTGGATTTCATCGTTCCCGGCGCGCCTATTACAGCTATGTTTCTGTTTAATCTGGTATCCTTCGGCATACAGACGACGTTTGAATTAAGCTCTCCGAGTATAGTGCCTTCCGCTTTCTCTGGATCAGCAATTTCAAGGATGTTCCGCATTTCATTTTCAGTCATCCATGAGGCAGTGCCGTAAACCCCGGTACTGCTCTTCCTGATGCCGCGTTCATCAAATTCCTTTGAACCGAACCTTTTATATACTTTGAAATATATATAAATGCCTGCCTCCGCTGCAGCAATAAGCAGCATGCAGTAAACGCCTCTTCCGGTTAAAGCGAGCCTGAGGCATTCCGGTAGACCTGCGTTCAGTTTTTTCGTATCAGTCTGAAAATCAGTATTATGTATCCAGGCGTCGTAATTGCTGTATAACTGACTCAGCAGTCCGCCCAAATACATATTTATTATCATTCCTGTTACAGCTGCAGCAATAATAATCAATATTTTTTTATTCTTCATATTATCCTTGTATTTAATTCGGATTCCAGTGTATGGATATCTATTGTTCTGACCTCCGCCTTATCAGACATGAGTTCAGATATAAATTTGGCTTGCTCAGGAAAACAGATGATTTCGGATTTTTGCGGGTAAACCTCCAGAGCATCACGAAACCGAATCAATCTTGCAATATCCCCGTCAAGATGAGACAGAATATACGTCCCGTATATATGTGCGTCATACTCAAAAGCTCCTGTTTCGTCTGTTCGGTCTTTATGGTCAAAGAGAAGACTGAGAATATTTTCTTTCAGGTTCGGCAATGTAAGAAGCCTCAGAAGCCTTATTCCGAATTCGTCTGACGGGATAAAGTGAATATGACGGTATATAGAATCAAATCTGAATTCCTGTTTTTGGGTATTTTCCGTATTATCAAGAGTCCTGAAGGCTATATCAGCAGATCTGCCGATAAGTATAGCTGAGTCTATACTCTTAACTTCTGAATTCATACGCGCAATTTCCGTCAGACTGTTAAGAGCCTTGTATTCTCCCATTCCTCTCCATTTCATTCCACAACTGCGGGTGTTGTAAACTGCAAAGCAGCTGCCAGATGAAAAAACAGCGCCTGTCATGCGGGTAAACATTGTTTTGTTCATCTCGTTTTCACCTGTTTTCTTTATATCCTTTGCAAGATAAAAAACCGGACGCTCAGGTATAAGTTTCAGCAGCTGTTGATTCTGAAGCTTAGGAAGGCGATAGGGAATCGTATTTATTCCGGAACGCATGCAAAGAGCAGCAGTTTCCGCTACCCGATGATTCCTTTCTATGTGAGCGGCGTCCCCTGGGAAACGGTGATTCCAGAATGAATTCATATAATAGTTTCGCGCCTTTGGATCAATGAAATCAAGTAAGCCAAGCGCGCCTTTATTCAGCCTGATGGTTTTACCGCGTCCTTTTCCCGTAAGATTTAAAAGACGGCATGTTATCTGTTCGCTTCCTACGCATATTGTCTGAGGCAGTATCAGCTTGCTTACCAACGCCTTAAAAACTCTTTCATTTCCTAGCATATAAAGCGATCCGGCAGGAAACTCGCCGGTATAAGAAAGTAGCGTTACAAGCCTATGCACATGACTGCCGGGCTTGAATTGAATCAATGAATCTCACCTCAGTCAAGAATTTTCCGACAGCATGACTGCTCTCTTTGTCGGTTTTTTATCAGAAATATAATCACAACGCCTGTAAAACGGGTGTTGTGATAATAATAAATATGTGTAATTTCACAGGTCCGGAAAAACGGCGTTTTTACATATGTTTTATGGTGGTTTTTCGTATAGCTTTATACCGGATTCAGGCATACTTTTCTCCTTGTTCAACCATAAGATAAAATCATTTTTATCAATAACATAAACCTCTGTTCTGTCTTCGTTTCCTTCTGCACTGCAGTAGTAGTGGGAGCATACAGAGGGTCCGTCATCCGGCATAACGTACAAAGCGACAATATCGGATACCATATTCAGTTCTATGTTGTCGTGGTCGCGCTTTCTTCGTTCTGGGCGGGTACGGTCATAAATATGCCTGTAAATTAGTACGCAGTCGGTATACCTTACCGGAGGAAGCTCAGAGAAAAATTCACGCATAAAAGGATACAGGAAAGAACGTATATATTCAGCTGAACCTTTTGATTTCTTTGGCAGCAGGGAAGGTATCCTGAGAGAAAACCAGCCTTCTTCAGTAAATCCTGCAAAAACGGGTATTGATTTCTTCATTATAGACCTGATGTCTTTGTCTGCCGACGGTCTGCCGGTATATGCTGGCAGACTTCTTGCAAGCAAGACAAGCTGCTCGGAGATCTCCTCAAGAGCTGCCGCCTGTTCATACGCTGTTCTCATATTATCGTTATCAATGCAGAGCTTTAAATACCTGAGCTTAGTATCAAGCTTGTCTGATTTTTGCTGAAGCTTATTAAGTATTCTTGCAAATGAACTTATTTCCATGAATTGCAGCCTCCTCCGAATAAAATATAACTTCCGGTTCTTCTGCTCCCTTATAATCTACAGCGGCAAAAAGACAGGGAGCGTCAGGCAGCCTGACTGTCTCCGCCATCGAAGCATAAGGCAAGACGATTATATATTTCAGATCATCCTGAGGCTGAAGAAGCTTCAGAAGATTTTGTTCTCCTTCATACAATACAACGACTTCATAACCTGAGTTTTCCTTGAGAAAAAATATCTGAGATGGGTATACCGCCGGATAATGCGCCATAGGATCAACAAAATCAATGAATTTAAGCAGCACCCAGACTGCGGTAATAGTACGCTGATCCGGGCGGCACATAGAATCAAGACCGATGTAATAGCCTCCCGATATGTCGGAAATGCGAGACTCCTTTTTAAGATTTCGAAGTATTTTATCACATACTTGCGGGGGCTTGCGGAGCATTCTGATAATTTGTGTTTTCGTCAGCGCTCCGTACTGAGAAAGCCATTTTATGATGTACTGTTCGTCCTTTAACAGCATTTATTACACTCCTTAAAAATATGTATTTGATATATAAATGCGTATTTTACACATTATGATTATAATTGTTTATTCGTTTATCAAGAATAGCTTCAAGCTCTGCGCGGTCAGTGGTGATCATTTCCTGCTCCTTTTTTGACGCTTTTATCACAACCGGAACCTTGTTGTTATTTGAATAAACAAGCGCTTCGCCGCGTTCAAAACGGGTTATTGAGCGCATTTCAGTTTTGGTGAGCTTCAGCACTTCCTGAACATAACGGGCTTCGTCAGGCTCAAGATTAAGAATTATCTTATTTTTTGAGTTATTAATGATGGCTCTGCCGTATTTGCCGTCTTCCAGGCTGAAAAAGTCTGAAAGATCCTGGGTTGCCGAAACTGCGGCGCCGCCGAAGCCCCTTATGGTCTTAAATATGGTAAGACAGAATTCAGCCGCCATTTTATTTGACGATGCTCCGACAAGCTGCCATATCTCGTCTATGAAAATTGCTTTTCTTTTCGTTCTGTCGGCTTTGATGTTATCCCATACGTAATCAAGGGCTATCATCATACCTACCGGCAGAAGCTTGCCTTTAAGCTCTGAAAGGTCAAGTACTATATACTTATTGGTAAGGTCGACATTAGTCTGCTGATTGAATGACTGTGCCGAACCTGTAACAAATCTGCTGACAATAACTGATAATCGCTTTGTCATAGGATTTTTTATAAGGTTCTGATACAGATCTCCCAGAACGGGCATTTTTTTCATTGCAGGCGGCTCAGCTTTCATAGTATATAGGGTATCGTTATCGTGAGTGATGCCAAAGTCTGAATAGGTTTTGATAAGAGCTTCGTCAAGCATCTGTTCTTCTTCATTAGTCATGTCCGGTATAAGCAGTGAAAAGAAGATCATTAGCTGCTGTATTTTTCTTGCCAGCAAAGAATCGGTTTCATTGTAATCTGTTTCATCTATCAGATCCATTGCCGGCGCTGTCGTGTGCCTTATTTCCATGATATTTATACAATGCTTTGAACCCGGCGCAATTTTAATATACTGTCCTCCTATACTGTTGCAGGCGCGGCGGAACTCGTGTCCCTTTATAGGAGCGATTATATAGCTCTGAATACCCCGCATTCTCATACGCAAAGCAATGAGTTGAAGCGTAAAGGTTTTTCCGGCGCCGCTTGTGCCGAGCAGATTAAGGTTTGCATTCTTATTTTTTTGGGTATTGAACAGATCAACTATGCATAATGAATTGTTATGCCTGTTAATACCGAGAAGTATTCCTGTGTCGTCTGACATTTCAAAGCTTGTAAACATATACGAAGAAGCCGCCCCGCTGGTAAGAATGTTTCTCTGAGATTTTCTTTTAAGTGCAGGAGAAGTTTCAAGAAAGGGCATTACCCAGCGCAGCGCTTCCTCCTGCTGAAAACTGCAGTCGCTTACATACATATCCATTGATTTAAGCATGTCGGTCATCTGCTGCTTGCGCCACATCATTTCTTCATAGGTTTTTGCTGTTACTGTAATAAATACAGATATATAAAAGAGATCTTCATTGTTATTGGCAATACCGTTTTTAATGTAATAACCGGCCTGAATTGAATTTGTAAGTTCCTCATAATCTGTGCTGGTGTCCTGCATGCTTTTAAGTTTTGTTCTGTTGAGCCGTATTCTCTGTGCAACCTTGTCGATAGCACGGCTTCTGTTTTCACGCTGCAGACGTACATCGATATCAACGCCGTCTCCGGCATTGATAAGCGACGACATCCAGCCGCCTCTCACGGATCCGGGATAACCGCCGCTTTTTATATATAGAAAGGAATAGTACAGTCCGTCCATTATAATGTAGTTATAATGCGTCAGATCAAGTCCTCTGGGGCCTATGAAATTAGTTATCCGTATACGGGGTACTGGATCGATCCCTATAATTCTGTTTTTGGACGCCATTGCGTCTGCAACAACTCTTTCCACGCGCGAACTGAAAGGCTCATTTGTACAAGAATTGCGGTTAAAGAACATATAGAGCATTTCAGCCGCAGCTTCGTCCGGATCCTCCGGCTGTATAATGGTATTGCCGCACTGAAGAAAATATGCTCTGGCATTCTGTTCGGCGGTATGAAGCATACCGTATATTTTTCCGAAGTCATTTTCTTCGCCACGGCGTATTTCTTCATACTGAAAAATAATAAAAAATCGCCTTGTAAGCGCTTCCTGACTGCCGACATCCTTTATAAGACGGATATAATCCTCTCCGAGTTTTCTGCACTGACTGTTTTCTTCTTCATTAAGCTCTTTTTTCAGCATAGCCAAATGCTTTTCCGAATCGGCTTTCCTTGTAACGCTTTTAAATTGAAGCTTCATCGGAGATATTTTCAGCCAACTTGCAAAGGATGATAATATGCTATACTGTTCTTCGTCTGAACGGAGCATAAAATTAATAGGTTCAATTTCCAGTATCTTTATATATCTTCCGTCTGTCGTACTTATTATTCCGTGTTCTATGTTCCTGATCGGTATAAAATCCTGAACAAATTCAAGCTTTTCGGGCTTTTTTCTTCTTATCAACGGCTTTTTTGCCGAGCTGCGCCGGATCATATTTATATCCCACCCTTCTGAAATGAAGTCTGCGTTTATATATAAAATATCTGATTATATGACCTATATACATAAACAGGGAATCACCGTCGATTCCCATAAGTGACAGAACTGACAGCGGAAGCAGAGTAATTGTCATTACAACAATACGGACAGTACCCGGCATCGGTATCAGAATAAGTTCCGGATATCCTACGGCAATCAGGAGTATGATAGTTTCCGCTGCATTTCGGGCTTCAAGCATTCCGCCTAATATCTTTCCCGAATCTGTATAATTAGCCGGTATAGCATAGATATTTTCTGAATCCTTGTCCTCCAACCTTGATCACCTCCTTAATATATTGCTGCAACAGCATTACGTCTGCCTAAACGCAGCGCTTCGTTATGGTCGGGTACATATATGTCTATCCTGTGCAGGTCGTTTTCTATACCTGAGCCTCCTCGGTCCTCAACAGTATATATTATACCGTCGATCATTACTTTTGTGCCGAACGGATAATGGCTTGACATGGCGATCATGCCTCTTTCGATTTGCTTGCCGCTGGCGGTTATTCCGCAGGCATTTTCGCCGCAGCATTTTGTACAGGCGCAATAGTAGGTTATATCCGCCTCAAACGTAGAAACCGGAGAGCCTTCCGGTTCGCCGATACCGTTGAAATCGACGTCTTTTGGCCGCCGCAGAGCCAGGTCCGCTTCATAGCTCGGAGTATTTAAAATGACTCCTTCTCCACCCGATGAGTGCACCCACATGCGTTTTCCGTCCTCGTCATATCCTGCAAATATAAGCACATGATTCCAGTCCTGGCCGTCGTCGTTCATCAGAAAACCGAGATCTCCCGGTAATAGCTCTGCTTCTGTAATTCCAGTGGAGTTATCCCACTGGCTTCCTGTTCCTGCATATAGACTTACGCCGACAGAGGTTTTGTAGGTCCAGTCTGTAAATCCGCTGCAGTCAAGACCGAATGGCATTATAGTTCCTGTGGACGAGTCTCCGGCGGCAGTTACAAGTTTCGGAGTATTCCATTCATCATTCCAGCCTGCCGAACTTTTTCCGCCCCAGAAATACGGTACCTTTCCTACCAGAGATAAGGCGGTCGAAAGTATTTCCTTTCTTACGGCGCTGCATTTCTGCCGCTCAACAAAATCTATAAGCTCCTCCTCTGTAAGTGGGACGGAGTTTACGCCGTTTCCTGTGCCGTATACAGTAAGCTTCAGAGATTTTGCCATATTTCTTATAGCAGTAGCGTAGGTTACGTTATACTGATCATAAATTTCGTCAAGGTCTATGCCGAACGCTTTCTCGATTATATCATTATTAAACTGATGTATTGTACATTCAAGGTAGATAACTGTAAGCGACACAGGCTCAATGATAACCGTGCCGTCAGCCTCGAAATATGCTTCTTTCTTTTCAGAGGTTATTTTGCCATCGGTATAAACAGGTACGGAAACCTCTGTTTTCTTAAAAGCCGGTATTTCGGAAGGCTTATCTGCAGTCAGCTTTGCGTCCTTGACATAATAGGTTTTTTCTTTTGTTTCATATCGGTACTGCGGCTTTTTGTTTACGGTGCCGGTTTTTTCTTTTCCTGTTATAACGGTCACCTTTATCGGCTTGTATGTATAATATACCGCAGGTATTTTCTTTTCCGCTTCTTTTTCCTCGCAGGTAACGGGGAACATATCCTCGGATACGCTGTCAAGCTTTGATAGCATGTCCGCTTTGCTGGTATTCTGCTGATTCATTGACGCCGAATAAGCGGCGAGTATATAGCAAATATCATAGCCCGCAGTACCGCGGGCGTAATCTGTCAGATTATCCATTGACAGCTCATAATCATAGCCGCCTTCCTCTATGAGAGCTTCTGTTTTTTCCAAAGCAGTATCATAACCCTCGTCTATGATATCTGTTACAGCATAAGCCATATCCTTGTACAGACTCTGCGGAGTTACGTCTGATTCCGGCGGTTCTCCGTCTATACCGAAAATGTAGCTGAAGATGATCATAGGAAGAGAAACTACCATAACGATAATAAACAACAGTGCAAGGCATACGCATACCAGTATTTTAAATAATGTATGGCGTAACGACCATACCGCTGAGGCAGCGGTTCCGAATCCGCCTGTTGCTGCTCCGGCAGCGGTCGCCTGTTTGAGCTTTCTTACCGTTTCAGCCGTTTTTGAAGCTGCTTCGGCATAATTATCAGATCCGTCACCGATGTACTGTTTTGACGGTTCGGACATAATATTTCACCTCCGGGATTAATTTTTACGTCTGGGAGCCTTAAATTCATTATTGCTTCGCTGTCTGGGTTCGCTGTACCTCATTGGTCTTGTATTGTACTTTACGCTCTCAGAATTATAAGTTTTTACGCTGCCATCGTCGGCGTATACCGGCTTTCCTTTTGCATAAACAGGTTTTCTTTCAACAGAAGCTTCTCCGGGTACAGCGTACCACTGGCCTCCGCCGCTGTCTTCATAAACCTTATAGTCGCCTTTGGGAGCGGCATACTGAGCCGTATCGTAAAACGCTGTTCCTGATCCGTTTTCATGAAGTACTTCAAAATGACCTTCGGATCTGCGGGAATCGTCAACTGAGTATATCTGCTGTTCATATCCGGGCATAAAGCAGGTAAATTGTGCCCGGTTATATTCGGTTTCACCGGCTGCAAACTGAGGCGGCTGTCCGTGCTCCTTCATGGCATACCAGTCAACGCCGTTTGACGATTGAATAATCGTATGCGGTGCGTCAGGCTCTTCGAAAAATGCGCTGTTGTACCACATAGTATTTCCTGTTTCAGAGCTTGCTTCGACAATCCCATCTCCGGCTGTTCTGAGAAGCGTTCCGTCCGGAATATCGGGAAATGCCGCCCTGAAAGACTCTGACTGATCTCCGGTAAATTCAGGAGCAGTATAAAACGCTCCAAAACCTTCTCCCTGAGCTATCTGATACCATGTGCTGCCGTCTGATGCTTCCGCAACTGAATGAGGGCCTTCAGGTTTTTCATACTGCGACGAATTATACAATGAAACAGCGGTTTCCCTGCCGTCGGGTCCAGTAGCTTTCGTACTTATCTGACCTCCCTTAATTTCTGTATCCTTGAGCTGATACCCGTTAAGCTGAGGCATATAATTTCCTAGGCTTCTGTCGGCTATGTCTCCGGTTATTTTTCCTGCGGCGTCCGGTTTGCCTGAAGCGACAGAGGAGATTGATTCTCCTGTTAGCGACGCGCCTCCACGGGCCGCCAGCCCTCCGAATGCCCGTCCTACAAATCCAAAGCCTCCGCCGGCTCCCATACGGACGCCGCCATCGACTACGGAATCTCTTACATAGCTGTTTCCCTTGAATTTACTTGCAAAGCCGGAGGCAAAACCGCTTGACGTACTTGATGCGCCTCCTGAAGATCTGCCGTTTCGGAATACGCTGCCGGCAGTTTTTGCTCCTCCTCCGAATCCTCCGAGCACACGAGCTGCCATCATAAGCTCCATACCCATGCCTCCGCCTGTCTGGGCTGCATTAAGTCCTATAGACGCTAAATAGCTGTCAAATTTCTGCGCTGTCTTCAAGAAAGCAATAGCGCAGAACATCCAGAGGAATACGCTGCCTTTGTCGGATGTAAGAGCGCCGCCGTTTCCGATATACTGACCTACCGAGGAGTTGAACGCCCGTACAAACCATACGTTCATGACCAGAAGCAGAAGCTGAGAGCCTATCATTCTGCACCATGATTTAAATACCGGATTGGTGTTTTTTGACGCTCCCATTGAAAAGGCAAGGGGAGAAGTATAGCATAGAACACCTACTACAACATAGCGTTCAACTGTTTCAAGCAGCAGCTTAAAGTAATTCCAGCCCAGCGATATTTCAAGAATGATTAGAAGTATCATTCCGACTACCGTCCCGAATATAACGATATTCGTCAAGCCGTTTGTAAGAGTTTCCTCAATGCCTGCGAAAGTAAAATCTTCTGAATCCATGGATACGGTCATAAGCGCTGTATATGGCGCCTTTGCTATTTCTAACACGGTCATGAAGATTTCTTTGGCATAGCCTATCATAACCGCGAACAGGCAGCTTCTCGCCAGAAGCGCCCATGGGTTTTCAGCTTCCGTTATCGGGCCTCCAAATGATCGGAAAAGCTGCCAAACTGTGATGAGAAACAGAATTGCCCAGGCTGTGTACTGCATAATGACAAACGCTTTTGTAACAAACGGAAAGTACTCCTCCATTGCTGTCATATCAGTTCCGAGAGCGTCGAGAAACAGTCTTGATACCGCGTCCATAAGCTTGGTGATTATACCCGATATCCATGTGACTATTCCTTCGAAGATCCAGTCAAGCATATTATCACCTCCCGATATGCCTGACCTGTTTTATTCGCTGTAATTTCCGCCTGTAACCAGAGGCTTCAGGTATGCGACGATAAAGCCGAGAGAATTAAGAACTATCCATGTTATTATTATTCTCTTCAGCCAGCTTGTAGCTTCGTCTACCGCCCGCTGATTCCGGGAGATCATTCGGACAAGAAGCGCTATAGTCGCAGCTACTACTGCAACAAGCGTACTTATTCCGACAAGCTTTCCGTAAACGTCTTTCATGATTGTTGAGAATTTGTCCCAGATAGTATCAGCCGATACGATCTGCATGGACATCATCACTGAACAAGCCGCACAAACTGCTGACCGGTATGCAGTTTTAAGCCATTTGTCTGTTTTTTTTATTTGTTTTACCATAAATCTGACCTCCTGTATATATTTCAGAACATAAAAAAGCTGTTTCATAAGCTTTTGAAAGCTAAAAAACAGCCGTTATTATGTCAGTTCCCAATTTGGGACAATATCAGTATATCACTTTTCAATTACTGTGTCATCGGCTTTTAAGCGCCAATTTTTCGCCAAATTCAGGCTGCAATGTTTACATGTCTTCAAGCAATGCAAGCATATCTAGCCAAAGCTCCATTTCTTCCGGAGCTGACCATAATCGAATTGAAAGAATCGTTACAGCCTGCTGGCGCAGCCTGTAATAGTGGCGGGAGGACAGATCAAGGCGGTATAAAAGCTCCGTGTGAGTAAGCTGTTCCGGTGAAATATATGTCTGGTAGATCAGGTTGTATAAGCGTTCTCCGTCGCCCGGTTTTTTCTTCAGTACGGTAAGAGCCTCATTGATCCGGTCAAGGAGCAGACGGGATTTTTTCATGCATTCTATCCGGCTGTCCAGCTTTCTGTTTCCCATAGCAGTTTCGAGGTCTATTCGGTCAAGCAGAGAATCCACTCCTGTAAACGGTTCTTCAAGCTCTTCTGCAAGGGATTCGGGAAAGCATTCTATAAGCCAGGCAAAAGTACGGTAATTCTGAAGCATAAGCAGAGTGTTATGATAGCTGCTGCGTTTTCTTTCTTTTTGCGCGTTTCTGAGCTTTTCGCTGCTTATTTTTTTGTCTTCAAGTATCCCGCCAAGTATCCCACGTTTTGTAAGAAGACTGATAAAAGCGTCAGACTGTCTTATGATTTTTTCTTCCTGCTGTTCGTAAGTTTTTCTTTCCTGATTATTATTGTTCATATGTAAAACTCCTTCGTTGTTTTTTGATTGATACTGCAGACCTGCAAGGACCGCGTATGTTGTTTTTTTCATTAACGCTGCAAGTGTAAGTATAATAACCTATGCAGTCATAATTATAATTCTCAGTATTCCTGCAAAGAGAAAAATACGCGCGTATTATATGGTCTGAAAGTGCAACGCGGTTTTCCTTTTTGCTTATTCCGTGACTGTCTGACTTGATTCTGCTGTATACAGCAAGAGTTCTGTTGATTTTTTTATTCTCAGAACCCTTTATACGCATATCAGCGCACAAAATACGTATTTCTCTTACAATGCGTACTATTTCTTCATCTGAGGGCAGTGAAACCTCTGTATCTGTCGGATACAGCCTGTTAAAAATGAGACAGCCGCAGGAACCGGGGAGACGGTACAGAGCGAAGGCATTCCTGTACTTTCTAAAGAATCTCCATACCTTTGTCTTTTCCCAGTTCCAGCGTCTGCCCAGAGTCTCCAACGTCAAAACTGCTCCGGTTGAACCTAGCTGTACTGTCGGCGCCAGAAAAGAAAACGCATTGTCCGGGTCTTCTGATACCGAATGGCACCATAAGTCGAGCAATGCGTCTGTTTCTTCAAATTTACATCTGTGTTTTATTAATTTTTGCGTTATGTTTCGTGGAAGGCATAAAAATCCGTAATCCTGAGTTGCATATACGTTGCCTTCCGTACATTCCGGGCCTGAACATTTAATGACCCAGTCTGTAATACTGTAGCTCAGCTTTTTTGTCTTTTCATCGTATTCATAGCTGATAAGATCAAATCCTGAAAGTCTGTCAAGTATTTCAAATACCATATACCGCTTCTTTACTCCGAGAATGCTTTTAAGTCCTGCCGTCCCGCCAGACCACATTCCCGGTACTACTTCATTTGTGTAGCCGCAGTAATAAGCGCGTCCTTTCCGAAATGCAGCGCGTGAAGCCAGTTTTGCCCAATAGCCCATTATTCCTCTGCCTTGCGGCAGAGTCCTTCTGGGCAGCTTTACCCACTTGTATTTCATCAGACATTTCATTTTTTTATCCCTTTCTATGAATTTTCAGAGAAGATTTTGTTATTTACCGTTATTTATAGTTTCACTTTGTGCCTTACCTTTACTTATTGAAACATTTAAGTTACACTTGACAAATCAAAAGTTACATTGTATAATGAAAATATCACATTACAAAGGAGTTCATTTTATGACTTTCAATTCAAAGGAGTTAGACACAAGTAAAATTATTGATCTTATGCTTGCCAGGAGGGGAGTGTCCGTTACCCGCCTTGCTGAAATGTTAGGTACAAGCAGCCAGAATATAGGGAAAAAAATCCGCAGAGGAAATATGCGCGAAAAAGATCTTATAGATATTTCCGACGCGCTGGGTTATGAAATGATAATGTATTTTAAGGAAAAGGACGGCTGCTGATCTATGGCAAATGTAAGTGCGCGCAAGCGCGGTAAGTTCTGGGAGTACAGATTTGAATCGGCTAAAATCGACGGAAAGCGCAGGCAGATTACAAAAGGTGGCTATAAGACCAAAAAAGATGCTTTAAATGCCGGCAATAAGGCATTATCTGAGTATAACAACTCCGGTTTACTGTTTACACCGTCTGAAATAAGCGTAAACGACTATTTGGACGAGTGGCTGGAGCTTTACTGCCGTATCAATCTGAAAACTACAACGGTATCTAACTATGAGAAAAAAATTCGGATGTATATAAAACCTGCATTAGGCAGGTATAAATTAAAATCATTAAGCCCTTCGGTGCTGCAGTTATTTATCAATAACTTATTTAATCAGGGTATGTCACGCAACACTTTATCTGTAATCAAAGGAATCCTATCAAATTCATTGAATTATGCCGTTATACCGCTTAAATACATAGAAAACAGTCCTATGCTGTATATTAAGCTGCCTTCGCCGAGAGCAAAGCCAAAGGTTCCGACCAAGACTGCTCCTCATGTATACATTCCGCCGGAATGGATCAGCAAAATATTTGAACGGTTTCCAGAGGGTTCGTCTGTTCATATTCCTATGATGTTCGCATATAAAGGGGGGTTAAGGCTTGGCGAAGCCTTCGGTGTAGAATGGGACGACATTGATCTTGTTAGTCATACCCTGTGCATAAACAGGCAGATACAATGGGATGAGAATTTGAAATGCTGGTATTTGAGCAATCCCAAATATGATTCAATCAGGGAAATCAGGATTGACAGTGAGTTCATCGAATTGCTTAAACGTGAAAAATACCGTCAGGAAAGAGCCGCACAATATTATGCAGATTATTATGTACGGTATTATGTAAACAGGGAGAACCTAATTAACACAAAAGGGGAGGGCAGACCTGCTTCTTTCGTAGCGGTCCGCGAGAACGGTACTCTTATAAATCCGAGAACGATGCAGCATACAAATTCAATTATCCATAATCAGCTTGGCTTCAAGGAATTTGATTTTCATTCGCTGAGATACACGCATGCTACTATGCTGGCTGAAAAAAGTATTTCTGAAAAGTATGTTCAGAAACGCTTAGGCCATAAAAATGTTTTGATCACAATGCAGATATATCAGCAGTTTTCTCCTAAGATCAAAAAAATGGGCGACGACCTTATAGATCAGATCTATACGAACAGACCTATAACAAAAACCGGATAACATGATAAATGCTACCCGGTTTCACTCTGTTATTCAGTTTTGTCCACATTTGCGTGTGAAAAATTTGTCCACCACTCAGTGTTTTGGTGGACAAATGGAGGACAAACAGCAATTTCCTCCTATTTCGTGCCAATAATTCAAATTTTTTCTAAATTCCTGAATCTCCGCAAACAGCGTATTTTCAGGCTTTAAGGGCTTCCTCAACGGCAACTGCGCAGGCTACTGTAGCTCCAACCATAGGGTTGTTGCCCATGCCGATAAGTCCCATCATTTCAACATGAGCCGGAACAGACGATGAACCTGCGAACTGTGCGTCAGAATGCATTCTGCCGAGAGTGTCGGTCATGCCGTAAGAAGCTGGTCCTGCCGCCATATTATCAGGGTGAAGAGTACGTCCGGTACCGCCGCCTGATGCAACAGAGAAATATTTCTTACCTTTTTCGATACATTCCTTTTTATATGTACCTGCAACAGGGTGCTGGAATCTTGTGGGGTTAGTTGAATTTCCTGTGATAGAAACATCAACGCCTTCCTTCCACATTATAGCAACGCCTTCCGTAACATCGTTAGCGCCGTAGCAATTAACCTTGGCTCTCAGACCGTCAGAATAGGATTTTCTGAAAACTTCCTTGACCTCGCCGGTTGAATAATCCATTTCGGTTTCAACAAAAGTAAATCCGTTAATTCTTGAGATTACCTGAGCAGCGTCCTTACCAAGTCCGTTAAGGATAACTCTCAGGGGCTTTTTTCTTACCTTGTTTGCTTTTTCGGCAATACCGATAGCGCCTTCTGCGGCGGCAAAGGATTCATGACCTGCAAGGAAACAGAAGCACTCCGTTTCTTCTTCAAGAAGCATTTTGCCTAGATTACCATGACCAAGACCTACCTTACGCTGATCGGCTACAGAGCCTGGTATACAGAAAGCCTGAAGACCTTCTCCGATTGCAGCGGCAGCGTCTGCCGCTCTTGTGCAGCCCTTCTTTATTGCGATTGCTACGCCTACGATATAAGCCCAGCAAGCGTTTTCAAAGCATATAGGCTGAATTTTCTTTACCTGTTCGTATATATCAAGACCTTTATCCTTAGTAATTTTCTCAGCCTCTTCAATAGATGAAATTCCATAGCTGTTTAAAACGGAATTGATTTTATCAATTCTTCTTTCATATGATTCAAATAAAGCCATTATAATTTACCTCCTTATTCTGCTCTGGGATCGATGATCTTAACAGCGTCTTCAACACGGCCGTACTGACCCTTTGCCTTTTCCCAGGCAGTATTAGGATCGTCGCCTTTTTTAATAAAGTCTGTGAATTTTCCGAGGCTTACAAACTGATATCCTATAACATGATCTTCATCGTCAAGCGCAATGCCGGTTACGTAGCCTTCAGCCATTTCGAGGTAACGAACACCCTTTTTAAGCGTACCGTACATTGTTCCTACCTGTGAACGAAGTCCCTTGCCAAGATCCTCAAGACCGGCGCCGATAGGAAGACCGTCCTCTGAGAATGCGCTTTGTGTTCTGCCGTAAACGATCTGGAGAAAAAGTTCTCTCATAGCAGTGTTGATAGCGTCACAGACCAAGTCGGTGTTAAGAGCTTCAAGCAGAGTTCTGCCGGGAAGAATTTCAGCAGCCATAGCTGCGGAATGCGTCATACCGGAACAACCGATTGTTTCAACCAGCGCCTCCTGAATTATACCTTCCTTTACATTAAGCGTCAGCTTGCAGGCGCCCTGCTGCGGAGCACACCAGCCTACGCCGTGAGTAAGTCCTGATATATCGGTTATCTGAGTTGCCTTTACCCATTTTGCTTCCTCCGGAATTGGAGCAGCGCCGTGAGCAACGCCCTGTCTAACAGTGCACATGTTTTCTACTTCATGAGAATAAATCATATAATTACTCCTTTCGTTTAAGACCTCAAACAGTCTTAATACAGCATATGTACTTATTATATAACATTTTCCTTTCTTAATCAAGTCTTTTTTTCAAAATTTGCGTGAATTGAATGTAAAAAGATGATAATAATATATTATATTGAAATATTAATTGGGCATTAAATGAATATTAAGGAGAATATGATATGAATAAACAAAAATGCGCAATAATCGGTTGCGGTTTCGTTGGCGCGACTATAGCGTTTGCGCTGACTCAGAAAAGTCTTTTTTCAGAGCTTGTATTGATTGATTCAAATCATGCTAAGGCAGAGGGTGAAGCTATGGATCTTAGTCATGGTCTTCCTTTTGCACATCCAATGAAAGTTTATGCGGGCGATTATAAGGATATTGCGGATTGCTACCTTATAATTATAACGGCCGGAACAGCCCAGAGGCCCAATGAAACTCGTCTTGACATGGTGCACAAAAATGTGGAGATTTTCAAGAGTATAATTCCTAATATCACAAAGTATAATAACAGCGCAATATTACTTGTTGTTTCAAATCCGGTCGATATTCTGACCTACTGTACAATAAAGCTTTCCGGATTTCCTGCGGGAAGAGTTTTGGGTTCCGGCACCGTTTTAGATACGGCGCGTCTGAAATATCATCTTGGACAGCAGCTTTGCGTTGACAGCCGAAGCATACACGCATTTATTATAGGCGAGCATGGGGACAGCGAGCTTGCTGTCTGGAGCAGTGCAAATGTTTCCGGTATAGATCTGGAGGACTTTCATGGATTATGCTCAAGCTGTCGTGAGGTATCGTTTAATCAGACCTATGAAAATGTCAGGGACAGCGCCTACGAGGTAATTGAAAGAAAGGGCGCCACCTACTATGGTATAGCAATGGCTGTGACAAAAATAGTGCTTGCGATAATAAGAGACGAGCATTCAGTTCTTCCTGTTTCGGGCTATGTTGACGGACATTACGGACTTTCTGATCTATGTATAGGAGTTCCGTCTATTGTCGGAAGCAATGGAATTGAAAAGGTTTTGGACATACCGTTGAACGAAGAGGAAAACGAAAGACTTATAAATTCTGTTAAAACCCTTAAAAAGGTTATATCGGAATTGGATATTTAAAAACGGAAGAAATTTTTTAAAACAACTATTGACTTTAACCTTTCAATTTGATATAATATAAAAAAATATTTTCTGCCACCGGGTAGAAAAGCGGAAGCGTCCGTTACACATCGTTAGGTCTTGGAAGATGTGTAACGGGCGCTTATTTTGGTTTGGAGGTTAAATATATGATATTTGAAAAATTTAAATCGCATCTTTTTTATTTTACCAAAAAGGAACTCATGCTTTGGTTTACATCTTCCGTACTTATTGTAGTTTCTTTCCTTGCATTTGACAGGGAAAACATATTGATCCTCATAGCTTCGCTGATAGGAGTTACATCATTGATTTACAATGCAAAGGGGAATCCGGTCGGTCAATTTTTGATGATTATTTTCAGCGCCCTATACGGTTTTATATCCTTTACCTTCGCTTATTACGGAGAAATGATAACTTATCTGGGAATGACTGCGCCGATGGCGGTTTTTGCACTTATCTCATGGTTAAAAAATCCTTATAACGGAAACAAGAAGGAAGTCAAGGTAAATAGGTTAAAAACAAAGGAAATTGCTTTTATGATAATTCTGGCAGCGGCTGTTACTTTTATATTTTATTATATTCTGTTATTTTTTCATACGGCCAATTTAGTACCAAGCGCTGTATCCGTGACTACCAGTTTTCTTGCGGTTTATCTGACCTTCAGAAGAAGCGCGTTTTATGCGGCCGCCTATGCGGCCAACGATATAGTGTTGATAATTTTATGGATATTGGCGGCGCTTACCGATATATCTTATTTATCTGTTGTTATATGTTTTATTATGTTTTTTGTAAACGATATTTACGGTTTTGTGAATTGGTCAAAGATGCGGAAACGGCAGGAAGCTGACTCAAATAAGATTCTGAATTAATAAATATAATAACGGTCGTTATATTTGCTGTGAGCCATTATGGAAAGTGTAAGAAATTTATATATCTTATATGTGCATATTTTCTTTCCAATTAGCCTTGACTTTTAACGTTTATATGGTATAATACTATATGTAGTGTTTTACAGAAACTTAAAACACTACATATTGTGTTTTGGCTTGAGGGAGGTTTATATGAAAATTATAAAGAGGAGCGGTATTGAGGTGGATTTTGACGCCTCAAAAATTGATTCCGCCGTATCTAAGGCAAACAGGGAAGCGGCCGAAAATGCAAGGCTGACCGTTGAACAAATAAAAGATATTTCAAAATATATTAAGAATTTATGTGAGAATATCGGAAGAACTTTAAACGTTGAAGAAATTCAGGATCTTGTGGAAAATAAGATCATGGAATATCAGGCCTTCGAGGTTGCCAGAAAATATATTACATATAGATATAAAAGAAGTCTGGTAAGAAAATCTAATTCAACAGACGAGCAGATACTTAGTCTGATAGAATGCAATAATGAGGAAGTAAAGCAGGAAAATTCCAATAAAAATCCGGTTATTAACAGCGTGCAGCGCGATTATATGGCGGGAGAGGTCAGTAAGGATATAACAAGGCGTTTTCTTTTGCCGGAGGAGATTGTGAAGGCGCATGAAGAGGGAATTATACATTTTCATGACGCCGATTATTTTGCTCAGCATATGCACAACTGCTGTTTGGTAAACCTTGACGATATGCTTCAGAACGGTACTGTTATAAGCGAAGTAATGATAGAAAGACCTAAGAGCTTTTCGACTGCATGTAATATCGCAACCCAGAGTATCGCTCAGATAGCCAGCTCGCAGTACGGAGGACAGAGCATTACCTTATCGCATCTTGCTCCGTTTGTCGACGTAAGCAGACAAAAGCTGAGAAAAATAGTATATAATGAATTTAAAGAAGCCGGAATACCTCTCAATGAAGATAAAATAAATGAAATAGCCGAAATGCGTGTAAAGGAAGAAATTAAACGCGGAGTACAGATGATTCAATATCAGGTTATTACTTTGATGACTACCAACGGACAAGCGCCTTTTGTAACTGTTTTTATGTATCTGAACGAGGTAGAAGAGGGCAGGCTCAGAGATGATCTTGCGCTTGTGATAGAGGAAATGCTGCGTCAGCGTATACTGGGCGTAAAAAATGAAAGCGGCGTTTATATAACTCCTGCTTTTCCTAAACTGATTTATGTTCTGGAAGAGGACAATATACGCGAAGGAACAAAATACTGGGATATTACTAAATTGGCTGCTGAATGCACGGCAAAGAGAATGGTTCCGGATTATATATCAGAGAAAAAGATGCTGGAGCTTAAGATAGACGCAAACGGCAACGGTAATTGCTATCCATGTATGGGCTGTCGGAGCTTTCTGACTCCTTATGTTGATGAAAACGCCGCTCCTAAATATTACGGAAGATTTAATCAGGGAGTCGTTACTCTTAACCTTGTGGATATAGCGTGCTCGTCGGACGGAGACGAAGAAAGATTCTGGAAAATATTTGATGAACGTCTTGAGCTTTGCAGGGAGGCTCTGATGTGCAGACATGAAAGGCTGCTTGGAACACCTTCGGATGTTGCTCCCATTTTGTGGCAGTATGGAGCTCTTGCGCGTCTTAAAAAGGGTGAAACTATTGATAAGCTTCTTTATAATGGCTATTCGACTATTTCCTTGGGATATGCCGGCCTTTGCGAATGTACAAGATATATGACGGGAAAATCACATACGGATCCGGAGGCTACTCCTTTTGCGCTTTCTGTTATGAAGCATTTAAACGAGGCTTGCAGCCGGTGGGCTGAGGAAACTAATATCGCCTTCAGTCTTTACGGAACGCCTTTGGAATCTACCACATATAAATTTTCAAAATGTCTTCAGAAACGTTTCGGAATAATACCCGGAGTTACAGACAGGAATTATATAACTAACAGCTATCATATTCATGTGACCGAGGATATTGACGCTTTCAGTAAGCTTACCTTTGAGGCTCAGTTTCAGAAACTGTCGCCGGGTGGAGCGGTGAGTTATGTTGAGGTTCCTAATATGCAGAATAATATAGAAGCCGTTCTGGCGGTAATGCAGCATATTTATGATAATATAATGTATGCCGAGCTTAATACGAAAAGCGATTATTGCCGCGAATGCGGATTCGACGGTGAAATACAGATAATAACCGATATACATGGAAAGCTTGTGTGGCAATGCCCAAACTGCGGCAATACAGATCAGGACAAAATGAATGTTGCCAGAAGAACCTGCGGTTATATAGGTACTCAGTTCTGGAATCAGGGACGTACTCAGGAAATAAAAGAAAGAGTAATGCATTTATAAGAAAAGCTCTGCCGCTTAATAGGCGGCAGTCTTTTATTTACGGAGAATTAATTATGAATTACGCCGAAATTAAAAAAACAGATATTGCTAACGGAACGGGAGTCAGAGTATCTTTATTCGTTTCCGGCTGCACACATCGTTGCAGGGGCTGCTTTAATGAGAAAACATGGGATTTTAATTATGGTTTACCTTTTACAGAGGATACATGCAGTGAAATAATAAAAGCAGTCGAACCGGTTTATATTTCCGGATTGACTTTAATAGGAGGCGAGCCTCTTGAGGTTTGTAATCAGAGATGTCTTATAGATCTTTTAAGAAAAATAAAAGGACTTTATCCTGAAAAAAATATATGGTGCTATAGTGGTTATACTTTTGAAACCGATATATTGAATAAAAAAGGAAAGGCGCACTGCGAGGTTACGGACGAGTTTATTTCTATGATTGACGTTTTGGTTGACGGTGAATTTATTCTTGCTAAAAGAAATTTATGCCTTAAATTCAGAGGCTCTGAGAATCAGAGAATTATACTTGTAAAGGAATCGCTGACTCGCGGAAAAACAGTTCTTTCTCCTTTGAATAAATAAAAATATCCCTTTTTGCTGTCGCTGTTTATTTATAAATCAGCTTTTTTGGCAAAAGGGGATATTTTTATTGAATATTAATCGAAATCCTCTTCGGATACGGGAAGCTTTGCGCCGCAAACGCCGCAGAACTGGAATTTGTCCATTACCTCCGACTGGCATTTCGGGCAGACCTTAACGCCTTTAAGGCTTTGCAGCTCAAATTTCATTTTTTTGATTCTGCGTTTACGCGTATCAATATCTTCACAGTAAGCCTTCAATTCATCAATATTTTCAGGCGTTTTATAATAAGTTCTTCCGATGTCTGAAAATATTTCAAGGATTCTTTCTTCCTCGTAAATAATTTTTCTTTTCAGATTTCCTGTATCTGACAGGTTTTTTGTTTTTTCATTCATATTTCGGCTGGCGTCGCTAACAGCGTCGCCGATCTTATTAAAAATTCCCATAAAGTCCTCCCTTAATATTACATATCATAAATTTCCTGACTTGTTAAAAGCTTAATACCTGCGCTGCTTAAAACCTCGGCAGCCGCTTCGTTATCGGCGACTCTTAATATAACATAGGCGATATTTTCGGATTTGCTTACAAACGCATACATATATTCCACGCTTATTTTATTTGCATAAAGCGTATCCATAACCTTGGCAAGTCCGCCTGGATTGTCTTCAACGCCGACTGCAAGCACATCGGTAATAGTAACGGTACAGTCGGCGTCCTTTAGAGCGCCGCATGCTTTTTCAGGATCGTTTACAATAAGTCTCAAAATTCCGAAGTCCTTGGTATCCGCAATTGAAAGAGCGCGGATATCAATCTTGTTGTCTTTGAGTATATTAGTCATAGCCTTAAGCCTACCGGGTTTATTTTCAACGAAAATAGAAATTTGTTTAATCATTAGATATCCTCCTTTATTTGCGTCTGTCGATTACTCTTACCGCTTTACCTTCAGTTCTCTGAATGGTTTTGGGCTCTACAAGACGTATTTTTGCAGAAATGCCAAGCGTAGAATCTATTGCGTTTTTGATTATTTTTTCCTGATCCTCAAGGCTTTTTACAGTATCCGAGAACATTTCCGGGGATATTTCAACCTGTATTTCAAGAGTGTCGGTATTGTCGATTCTGTCCACGATAAGCTGATAATAAGGAGCAGTATTTCCAAGCTGAAGCAATACGCTTTCGACCTGAGACGGAAATACGTTAACACCTCTGATTATAAGCATATCGTCTGAACGGCCGGCTGGCTTCATCATTTTGATCAAGGTTCTGCCGCACGAGCATTTTTCGCGTTTGAGTATTCCGATGTCTCTTGTTCTGTATCTCAGCAGGGGAAAGGCCTCCTTTGTAATACAGGTGAACACTATTTCTCCCTGTTCTCCCTCAGGAAGCGTTTCTCCTGTATCGGGATCAATGGTTTCAGCGATAAAATGATCCTCATTAATATGCATACCGGTTTGTTCGCTGCATTCAAAAGCTACTCCGGGACCTATTATTTCTGTAAGACCGTAAATATCATGAGCCTTTAATCCGAGCTTCCGTTCAATTTCCGTACGCATTTCCTCTGTCCAAGGTTCGGCTCCGAACAGTCCTGCTTTAAGCTTTATCTGATCCTTTGATATACCCATTTCTTCCATAGTTTCTGCGAGAAACAGGGCATAAGACGGCGTACAGCAGATAAAAGTAGAGCCGAAATCCTTGATTATATTAATCTGACGTTTAGTATTTCCTGTTGATACCGGAATAACCGTCATACCCACCTTTTCAGCTCCGCCGTGCAGTCCTAAACCGCCGGTAAACAAACCGTATCCGTATGATACATGCATAAAGTCTTTATTTGTAGCTCCGGCGGCAGTAAGAGCTCTGGCGCAGCATTCCGCCCATATGTCGAGATCGTTTTCCGTATAGCCGACGACAATTTGCTTTCCCGTCGTACCGCTGGAGGCATGAAGCCTTACGACGTCTTCCATAGGAACGGCAAACAATCCGTACGGATATGTATCCCTGAGATCCTGTTTCATGGTAAACGGCAGCTTTTTCAAATCGTCTATTCCATGTATATCTTTTGGAGAAACACCGGCCTGTTCCATTCTTTCGCGGTAATAAGGAACATTTTCATATACGCGTCTTACTGTCTGAGAAAGCCTGAAGCTCTGAAGAGCGCGCATTTCATCATGAGTTGCGCACTCCATACTTTTATTCCAATAATTTTTCATAAATCCGCCGCTCCCTTATTTGAAATTTTTTCCCAGATCAAAGGCTTTAAGATTAAGCTCAAGGAATTTTTCAGGTACGCAGGTTCTTATAGCGTCTTTCCAGACGTTTTCATCAAAGCTCATTTTTGAAGCTATAACGCCCATTAAAACAACGTTTGAAGCCTTTGCGTTACCTGCTTTCTCAGCGAGTGAAAGAGCGTCGGCAGCTATTATATCTATACCAAGCGCTTCGATTTTTTCCGCTATATCAGCCGGATATTCGGCATTACCGGTAATTACAGGCATAGGATCAAGCGTCTGTGTTGATGTTATAAGATGACCGTTTTTTTTCAGATAAGAAACCCACCTTGCGGCTTCGAGCAACTCGAATGAAACGATGATATCTGCTTCACCCTTTTCGATTACGGGAGAATAAACCTTGTCGCCGTATTTTACATAAGTTACAACGGAGCCGCCTCTCTGAGACATACCGTGAACCTCGCTTACTTTTACGTCATAGCCCTGAGAAAGCAGAACGTTTCCGATTATTCTGGATGCCAGCAGACTGCCCTGACCGCCGACGCCGACTATCATAATTGATTTAGTTTCCATATTCTTTAAAACCTCCGTCTTATTCAGTAATAGCGTCAAACCTGCACATTTCAGTACAGATTCCGCAGCCTACGCACAAGGTTTTGTCTATATCAGCCTTGCCGTCCTTGATTGAAATAGCCGGACATCCGATTTTCAGACATAGTTTACATGTTCTGCATTTATCCTTGTTTACGTTAAGAGCCGGCCTATGCTTAACATATTTAAGAAGCGCGCAGGGACGTCTTGATATAATAACGGAAGGTTCTTCAATTTCAAGCTCTTCAAGCACCGCGGCTTCAGTTTCCTTCATATTATACGGATCAACAACTCTTACTCTTTCGATTCCGACAGCTTTACATAACGCTTCAAGCGATACCTTTGAAGCCGGATCGCCCTTAAGGTTATAGCCTGTTGTCGGGTTCTGCTGATGACCGGTCATTCCGGTAATGGAGTTGTCAAGTATTATAACTGTTGAATTTGTCGCATTATACGCAATATTGATAAGTCCTGTAATGCCGCTGTGGATAAAGGTAGAATCGCCTATAACTGCAACGTTTTTGTTTTCTCCGTCTTTACCCATTATTTTATTCATGCCGTGGAGAGCGGAGATGGAAGCGCCCATACAAATTGTTGAATCCATAGAATTAAGGGGAGCCGCGGCTCCGAGCGTATAACAGCCTATATCTCCTGAAACTGTGATATTATTCTTAGCCAAAGAATAGAATAAGCCTCTGTGCGGACATCCTGCGCACATAACCGGAGGTCTTACCGGAACGTTCGCTGAAAATTCTGTAAATTCGTTTTTTATGCCTAAAAGCTTTTCCTTGATAATGGACTGGGAAAGCTCCCCTATAAATCCGAAAAGCTCTTTTCCGATAACATTTATTCCAAGCTTTTTACAATGCGTTTCTATAATATCGTCGAGCTCTTCTATAACGTAGATTGTTTTAAATTTTTTCGCAAAATTCTTTATTAAATCGGCAGGCAGGGGATTTACTATACCTAATTTCAGGTAAGACGCACTGTCACCTAGAGCCTCCTTTGCATATTGATAAGCGACGCCGCTTGTTATAACGCCTATGCCGCCATCGTTAATTTCCGTGCTGTTAAGAGGAGAGGTTTCAGCGTATTCAATCAACTCTTTTGTTCTCTCTTCAACGACCGCATGACGTCCCTTTGCAAACGCGGGCATCATTACATATTTCTGAGGATTTTTAACATAGGGCTTGACCGGAACATTTTTTCTTTCGCAAAGCTCTACTATGCTCTGTGAATGTGATACTCTGGTTGAAAGTCTGACAATAACGGGAGTATCAAACTGTTCAGAAAGCTCGAAGCCGGCCTTTACAAAGTCCTTGCATTCTGAAGAATCGGAGGGTTCCAGCATAAGTACCTTAGAAGCTATCGCATGGTGACGGCTGTCCTGTTCATTCTGCGAAGAGTGCATACCCGGATCATCTGCAACGGCAATAACCAGTCCGCCGGTAACTCCCGTATATGCGGCGGTATAAAGCGGATCGGCGGCAACGTTTAGACCGACGTGCTTCATTCCGCAAAAGCTTCTTGCTCCCGCAATTGACGCTCCTATAGCGGTTTCCATAGCCACCTTTTCATTAGGCGCCCACTCTGCATACATTTCCTCGTATTTGGCGCCGTATTCTGTAATTTCTGTGGATGGAGTGCCCGGATAGCTTGAAATAAGCCGGCATCCGCTTTCATATAAACCTCTTGCAAAGGCTTCATTGCCAAGCATTAATCTTTTCATTAATTCAAATCCTTTCTTTCAGATAATTATCTTTTATCCATAAAGCGACCGAATCGGAATTATTATCTCCGATTACATAGTCGGCAATATCTTTCAGTTCATTTTTTGCGTTTCCTACGGCAATTTTTCTGTCGCAGGCATTAAACAGAGGAATGTCGTTTAAGTTATCTCCAAAGCCCGTTATACTTTCGTATGCCCCGTAATTTTTCAGGAAAACCACGGCATTATATTTTGAGGCTGCGGAGCCGAATACCTCCAGAAACCAGTATTCCTTATGATAAACGTCTCTGTAAAAGGCGAGCTTTACGCCTTTGTTTTTTTCTATTTCACATTTAACCGGAAGCAGTTTTTCGTAGCTGTCTAAAATGGTGAAATATACGGTACCGGAGTCTGCCGCTTCAGAAAGATCGCTGCATTTGATAAAAGGTTTGTCATATTTATCCCTTCTGACAGCATAAAAATCTTTCATAGCCCTGTTTGAAAAATCAGAATATACGGCATACAGCATATCTCTTTCAATTTTATACATAAAGGGATGCAGATTATGCCTTTTGAATATTTCTGACACAGCCAGCGCATTTTCTGGTTTTATGTATTCATTTTTCATATATCTGCCGGTAACGGTATCGTATATGCTTACTCCGTTCATCAGAATACAGGGAAGCTTTAAATTCAGCTTTTCGGTTATTTTCAAAGCGGAAGCTGCGGTTCTTGCCGTAGCAAAAGTAAAATTTAGTCCATTTTCAATTAAATCGTTGAGTATGTCCGCGGCTTTATCGCTGATATCTGCTTTTTCGTTGAGAAGCGTACCGTCAAGATCAGAAACAAATAGAGTCTTGGTCATTGGCTTCTCAAATCAAGTATTCTTTTGGCTTTACCCTGAAATCTTTCAAGGGATTTATGCTCAACAAGAGATACCTTTGTTTCGATGCCCAGAACTGTTTTTAGATTATGATGAATCGAACATCTCAGCGATTCAAGAGCGGCATAGTTTTCAAGCAGAGAGCTATCGGCAAGCTCGACCTTTACCTCTAAATGATCAGAAAAATTCGATCTTGTTATAACAAGCTGATAGTGCGGAGCAATCTGCTCAAAGCCCATAAGAACGCTTTCAATCTGAGACGGAAATACGTTAACGCCTCTGATTTTAAGCATATCGTCCGTTCTTCCCATAATTTTAGCCATTCTTGCAAAGGTTCTGCCGCATTTGCAAGGCTCATAGTCTATTTTGGTAATGTCCTTTGTCCTGTACCTGAGCATAGGAATACCTTCCTTAGAGAGCGTGGTTACAACAAGCTCTCCCTGAGCTCCTTTGGGAAGAACCTGAAGAGTATGCGGATCAATAACTTCGGCAAGGAAATGATCCTCGTTGATATGCATTCCGCATCTTAGCTCGCATTCTCCCGAAACACCCGGACCCATAAGCTCGCTCATGCCGTAATTATCAGTCGCAAAAAGACCGAGCGTTTTTTCGATCTGACTTCTCATTTCTTCTGTGCAGCCCTCAGAGCCGAAAAGGCCCAGACGCAGATTTATTTTATCTATAACTCCCATTTCCTTTGCGGTTTCTCCTATGTACTGCGCATAGGACGGAGTGGATACGAGTCCCGATGTCTTAAAATCCTGCATAAGCATTATTTGCTTTTCCGTGTTTCCGCTTGAGGTCGGCACAACCGTCGCGCCTATTTTTTCCAGACCGTAATGAAGTCCAAGCGCTCCGGTAAAAAGACCGTATCCGAAGGCTATCTGAATTATGTCGTCTTCAGACGCTCCTGCCGCCATACAGAGTCTTGCCATGCAGTCGCTCCAGTTTTCAATATCGTTTTTAGTGTACCCTACGACGGTCGGTTTTCCGGTAGTGCCGCTTGAGGCGTGAATTCTTATAATTTTATTAACAGGCTGTCCGAAAAGACCGAAAGGGTAGTTGTCGCGGATATCTTCCTTTGTGGTATACGGTATGTACTGTATATCTTCAAGAGACTTGATTTTATCCGCCGTAACGCCGGCTCTTTCAAGTCTGTCATGATAAAATTTCACATTTCTGCTGCAATAATCGACAAGCCACTTTAATCTTTCAAGCTGTATTTTTTCGATTGATTTTCGCGGCATTGTTTCGATGTCCTTTTGAAAAAACATTGTTTTACTTTCCTCTTTCCGTTTGATGTAAAAATGCATAAGCATTGATTATCATCTAATTATATCATTCTTTTATAAAAAAGTATATAGTTTTCTGATTTTAACAAGTTATTTTGTAACTTTTTGTAGATTTTTGAAGTATTGATTTGTACATTATTACTTAATTTAAGATAAATGAATTTTTAGATTTATGTTGATAAAACTGAAAATTTATTGTATAATAAAACCATTAATATAGAAAGGCCGCTTAAATTATGAAATGTTTGAATATTAATTTTATTAATAAAATAATATATGAGGACGCCGAAAGGCTAGTCCGTGAATCGGAGATAAATTACCAGAATCAAATTTTGAATCTTTGCAGTAATGTAACGAAAAAAAAGGATACTCATCCGGTATTGCTTATATCAGGACCGTCCGGTTCCGGAAAAACTTCTACCGCCAATGAAATATCGAATTTATTATTCAGGGAATTCAATTGCGAAAGCAGCGTTATATCTCTTGATAATTATTTTCGTTCAAATAATTCGCCCGATATGCCTAAAGATAAATATGGCAACGTAGATCTTGAATCGCCATATTGTACCGATCTTGATCTTTTGAAGGAGCATCTTAACGCTTTGAAAAACGGAAGAGAATTTATGATGCCTGTATTTGATTTCAAATCTCAGGAAAGAAGCGGTTATATACCATATAAAAGAAATAAGGGCAGTATAGCTATATTGGAAGGTATACACGCATTGAATCCGCTGGTTACAGGAGATTGCGGCGATTTTGCGGTATGCGCGTATATCAGTGTTCGCACAAGGCTTAAATCAGATAATAACAGAACTCTGCATCCCAGAATGATAAGGTTAATGAGAAGATTATGCCGAGACTGCCTGTTCAGAGGGCGGGATATTGAATCGGTTTTCAGCTATTTTGAAAGCGTTTCCGAGGGTGAAAATAAGTATATTCTGCCTTTTAAGAGCAGAGCTGATTTTCAGATAGATACGTTTATGCCTTATGAGGTGCCGGTATATAAAAATTGTTTGGAAAATAAGCTGACACAGGTTCGGGACAGATTAATCAATAATGATTACTATAAAAATATTGTTGAATTTTTTAGATTCATATTGCCGATGAGCGAAAAAAATGTACCGGAAACTTCGCTTATCCGCGAATTTATAGGTTAAATGACGCCGCAGAGGTTGACGGCTTATGAATAATATTATATAATGTATGATAGTAAATTATTTCAAGTCAGGTCAGCCGCCGGCCATAATGAGCGGAGCTGAATATTCAGCAGTATATGGAGTATAAAATGAAAAATTTGGTGTCTGCATCTATATTGAGCGCGGATCTTTTGGATTTGAAAAATGAAATCGGAAAAGTGGTGGAAAGCGGTTCGGATATGCTGCATTTCGACGTTATGGACGGCGTTTTTGTCAATAATATTTCCTTCGGCTTTCCTATGCTTGAGGCAGTAAAAAAATGCACCGACATATGTCTTGACGTTCATTTGATGATTTCTGAGCCTATTAAGTATATAGAAAGGTTTGCAAAAGCCGGGGCCGATATTATTACATTCCATCTGGAAAGCGAAAGCAGTACGGAGAAAACCATTGAGACGATAAAAAAATGCGGAATCAGAGCGGGACTCTCGATTAAACCTAATACAGAATTTGAAAAAGTTATTCCTTTTATTAGCAATATAGATCTTCTTTTGATAATGACTGTGGAACCGGGATTCGGAGGACAGGCGTATATTGATAAAATGACTGATAAAATCAAAAAAGCTTACAGATATATAAAAGCAAATAATCTGGATGTAAAAATTCAGGTTGACGGCGGTATTAATCAAAATACCGCAAAAGCCGCTTCCGAAGCCGGAGCGGATATACTTGTGGCCGGAAATTATCTGTTCAGATCGGAAAATATGAAAAAAGCGGTTGAATCTATACGATAATTTATACGGACGCTATTTTTTTAACGGCGTCCTTACATTCTGCGCAAACATAATATTCCTGCATGGCAGAATCTGTGAAATCGTCGCTTTCCTGAGCCGATCCAAGGCCCTTTATCGAATTTGAAATAAAACTTTTATATGATTCGGATGTTTCTATAATAAGTCTTAATGAATTTGAGCTGTAAAAAAGCATACTGGATTTTATAATATCCGGTATTTTTTCATTAATAAAACGGCAAAATTCCTGAAGGGCTTCGAAATCATCAAATGTACAGACAAGACGGCATTTTCTGCGCTTTGACGCCGTAGTTTTAGGCGGAAACGATATAAAAATAAGACATCCGTTTATCCTTGAAAATATTTCGACATATAGCTTTTCCCGAGTTATATCGACTCCAAGCTTTTCTGTTATTTCATCAGCAACGGATAGTATGAATTCGGTGGCTTTGTCGCTGTCCCAGTCGTCGTATTGTATGTCGTAATTGTAAAGGTCTATTTGGGATAAAACAATTTTCACGGAGCAATCGCTTAATTTTTCTATTTTCATTAAATCCCGTTCCTCCTTTTTAATTTATCGTTTCACTTTTTCAGTAAAAAATTCGTCTGTCTGAAACAGACTGAATATAAAAATCATGTTCGATAATAACAGTATATACAGAATGTAAAAAATTGGTGTATGTTTATTGGAGCACAAAATGAGAAAAAAACAAAACGTCTATAAGCCAAAAAGAAATTTTAATATTGTAAATAATATGTTTACAATTTTGTTTTCACTGGCGCTCGTATCCTTTTTTACATTAATTGGTTACAGCGTAGCAAAACCGTTTGCAAAGGTCGGAGAAGCGGAAAAGGAAAAAAGCGTTTCCGGAGCAGAAACGGAAACCGTTCCGGTGACAGAAACGTATACTGCTCCGGGCGAAAACGATACCGTAGCTTACTGGCTGGCGGAGGCTGAAATTGAAGATATGGATACGCTTGAGCGTATGCTTGACAGAATCGACGATTCATACAATACGGTAGTTATTCCTCTAAAAATTAAAGGAGGAATGCTCAATTATAATTCCTCCAACGAGGGCGCTATTATGGCGGAGGTTACATCTGAGCCTGAACTGGACGATATTGTAAGTAAAATAAAGTCGCGCGGGTTTAAGCCTGCCGCTTCTTTAAGTCTGCTTAATGATAATATGTATCCCAGAGCTGATAAGTCGGCGGGCTTTATTGATAAAAAAAGCGGTAAGCTTTGGTATGACGCGGATGAAAATAAGGGCGGAAAGCCGTGGCTTTCGCCGTCGGCTTCATCCTCAGGTAATTATCTTTCATCTCTGACCGCTGAAATTGCCGGGGCAGGCTTCGAATTCATAATTGCCGCAGACGTAGAATTTCCGCAGTTCAGCCGAATTGGTCTGGACGCTATCGGAGAATCTGTTACAAATGAAAACAGGTATCTTGATTTAATAGATATTGTGAATAAAACTGCCGCTGCCGCCGATTCAAATAACAGTGAAATGTGGATAGAGATTTCTGCTGCCGAAATGTTTGACGGGACATGCGAGGTTTTTCAGCCGATTTTACTTGATACTGAAAAAATAGTTCTGGAAATAAACGTTGAGGATTTTAAATCGGTAGTAAAATGCGGAGATGAAAATATTGATTTTTCATCAATGAGCGCCGGAGAGAAGGCGGAAAAGGTATGCGATATTGCGGAAACTTATATTTATAAAACTTCCTTCATTCCTGAGCTTACCGGAAAATCATTGACTTCTTCAGATAAAAGGGAAGCGGCGGAAGCTTTTAAACGTATGGATTACGATTCATACATAATCAGATGAAAAAATGCCTGTTCTTAAATTGAACGTGCATTTTACAGGAGAGGGGATATTATGAATAAAAAGCATTTAGGAGTATTATATATAATTGTTTCGGCGTTCTGTTTTGCGCTTATGAATACGTTTGTAAGACTTTCCGGAGATCTTCCTACAATACAGAAAAGCTTTTTCAGAAATTTTGTCGCTGTCATTTTTGCAATTATTGTTTTAAAGAAAAATCATATTCCTATAAGATGGGGAAAGGGAAATCTTAAATTTCATTTATTACGTTCGGCAGCGGGAACTCTCGGTATACTATGTAACTTTTATGCGATTGATCATCTTGTACTTTCCGACGCTTCGATGCTTAACAAAATGTCGCCTTTTTTTGCCATTATTTTTTCGTTTATATTTTTAAAGGAAAAAATATCGGTTTTTCAGACTTTAGCTGTAGCCGCTGCATTTATCGGAAGCCTGTTTATTATAAAGCCGAGCTTTACGGGAATAGACTTCCTACCGGGTTTTATTGGTTTTCTCGGAGGTATGGGAGCCGGCGCGGCATATACAGCCGTAAGGCATCTGGGAAGTAAAGGAGAAAAAGGACCGTTTATTGTTTTATTCTTTTCAGCATTTTCGTGTCTTGTAACCTTACCCTATATTATTTTCAATTATCAGCAGATGGAGATTCGGCAGTTGATTTATCTGTTATGCGCAGGACTTTCTGCCGCCGGAGGGCAGTTTTCAATAACGGCGGCTTATTGCTATGCTCCGGCAAAGGAAATATCCGTTTATGATTATTCCCAGATAATATTTGCAGCGGCAATAGGATATGTTTTATTCGGTCAAATTCCGGATAAATTCAGTTTTGTCGGTTATGCGGTAATAATAACGGCGGCAATACTGATATTCATATATAATAATAAATCTTCCGGAAGAAATTCTGAAAATAAGATAAATAAAATATGAAAATTTTGTGGTTATATTGACAATGCGCAGCAGTTCTGTTAAAATGAATTATATAAAAACTTAAAGGATGATTAATTTGTTTGGATATATCCGTCCCTTCAAGCCGTATATGAGATACAGCGAGTATCAGGTCTACGGAGGATTTTACTGCGGTCTTTGTAAAAATCTCGGCGAGAATTACGGCCAGCTATACAGAATGATGCTAAGCTATGATTTCGCTTTTCTGGGTATACTTTCAAATTCTTATAACACTGATCCTCTGTATTTTGAACCTCAGCGCTGTATAGTTCATCCTTTAAAAAAAAGGCTTTGCCTAAAAAATACGGAAGCGCTTGATTTTACGGCGGCCGCTGCCGTTATTTCTGTATATCAGAAGCTCTGTGACAGCATATCGGACTGTTCGTTTATAAAATCAATACCATATAGAATTATCAGAAAATTATCGGTTAAGGGATATAATAAGGCCGCTATGAAATATCCTGAAACTGCTGAGAAAATTCAGATAGAAATGAACAGACAGCTTCAGCTTGAAAGCGAAAGCTGTAAATCAATAGATCAGGCATGCGAGCCTACGGCAGTTATTATGTCAGAGCTTGCCGCTCAAATATCGTCAGATTCAACACAGTCAGAACAGCTTAAAGGATTCGGTTATCATTTAGGACGTTTTGTTTATCTTGCTGACGCATATGACGATGCAGAAGACGATTTAAAGCATAATAATTATAATGTTCTTCTCAAGTATCATAGCAGGGTTACCGACGCTAAGAAGCTTGCTGATGAAAATATAAATATGAGTCTGTGTATGATAGCAGAATATTATAGTAAAATGAAAATACAGAGATTCAAGGATATTATAGATAACGTTATTTATCTTGGTTTAAAAAGCTTTAGTTTGCCTAAAAAACGAAGAATAAGAAAACAAGAAAACAGTGAAATAGTTTTGTAGGGTAATAATATTTTGATTAATGAAAATAATATCGGGGACAGAGAGAGATTTAATAAAGAATATTTGAAAATTATTGATTTGATAAACAAAGAAGAGTTTATTCAGGTTCAGATAATTCTTGATAATTATAATCTGAAGGATTATGCGTTATGGAATTATGTATATGCGTTGTTTAGACATGAACAAGGCTGGATGAACGACGCGTATGGACATTATAAAAGAGCATACAAGCTTGAACCGAATAACCGAGTTTATCATAAGGCCTATGTTGATATATTTAAAATGCGTTACCATTACTTTGATAAAAAACATATCAGGAATATAGGGTGTGTGTGCTGCGGTCTTGTTTCCTGCGGTTGTTGCGTTGGCTGCTGCGTTAAATATGTTATTCCTGTATTTTATTGCGCCTATTGCCTTCATGACAACAATTTGCTTCCTTGCACATATAATCCTGATGAGATAAGATGTTCGGGACTTGAACGTTAAAAGTTAATTATATTAAGACAGAAAATATTTATTTGCCGTTTTTTAGATTTTCATGGTTATAAAAATATTAGCACAGCGGCAGAATGGAGTTAAAAAATGACAGATCCATATCAGGTTTTAGGCATTTCGCCTTCCGCTTCCGACGAGGAGGTTAAAGAGGCTTACAGAAAGCTTTCGCAGCAATATCATCCGGATATGCAGTCTGGGAACAGTGTTATGGAGGATATTGCTAACGAAAAGATGGCGGATATAAACGCCGCATATGACGAGATAATGAATCAGAGAAGAAGCAATACGGGAAACGCAAATCCTTATATTGAGATCAGAAGCATGATTGAGAGAGGGAATTATACTGACGCTGATAATATGCTTGAAAGAAGCCGTCAGGACTCAAATGCTGAATGGAACTTTTTGAAGGGCACTGTTTGCCTGTCGAGAGGCTGGCTCAACGACGCTTATAGCTATTATGAAAAGGCGGTAAGAATAGAGCCTTCTAACAGGGAGTATCAGGCTGCATTTAATCAGATGAAAAATAAAAGAAACGGTCAGATGTATGGAAATCCTTATAATACGGGACAGAATAACGCTAATACGGCAAATTGTCTGTGTAATGCCTGCCAGTTTTTAATCTGTGCAGATTGCCTGTGCGATTGCATATGAATAAGGTAAGCTATAGAGTGGCATTGGGAGGCGTTGTTTCCTCCCTTTGTATTTTTTCCATGTTTTTGACAGGCGTTATGCCCTTTCTTTATCTGACGCTTCCCATGATAGCCGGAGCTTTAATGACGATAATTGTAGTTGAAGTAAATAAATCATGGGCTTTTCTGACTTATGCCGCAGTTAGTCTGCTTTCAATTTTTGTTTCGCCGAATAAAGAAGCGGCTATAATATTTATTCTCCTTTTCGGCTATTATCCCATTATAAAGGATTCGATAGAGAAGCTCAGATTCAGGCTGATTAGAGTTCTGATAAAATTTATTTTATTTAATATTATTGCTGTAATAGACTATCAGATAACGCTTTATATACTCGGAGTTTCGGATATGGCTGATGATTTTGCGACATTTGGAAAATATGGAATTTATATATTCTGGATTTTCTGTAACTTTGTTTTCTTTATATATGATTATGCGCTTACAGGATGCGTTGAGCTTTACATAAAATATCTCAAACCAAAGATTTTCGGTGAAAAATATAAAAATAAAAAATAGAATAATAAGAATTTATACCGCCGGGTAAAGCTTTTCGGCGGTATTATTTTTTTCTGTTTTATATTTTATTATCATATAAACAAATTGCCTGTATACAAAAAAATCACCTGTATAAATGTTATTATTCATTTTATTTTTAAATTATATATTAAAAAGTGTTGAAATTGGTATAAATTAGGTGTATAATCATATTATAAATTTTAATGTGCATTGTATATTTCAGGATCAGCTTATTTCATTAATTTTTAAAGAGTGGGTAATATGATTAAAAAAAATTTGGATATTAATGTATATGAGGCTTTTCAGAATCGTATGGAGTATATATTTCAGGAGTTTGATAATATATATGTTTCCTTCAGCGGAGGAAAGGATAGCGGTCTTTTACTTAATTTAGTTCTTGATTATGCGAAAAAAAACAATATTAAAAAAAAGATCGGAGTATTCCATCAGGACTTTGAGGCTCAATATTCAGTTACGACAGAATATATATTAAATACTTTTGAAAAAAACCTTGATAGAATAGAGCCTTATTGGGTATGTCTGCCTATGGCAACCAGAACTGCTTTAAGCAGCTATGAGATGTACTGGTATCCGTGGGATGACACCAAAAAAGATATCTGGATAAGGGATATGCCTAAAAAGCCATATGTTATAAATATTGAAAATAATCCGTTTTATTATTATAAATATAAAATGCATCAGGAAAAACTGGCAAAACAATTCGGGAGATGGTATCATGAGATTCACGGCTGCGGAAAGACTATATGTCTGTTAGGAATAAGAGCTTCGGAATCTCTTCAGCGATATAATTCAATTATAAATAAAAAGTACGGCTATTACGGAATGTGCTTTATTTCAAAAATGTTCAGTAATGTCTGGTGCGGATCTCCGATGTACGATTGGTCTGTAAACGATGTATGGGCTGCAAATTATAAATTCGGCTATGATTATAATCCGCTTTATGATTTGTATTATAAAGCCGGATTGAAACCGGATCAAATGCGGGTTGCGTCGCCGTTCAACGATTATGCAAAGGATAGTCTGCATTTATACAGAGTACTTGAGCCGGAAGTTTGGTGCAGACTGCTGGGGCGAGTTAAGGGAGTGAATTTTACTGCTATTTACGGCAGAACCAAGGCTTTGGGTTATAGAAATATCAAGCTGCCGGAAGGGCATACTTGGAAATCGTACACAATGTTTTTGCTGGACACGCTTCCTGTTCGTTTACGCAGGGGGTATGAAGAAAAATTCAAAACCTCAATTAAATTCTGGCATGAAACAGGAGGCGGACTGTCTGAAGAGACTATAAGAGAATTATTGGAGAATGGGTATAATATAAAAAGAAACGGTATTTCGAATTATACTCTTGATAAAAAATCGAGAATTGTATTTATAGGAAATATACCTGACGATACTGATGATATTATGACTTCCAGATCTGTCCCAAGCTGGAAGAGAATGTGCGCATGTATACTTAAAAATGACCATAATTGTAAAACAATGGGCTTTGGCGAAACCAAAAAGCAAAGGGAAAGGATAGACAGAATAAAGAGAAAGTATAAAAGTCTGGAGGAATTATTATAATGGAATTTAAAAGTCCGGTCTATAATGTTATCGCTGTACCGATCAGCAAGATTATTCCGAATACATATAACCCAAATGCCGTTGCACCGCCGGAACTGAAGTTGCTTTATGATAGCATAAAGGAGGATGGATATACAATGCCGGTGGTGTGCTATTATTCCAAAAAGCAGGATTTATATGTTATTGTTGACGGTTTTCATAGGTATCGCATTATGCTTGAGCATGAGGATATATACAGGCGGGAAAAGGGATTACTGCCTGTTTCTGTAATAAATAAACCGCTTGATCAGAGAATGGCGAGTACGATACGCCATAACAGGGCAAGAGGAGCACATGATGTGGATCTTATGAGTAACATAGTTAAAGAACTGCATGAGTTGGGAAGATCTGATTCGTGGATTTCAAAGCATTTGGGAATGGAAAAGGATGAAATTTTACGATTAAAGCAGATTACAGGTCTTGCCGCTTTGTTTAAGGACGTAAAGTTCAGTAAAGCATGGATTCCTGAAAGCGAGGACGATATTGAAGAATCAAAGGAGCCGATTATGTTATAAAGAAAAATTACTGAAAATATCAGGCTTATGTTTTAAAATGAATATAATACTTATAAATGCAGAGTATAATAAAAAAGTTAAAGCAAGGAGCCGATATGTATCCTAAAAAAATTTATTATGAGCCTGAGGCTCTTGAATATGAGCTGGGAAAAAAGCTAAAAAATATGTATACCGATGTGGAATGGATTCCTATAAAAAGCCATAATAATATTGAAGAGCTGCGAACAAGAAGTAATTATGATTTTACTGAGTTAAAAAAGTATCTTATAGTCGGTATACGAAAAACCCATAAATATAATGAAAACAAAAAGATTTCCGATTATCTTGTACCTTATTCCTCTTCCGGCTGCAGCGCTATGTGTCTTTACTGTTATCTCGTTTGTAATTATAACAAATGCTCTTATCTGCGGATTTATGTAAATATTGACCAGATGCTTGATAATTTGATTAATAAGTCCCGCAAAACTGAAAAAATATGTACTTTTGAAATAGGAAGCAACAGCGATTTGATTTTGGAAAATGAAATTACAGGAAATCTTATAAGGACTATTGAGGAATTTGGAAACAAGGGCAGAGGATTTATTACATTTCCTACTAAATTTAATATGGTGGACAAGCTTATTAATTTAAATCATAATGGTAAAGTTATATTCAGAATGAGCGTTAATCCCGAGATGATAATAAAAAAAGTTGAGATTGGAACTTCATCTCTTAATAAAAGAATTGAAGCGGTAAATAAAATGTGCGAGGCAGGGTATAGGGTAGGCTTGCTTATTGCTCCTGTAATATTAATTGACAGTTGGAAGGAATTATATGTTGAGCTTTTGAATACGCTTTTTGAAAGGCTTTCTGATAAGGTTAAAAACGAAATGTTTTTAGAAGTGATTTTTATGACATACAGCTATGTTCAGAATGCAATTAATAATCAGGCGTTTCCCGGCGCTTTGCGCTTATATAATAGGGAGTTAATGACAGGCCGCGGCCGTGGAAAATATTATTACAGACAAGAATACAGGGACGAGGCAGAAGCTTTTTTGAGAAAAGAAATTAAGAATAGATTTAAAAGCGCAGAAATTGTATATGTAGTATAAAAGTGTAATTTAGACTAAGCGGATCAAGATTTAAAAAATCTTGATCCGCTGCAATAATTATAATTCAGAGCATAAAAAAAGATCCGTTTAAAAACGGATCTTTTAGCTGACGATAAATCAGCATCAGTATGGAGGCGCCACCCAGATTTGAACTGGGGATCAGGGTGTTGCAGACCCATGCCTTACCACTTGGCTATAGCGCCATACTGGAGCGGATTACGAGGCTCGAACTCGCTACCTCCACCTTGGCAAGGTGGCGCTCTACCAGATGAG
>OIYD01000142.1_pt1 | contig 70041 bp, 79 predicted proteins | sample 1588141 | NCBI WGS metagenome assembly OIYD01 (sample SAMN03283259) | human gut metagenome | biome: human-associated habitat; material: feces | host: Homo sapiens | place: USA | collected 2013
GGTCGGGTGCGGGGGTGGGAGGCGGGGGAGAGCTCTCCGGCGGCCTTCCGCTCGGCGATCATGCCGTCAATGACACCGGCGTTCTCGCAGTGGAAGCCGGCGATGCCCCCCAGCCGCTTCAGCTCCTTCAGTGCCCAGTAGATGTCCCGGTCGCCGATCATCATGGCGGGATAGGTGAGATACATCTTGAAAGAAGAGATGCCCTGGGCGAACATGTCCGGCAGCTCTGCCCGGATGGACTCGTTCCAGTCGTCGATGGTCATGTGGAAGCCGTAGTCGCAGAAAGTCCTGCCGTCCGCCTTCTGATGCCACAGGTCCAGGCCGTGGTGCAGGGACTCGCCCTTGTTGGGGCAGGCGAAGTCGATGACCGTAGTAGTGCCGCCCCGCAGGGCCGCCCGGGAGCCGGTGCAGAAATCATCCGCCGTGGTGGTGTTCGCCACATCCAGGTCAAAGTGGGTGTGGGCGTCGATAAAGCCGGGGAAGAGGAAACAGCCGGAGACATCCACCTCCCGGTCTGCGGCTTGAGGTCCCCGGCCCACCCAGGCGATCTTCTCCCCGTCCAGCAGCAGGTCGGCCCGCCGCTGTCCGGCACCGGTGATGATGGTCCCGCCCCTGAGCAATGTGGTCATAAATATACCTCCTTGTGTGTCTGCGGCACGATGCGGCCGCCCGGCGGCAGGCTGCCGGGAAGCTCCGGCAGACGCTTTTTTTCAGTATAACACCCGCCGCAAGGGAATGCCAGAAGTGCGGGTAGAAAAAAATTGCGCTTCTTCTACAAAAAACGTGGGATATTTCTGGTGGTTTTTTTCGAAAAATCCGCGAAGTCCCCTCTGTCCATTTTTTCCAGATGTGCTATACTATATCCATACCACGGGAGGTCATCTCCCGCGCTTTCAGAGGAGGTAACAGAATGAAAAAGAAAGTCTTGTCCCTGCTGCTGGCGGTGGTCATGACGTTCTCCCTGGCCGTCACCGCCAATGCGGCGGAAGAGACGGCACAGGATCTGGACGGCGACATCGTCATCCTGCACACCAATGATGTGCATGGCGCCATCAGCGGCTATGCCAAAGTGGCCGCGCTGAAGGACGCCTACGAGGCCCGCGGCGCCTACGTCCTGCTGATGGACGCCGGTGACTTCATCCAGGGCGATCCCACCGTCAGCACGTCTGAGGGCGCCACCGCCGTGGAGCTGATGAACCTGGCCGGCTACGACGTGGCCAGCATGGGCAACCATGAGTTCGACTACGGCTACCAGAACCTCAAGGATCTGGAGGCGGACGCCGACTTCACCATCGTGGACGCCAATGTCCTGTACAACGGCCAGGTGGCCTTTGAGGACAACGTGGTCTTCACCGCGCCCGACGGCACCAAGATCGGCGTGTTCGGCCTGGACACCCCGGAGACCGCAACCAAGGCCCACCCCGCCAAGATCCAGGGCGTGACCTTCCTGGCCGGCGATAAGATGTTCGACTGCGCGCAGGATCAGGTGGACGCACTGGAGGCAGAGGGCTGCGAGTACATCATCTGCCTGGGCCACCTGGGCATCGATGCCGAGTCCACCGGCAACCGCTCCATCGACCTGCTGGAGAAGGTGGAGGGCATCGACGTGTTCATCGACGGCCACTCTCACTCCACCCTTGAGGACGTGAAGGCCGCCGCTGGCGGTACCGGGAAGGTGGGCGACACTCTGGTGACCTCTACCGGCACCAAGCTGGAGAGCGTGGGCGTGGTCACCATCGATGCCGACGGCACCATCACCACCGCCACTACCCCCGTTGCCGACCTGACCGCCACGGACGCTGATGTGGCTGCCCGCGCCGCCAAGATCCAGGCGGAGATCGACAAGGAATACGGCACGGTGTTTGCAAAGACCGAAGTGGCCCTGAACGGCGAGAAGGAGCCCGGTAACCGTACCGAGGAGACCAACCTGGGCGACCTGATCTGCGACGCTCTGGTCTGGGGCGCCGAGCGTGAGGGCACTGAGGTGGACGCGGCTGTCACCAACGGCGGCGGCATCCGCGCCTCCATCGCCGCCGGCGACATCACCAAGAAGGATATCAACACTGTGCTGCCCTTCGGCAACACCCTCTCCATCGTGAAAGTCACCGGCGCCGAGCTGCTGGAGGCTCTGGAGGCTTCCACCTACTGCACGCCCACCTCTATCGGCGGCTTCCCCCAGGTGAGCGGCATCGAGTTCACCGTGGACACCACCAAGGCCTATGACCAGGGCGAGCAGTATCCCGGCTCCACCTACTACGGCCCCAAGAGCATCCAGCGCGTCACCATCGAGACTGTGGGCGGCGAGCCCTTTGATGCCAACGCCACCTACACCATCGCCACCAACGACTTCATGGCCGCCGGCGGCGACACCTACTATGCGTTCGCGGCTGCCTCCGTCAACTATGACCTGGGCCTCTCCATGGATGAGGTGGTCATGGACTACATCACCGACGAGCTGAAGGGCACCGTCACCGAAGAGGCCTACGGTCAGCCCGCTGGCCGCATCACTGTTGACCAGGGCCTGGCCTTCACCGACGTGGCGGCGACCTCCCCCTACTATGACGGCATTGAGTGGGCCGTGGACGAGGGCATCACCAACGGCACCACCGCCACCACCTTCTCTCCCTACCAGAACTGCACCCGTGCCCAGATCATCACCTATCTGTGGCGCGCCGCCGGTTCTCCGGAGCCTGCTAGCACGGAACCCGCCTATACCGATGTGACGGACACCAGCCTGTACTTCTTCAAGGCCGTCCAGTGGGCCAGTGAGCAGGGCCTGGTGAAAGGCGAGACCTTTGATCCCTATGCGGGCTGCACCCGCGCCATGGCGGTGTACTTCATGTGGGTTGCCGCCGACAGCCCCGAGGCTGCTGCCGCTTCCTTCACCGACGTGGCCGCTGACGCGGACTACGCCGCCGCGGTGAACTGGGCCGTAGCCCAGGGCGTCACCCTCGGCACCGGTGACGGCAGCACGTTCTCTCCCGACACCGTCTGCCAGCGGGGCCAGATTGTGACCTTCCTGTACCGGGCCGCCAACGCCGTTGCCTGAGCGACAGAAGTCAGATCTTCTCAAATCACAAAACAACAGCCGCAGGGAACGCTCCCTGCGGCTGTTGTCTATCTGCCTTACCGGCCCCGCCGGCTGTACTCCAGAATAGGGATGCCGTCTGAGACCGTGCAGCGGTCCAGGTGGAGTTCCACCGGCGGAATCCCCTCCTGAAACAGCCGCCGGCCCTTGCCCCGGATCACCGGCAGGATGCCGACGATATACCGGTCTACGGCGTCGGCGCGAATGAAGTCGGAGGCCAGCTCTCCACCGCCGAACAGCCAGATGTGCTTGCCGGGCCGGTCCTTCAGCGCCAGAACTTCCGCCACCACATCGGCGGAGAGAAAGACAACCCTGCCCTCCGGCGCCCGAGGTGTCCGGGAGGCCACCAGGAATCGCTTTTCCGCCGCTTCGGGCAGAGAACTAAGGCAGTCCTCATAAGCCTTTCGACCCATAACGATGGTGTCGCAGGATGCCAGGAAGCCGTCGAAGTCGAAGTGGTCCGCCGTGTCGGCCCGGACATCTCCCTGGCCGCTGATCCATGCGAAGCCGCCGTCCTCATCGCAAATGAAGCCATCCAGGCTGATTGCCAGATTCAAGATGATGTCCCGTGCCATACATGTCCTCCTGTCAAAAAGATGGGAGAACGATCATACCACATCTCGCCGTCTGCTGGCAAGTCCCGCAGGCGGACAAAAAATGCCGTGGCCGGAGGCAGCTGCCTCCACGGACCGTTCACTTCATCTCCGCACTCTTCTCATAGGCGGCGATGACCGCCTCCATCACCGCGCTGCGGAACCTGCCGGCCTCCAGCGCCCGGACGCCCTGGATGGTGGCGCCGCCGGGGGAACAGACCGCATCCTTCAGTGCACCGGGATGGCGGCCCGTCTCCAGCATCAGCCGTGCGGCGCCGATCAGCGTCTGGGCGGCGCACTCCATCGCCATGGGACGGGTGAGGCCGCAGGCCACGCCGCCGTCCGCCATGGCCTCGATGAAGAGGTCCACAAAGGCCGGTCCGCAGCCGGCCACGGCGCTGCCGGCGTCCATCAGATGGTCGTCCAGGGGCAGCAGCCGCCCGGCGCCTGCCATGTTCTCCAGGAACGCCGCTTCCTCCTCCGCCGTGACGCCGTCGCAGGTGTAGAAGATCACGCCCTCCCCGATGGCAGAGGGGGTATTGGGCATGATGCGGATCAGGGGCCAGTCCCCGCAGCCCCGCTCCCGCAGGTCGGGGATGGTGAGGGCCGCCGCCATGGACACCAGCACGAACCGGTCCTTCCGCGCCGCCAGCACGGGGCCGATCTTCTCCATCAGCCCTGCCACCATATAGGGCTTCACGCCCAGGAAGATGTAATCTGCCTCAGCGGCCACCGCCGCATTGTCCACAGCCCGGCAGTCCAGCTCCTGGGCCAGGGCCTCCGCTTTGGCGGCGGAGCGGTTCGCCAACAGGATCTCCCCGCCGGACAGCCGCTTGCGGGCCGCCCGGGCCAGGGCGCCGCCCATATTTCCGGTGCCGATAAAACCAAATGTCGCCATTGTGCATCAACCTCTTTTTTCAAATCAGAATCAGATGTTCAGCTTCGCTTTTTTCCGCAGCACCATCCTGTCGGACCCAGGGCCGCGCCGCCCAGGATCACCAGTCCGTAAACAGCGCAGGGAAGGTACAGCTGCACCAGTGCTATTCCGGTACCAGGCCCGCCGGAGACAGTGCGCATCTGCAGGTACAGCCCCATCGCCGCAGCGGAACAGACCGCCGACGGGATGCCCAGCGCCTGCTTCAGGTGTCCGGCGGGGATGAGCAGCACGGTCGACAGAAGCGCTGCAGCCAGCAGGGAGAGAATGATCGCCGCCATAGAGACCATCCCCTCTTGGTGTTTTAACTTCCGGCAGGCGCTTACCGCACCTGTCCCTCACCGTAAATGACGTACTTGCAGCTGGTCAGCTCCTCCAGTCCCATGGGGCCCCGGGCGTGCATCTTCTGGGTGGAAATGCCGATCTCCGCCCCCAGACCGAACTCGCCGCCGTCTGTGAACCGGGTGGAGGCGTTGACGTACACCGCCGCCGCATCCACGTGGTCCAGGAAGTGCTGGGCCTTGAAGTAGTTCTTCGTGATGATGGCCTCGGAGTGCTGGGTGCCGTGGGCATTGATGAAATCGATGGCCTCATCCATGCCGCCTGCCGTCTTGACAGCCAGGATGTAGTCATCGTACTCGGCGTCCCAGTCGCTGTCTTCTGCCGGTACCGCCCGGGTGCCCAGGATCTCCAGGGCCTCCGGGTCCGCCCGCAGCTCCACGCCCTTCTCATCCAGAAGGGGAAGGGCCTTTTTCCAGAAGTCCGCCGCCACGTCCCGGTGGACCAGCACGCACTCCACGGCGTTGCACACAGAGGGACGGGAGCACTTGGCATTGAAGAGGATGCTGGCACCCATGTCCAGGTCTGCCTCATCGTCGATATAGATGTGGCACACGCCCTCGCCGGTGCGGATCACCGGCACGCTGGCCTCCTTGGCCACGGCCCGGATCAGCCCGGCGCCGCCCCGGGGGATCAGCACGTCCACATAGCCGTCCAGGTGCATCAGCTCATTGGCGGTCTCGTGGCTGGTGTCCTGCACCAGGGAGATGCAGTCCTCCGGCAGACCTACGGACCGCAGGGCCTGACGCATCAGCTCTGCCACGCAGCGGTTGGAGCGGATGGCCTCCTTGCCGCCCCGGAGGATACACACATTGCCGGACTTCAGGCACAGCGCCGCAGCGTCTACGGTGACGTTGGGCCGGGCCTCAAAGATGATGGCGATGACCCCCAGGGGCACCCGCCGCCGGCCGATGATAAGGCCGTTGGGCCGGGTTTCCATCTTGTCCACTCTGCCGATGGGATCCGGAAGGGCAGCCACCTGCCGCACGCCGTCCACGATGCCTGCCACCCGTTCCGGCGTCAGGGTCAGCCGGTCCAGCATGGCGGGGCGCATCCCCGCCTCCTTCGCGGCGGCCACGTCCTCTGCGTTGGCGGAGAGCCACTCTGTCTGCCGCTCTGTCAGAACGTCCGCAATGGCATTCAGCGCCGCGTTTTTCCTGGCCGTCCCGGCGGTGGCCAGAACGTAGGTGGCGGCCTTTGCCGCCTGTCCCTGCTGCTGTAATGCTGTCATATCGTCACACCTTTCTTGAAAGAGGAATTAGGAGTTGGAAATTTAGGGGTCCGGCGGATCCGGACGAATTTCAAATCATTCCGCTGGGGGTGCAATCCATCAATTCCTAGTTTTCCCCGATACAAATCGCGTTCCAATGTCCTTCCCCTCCGCGATGCCGTACAGGTCTTCCATCCGGCTGCCGTTGGTGATGACCATATCGCACCCGGCCTCCATGGCAATGCGGGCAGCGGAGAGCTTGGTGGCCATGCCGCCGGTGCCCCGCCAGCTGCCGGCGCCGCCGGCCATCTCCAGGATCTCCGGCGTCAGCTCCGTCACCTGGTGGAGGAGCTTTGCCTCCGGGTGAGTCTTGGGGTCCGCGTCGTACAGCCCATCGATGTCGCTGAGCAGTACCAGCAGATCCGCCCGGCACAGCTCCGCCACGATGGCAGAGAGGGTGTCGTTATCGCCCAGGACCTTATGGCGTCCGGTCTCGATCTCGGCGGAGGAGACGGAGTCATTCTCGTTCACCACAGGGATGACCCCCATCTCCAGCAGGGCGGAGAAGGTGTTGGACAGGTGCTCCGCCCGCTCCGGGTCCTCCACATCATCTCCTGTCAGCAGGATCTGGGCCATGGAGCGGTTGTACTCGGAGAAGAATTTGTCGTAAATGTGCATCATCCGGCACTGGCCCACCGCAGCGGCTGCCTGCTTCATCCGCAGCTCCTTCGGCCGCTCGGACAGCCCCAGCTTGGCGGTGCCCACAGCGATGGCACCGGAGGACACCAGGATCACCTCATGCCCCATGCCCTGGAGATCCGCCAGGGTCCGCACCAGATGTTCCATGCTCCAAAGGGCCAACGCGCCGGAGTTATGGGTGAGGGTGGAGGTGCCCACCTTCACCACAATGCGCTGTTTGTTCTGTTCCAAAGTTATGTTCCTCCTTGGGTGGTAATTGGTATCATATCGCTGATCCCCAGCAGTTCCAAGGCGTCCTGGTAGTCCCCGGAGGTGACGTTTTCCTCCAGCTGGGCCATGATCTCCTTGTAGGAAAGTCCAGTTTCAATATCCCACAGGGGACGGCAGATAGTCAGTATCTGAGAAAGTGCCTCCAGATCCAGATAATTGCTCTCCAATAGCGTTTCCTCTAGTGCCAAGAGATAGAGATACACGTGGGGATGCGGGGAAGTCTCTCTCCCGGCGTTGGAGACATAGTCCTGTTTGAGGGCAACAGAGGTCCGCCGCACCCGGACTAGGTTTTCCTGAATGCGATCATCCTCCAAGGGAGCCTCCAGGGCAAGAATATCCGGATCACCCAGATCCTCAGATAGGGCACAAAGGTACTGGTCCAGCATTTGCAGGCTCCGTCGGAAGGCTTCCCGTTGCCCCACCGCTTCTTGCTCCACCTGAACAGAGCCCCCCATTCCAAAAGCCATAACTAGAGCGGCGCAAACAATCAGGATCTGAGCCCAGGGGATTTGAAAATGCTGTTTCATAGGAATCTCCTTATTGAGAAGGGCCAGAGTAGGAGATTAGATACTTTAGATGTTTTATCATATCACAGGAACCGGCAAAAAGAAAGTCCAGCGCGTACTTTTCATAAAATTGCAGAGAATACCGGGGAAAAGGAGGGTTTACCATGACAGAACGCACCAAACCTGCGGACACCACAGAGGAAAATGACGAGAGCGGAAAGGACGGCGCCCAGCAGATCGTGGACTTCGGCTCCGCCCTGACCAAAACACCCCACGGCTCCGTGTACTGCATGACCATCATCGGCCAGATCGAGGGCCACAACACCGCCGCCAGCGGTGCCAAGACCACCAAGTACGAGCATGTGCTGCCCCTGCTGGCCAAGCTGGAGGAGAGCGACGAGGTGAACGGCGTCCTCTTCCTGCTGAATACCGTGGGCGGCGACGTGGAGGCGGGCCTTGCCATCGCGGAGCTGATCGCCGGCATGACAAAGCCTACGGTCTCCATCGTCCTGGGAGGAAGCCATTCCATCGGCGTGCCTTTGGCCGTGGCTGCCCGACGGAGCTTTGCCGTCCCCAGCGCCGCCATGACCATCCACCCGGTCCGCATGAGCGGCACGGTCATCGCCGCCCCCCAGACCTACAACTACTTCCAGCGGCTTCAGGATCGGATCGTGGCCTTCGTCTCCAGCCACAGCCAGATCACGGCTCAGAAGTTCCAGGCCCTGATGCTGAAAAAGGACGATATGGCCGCCGACGTTGGCAGCGTGGTCTATGGAGAGGAGGCAGTGTCTCTGGGCATCATCGACCAGGTGGGCGGCCTCTCTGACGGACTCCAGTGCCTCTACCGCCAGATCGAGGAGGCCAAAGGAAAGCGGGAGACATCCTGACCTCAAACCGCGGGACAGGAAAAACGGCAGGCGGGGAGCCTACGGGCTCCCCGCCTGTCTTTTATTTCGTCAGGGTCAGTTTCCAGTCCGGTCCGTCCGCCGTCTTGCTGACCTGATAGCCCTGGGAGTGGGCGAAGCGGGTGATGTTCTCCACCGCCGCGCCGGCCTCCGCCAGGACTTCCACCATGGCGGGCCGATCCTTCAAGGCCTTCTGCACCATCAGCACCGGGGTGGGGCAGATGTATCCGCGGGTATCTACCATATCAAATTCCCCTTTCGCCGCGATATGCGGCACAGATTCAAGGATTTCCCCTGTGCAAAATGGGAAAGTTTTCCATCATCGCCGGTTGCCTGTCAGGACAGGGCGATAGACGATTTTCATACATTGTGTGCTCAATCACGCGATACAGCCTCCGTTTTCGGCAAATGGGTCACCGTGATGGCCAGCAGTACCGCGAATCCGATGGCCACCGCCGCCATGCCGGCAGTGCCGATGCCGCCGACCACATAGGTGCCGTCCTCCGCCACGGAATCCGCCGCGCCGGCCAGACCGAAGTTGTGGGAGACGGCGGCGCCCACGATCATGCCCAGGACGGTCACGGCGGAGTCGCCGTTGCCCTCACCGGCCAGGATCAGCTGCCGCAGGGGGCAGCCTCCCAGCAGGATGGAACCCCAGCCCGCCAGGGCCATGCCCAGGGCGGACCAGAGGTACTGGCTGTGGGCGATGGGCTGGGACAGTGCGGACAGGCTGTAGGATCCCAGGACCAGATTGCCAATGGTGACCGTGCCCCAGATGGCCAGGAAGCCGGAGAGGAGCTTGAAGTCCCGCAGCATCACAGCGTCCCGTATGCCGCCGGCCATGCACAGCCGGCTCCGCTGGGCCAGCACGCCCACAACCAGACCGGCCGCCAGGGAGATCCCCCAGAAGGCCCGCATGGAGCCGGGGCCCGCCTCAGAGAACTTCAGCAGGGTGGGCACCAACAGCAGCAGCCCCAACAGCGCCATCAGGATCCCAGACAGGACGAACCCTTCGCCCATGCGGACGGGATAGGCCCGGCCCAGGGAGAAGCCCTTCTTTAAACATACCACGCCCACCAGGATCCCGGCGATGAAGCCCACCAGCCCGGCAACGGCAGTCAGGTCGCCGCCGCCCAGCCGGATGACCATCCGCAGGGGGCAGCCCAGAAACACCAGAGCACCGATCATCACGAACATCCCCAGCACAAACCGGCAGGCGGGAGAGGCCCCGGCCTTTGCCCGGAACTCCCTGGCAGCCAGAGCTGCCGCCGCGGCCCCCACCACGATGCCGATGATCTCCGGCCGGATGTACTGCACATTGGCGGCGCTGTGGAGCCCCAGGGCGCCGGCGATGTCCCGCAGGAAGCAGGCGATGCAGAAGCCCATGTTCTTGGGGTTGCCGGAGGCGGTAAGGATCAGGGCGGCAATGCCCACGGCCACGCCCGCCGCCAAGATCAATCCGTATTCCCGAAACCAACTCTTTTCTCTCATAAATACACTCCTCACTCTCTTCGGCGCTGGGACGAAAATCGTCACAGGGGCAGCTCATAGAAACCGGCTGTCTCGATCCCGGCCTCCTGCAGCCGGGTCTCCAGGTGCTCCCGCAGCTCCGGCGGCGCGGACCAGGCCATGCCGCAGTCGGATGTGATGCACCGGGGAACGGAGATCAGTTTGCCCGCCAGCCCCAGGCGGCGGCAGAGCTGCTCTGTGGCGATGGCCCCGGCAGTGGTGTGAAACGTCACGATCAGCCGGGGGCTTTTTTCTCGCACGGCCTCCCTCCTCTACTCGCTATTTTTTTAAAAGAATAACATGAAAAAATGGAAAAAGCGAGATCTGTTTCGAGGATAACGGCCCAGCTCCGGCTGGAGCCGCCGAACCTGGAGATTTTTCCTTGAAATAGGGGAGTGGCTTTGCTATACTATACTAGTTATAGTATGTGATCTGGCTGAGAGGCCGAATGAGGTGAGAGTTTGTATCTGCGCGCATTGGAAATCCAGGGGTTTAAGTCCTTTCCAGACAAGACGGTCCTGAATTTCGGCGAGGACATCACCGCCATCGTGGGTCCCAACGGCTCCGGCAAGTCCAACATCTCCGACGCTATCCGGTGGGTGATGGGGGAACAGAGCGTCAAGGGCCTCCGTGGCGCCAAGATGGAGGACGTGATTTTCGGCGGCACGGAGAAGCGCAGCCAGGTGGGCTTTGCCCAGGTGACGCTGGTGCTGGACAACACGGAGCACATCTTCCCCACCATGGAGGAGAGCGAAGTGTCCGTCACCCGCCGCTATTACCGCAGCGGCGAAAGCGAATACTACATCAACCGCCAGTCTGTCCGGCTGAAGGACTTGACGGAGCTGTTCCTGGACACCGGCATGGGCCGGGAGGGCTACTCCATCATCGGCCAGGGCAAGATTGATGAGATCCTCTCCGCCAAGAGCGGGGAGCGGCGGGAGATCTTCGAGGAGGCCGCCGGCATTTCCAAATTCCGCCACCGGAAGGAGGAGGCGGAGCGGAAGCTGGAGCGGACGGAGGAGAATCTGGTCCGCATCAATGACAAGATCGCCGAGCTGGAGCTTCAGGTGGAGCCCCTGCGGGAGCAGGCGGAGAAGGCCAGGAAGTATCTGGTGCTCCGGGATGAGCTGCGCCTTCTGGAGATCTCCGTCTGGCTGGAGAACCTGGACACCCTGAAGGCGGGCGCCCGGAAGCTGGAGGCGGACTTTCACGCCGCAGAGTCCCAGCGGGACGAGGCCCGCGCCGCTCTGGACGCTCTCTATGCCGAGGGGGAGCGGTACAGCGAGCGGATGCGGGAGAAGGACATGGAGGCTGAGCGTGTCCGGACAGAGTCCGCCGTTCTGGATGAGCAGATCAAGGAGAAGGAGTCCGCCGCCGCCGTGCTGGAGAGCACCGTCACCCACAACCGGGAGAACATCCAGCGGGCGGAGGCGGAGCTGGCAGAGGCGGAGAGCCGTTCCGGCGGCCTTGCGAAGCAGGCGGAGGAGCAGGAAGCCCGGGTGGCGGAGATCGACCGCCGGATCGGGGAGCTGAACGGTGCGCTGGCCGCCCTGCTGGAGACCGCCCAGACCATGGCGGAACAGGCCGGCGGCGCCCAGAACGAGGCGGAGCGCCTGCGGGCACAGGAGGCCCTCGCCATGGCCGCCGCCGCGGACGCGCGGGCGGAACTGGCCGCCGCCGCCGCGGAGAAGAAGCAGATCCAGGAGCGGCGGGAGGCCGCAGAGCGAGACAGGGCCGCCGCGGAGGAGCAGCTTCAGTCCGCCCGGCAGGAGGCGCGGGAGAACCGCCGCGCCCTGGAGGATGCCAGGGACGAGGCGGAGGCCGCCGCCAACATCATCGCCGGCCACAGCCTGCGGATGGAGGAACGGAAGAAGAAGGCCGCTGCCGCCGCGGAGCGGCGGGTCCAGCTGACCATGGACACGGGGGCGCTGGAAAACCGCCGCCGCCTGCTGACAGAGATGGAGAAGGAGTACGAGGGCTTCTCCAAGGCGGTCAAGTTCGTGTGCCGCGCACAAAGCGGCCTGCAGGGCATCCATGGCCCGGTGGCCAATCTGGTGAAGACCGATGGCAGGTACTCCTTGGCCATCGAGATCGCCCTGGGGGCGGGACTGCAGAACATTGTGGTGGACCGGGAGGAGGATGCCAAGGCCGCTATCAGCTACCTGAAGCAGCGGGACGCCGGACGGGCCACGTTCCTGCCCCTCACCGCCATCCGGGGTGACGAGCTCCATGAAAAAGGCGTGGAGAAGGAATTTGGTTTTGTGGGCCTGGGGTCCCGGCTGGTGACATTTGACCCGGCGTACCGGAATATTGTTTACAACCTGCTGGGCCGCACTGTGGTGGTGGAGGACCTGGACTGCGGCATCGCCATGGCCCGGAAGTACCGCAACGCCTTCCGGATCGTGACGCTGGACGGCCAAGTCATTAACCGGGGCGGCTCCATGACCGGCGGCAGCACCAGCCGGTCCGCCGGTGTACTGAGCCGGTCCGCGGAGTTGGAGCAGCTCACCGCCCGGACCGCTGCCATGCAGGCAAAGCTGGCGGAGGCAAAGCAGGCGGAGGAGGATACCGCCCGGGAACTGGCCGCCGCCCAATACGAGCTGGAGACCGCGGAGGCCCAGCGCCGCCACGCAGAGGACGAGGTCCTGCGGCTGGAGGGCATCAGGGGACAATATGATCTCCTGCTGCGCTCCCTGGAGGAGAGCGTGGAGAACCTCGCCGGCGAGCTGGAGAGCCTGGCCGGACGGCTGACGGACAACGACGCCCGGTCTGCCGCCGCCCAGGTGGAGATCAACCGACAGGAATCCGCCGCCGCGGACGCGCGGGCCCAGGCGGAGGCGGCTCTTTCCGGCCAATCGGAGCTGCTGGAGAAATCCGGTGCCCTGGCCGAGGAGATCAGCGGCAGAAAGAGCGATCTGGCTGCCCTGGCGGCCGAACGGGAGGCCACAGTCCGCAGCGCCGCGGACCTGCGGGCGCTGTGCGCGGATCTCTCTGGTGACCGGGAGCAGAAGGAACAGATGGCGGAGACCTACCGCCGAAACATCGCCGCCGCGGAGGAAGAGATCGCCGGATTGCAGACGGCGCTGGAGGAGCTGGCGGGCCGGGGCGCGGCCTTCCGGCAGCGGCTGGCCGCCATCACAGAGGAGAAGAACGCCCTGGAGGCGGAGCGGACTGCCAAGAACCGGGCGGGCCAGGAGATGAACGAGAACCTGCTGAACCTGGAGCGGGCGGTGGCCAAACTGGACCAGAAGCGGGCCACCTCCGCCATGGAGGAAAAGCAGATCCTGGACCGGCTGTGGGAACACTACGAACTCTCCCACTCCGACGCCCAGGCACAGCGGATCGAGCTGGAGAGCGTGCCCAAGGCCAACCGGCGGATCGGGGAGCTGAAGCGGGACATCACCGCCCTGGGCACCCCAAACATCGGGGCCATCGACGAGTTCCAGCGGGTGAACACCCGCTACACCTACCTGACGGACCAGCGCAACGATGTGGAGAAGGCCAAGGGCGAGCTGCAGAACATCATCGGCGAGATCACTGAGGAGATGACCAAGATTTTCGCCGAGCAGTTCAAGCTGCTGTCCGAGAGCTTCCAGACCACCTTCCAGGAGCTCTTCGGGGGAGGGACGGCCAGATTGGAACTGGAGGACGAGGAGGACATCCTGGGCTGCGGCATCGAGATCAAGGCCCAGCCGCCGGGAAAGACCCTCAAGACCATCTCCCTGCTGTCCGGCGGCGAGAAGGCCTTTGTGGCCATCGCGCTGTATTTCTCCATTCTGAAAGTCCATCCAACGCCCTTCTGCGTGATGGACGAGATCGAGGCGGCCCTGGATGACGCCAACGTCACCCGCTACGCCCGCTATATGCGGACGCTGGCAGGCCGGACCCAGTTCATCGTCATCACCCACCGCCGGGGAACCATGGAGGAGGCCGACGTCCTCTATGGCGTCACCATGCAGGAGCAGGGCGTGAGCAAGATCCTGACCATCAATCTGAATGACATGGCGAAAGAGCTGAAGATCAAATAAGGAGCGGAATCCATGAAGCGCAAGCATAAACAGATACTGATCATCTGGGTGGGCCTGCTGGCAGGCCTCCTTATCTTCCGGGGCGGATGGATGACCTATGCAGGGCTGCTGATTTTCCTTTTGGATCTGGGGCTGGTGTGGTGGCTGCTGCGCTGCCCCCACTGCGGAAAGTCCGTTCGGGAGCTCCGACCGGATAAGACCTGCCCATACTGCGGCAAGAAAGTGGAGTGAACGGCGACCCGGCGCAAGAGGATTTGAAGCGATTGGGAGGACGATCTCATGACACTGCGCAGATGGACGATCCTGAGCGTTATCCTGCTAGTCCCGGGATTTGTTCTGCAGTTCCTCAGCAGGACCGTATTTGTACCGGAGGCGGGCGTGATCGGGGGACTGCTGCTGGCGGCGGGCCTTGCGATCCAGTTGTTCGTGATCCGCTGCCCGGAGTGCGGGGCACATCTGCCGCTTTTTCCCGGCGAATACTGCAAATACTGCGGAAACAGGTTGGACTGGGATAAGCCTCTCCGGCGCTGATTTCCGATTTGGGAGGATACCATGGGCTTTTTTGACAAGCTGAAAAAGATCACCACAAATCTCTTCTCCGGCTTCTCCGAGGCGGACGAGGCCTTTTTCGAGGAGTTGGAGGAGACGCTGATCCTGGCGGACCTGGGCATGGACACGGCGCTGGACGCCGTGGAAAAACTCCGCACGAGGGTCCGGAAGGAGAAGCTCCAGGACCAGGAGGCGGTCAAGGCCGCCCTCCGGGACATTCTGGCGGAGGAGATGGACGTGGGCGGCACGGAGCTGGATCTCTCGACCCGGCCTGCTGTGGTGCTGTTCATCGGCGTCAACGGCGTAGGTAAGACCACGTCCATCGGCAAACTGGGCTATCAGCTGAAAAGCGAGGGCAAGCGGGTCCTCTTCTGCGCGGCGGACACCTTCCGGGCCGCAGCGGCGGACCAACTGCAGATCTGGGCGGAGCGGGCCGGCTGCGAACTTGTGCGCCAGCACGAGGGGGCTGACCCCGGCGCCGTGCTGTTCGACGCCCTGCAGGCTGCCAAGGCAAGAGGGGTGGATGTGGTGCTGTGCGACACTGCCGGCCGCCTCCACAACAAGGCTAACCTGATGGCGGAGCTCGCCAAGCTCTCCAAGATCATCGACCGGGAATGCCCCGGCGCCGCACGGGAGACGCTGCTGGTGCTGGACGCCACCACCGGACAAAACGGCCTGATCCAGGCCCGCCAGTTCAAGGAGGCTGCAGGACTCACCGGCATCGTGCTGACGAAGCTGGATGGCACGGCCAAGGGCGGCATCGTCATCGCCATCGCCAAGGAGCTGGGCGTACCGGTGAAGCTGGCCGGTGTGGGCGAGGGGGTGGACGACCTGAAGCCCTTCGACGCGAAGGAATATGTGGAGGCCATTATTTGAGCGGCAGCAGAGAGACAAGGATCACCATTTGGAATCGGAGAAAACTGATCTCTGTGTCGTCGCAGCAGATGTACTTTCGGATCCGCGGGGCGCTTTCAGATGCCGGGCTCTCCAGCGGCACCAGGACCCGGGGCCTATACGCCGCGGCTGCCCGCCGCAGCAGGGGGCCGCTCCGACTGCTGTACAGGACAGCGTCCTGACCTACACCATCTATGTTCACAGGGATGACTATGACCGTGCGTTCGCGGCGATCCAGTCCTCTCTGCGGGGAAAATGAAAAGGAGCGCATACCATGACCAGACAAGACGGACGGGCGTTTGACGAGCTGCGCCCGATCAAAATCACCCCTGATTTCGTAAAATTCGCGGAGGGCAGCTGTCTCATCCAGTGCGGCGACACCATGGTTCTCTGCTGCGCCAGCGTGGAGGACCGGGTGCCGCCCCATGTGCCGGAGGGCACCGGCTGGGTGACGGCGGAGTACTCCATGCTGCCCCGGGCCAACCGGGAGCGCAGCAAGCGGGACATCGCCAAGCTGAAGCTCTCGCCCCGCAGCGCAGAGATCCAGCGGCTGGTGGGCCGTTCCCTCCGGGCCGCCGTGGACCTGGCGAAGCTGGGGGAGCATACCATCACCATCGACTGCGACGTGCTCCAGGGCGACGGCGGAACCCGCACCGCATCCGTCACCGGCGGCTTTGTGGCGCTGGCCCTGGCCTGCCGGAAGCTGGTGGAGGAGGGCGTGCTGGCCTCCAATCCCATCCGGCATTTCGTCACCGGGGTGTCTGCGGGAATCGTCGGGGAGACCCTTATGCTGGATTTGCAGTACAGCGAGGACAGCCGTGCCCAGGTGGACCTGAACTGTGTGATGAATGAGCTGGGGGAGATCATCGAGCTCCAGGGCACCGGCGAGGGCCGGGCCTTCACACCCCAGGAGCAACAGGAGCTGGTGCGCTTGTGCGCCAAGGGTAACCGGGAGCTGCTGAAGCTCCAGCGGGAGATTTTGAAGCGATAAAACCACAAATTGAAAGAAGGAGATGGTTTCCGTGGCGCAGGTATTCGAGATGATTATGCTGATCTGCTTCGGCCTGTCCTGGCCCTTCAACATCACAAAGTCCGTGCGCTCCCGTACTGCAAAGGGCAAGAGCCTATGGTTTGAGGTGTGCATCATCGTGGGCTATCTCTGCGGCTTGGCGGGGAAGTTCATCAGTGGAAATGTCACCTATGTGGCGGCTTTTTACATTCTGGATATCACCATGGTCACCATCGACCTGGTGCTGACCATCCGGAACAAGCGTCTGGACCGTGCGGCGGAAAAGGAGGAGACGGTATGAAATTCGTGTTGGCGACCCATAACCCCGGTAAGCTGAAGGAGATGGCGGATATCCTCTCCGGACTGGGGGTGGAAGTGGTGAGCCCCGCAGACGTGGGAATCTCCGTAGACGTGGAGGAGACCGGCACCACCTTTGCGGAAAACGCCATGCTGAAGGCCAAGGCCATCTGCGCGGCCAGCGGGCTGCCCGCCATCGCGGACGACTCCGGTCTCTGTGTGGACGCCCTGAACGGAGGACCCGGCGTGTATTCCGCCCGTTACGGCGGGGAGGAGCTGGACGACCGGGGGCGGTATACCCTGCTGCTGCAGAACATGCGGGGACAGACTACCCGGGCGGCCCACTTCGCCTGCGCCATCGCCTGCGCCTTTCCCGGCGGGGACGAGCTGACGGCGGAGGGCCGGTGCGACGGTGCCATCGCCTTTGCCCCCATGGGGACGGCGGGATTTGGCTACGACCCGGTGTTCCTGGTGCCGGAGAAGGGCAGGACCTTCGGCCAGCTGACGGCAGAGGAGAAGGGCGCCATCTCCCATAGAGGAAAAGCTCTGCGGGCATTTTCGGAGAAACTGGCAACTTATTTGAAAAAATAACCGTCTACCTTTGATGAGGAGGGAACTGCGGTGAAAACGACCGGACGCTGCCCCAAATGCGGCAGCGCGGACCTGCTGGCAGTGGAGCCGGGGCTGTACAATTCTTTTCCCATCGGTTTTTTTGTAAATGCAAAAATTCAGAGGTATGTCTGCCGCAGCTGCGGCTATACAGAAGAGTTGATTGCCTAGGAGTCTATGGAGAAGCTGCGGCAGTCTACCTGGCATGACGAAAAATAAAAAAGACCGGGGCCATTTCCCGGAATAAAGGAGTATACATGGAACTGACAAGCAAACAGCGGGCCCAGCTGCGGGGCCTGGCAAACAGCATCGACACGATCCTGCAGGTGGGCAAGGACGGTATCGGGGCAAACCTCATCAAGCAGGCGGATGACGCACTGGAGGCTCGGGAGCTTATCAAGGGCCGGGTGCTGGACAACAATATCGACTACGACGCCCGCACCGCCGCGGAGGAGCTGGCCAAGGCCACCCGCAGCGAGGTGGTGCAGGTCATCGGCACGAAGTTCGTGCTGTACCGGGAGAGCCACTCCAAGCCCAGGGAGAAGCGCATCCAGCTGGTGAAGCCGGCAAAGAAGCGCCCCCAGTGACCCGGGAAGGCGCCCGATGGAACTGACGTTCCGCACTGCCGGGATCGGGGATCTGGAGCTCTTGACGGAGAGCCGCCTCCGGGCCATCCGGACCTACCGGCACCTTTCGGAGACGGCGGCGCTGCCGCATGGCCTGCCGGATGCGGTCCGGGATTACTACCGCCAGGCCCTGGCGTCCGGCAGCCACATTGCGCTTCTGGCGCTGGCGGGAGAGCGGCTGGCCGCCACCGGCGGCCTGGACCTCCGCCGGGAGATGCCCTCCTATCACAATCCCGCGGGTCTGTCCGGCCATATCATGAACATCTGGACGGATCCTGCCTTCCGAGGCCGGGGGATCGCATGGCGGATGCTGGATCTCCTCACGGCAGCGGCCTGTGAGCGGGGCTGTTTGACGGTTTCTCTCCACACCACCGCCATGGGCCGCCCGCTGTATCAGCGGTATGGCTTCACCGCCACGGATGACGAGATGGAGTTGGAGCTTCCGGCGGAAAAATCTGAACCATAAAGAGGAATCGCGTATGAAGATCGGCGTTTACGGCGGGACGTTCAACCCGCCCCACCTGGGCCATGTGACCGCGGCCCGGGCGGTATTCGAGCTGCTGAAGCTGGACCTGCTGCTGCTGGTCCCGGACCGGGAGCCACCCCACAAGGCGCTGCCAGCGGGCAGCCCCACTCCGGAACAGCGGCTTGAGATGACCCGCCTGGCGGGGGAGCAGCTGGGCCTGGGGGACCGGGTCCAGGTACTGGATCTGGAGCTGAAGCGGACGGGGCGGAGCTATACCTCCGACACCCTGGCCCAGCTGAAGGAGCGGTACCCGGAGGACGAGCTGTGGCTGCTGATGGGCACGGACATGTTCCTCACCATCCAGACCTGGCACGAAGCGGAGAAGATTCTGTCCCTGGCGGGGATCGCCACCTTCGGCCGAACGGAGGCGGACACGGAGGCGCTGTTCTCCGTTCAGCGGGACTATCTGTACCGGACATATCCCCAGGCCCGGATCTTCACCCTCACCATCCCCGGCGTGGTGGATGTGTCCTCCACGGACCTGCGAATCATGCTGGCGAAGGGAGAGGGCGTGAATCTCCTGCCTCCGGCGGTGTACGGCTATATCCTGCGGGAGGGACTGTACGGCACCCGGGCGGATTTGAAGCGCCTGCCCCTGCGGGAGCTGCGGCCGGTGGCCCTGAGTTATTTGAAAAACAAGCGCATCCCCCACGTGCTGGGCACGGAGCAGGAGGCCATCCGTCTGGCGGAGCGGTACGGCGCCGATGTGGAGAAGGCCCGGGTAGCGGCACTGCTGCACGACTGCACAAAAAAGCTGAACATGGAGGAGCAGCTGGAACTGTGCGGCCGGTACGGCATCCAGCTGGACGAGCTGGAGCAGAAGGCCCTGAAGCTTCTCCACGCCAAGACCGGCGCGGCCATCGCCCGGGACGTGTTCGGTGTGGACGATGAAATCTACAACGCCATCTGGTGGCACACCACGGGCCATGCCCACATGACCCTGCTGGAAAAAGTGATCTATCTGGCGGATTATATCGAGCCCTCCCGGAATTTTCCGGGGGTAGACAAACTCCGCGCTGTGTGTTATAAAGACCTGGACGAGGGCCTGCTGATGGGCCTGGAGATGACCATCGAAGAGATGACCGAAATGGGAAACCCTGTGCACCACGCCACCATTGAGGCGCGGGACGCATTGAAAGGATAGAGAGACAGTGGATAGAGAAAACGGAAAGCATCCGGCGGGCGGGACGCCGAAAAAGAGCAGACCCAAGAAGCCGAAGAAACCGAGCCGCCTGACGCGGCAGCAGAAGCTGCTGATCGCGGTAGCCGTGGTACTGGCCATCGTGCTGATCGCGGTGGTGGCCTGCCAGAGCCTGTTCGTTCGCCCGGATCTGCCGGACAAGAACGCGGATGCGGACAGCGGGACCCAGGAAGAGGAGATCGACTGGGGCGAAGGGACCCGCCCCCGCAGCGACGGGGAACGGAAGAGTCAGGACTATTACACGGTCCTGATCCTGGGCCGGGACACGGGGGGCGGCGGCAACACGGACACGATGCTGCTGGCCAGCTACGACGTGACCAACCAGAAGGCCACGGTGATGTCTATTCCCCGGGATACCATGGTGAATGTCTCCTGGGATATCAAGCGCATCAACTCCGTGTATAACTACTATGGCGGCGGAGACCGGGGGATCCAGTATCTCTACAAGGAAATCGCCCAGCTGGTGGGCTTTGAGCCGGACTATCAGGTGGTTGTGGAGTGGGACGCCGTGGGCCAGATCGTGGACGCCATGGGCGGCGTCTGGTTCGACGTGCCACGGAACATGAACTACGACGATCCTTATCAGGACCTTCACATCCACCAGGAGAAGGGCTACCGCCTGCTCACGGGGGACGACGCCATGCAGGTGCTCCGCTACCGCCACGACAACGACATGCGCTACGGCTATCCGGACGGCGATCTGGGCCGCATCAAGACCCAGCAGGCGTTTCTGACCGCCATGGTGGACCAGCTGCTGCAGATCAAGAACGTCACAAAGATCAACCAGTTCATCCAGGTGTTCCAGAACAATGTGGAGACAGACCTGAGCTTCCAGAATATCCTATGGTTTGCCCAGCAGGCGATTCTGGGTGGGCTGAGCATGGAGAACGTGGAGTTTGTCACCATGCCCAACCGGACCGCATCCTGCTGGAGCCGCACCTATCACAACTATCAATCCTACGTGGTGCCCAGCGCGGATGAGCTGCTGGAGCTGGTGAACACCAAGCTGAGTCCTTATACGGAGGTATTCACCCTCAGCGACTTGGACATTATGTCCGTCAACTCTGACGGCAGCATCAGCTCGTCCACCGGCCATGTGGAAGACAGCCGGGCGGCCCGGCCGCCGGTGAAGCCCACCACGCCCAGCAAGCCGGAGGAGGAGACGCCCACGGTGGATGAGAACGGCAATCCCATCGATCCGGACACCGGCCTGCCGGTGACGCCGGATGGCGGAACCACGGACCCGGGGACGGGCGGGACCACAGACCCGGGCTCTGGCACGACGGATCCCGGAACAGGGACAACGCCCGACGGCGGGACAGATCCCGGCACCGGCGGCGGGACCACAGGACCTGACACCGGAGAAGGAACCACCGGCACCGGCACCGACGGGACCACCGATCCGGGTACGGGCACAAGCGGGACTCCGGACGGCGGCACGCCTGACGCAGGCGGAGGAACGACCGATTCGGGCACTGGAGACAGCCAGACCTCCGGCACCGGAGATGGAGGCGGCGATGCTGCCGCAGAAGAGGCTCCGGATGACGGCTTTATCATCGTGAGCTGAACGACGGAAAAGGGGTGGCACCATGGCGGACCAGATGGATGGAAAAGGACGTCCCCCAAAGAGACGGTCCGGACTGACCAGGGGGCAGAAGGGGCTGATCGCCGCAGCCGCAGTTCTGGCTGTGGCCCTGGCGGGGGTCCTGGCCTGGCAGAGCCTGTTCGTCCGGCCGGACCTCAACACCGGCAAGACAGAGCCCCAGGAGACGGAAGAACCCACCGATCCGGTGGAGGAGATCGACTGGGGCGAGGGGACCCGCCCCCGCAGCGACGGAGAGCGGAAGAGTCAGGACTACTACACGGTCCTGATCCTGGGCCGGGACACGGGGGGCGGCGGCAACACAGACACGATGCTGCTGGCCAGCTACGACGTGACCAACCAGAAGGCCACGGTGATGTCCATTCCCCGGGACACTATGGTGAATGTCTCCTGGGATATCAAGAAGATCAACTCTGTTTACAACTGGTACGGCGGCGGAGACCGGGGCATCCAGTATCTCTACAAGGAGATCGCCCAACTGGTGGGCTTTGAGCCGGACTATCAGGTGATTGTGGAGTGGGAGGCCGTGGGCCAGATCGTGGACGCTATGGGCGGCGTCTGGTTCGATGTGCCCCGGGACATGTATTACAGTGACCCCCTGCAAAACCTCTATATCAACCAGAAAGCGGGCTACCGCCTGCTCACGGGGGACGACGCCATGCAGGTACTGCGGTTCCGGGACGGAGCCAACGGCTACAAGGACGGCGATCTGGGCCGCATCAAGACGCAGCAGGCATTTTTGACCGCCATGGTGGAGCAGCTGCTGAAGATCGAGAACATCGCCAAGATCAACGCATTTGCCGAGGTGTTTCGGGAGAACGTGGAGACGGATCTGACCCTCCAGAATATTTTGTGGTTTGCCAAAGCGGCCTTCACCGGTGGCCTGAAGCCGGAGAACGTGGAGTTCGTCACCATGCCGAACACGCCCGCCTACGCATACAGCTCCACCACCAGCAAGCTCAACGGCCGGTATTCCGAACAGTCCTATGTAACGCCCAACACCGGCCAGCTGCTGGAGCTGGTGAACACCAAATTGAGCCCCTACGCCGAGGTATTTACCCGCAGCGATCTGGATATGATGACCGTGAACAGCGACGGCTCCGTCAGCTCCTCCACCGGTCATGTGGAAGACAGCAACGCCACCCATCCCCGGTCCTACTGGCAGGCCCAGTGGACGCCCCAGGAGCCGGAGGAGGAGACGCCCCCGGAGGGGGAAAGCGGCACAGGGACCGACCCTGATGCCGGAGCGCCGGAGACCGGCGGGGCGACCGGGACGCCCGGCGGTGGAGAGACCACGGATCCCGGCGGAGCCACGGAGCCCGGTACGGGGAGCATCGATCCGGACACGGGAGACCTGATCGACCCGGAGACCGGCGGCATCATCGATCCCGGCACCGGGCAGATCCTGGACCCCGGTACAGGACAGGTGATCGGCCAGCTCCCGGGCGGCAGCGGAGACCCGGCGGCAGGTGAGAGCGGCGGAACCGCCCCAGAGTCGCCGGATTCCCAGCCGTCTGATGGTGAGACGGCGCCTGTAGACCCCGGTACGTCCGACGGCGGAACCGCGGCCCCGGATGACGGGTTTATTATTGTAACCTGAGCGGCAGGTGTGCCGCAGATTCAAACGATCAGAAAGGATGAGTCCATGACACCCAAAGAGATGGCCCTGACTGCGGCCAAAGCCCTGGACGAGAAAAAGGGCGGCGACATCGCCGCCATCGAGATCACGGAGCAGACCACCCTGGCGGACTATTTCGTCATTGCCACCGGCAATTCCAACACCCAGATCAACGCCCTGTGCGGCGCGGTGGAGAAGGCCATGAAGGAGCAGGCGGGGGAGGATCCTCTCCGCCGGGAGGGCTACCGGGACGGCACCTGGGTCCTGCTGGACTACGGCTGTGTGGTGGTCCACGTGTTCTCCGCCGAGGCCCGGGAGTTCTATTCGCTGGAGCGGCTTTGGCACGACGGCAAGCCGGTGGATCTCTCCGGTGTGCTGACGGAGAATTGATCGCCCTTCGCGCCAAGTGGCGTGTCCAAGCGTTTTGCCGCAGGCAAAAATATGAAATGGGCAGGCTCTGCCTGCCCATTTGAGTCCAATGTGGTGCCACGCAAAACGAAGATTTTGTGGGGCGCCGTGTCCGGTGAAAAGGGGAAACATCAGCTCTGACGGCGCTGACCGCCGGAGCTTTTTTCTGCTTATCAACCCAGAGTTGCGCGATAGCTGGTGGACGCAACCGCCCGCCCCGGGTATGCTGAGACCACCAAAACAAAAGGAGGCAACTGCAATGGCATTCAGTTCCATTATCATGCTCCCGCTGCTGCTCCTGTTTCTGGCCATCTGGGCAGGGCTCATTTATCTGCTGATCCTGCTGATCCGGGCTTTGCGGAAGTACCTGCGGGGCGGGGAGGCCCGCCGGGAAAAAGCGGAGACCTGCCGTACCCTGGGGGAGGTCCTCAAGGCCCACCGGATGCGCTGCCAGATGACCCAGGAGTTCGTGGCGGAGGCCCTGGGGGTCAGCCGGCAGGCGGTCAGCAAATGGGAGACCGGCACGGCGGACCCCAGCACCTCCAACCTGCTGGCCCTGGCGAAGCTCTTCGGTGTGCCAGCGGAGGAGCTGCTGCGGGAGACCGCCGCCGGCGGAGCAGGGGCGTGAGCGCCCCCATGAACTCTGTTACCATTTGTAATAGAGCTGTCATGGAATTGAGGGGGAAATTTCCCGGCACCGGGCCTATCCTGTAAAACACAGATAAAAACAGAATGAGAGGTGCGCTATGAGAAAGAGAAGTATGACCGCCCTTGTGGCATCGCTGCTGCTGTTGACAGCCTGCACTGCCCCGGCGGAGAAAGCGGAGGGCCAGGTGCCTGCCGCCGATGCGGAGGCGACTGACTTCCAAGAGAGAGCGGATCCTGCGCCGGAGTCCCCGAATCTGCTGCCGGACCTGGATGTCTCCGGGCTGGAGGAGACCATGCCGGAGACGGACTTTGCGGCTTTCCGGGCGTATCTGCCGGTGCTGACCGGGGAGGAGAGCTTTCGCTGGGTGGCGGGGCCGTACGACGGCTATCCGGATGGAGACTGGGAGCCCTTTGACGCCGATATGGCGGCGGTCCATGACCGATACTGGAGCGATTCCGAGGCGGAGAACCCGCCGGAGACACTGACGCTGGATCGGCTGGCGGTGGCGGACATCGTAGGCGGCGAGGAGCCGGAGCTGGTGCTGCTGCTCCAGGACAGGGGCTATAATTATCTGGTGTTCCACCGAGAGAGCGGAGAGGTCTGCGGCACATCCTTTTCCGTCCGCTGGCTGATGGATCTCCAGAAAAGCGGCATCTATATGGGCTCCGGCGGGGCGGACGTCAGCTACTACTATCAGCTGTCCTTCCATGACGGCCGGTTTTGGGGGGAGGCGCTGGGCGAAAAGGTGGTGGACCGCTGCCAGTTGAACGGAATGGAGGTCAGTGAGGCGGACTTCAACACGTGGTATGAAGAGAACATGACGAACGACGTCACTTGGTACGCCTCGGACGGCGCTGTGATCCCGGAAAATATGTAGGCTGAGCGAATATTTGTGAGATTTCTGGATCGTTGGGAAGTTTGTGCGCTTTTTTCCTTGACAAAATGGGAAAATCCACATAGAATAAATCCGTTAACGACATTGATGGGAAGAAAGGCGAAATGTCCCGCCTTCAGAGAGCCGGCGGCTGCTGCGAGCCGGTGGGGGACCTTCGCGGATGACTGTTCCCGGAGTCTCCCGCCTGAACGGACATAGTAGGGTGGGACGGCAGGCCCCGTTACTGGCCGAGGCCCTCCGGGCCGTTGAGCGCCATCCGGCAACGGCTGGCGAAACCAGGGTGGTACCGCGTAGCTTTTACGCCCCTGACCGTAAGGTCGGGGGCGCTTTTACAGCTTGAAGAGGGGATTGACATCTCCTTGCCCGCAGGGGGCACACCGCATCCGTCAGGCGGCAGAGCCGCCAACGGCTGCGCAGCAGAGTGCCTTCACCAGCGGCATCAGTCACTGGCGACGCAACCCAAGGCGGTTGGGTCAAAGTATTTTTGCCACGTACAGAAGGTGAATTGCCCCGTAGAAGCAAGAGAGGCCGCCCGGGGGCGCGCTGCGGCAAAAATAAATCGAACAGAGAAATCCATTCACAGGAATGAGGAGAAGGATATGAAATACGATTTTGCCAGCATTGAGAAAAAGTGGCAGCAGAAGTGGCTGGAGGAGAAGCCCTTCACCGCCGTCACCGGGGACAAGACTCGGGAGAAGTTCTTCGGCCTGATCGAGTTCCCCTATCCCTCCGGCCAGGGGCTCCACGTGGGCCACGCACGGCCCTTCACCGCCATGGACATCATCTGCCGGAAGAAGCGGATGCAGGGCTACAACGTCCTGTTCCCCATCGGCTATGACGCCTTCGGCCTGCCCACAGAGAACTACGCCGTTCAGCACCACATCCACCCCGCCAAGGTGACCCACGACAACATCGAGAACTTCCGCAAGCAGCTCCACATGCTGGGTTACTCCTTCGACTGGGACCGGGAGGTGAACACCACCGACCCCAGCTACTACAAGTGGACCCAGTGGATCTTCCTGCAGATGTTCAAGAAGGGGCTGGCCTACAAGGCCTCCATGCCCGTCAACTGGTGCACCAGCTGCAAGATCGTCCTGGCCAATGAGGAGGTCGTGGACGGTGTGTGCGAACGCTGCGGCGGCCAGGTCATCCGCAAGGAGAAGAGCCAGTGGATGCTGGCCATCACCAAGTACGCCGACCGGCTCATCGACGACCTGGACGACCTGGACTTCATCGAGCGGGTGAAGATCCAGCAGAAGAATTGGATCGGCCGGTCCGAGGGCACGGAGGTGGACTTCACCGCCACCAACGGCGACAAGCTGACGGTCTACACTACCCGGTGCGACACGCTGTTCGGCGTGACCTATATGGTCATCTCCCCGGAGCATCCCTATCTCCAGCAGTGGAAGGACCAGATCCAGAACTGGGATGCTGTGGCCGCCTATATCGAGGAGGCCGCCCGCAAGTCCGACTTTGAGCGGGGCGAGCTGAACAAGGAGAAGACCGGCGTCCGGCTGGAGGGCATCGAGGCCGTCAACCCCGCCAGCGGCAAGCACGTGCCCCTGTTCGTCTCCGACTACGTGCTGATGGGCTACGGCACCGGCATCGTCATGGGCGTGCCGGGCCACGACCAGCGTGACTGGGAGTTCGCCACCAAGTTCGGCCTGCCCATCGTGGAGGTGGTCCAGGGCGGAGACATCACCAAGGAGGCCTTCACCCTGAAGGACGACACCGGCATCATGGTGAACTCCGGCTTCCTGGACGGCCTCACCGTGAAAGAGGCAATTCCCACCATGAAGAAGTGGGTGACGGAGCAGGGCATCGGCCGTCCCAAGACCAACTTCAAGCTCCGGGACTGGGTGTTCAGCCGCCAGCGTTATTGGGGCGAGCCCATCCCCCTGGTGAACTGCCCCAAGTGCGGCTGGGTCCCCCTGCCGGAGGAGCAGCTGCCCCTGCTGCTGCCGGAGGTGGACTCCTATGAGGTCACCGACACCGGCGAGAGCCCCCTCAGCAAGATGACTGACTGGGTGAACACCACCTGCCCCAAGTGCGGCGGCCCCGCCCAGCGGGAGACCGACACCATGCCCCAGTGGGCTGGCTCCAGCTGGTACTTCCTGCGGTATATGGATCCCCACAACGACAAGGCATTCGCCTCCAAGGAGGCCTTGGACTACTGGTCTCCCGTGGACTGGTACAACGGCGGCATGGAGCACACCACCCTGCATCTGCTGTACTCCCGGTTCTGGCACAAGTTCCTGTATGACATCGGCGCCGTGCCCACCAAGGAGCCCTATGCCAAGCGCACAAGCCACGGCATGATCCTGGGCGAGGGCGGCGAGAAGATGTCCAAGTCCCGGGGCAACGTGGTGAACCCCAACGACATCGTGGACCAGTACGGCGCCGACACCATGCGCCTCTATATCATGTTCATCGGCGACTTTGAGAAGGCCGCAACCTGGTCCAACGACGCGGTGAAGGGCTCCAAGCGGTTCCTGGACCGGGTGTGGAATCTGGCGGAGAGCGCCTCCGACAGCTATGATGTGACCCCCGCCAACGAGGCCGTCATCCACAAGACCATCAAGAAGGTCACAGAGGATGTGGACAGTCTGAAGATGAACACCGCCATCGCCGCCATGATGACCATGGTGAACGAGCTGAACGCCAACGGCTGCACCCGGGGCGACCTGAAGTATCTGCTCCTGCTGCTGAACCCCTTCGCCCCCCACATCACCGAGGAGCTGTGGGAGAACCTGGGCTTCGCCGCCCAGACGGGCAAGATGTGCTGCCAGGCGGAGTGGCCCGTGGCGGATGAGAGCAAGACCGTGGCCTCCACAGTGGAGCTGGCCGTCCAGGTAAACGGCAAGCTGAAGGGCACCATCTCCATGCCAACCGACAGTGAGGAGAAGGCCGTGGTGGATGCCGCCCTGGCGGTGGAGAAGGTCCGGAAGGCCACCGAAGGGATGCAGATCATCAAGACCATCCTGGTGAAGAACCGGCTGGTGAACCTGATCGTCAAGCCCGCGAAATAAGACTGCGCCCAGCGGTGCGTACAAGCGTTTTTGCCGGAGGCAACAACCTTGGGGCGGACGGCCTGTGCCTGTCCGGCTGCATTCCGATGCGGGAGCCCCGCTGGACCGGGAACCGGCCGATGCATCTGGTGGGAGCATCCCAGTTCATCCCAATCACACCAAAAGGCCGGACGGGAAATCCCGTCCGGCCTGCGCTTCAGGCCCTGCCTGAGAAAGGAGAACCTATGAGCCGTCTGGATGAATTCCTGCGCCTGCTGTGCGGCAGGTTTGACAATACCCGGCAGCTGGAGGAGCTGCGGCGGAGCGGCGGCCCCGCCCTGCCGCTGGCAGAGCATGTCAACACCGTGTGCAACGACAAGATTGACGGCCTCCCCGCGGATTTTGCGGGAGCATTTGTGCTGGAGGAGAGCTATTACACCACGGAGGGAAAGACCCACGCCTCACCCCATCTGTTCCTCTTTACGGAGGAGGGGGAGGCGGTGAAGCTGACATCCTATCAGCTGCCCAAGGCGGCGGACGGCGGCGCGGCCACCTATGAGACGCTGCCGCCCCTGAAATGGGAGGATCTGGAGATCTCCGAGAAATTCACGCCTGCCCTCTATACGCTGCACGACGGCGTGTGGGAGGGGGGCAGCGTCAGCATGTTCTCCCCGGTGCTGAAGTTCACCCTGTATGAGCGATTCTCTCAGGAGTCCCTGGAGGTGGCGGAGACCATGGAGGTGAACGGAAAGCGGACGTTCGGGTACGATGTGCCCATCGTGTACCGGAGAGCGGCGGACTGATCTCCCGGGAGAAATGCTGATTTTCCGGAAAATCTCTTGACAACGGCCCGGAAGGTTTGTATAATGCTTATGTTAAAGCCATAGATTATGGCCCTTAAAGTATCCTGGATTAAGCCGGATACCTCGGAGGGAGGGAAATATAGATGTCTGAGATCCATGTGAAGGACGGCGAGTCCATCGACAGCGCGCTGAAGCGTTTCAAGCGCAGCTGCGCCAAGGCCGGCGTCATCGCGGAAGTGCGGAAGAGAGAGCATTATGAGAGCCCCAGCGTCAAGCGCCGCAAGAAGTCTGAGGCCGCTCGCAAGAACAAGAAGCGCTATTATTGATCTGTCAAGGAAAAGTGCTGTGCCGAAAGGTACAGCACTTTTTATGTCCTCCGCCCGGGAAACAGCTTGGGCAGCAGATCCTGCACCTCCGGATACATCAGGAAGGCGGCGGCGAAGCCCATGTTCCCGCCGGTCCGCAGCTTCTGGGAAAGGGTGTCCGCGTCGTCGAAGAGGACGAAGTGCGTCTCGCCGTCCCGGGCATAGGTGAAATACCGGGCGCACAGGTCCTGGGAGAAGAAAACGGAGGGGGACTCCCGGTCCAGCAGGTCCTGGAGTTCCAGGCCGCTGAGAGGGCGGCCTTCGCCGCTTTGAGCCGGGAGGGTGAAGTCCATCCGCAGCCGCTGGACATCCAGGGCCAGACCGCCTGCCCTGTCCCGTCCGGCAGCGGCCTCCTGCAGGCGCTGGACAAAGTTCCCGCCGGAGATGGCGGTGCAGATCAGGGGAATGGCGCCTGACGCCGCGGCGTAGGACTCCGGCACATAAACGGGGCGGGGCGACAGGCGCCTGGCCAGCGTCTCCGCAAAGGCCAGCCGGTCCGGCGCAGGAGGCTGCTCGAAATCCAGCAGCACGCCGCCGTAGCTCCGCCGCCCGCACTCCCGCAGCGCGGCGGCCGACAGCCGCTCCGGGCTGGCGATAAAGGGCGCGCCCCGGTCTGTGACGGACAATAGCCCGCCCCGGGTCTGGAGCAGCAGGTTCTGCCGCAGGAGCGTGGAGTCCGGCCCGATACAGTAGGCCACATGGGCCAGGGAACAGCGGAAGCGGGAGGCCTCCTGGGCCTCGGCCGGCGTCACGGCCAGATAGATCTGCAAAATGAACTCCCCCTTGTGGAATCCCGTTGGGACTGGTATACTAAAAGGAGACTATGCAGAGAAGGAGCCGCTTATGCCGTTTTCCCTGACGCCCCGCTGGGTGTTCCAGCATTACAGCGAGATCACGCCGGACTGGCTGCGGCAGCAGGGGATCACCCTGCTGCTCAGCGACCTGGACTTCACCCTGGCCGCCAAGAAGACCCGCCGGCCGGATCAGTCCCTGCGGGACTGGATCGCCGCCCTCCGCAATGCGGGGATCGGTTTCATGATCGTCTCCAACAACCGCTCCGGCAGCCGGGTGACGGAGTTCTGCGCGGACCTGGGGGTGCCTTATCAGGGCCGTGCAGGAAAGCCCAGTCCCAGGGGCCTGGAGGCCGCCATGGCACGGGCTGGGGCGGACCGGGTCTGCACCGCCATGCTGGGGGACAAGCTGCTGACGGATATGCTGGCCGCCAACCGGGCCGGAGTCCTGCCTCTGATGGTGGAGCCGGTGGGCGGCGCCGTGACGGCATGGCAGAAGGTGCTCCACGCTCTCCAGGCCCCGTTTAAGGCTGTCTGCCGCCGCAAAATGGAAAAAAAGTCCTGAAAAATACTTGCATTACCGGACAACATAGGATAAAATAGCAGAGGACTTTTTGTAGAGATAGAGAGGCGGCCGGCTGGTCAGCTTTTCTTGAGATTTCAGAGGAGGATCATTTATGCCAACGATTACTGCCGGCGATTTCCGCAATGGTGTCACTTTTGAGAAGGACGGGAGCGTTTGCACCGTGGTGGAGTTCCAGCACGTGAAGCCCGGCAAGGGCGCGGCTTTCGTGCGCACCAAGTACAAGAACGTGATGACCGGCGCCATCCGCGAGGAGTCCTTCAACCCCACCGCCAAGTTCGAGCAGGCCACTGTGGAGCGCAAGGATGCCGAGTATAGCTACAACGACGGCGACCTGTACTACTTTATGGATCCCGAGACCTACGACATGGTCCCGCTGAACCGGGACGTGCTGGGCGACGCCTTCCGCTTCGTGAAGGAGAACACCGTCTGCAAGCTGGTGAGCTACAAGGGCAGCGTGTTCACCGTGGAAGTGCCCAACTTCATGGACCTGGAGGTCACGGAGACCGAGCCCGGCCTGCGGGGCGACACCGCCACCAACGTGACCAAGCCCGCGACGCTGGAGACCGGTGCTGAGGTGAAGGTGCCTCTGTTCATCAACACGGGCGACAAGATCCAGATCGACACCCGCACTGGCGAGTATATCGGCCGCAGCAAGGAGTAAGTGAGGCAAAGGGGGGAAGCGTATTCCCCCCTTTTGTTCCTGAGAATGACTGCAACGCTGTTTGTAAAGGAAAGGAGCTGCTGTTATGGAGATTACGGAGAAGGTCGCGTATCTGAAGGGCCTGGCTGAAGGCATGGAACTGGACACCGAGAAGAAGGAGGGCAAGCTGCTTGCCGCCATCATCGACGTGCTGGATGACATCGCCCTGGAGATCGCGGATATGAAGGCGGACCAGGAGGAGCTGTACGACGGCCTGGACGCTGTCAGCGAGGACCTGGAGGATGTGGAGGACGCTGTCTTCGGCGAGGATGACGAGGACGAAGAGGATGTATACGAGTATGAGGAGCCGGAGGAGGACGAGGACTGCTACGCCACCACCTGCCCCACCTGCGAGGAGACCATCTACTTCGACGAGTCCGTCCTGGAGGACGGCGAGGTCATCTGCCCCAACTGCGGCGAGAAGCTGGAGTTCGATCTGAACGGCCTGGAGGACGAGGACAAGCCCCAGGACGAGGAATAATCCCTATATGTGAGCGCAGGAGCCCGGTGCTGTGCACCGGGCTCCTGTTTGCATTTTCCGCTGCTACTCTACTGTAACGGCGAACCGGCAGCAGGTCCCGCCGCCCAGCACCGTCTCCACGGTCCGGACCGTGATGTGTCTTTCGGGCAGCAGCTGTTCCAGAATATACAGCACACTCTGCCGGGAACATTCGCAGTGGGCGGCGTCGGCCGTCTCTCCCCGCAGCACCTCAGGGCAGACGCATTTGGGATAACCCACCTCATAGAGGCGCCCGGGCTGGAGAACCTTGGCAAAAAAGCTCTCCGTGTCCCCGTATTTTCGGTACTGGGCGTCCAGGTCGCAGCCGCACGCCCGGAACTGCGCCGCCTGGACAGGCAGGACGGTCTCCCGCACACACCGGACGGCTTTTTCTCTGTAATCCATGTCTCTTTCTCCCAATCTTTCAATCATTCTCTCCGGCGGTTTCCTCCGGAACACCGATCCAGCAGGCAAAGTCCGTGGCCAGGAAGGTCTCCTGGGCCTGCCGCACCCCGGCGTCCAACCGAGAGACGCGGCCAAGGCCCGCCACCAGCGGATCAATGTACCGCAGCTTGGCGGGAATCCGGAACCAGAGTCCGTTCTCCGGCCTTTCCGCGCTCCGCTCCACCCGGCAGAAGCGCCGGAACCGGCGCCACCGGCGGGCGCTGGCCGGATCTGCCTCCAGCTTTTGGATGACAAAAGACTCCGTCCGATACAGGTCATCCTCTGTCAAGACCTGCCGGTTCACGGCATCGCGCAGCAGGTCCGCCAGGGCCTGCATGGCGAAGCGGTCCTCGTCCGCCACATAGACCCGGGCGGTCTGGAGCGATGCCTCTGTGAAGGCGCAGGCGGTCTCCCGCGTGCGGAAGGCCAGCTCCGGCCGGCCGGACTCGTCCCGCCAGACGGTGAGATCTTCGTAGAATACACGGAGGGCGTCCGCCCCGGCGAAGCCGTAGCACCGCAGGTCCCCCAGCGTGTACTCCAGACGGTCGGCGGAGAGCTGAGGGGAATCATTGTCCGCGATGGGATAGCGGTGGTAATCCGCCACGTCTTCCGTGGTGAGGCCGTATTCTTTCAGCAGCGCCTGAAGCTCCGGCGAGGTCTCGATGAGTTCCGCCGTCCGTGCCTCGGTGGACTCCTGATGCAGGTGGTCCCCGTGGAGAAAATCCACCACATGGGCAAAGGCGGGGGTGGCCGCATCGTGGAGCAGTCCCGCCGCGCTTTGGCGGAGATCGCCGGTGAAGTGCCACACGATCAGCCCCACGCCCACGCTGTGGTCAAACCGGGAGTAGGGCACCCACCCGGCAAAACGGGGGAAGGACGTGTACTCGCACCCGCAGTTCATGCCCACCTGCCGCAGCCGGGCCATGGGCGGCGTCTCCGCCAGACGGCGGAGGAATTCCGGAATCTCCGGATGATACAGGGACCAATTTTCCGTCATGGCGCCCTCAGGCCTCCGGCTTTTTCTGCAGGCTGTACAGTCCCGCGCCGATGGCGGTGGCAAACGTGGCGTTTTCGGGAATGATATAGTGGATGCCGTACAGCTTTTCAAACAGCTGGAAATTCGTGACCGCCTGGGGCAGGGTGGTCATGGACCCGGTCAGCACCACGGTCTTGGAGTCACAGCACTGGCAGGCCAGCACCGTCATGGTGCCGATGGCCTGGAGCACCAGATTGACCACGCCGGCCGCCAGGTCCGCAGGAGTGGCGTCCTCCGCCAGATCGCCGAAGTTGGCGGCAGTCATATCCGGGTCCAGAGTGGGAGCGGAGTGGACCGTGATGTCCTTCATGGTCAGGTCTACATGGTCCAGATTGCCGCTCTCCGCCAGCTTTTTGATCTGGCCGAAGCGCTCCATTCCCACCAGCTTGTGGCAGAGCCCGCCCAGAGTGCCGCCGCCGATGCCGCTGCCGCACAGGTGGCGGATGCCGTCGGGGGACGCCCAGAGGAAAGCGGTGCCGGTGCCCATGCTGACCACCACGGCGGAGGACTGGCCCGACAGGGCCAGGGCTCCGGTGCCGCTGGCGGAGAACTCGCCCACTTTACAGGTGGGCAGACCGTAGATGTCGCCCTCCACATAAGAGGCGCCCACGCCGGTGAGCACAACCCGCCGCACATCCCGCAGAGAGAGCCGGTTGCTGGTGAGATAGTTGCCAAGGGCGCCATACAAGCTGGTCACCTGATCCTCCGCCCGGATCCGCAGCATGGAGATCACGCTGCCGTCCGTCCGCAGACCCACGATTTTGGTGGTGGAGCCGCCGATGTCAATGCCTAAGATCACATCCATTGTGATGACTTCCTTTCAGCGGCAGACGGCCGCTTGGTTTTCGGTGGGGGCGCTTACTGGATGGCGCCTCCGCTGAGGTCGAATTCCTCCGTGATCTCCCGCCCTTGGCTGTCATAGAAGGTGATATCCTCTATACTGACAGGTTCGGTGGGGACGGTGTCCTCCACCGGGACGCTCGCCAGAAAGACGGGAGAGGCCGGAATGTCCAGCGCATAAGGCCCGCCGCCCTCCAGTGAAAAGACCGCCCGGGCGATGCGGCCGTCGCCATTCCGCCCCTCGAAGAGCAGCATCTGCTCCCCGTCGGACTCCACCACTCCGTTGCGGAAGGAGCCGGTCCCGCGACCGGAGTGGTCGAATTTATACCGCCCGGTGAATCCTCTCGAGAGACACAGGTATCCCAACCGTCCGTCCAGCTCCAGAGGAACATAGGTGCGGCTTCCGACGGTCACAGGCTGGTACAGCTCCAACTGGTCCGCCTCGCAGGGAACGGACCTGCCCCGGTTGAACCATTGGAGCGCAGCCGGTTCCAGCCCATTGAGGTCCGCGTCCAGAGGAAATGAGCGGTGGTATGCAGTGAGGCCGGTCAAGATGCACAGAACGGCCGCCGCGGAGAAGAGGAGAGCACACTTTTTCACGAGAAAACCCTCCGGTCCGCTGTGTACCGTAAAATGTGCGGTTCAATCTTTCCCCATCATAGGGGAGGGCGGAGTTGTTGTCAAGACGATTGATAAAAGATTGACAACAAATTCGGAAAAAGCATTGCTTTTCCTGGGGGAACCGCTTATAATTCAAGGGAATAACAACCCCGGACAGACCGCCTCCAGCGGTGTGGGGGCCTGAAACTTCATGGAAGGATCTGTGCCGGCGGCACAGGGGAAACGGTTATGAAAACGGAAGAGAAACTCAATCTGACGATGCTCTGCGATTTTTATGAGCTGACTATGGGCAACGGCTATTTCCGGGCAGGGCTCCAGGATCGGATCACCTATTTCGATGTGTTTTTCCGCAACGTGCCGGACAACGGCGGGTTCGCGGTCTGCGCGGGTCTGGAACAGTTGGTCCAGTATATTCAGAACCTGCACTTCGACGAGGAGGACATCGCCTTCCTGCGGGACAAGCACCTGTTCTCCGAGGATTTCTTGAGCTACCTGCGGGACTTCCGTTTCACAGGCGACATCTGGGCGGTGCCGGAGGGGACGCCTATCTTCCCCCGGGAGCCGGTGGTGACGGTCCGGGCGCCGGCCATCCAGGCCCAGCTGATCGAGACCTTCACCCTGCTGACCATCAACCACCAGAGCCTGATCGCCACCAAGGCCAACCGGATCGTCCGGGCGGCCCAGGGGCGAACGGTGCTGGAGTTCGGCTCCCGCCGGGCCCAGGGCACGGACGGCGCCATCTCCGGAGCCCGGGCGGCTTATATCGGCGGCTGCGCAGGCACCGCCTGCACGATCTCCGACCAGCTGTACGGCGTACCTGCCGGCGGCACCATGGCCCATTCCTGGGTCCAGATGTTCGACAGCCAGTATGAGGCATTCAAGACCTACTGCCAGATCTATCCCCACAATGCCACGCTGTTGGTGGATACCTACAATGTGCTCAAGTCCGGTGTGCCGGATGCCATCCGGGCCTTTGATGAGGTGCTGAAGCCCCTGGGCATCCGCAAGTGCGGCATCCGTCTGGACTCCGGCGACATGGCCTATCTGACCCAGGAGGCCCGCCGCAAGCTGGACGCCGCCGGCTGGACCGAGTGCCAGATCTCCGCCTCCAACTCCCTGGACGAGTATATTATTCAGGACCTGCTGCTGCAGGGCGCCAAGATCGATGTGTTCGGTGTGGGTGAGCGGATGATCACTGCCCGCAGCGAGCCGGTGTTCGGCGGTGTGTACAAGCTGGCGGCTGTGGAAGATGGAGACGGGAAGATCATCCCCAAGATCAAGGTCAGCGAAAACCTGGACAAGATCACCATTCCCCACTTCAAGAAGACCTATCGGATCTTTGACAACGCCACCGGCAAGGCGGAGGCGGACTACATCACCGTCTGGGACGAGACGGTGGACGAGAGCGCCCCACTGGAGCTCTTCGATCCCAGGGCTACCTGGAAGCGCAAGACCTATACGAACTTTACCGCAAAGCCCCTTCAGGTCCCGGTCTTTCAGGGAGGAGAGCTGGTCTATCAGCTGCCCGCCCTGCCGGAGATCCAGGCCTACTGCCGTGCCCAGGTGGATACCCTGTGGGACACGGTGAAGCGGTTCGAGAACCCTCACACCTACTATGTGGATCTGAGTCAGAAGCTGTTCGACATCAAGCAGGATCTGCTCTGCCGGAGCAGATGACCCAACAGCCCCGCCCTCCGGCGGGGCTGTTTGTTCACAGAATATTGGTTGCGGAGTGCTGGGTATTTCGGTATAATAATAAGATAAGCGGTCGAAGCTGAGAGAGAAGGAGGTGGACCGCACCATGCGAAAAAGAAGTCTGCCCCAGCCGGAAGAGCGGACGGAACGGCGGATCTCCGCCGCCACCAGCCTGTCCATCTGCGCACTGACGGTGATTGCCCAGATCGTGCTGACGCTGGCGCTGACCCAGTTGCTGGCGGAAAAGATCAGCTACGTCTATTTCATTCTGGAGCTGGCTGGCGCAGTGGTGGCGATCTGGGTGTATCTGCGCCCCGGCAGCCCCTCCTATAAGCTGGTGTGGATGTGCCTGCTGCTGGCCCTGCCGGTGGCCGGTATGATTCTTTTCCTTCTGTGGGGCGGGAGCCATCAGGCCAAAAGCCTGAGTCTGCGGAAGGTCGCCCCTCCGGTGGAGCGGGAGGGCGCCCGTCAGGCCAGCGCCGCCAATGTGGCCCACCTGAGCCGCCGCTCCCCGGCCTGGGGACGGCTGGCCTCCTATTTGCAGTCGCGGGACTTCCTGCTGTACGGCGGCTCACAGGCCCGGTATTTCGCGGAGGGAGCCGATTTCTTCGATGACCTGGTGCTCCACCTCCAGAGAGCGGAGATCTACATTTTCCTGGAGTATTACATCCTGGCGGAGGGCCAGATCTGGGACCGGATCTTCCATGTGCTGCGGGAGCGGGCCGCCGCCGGTGTGGAGGTGCGGATCATCTTCGACGACTTCGGCAACCTCACCCGCTTTTCCGACGCCTCCCTACAGGCCCTGCAGGACGCTGGCGTGGAGGTGGAGGTCTTCAATCCAGTCCACCGCTACGTGAATCGGATTTACTTCAACTACCGGGACCACCGGAAGATCGCCGTCATTGACGGGGTGCACGCCTACACCGGAGGCATCAATATTGCCGATGAATACGCCAACCTCTTTGTCCGGTTCGGCCACTGGAAGGATACCGGCGTCCGGATCGACGGTGCCGGGGCCTGGGGCTTTGCCTCCCAGTTCATTCAGATGTGGAAGATGATCGGCCGCTCCCTGCCCAATGAGGACGACTACTACCGTCCCCGGGTGGAGATCGAGGGCACCGGCTGGTGCCAGCCCTTCACGGACGGTCCGCTGAACAATCCGGACAATCCCATCGAGGACACCTACCTCCAGCTGATCGCCTCCGCCCAGAAGATGCTGTATATCACCACGCCCTATTACGCGGTGGAGGAGTCCATGCAGAAGGCCCTGTGCATCGCCGCCGACGCAGGGGTGGACGTGCGGCTGGTGGTGCCCGCCATCCCGGATAAGAAATATGTCTACATGGTGGCGGAGACCTACTGGGGTGAGCTGCTGGCCCACGGCGTCAAGATTTACCGCTATACCCCCGGTTTCGTCCACGCCAAGAGCGTCATGGTAGACCGGGAGGTGGCCCTGGTGGGCAGCACCAACATGGACTACCGGACGTTCCAGCTGCACTACGAATGTGCCGTGCTCCTCTATCACATGCCCGCGGTGGAAGACCTGCTGGAGGATATGGACCGGATGGTGGCCCAGAGCGCGCCCTATACGCTGGCGGAGTGGAATCAGCGGTCTTGGCTGCGCAAAATGTGCGCCTCTCTGCTGCGGCTGGTGGCCATCTGGTTCTGACGCGGCCGCTCTCATTTTGCTTTAGGAGGTCCCCATGTCCCGCGAATTGACACCACAGGAGGCTGCGGAGCGCAGCCTCATCAAAAAATACCGCAAGGAGCTCTGGAACCCCTTCATTGCCGCCGTCAAGCGGTATGAGCTGATCGCTCCCGGAGATCGGATCGCCGTCTGTATCTCCGGGGGAAAGGACTCCATGGTTCTGGCCAAGCTGATGCAGGAGCTCCAGCGCCACACAGAACAGCCCTTTGAGCTGGTTTTTCTGGTGATGGACCCGGGCTACGCCCCGGCCAACCGGGCGCTGATCGAGGAGAACGCTGCCTGCCTGGGCATCCCCATCACCGTGTTCCGGAGCGATATTTTCGACGTTGCCTATCAGGTGGAGAAGAACCCCTGCTACTTATGCGCCCGGATGCGCCGGGGCTTTCTGTACAGCAAGGCTCAGGAGCTGGGCTGCAACAAGATCGCCCTGGGGCACCATCTCTCCGACGTGCTGGAGACCACGCTGCTGGGCCTGTTTTACGGTGCCCAGCTCCAGACCATGCCCCCCAAGCTCCGCAGCAGAAATTTCCCAGGCATGGAATTGATCCGTCCGCTGTATTGTGTCCATGAGGACGCCATCATTGCCTGGAAGAACTACAATGGGTTGCGGTTTCTCCAGTGCGCCTGCCGCTTCACAGAGGAGCGGGACGGTGCGGCCGACGGTGTGGGCGAGAGCAAGCGGCAGGAGATGAAGCTCCTGCTGCGGGAGCTGAAAAAGACCAATCCCAATATTGAGAAGAGCATGTTCCGGGCCATTCACGGCGTCCAGCTGGACACGTTCCCGGGCTTCAAATTCCGGGGCAGGGCGTTCGCGTTTCCGGAGGCCTACAACCTGCGGGGCGCCTCCTCTGCGGAGGATGAAGCGGCGCTTTGATACAGAGGAGGTGCGCAGATGAATTACTATCGCTGTGAGAACCCGGACTGCGGGTTTCTGGCAGAGGAGGAACCGGATGTCTGCCCCCAGTGCGGGGGCACCTTTTTCCTCTCTGTGGACGAAGAGGAGCTGACGGGGCCCGATTGGGTGCAGCTGGGCAACCGGGCCGTAGATGAGGAGCGGCCGACGGACGCGCTGGCCTGCTACCAACAGGCGGCGGCCCTGGATGATATGCTGGGTGTGACGAACCTGGGGTGGTGCCTGGAGGCGGGGATCGGCGTGCCTGCAGACCCCCGGCAGGCGGTGGTGCTGTATGCCCAGGCCGCCGCCCGGGACTATATGCCCGCCCTGACGAACCTGGGGTACTGCTATGCCCATGGCATCGGTGTGGCGCGGGATGATTCCAAAGCGGTGGAGTGCTTCCGAAAGGGGGCGGAAAACGGCTTTCCCAGGGCCCAGTTCCTGCTGGGGGAGGCATATTCCCGCGGCCTGGGAGTGGAGCAGAGCGACGAGGAGGCCGCCCGCTGGTATCAGTCCGCCGCGTGGCTGGGTTATCCCGCGGCGCAGACCGAACTGGGGCGTTGCCTGGAGTTCGGCACCGGCCTGCCCCAGAGTATCGAGCAGGCGGTGAAATGGTACCGCGCTGCGGCGGAGAACGGCAACGCGCCGGGCCAATGCTGCCTGGGGTTCCTGTATGAGAGCGGCCAGGGCGTGGAGCAGAACTGGGAGGAGGCGGTGCGGTGGTACCGCGCTGCTGCGGAGCAGGACTATCCCCGGGCCTTGTGCAACCTGGCTTGGTGCTATGAGCATAGCAAGGGCGTGGAGCAGGACTACCCGGAGGCGGCCCGGCTGTATCTCCGCGCTGCGGAGCAGGACTATCCTCGGGGACAGCTGTGTATGGGCTTTTGCTGTGAGCGGGGCCGGGGTGTCCCGCTGGATCCGTCGGCTGCCGCGGATTGGTACCGGAAGGCGGCCGAGCAGGACGACGAGGACGCCCAGTGCTGCCTGGGGTTTCTGTACGAGAGCGGCCAGGGGGTGGAGCAGAGCTGGGAGGATGCGGTGCGGTGGTACCGTGCCGCCGCGGAACAGGGCCTGCCCCGTGCCCAGTGCAATCTGGCATGGTGCTATGAATACGGCAAGGGCGTCCCCCAGGATTTGGGAGAGAGCTACCGTCTGTACCGGAAAGCGGCCGAGCAGGGGGATGCCAGAGGACTTTTCTGCGTGGCCCGCTGCTTTGACTATGGCCGCGGTGTGACGCAGAACAGCACGGAGGCAGTGGCCTGGTATCAAAAAGCGGCGGACGCGGGTTCCGCGGCGGCCATGTGCGACCTGGGCGTGTGCTATGAACGCGGTGAGGGCGTGGAGCGGGACCTGAGCAGGGCTGTGAGCCTGTATCGCCAGGCGGCCGAGGCGGGCAATGCCGCCGGGCAGTGCAATCTGGGATTCCTGTATGAGAGCGGCGAGGGCGTGGAGCAGAGCTGGGAGGATGCGGTGCGGTGGTACCGCGCTGCTGCGGAGCAGGGGATGCCCCGTGCCCAGTGCAACCTGGCCTGGTGCTATGAGTACGGCAAGGGCGTGGAGCAGAACTGGAAGCGGGCTGTCCACTGGTACCGACAGGCGGCGGACCAGGAGGACCCCCGGGGGATGTTCTGTATGGGCATCTGCTGCAAATACGGCCGCGGCGTGGAACAGAACTGGGAAGAGGCGGTCCAATGGTACCGCCGGGCGGTGGATGCCGGTTCCGCGGCGGCCATGTGCAACCTGGGCGTGTGCTACGAGCGGGGCGAAGGCGTGGAGCGGGACGCCGCGGAGGCGGCCCGGCTGTACCGACAGGCGGCGGAGCGGGAGGACGCGGCGGCCCAGTGCAACCTGGGATATCTGTATGAGACCGGAGAGGGTGTAGAACAGAACTGGCAAGAGGCTGTCCGCTGGTATCAGGCGGCGGCGGAGCAGGGCTACCCCCGTGCCCAGTGCAACCTGGGCGTCTGCTGGGAGTTCGGCCACGGCGTGGCGAAGGACCCGGCCAAGGCAGCCGATTTGTACCGGCAGGCTGCAGAGGGCGGCGACCGGGTGGCCGCCTGCAACCTGGGATATCTGTACGAGACCGGTGTCGGCGTGGCCCAGAGCTGGGCAGATGCGGTGAAGTGGTACCGCCAGGCAGTGGAGGAGTCCGAGCCCCGTGCCCAGTATAATCTGGCCTGGTGCTATGAGCACGGCAAAGGCGTGCCCCGGGATCTGAGGCAGGCGAGAGAACTCTATCAGGCCGCAGCGAAGCAAGGGTATGCGGGCGCCCAGGAGGCAGCGGACCGTATGGAGAAAGATGGGAGCAGGCGACGGGGCGGCGGATTCCTCCGGGGCTTTCTGGACGGCCTGCGGGGCCAGTGAACGGTCTTACATAGTGGCGGGCGCGGGATCGGGATTCCGCGCCCGCTTGAAAAAACATGTGGAAAAAAATAAAAAAGGGGGTTGACAAAATCACGCTTTTCTGTATAATAATATCTGTTCGCTGCGGAGTGAACACAACTTCATAGCGGGTTTGTGTAAGGGTAGCACAGCAGACTCTGACTCTGTATGTGAGGGTTCGAATCCTTCACCCGCTGCCAGTAAAGAAAACCTCGGAACTGTAATGGTTCCGAGGTTTTTCTTTATTTTCAAAGGTTTGCCGATGTACAGAGGTGTTTCACAAACTAAAACAAATGTTCTGGTTTGGAGCAGAGTGAGCGGGAAAAGAGCTTCTAAATGCTAATGCGTTTGCTAATCTTTTTTGCCTTGGTAAAAATCTGTCATGGCGGTCTGATATCGCTGGATATCCGACTGGGCGATATGGGTGTAGATCTTGTGCATGGTTGTGGCGTCGGCCCAGCCGCCGATCTCCATCGCAATGCGTTCCGGTACCTGCAGGTGATAGGCCAGGGAGGCAAAGCTGTGCCGCAGGCCATGGACGCCCACATCCGGCAAATTGTTTTCCCGGCAGATCTTCTTTACGGCGCTGCGGAGACTGTTCTGCGAGATGTCCAAGACTGGGCCGGCTGGTTTCCGGTCCCGTTGGATGGCCGCCGTCAGCTCCGGGATCATCATCGGCACGTTGCGGGTGGAGGTGGTATTTTTGTTTTGCACCTTGCGCTGGTATTTGTTATCCGCATTGAGCACCACAGCGCCTTGTACCCGAATAAACTTGGGATTTGCCGGAATGTCCTCCCACTGGAGGGCCTGGATCTCGGAAATCCGCAAGGAGGAGAGAGCCAACAGCGCCGGAACGGCATAGCGGGTATCCTTGACAGCGGAGACAAATACCCGGATCTCATCCGGTGTGAGAAAGGGCCTCTCTTTGGGCACAGGAGCCGCCAGAGAGACCTTAGGCAGCTTCCGGCCGGTGGTGTGCTCTACGACACCACGAACGAAGGCAAAGGCCGTCTTGAGGGTCTTGGGGGCGCATAGGACAGCCTCCATGTTGACGATACCCTGCCACTCTTCAGCGTCGATCTGATCCAGACGCCGGGGCATGGTAGTCTGGAAACGATGCTTCTGGACGGTTCGGTAGCCCCGGATCGTCAGCGGAGAAAGCGTGTTGCTGCGCTCTTCGATGTAGGCGTCGGTAGCCTCCGTCAGGGTGGGAGCCTCCGGAGCGGCTTTGGCCCGTTTGCCCGCCAAGTATTCGGCTTTGATGGCCCGGGCCTCCCGGATACAGGCTACCCGGTTCGGTTCCGTGACAGGTATGCTCTCGCCACCCAGCCGCAGCTGAATGAAATAATTTCCTGACGGAAGCTTGCGCGGCTCCGGTAGTTTCATGATGGTGCCTCCAGAAAATAAAACATTTGTTCGATCGAACCGCTATGGAAAAGCCGCCCGCCAGGGGCGGCTTTTTTTACTGCGCCTTCTTTTGTGTGTGATTCCCGTTGCAGATCCCGTCGGAATATGGTAGGATATCTCCGGGCGCTGCCATAATACGGTAGGCGGTTGGCTCCTCCATCCCAGGAGGGGACTTCTTGCCCCCTCCGGAGAGAGGGGGTGGTGCTTATGCTTACATACTCAGAACTGTTTCAGTTCTGCCTTGTAATCATCGGTATCATTGGCCTGTTTCTACAGGCAAAAAAGAAGTAACCGCCGTCCCCTGACAAGTTCGGCGATTACTTCAAAGCACTTATAAGGGGTCAACCGCTTATCGGCAGCGCCCTTTTCTGCTTTCAGTATAGCCGCAGATTTTGAACTTGTCAAGTTGATCTTGTTAACCTTGGGCCGCCCTATCAGAGGGGCGGCTTTTTTTACTGCGCCATCTTCAGGGCTTTGATCTCCTTGGTGTGGAGCTTGAGGAGTTCGTGGTGGAGATCAAGCTCCTCCTGCATCTTGTCCATCAGGTCCGGATCGGGGAGGGCCTTGAGTTTTTCGTTGGCGGCGGCGAGGCCGTCGGCCAGGAGGTTGAACTTCGGGTGGATGTCAGCCTCCAATAATACCTTGACCTCATTGATAATTTCTTGTTTCTGCTGGGCCATCAGCTGGGCGAGGGCCTGCAGGTCTTTTTCGTCTAACATGGGAATACCCCTTTTAGCCGCCGGCGCACTTTTGGCAGGGCGTCAGACCTCTGCTTTGTGCTTGGCTTAGTGTTGACTCGTAATATGTACCATTTCCACAGTTGGAGTCATAGTGATACCGCTTTCCGGTCTTTGTCACATAAACAGTGCGATCATCAGGAGTCGCCTGCGGTACCGGATCGGGTTCTGGCTGCGGTGCGGGGCTTGTATCCGGCTGTGCAGCAGGAGGTGTCTCTTGCTGCGGATTTGTGGCAGGAATCTCCGTACCTGAATCAGCAGCGGTTTCATTGCTGGAGTTTGAGGTGCTGTCCGGGGCGTCATTGAGGTCATCGGCGCTGTTTGCGATGTTGGCCGTATCCTGCTCCTCTGGCTCTGCGGTATCTGGTGTTGTATCAGGGGATTCAGCAGGTTCCGGTGTTTCAACTATAGTCGGGGGATCGTTTGTGTCAGGGACCTCTGAAGTTGTCGTGTCAGTTGGCGCAATCATTACAGCCAGCAGGAAAAAAGCAAACATCACGAATGCCTTTAACTTCCCGGCCAACCGCAGCTTTGCGGCCAGAAAATTTATCACAGACGGAATAGGAAGTGCACAAATTGCAATGAACGCCAGCAAAATACTAGCAAAAGAAGGGAAGAATACGATTGCACTCAACCCCATAAAAACAACAACTGCCCAGCGCAAAATAGTGGAAATATTTCTAGGGGGTTTATCCTTTTGTGGAGGTGTTGTGCCAGATGAAGAAACGAGATTACTGGAGGAGCCAACTGCTTTGTTGCTTCCTTTGGACGATGCTCCGCCAAGTTTCGTTGAATAGGACATACCAGTTCCGGGGGCAGATACCCTAGCTCTAGCACCGGTTCTAGTATTATAAGAAACTCCGCCAAACTTGTTGCCAATACTGATGCCGGCACTCTTTTTCCCAAGATTCAGCTTTACACCCGGCGCTATTTTGATGCTTTTGCGAAACCGGAATCCCATGTTTCTCGCTCCCTTGACGTGTCCGATTCGGACACGTTTTATTTTTATCCGCGCGCTGGCGGGGTATCACTTAATCGTCATCCCAACCCCATTCGTTATACTGACGCTCACTTGAGGGGGCAAGAGATGTAATTGCTTTTGTATCTTTGGGATCGCCAGTCCAGCCGAGTGTATAAACGACAGTAGATGAGCAACTGCCATCATCATAATTGGTTCTATCTTCTCCAATGTGGAGCAATTTCCATCCAGCCGCAAGCAATATATTACAGTCCTCTACTCCATTGGCAACACTGATTTTCCGGATAGTCCACAAAGCTGGTTTATCTCCCGAGGAGTCCGCCGGGGGGTCTTTAATCCCGAGGATGCCGTTGATGCTCGTAGAAAAATAATCAGCCAGCATTTCGACTGTTTTTATATCCGGATTGCGTTTTCCGGTTTCATATTGGCTAAGTGTATTTTGAGATATTCCGAGATATTCTGCGAGCTGAGTTTGTGTCAAACCAGCTTTTTTTCGATATTCTGCCATCTTATTCACTTATATCGCCCCCAATTCACTTAAGGTTTATGTATATCTCGTTTTATCTCAAAATATTGACATTTGAGATAAAACGAGATAATAATATAACCGTAGGTTAAACAGCTACAAGTTAACACAAGGCCAACGGGGGCGTTCAAGCATACATCTCCACGGCCAGATTACCGTAGGTATACCAGCAGACGGCCTTGCGCATAAAGGCACAGTTACACAGAAATGCTCCGCCAGAGACGGGAGATCTGTATATCCGTCGGCCACGGCCTCATCTAGCTCCTCTACTGGGATCAGGTGCTGGATGGCCCACTTGTCGGCCCGGTTCTCATGCTTTTGACGAAGGTCCAGTTTGGCATAGCGGTTGTAAAAACTTCCCGTTTCACAGTGCCCCAATTCGTGGGCCAGCTTCGTCTTTTCTTCTGCCAGGGTCCGGAGCCACCAAGGATCCATAGCGATATAGCATGTCCCATCCGCGTCCATATAGGACAGGGATTCCGTGGCATCCAAACTGAACCAGTACACACCAACGCTGTGCTGTGCCGCAAAGTCATACAATGCGGGTAGATCAATCATGCTGTTGTTTCTCCTGCCTTTTCTGCTGCGCAATGAAAGCGGCAAACCGCTTCACATCGCCCCACATGGCATCCAAGTCCTCCGGACTCAAATCTTTGTCTCCACCCCAAAAGGCGGCTTTCAAGTCATCCTCACTGACCGCATCAGATCTAGGTTCCTTGGAGGTAGCATCTTCTTCGGATTTTCCCCCAGATAACAGATATTGAGGGGTAGTCCCCAATACATGCGAGATTTTCTCCAATCTTTTGACATAGGATGCAGACTTGCGCCGACGCCATTCACTGACGATTGACGGTGTTACCCCAATGGCGGCGGCAAATTCCCGTTGTTCCGGAAACTGCTTATCAGCTAACTCGAAAATGCGCTCGACTATGTCCAGGAAAATCACCTCCAAATTAAACAAAAAAGAATGGACAATTTAGCAAACTTTACAATAATCGTAAATTCGAGATTTAACGATTGACAAACGTAAAAATCACGATTATATTTATAACCACAAGGAAAAACAAAATAGTTAAAGAAAGGAGATGCCATGATTCAGGAATCTTTCTCCAACAAGAAAAGCAATCGTAATCTCCGAATAGCAAAAGTTGTGCAGGTCATAGAGACAGAAGAAGTGGTAGGGGAAGGGACGAAAGAATGCCCGTGCTATTTGGAGCACCTGTACTGGTCACTTGACGGCAAGTTACTGGCCGTTGGAATCGACAGCCCCTGATTTGCGCTCGTTTTCCTTATCCTCAGCAATCTGGGCTATTTCAGCATACAGCTGTTGATTTTCATGCTCTGCAATGTACCAGTTCTTGAAGAGAAGCTCAATCACCTTCAGCAATTTTTCCGCTTCGCCCGGATCCACATCAACCATGAGCTCCACATCCTTCTCCATGTGGGCCCCAATGTTTCCGATTTTCCTTACGGCATCGATGGCTTCCCACTGCATACGCGGGATATGAGTCTTCAATGCGGTAATCTCTGCATTCAAATTCTTTTCCTTGATATCCCAAAAGTCATGGATCATCCCCTGTAGGCACCGGCGGGCAAGTGTAGCAGATGCCTTGGGGCTGAGGCCGACGATTTTGACGGCCTCAAGATAGTCCTGGCGAATCGCTGCCGGAATGTAATCCGGCAGAAACATTGCAGAGGCCGGCGGATAGGAAAAATAAATGGGGGAATCAAAGTGTTCGCCCATCAGAGCAAAGGATGCTTTATTGCATTTTGGGCAGATACTCCATGCGCAATAGACTATTTCCCCACGATTGCCACTGAATTTTAGAGTGTCACTTTTTTCCAGCTGACTAGAGACAAAGTATTCAATTCCGCAATAAGGGCAATGTCGAGAGGCCATGATATTCCTCCTACGTAATTAACTAAGAGTTATTTTAGCATATAGGAACACCTGTTGCAAGGCTCAGGAAAATTTAGGAAAGGAGAATTTTGATGAACAACATCAAGCGGCTGCGGGAGTCTATGGGATTGACGCAGACAGGACTTGCTGACCGGCTGGGCGTAAAGCCGCCTGCCGTGTTCAAGTGGGAAAATGAGATATCCCCGCCGAAGTATGAAAACCTGCTGGCCATGTCCAAGTTATTCGGCTGCTCCATGGACCATGTGATGGGGCAGGACACTGCCAGCGCATAAGGCTCCAGCGTACCTCATGAATTCAGCATAGCGCACAGAAGGAGATAAGACCATGACGGATGCGGACAAGACCATTTACAAAATCTGCCGGGAACAGGCCGGATATACTCAGGAACGGGCGGCGGAGCTGCTCAACTGTTCCGTGCGGCAGCTGGCCCGATACGAGGCCGGGGAGGTCCAGGTGCCGGACGATCTGGCCTATGCCATGGTGCGGCTCTATAACAGCCAGTATCTGGCGGTGGAGCACCTGCGCCTGGTGAGCCAGCTGGCGGCCAGCATCATCCCGGCGGTGGAGCCGGTGACCTTGCAGACGGCGGCCATGCGGCTCTATAACACCGTGATGGACTTTGTGGAGGCCCACCCGGACCGGAAGCTGCTGCGCATTGCAGAGGACGGAATTATCACAGCGGAGGAGCGGCCCATCCTGGACGAGATTCTGGGAGAGCTGCGGAATTTGAGCAAGGTCTGCTTTGAGGTGCAGGCCGCAACAGAAAGAGAGGTTTAATATGCCCAGAAGCAAAATCGGAAACACATCGCCAACCCCGGCCCAGCGCCGAAAGACTTTTAACCGGGTGGTGGAGCACGCCATGGTAGATCAGGGGATCCGCTCGCAGTCCCAGCTGGCCATCCTCATGGGAATGGATCGGGCCGCCGTGTGTCGCCGGTTCAACGGCGTGGTGGACTGGCAGTACACGGAGATCTGCCGGTTGATCAGTCTGCTGAAAATCGACGCGGAGGGCGTGGCCAAGATGATGGGGGTAGCCGCGTGAAGCAGTACATAAAAAAAGAACGCCCTGCTGCGGGAACAGCAGAGCGGCGGGTTCAGGGCCTTTCGACCGAGAACGATTGCGAGACTATTGTACCACATTCCGGCCGGATTGCAAGCCCCAGTTTTTCCGGGGAGGGGGTGACCCGCCCATGATGATCTGGGGGCTTGTGCTGATCGGCATTTGTACGCTCACCAGCGGACTGTTCCGGCTGGTGGATCGGATTGAAGGGAGGCGGTAAGGATGACCGCATGGAAACTGCTGGATCTGCGGCAGCGAAAGACCTACGGCCCCCATGACGGGGAACTGATCGTGCTGCACATGATCCCGAAATCCGCCTGGGGACGGTCTGAGCGGTATCTCACCGGCCGTTTACAGACTGTGGCAGGCAGGACTTGGATAAACGGCGGCGGAAATGTGGCCTCCCCCGCTGAGCTTCGGAAACACTATGACCTCCGGTGGCTCCGCCTGCCGGAGGACACCATCTGAGAGGAGGGTGGTTATGCGGAGGCACCCCAAAAAGGGCGGGCAGTTCGCCATCATTTGGGTGGATTTATTGTATGAGGATGCGGTACCAGCCACCGGCAAGCTGCTCTTTGGAGAGATATACCGGCTCTCTGGGCCGGATGGCTGGTGCGATGCCAGCAACCAGGATTTCATGGACCTGTTGGGATGCAGTGAGACAACTGTCCGTAACCTACTCAAAGCCCTGGAGGATGTGGGGCAGATTCGGGTGGTCACCCGGCCCCGCCGGGAAGGCGCTGGCGGCACGGAGCGCAGGATCTTCTGCGGCCGGAAACTGGCCCCTCCAGAGGTCCAGGATGTACCCGCAAAAAACTGCGGGTACCCCGGGGAGGGTACCCGCAGAAATTTGAGGGGGGTACCCGCAGAAACTTGCGGTTCCACATCTATAAGTAATTATAATAATACCCCCTATAGTCCCCCAAAGGGGGATGACCCTGACCTTATGAGGTCATTTGACCTCTTTTGGGACAAGTACCCCAAGAAGGTCAAAAAGAAAAAGGCGCGGGAACTATGGCAGAAGCTGCGGCCAGATGCCGCATTGGCGTCTGTCATCCTGGCTGCTTTGGAGCGTCAGAAGTGCAGTGACCGTTGGCAGCGGGATGGCGGTCAATACATACCGGACCCCACCACGTGGCTCAACGGCCGCCGGTGGGAGGACGAACTGTTTCCTGCAGAGCCGGAGCGTCCTACCCCACCGGATGATGCCAGAAGGGGGCGGTGCCTGTGAGCGAGATCAAGCAGGATGCCATTCTCTCCCAGCGGCTGCTAGACGCTCAGGTGGGCGTGCTGGGCTCCATGCTGATCGACCCGGATACCGTGCCGGAGGTGCTGAGCCGGGTGCGGGACGCGGACTTTGCGGAAGAGAAGTACCGGCTGGTATTCCAGGCCATCCAGGCCCGGTTCCGGGCTGGGCAGGCCATTGACCCTATCCTGGTCCGGGAGACTCTGGGGGGCGGTGTGGACAGCCCATGGACCTCGATCTTGCAGGGGCTGATGGATGTCACGACCACGGCGGCTCATGTGGATGACTATGTGGACGCCCTGCGGGCTTCCGTCACGTTGTCCAACCTGCGGACCCTGGGCACCCAGCTGGCGGAAGCCGACCGCCTGGAGGACGCGCAGACACTGCTGGACCAGATGCGGGCCCAGCAGGTGAGCCGGCCAAACGTCCAGGCCATGGACATGGCGGAGGGCTTAGAGCGGTTCTTCGACCGGCACAACGGCGAGGAGAAGCCGCAATATCTCAGTTGGGGCGTACCGGTGCTGGATGAGCGGATCTTTGCCGAGCCTGGGGACATGGTGGTGCTGGGCGGGTACCCGTCCGACGGCAAGACTGCCCTTGCGCTGCAGTTTGCCTTCGGCATCGGTAAGAGCCACCGGGTGGGGTTCTTTTCCTACGAGTCCACCCGGGACAAACTGTTTGACCGGACGGTGAGTCGGGCAGCCATGCTGAGTTACACCAAGATCAAGCGCAACCAGCTGACGGAGGCGGATTACAGGGACCTGCTGGAGCTGCGGCCCCAACTGACGGCTCCCCAGCTGACGCTGATCGACGCCGCCGGCATGACGGTGCTGGACATCCAGGCGTACAGCCAGGCCCACCGGTACGACGTGGTATTTGTGGACTATCTGCAAAAGATTGCCGCGCCCAGAGGCACCCGACAGTCCGATTTTGAGCGGGTCTCTGCCATCTCCAGCAGCTTGCAGCAGTTTGGGCGGATCACCGGGACTACGGTGGTGGCCCTGAGCCAACTATCCCGCCCAGACCGGGACGCCAAGACCAACAAAATCCGCCCGCCGGTGCTGAGTGACCTGCGCTCCTCCGGTCAGATCGAGCAGGACGCCGACGTGGTGCTGTTCCTGCACCGGGAGGACTATGATGACAAGCAGTCCAACCGGATTCTGAAGATCGCCAAAAACAAAGAGGGCGAGGCCATGGACTACGTTCGGTTCCGGTTTGACGGCGATCTGCAGACCTTCTCCCGGATCGCGCCGGAGACTCCGGAGCCACCGGTGGAGAAGCCCAAACGGGAGAAGCAGCCGCCCCGGCAGGTGAGCTTCTGGGCGGACGGGGGCAGCTTCCAGGACACCCCCTGGGGGAAAGGGGGAGCCAGTTGAAGATCGGAGACATCCTGACCATCAAACCTAACTTTTACAGGGAGGCGGTATGATGCGATATACCGGACATAAACGGCGTCCGAGAGTACGCTGCTGGCTGGCCGCCATTGCGTGTGTAATCATCCTGGCCCTGGCGTTGTGTATCAACGCCAGGGCGCTGGGGGTGATTGCTCTGTGAGGCGTACTATGACAACCAAATCTTTGGCACGGATTTGTGAGATGGGTCGCAGCGGAGCCTGTCTGAAGGAGATCGCGCAGGATACGGGGTATTGTATTTCCACCGTAGGCAAGTGGCTGAGACACCAAGGTATCGGTCCGCCGGGGCGAAAATATATTCCCCGGCGGATCTATACCGTCTACAAAACAAAGACCACCGAATTTTTGGTGGAGGGCAACGCCAAAAAGTGTGCGTCTTTCCTGGGAATTAAGCCACAGAGCTTCCGGCGGGCATATACATGGAGCCATCGGGGAGCCCCGGGAAAATATACAATTTACGCAAGAGATGCAGAGAGTGAGGATGTGCCATGACAACAATGGATTTCAGCGCAACATTGGCAGCTCTCCGGAGACTGCGTGTAGAGACTGGGAGTTTAGTCTGTTTTGGCTGCGGGCATGAGCATAACTACTCCACGCACGGCTGTGCCATCCTGCGTAATGCCGTAGAGCACATGGAGGCGGCTCTTTCGAACTATGATAGCCTCTCCGCTCTGGTGCACCATCTGGAGACGGAGCTGAAAAGTGAGATTCTGTCAGCAGCCGAACTCCGGGCCAGGATGGCGAACGAGCCGCTGACGCTGGAGCAGTTGCGGGAGATGGACGAGCCTGTATGGGTTGCCTGTAAACCCATCGAGGGCGGGAACGGGTACTGGTGTCTGTGCCAGCATGGGCATATCATCACACCGGCAGGTAGCATTTACGATGTGAAAGAAATCCCGCATTGGGTGTTCTACCGCCGCCCGCTGGAGGGAGAAGTATGAAGCCGATTTTATTCAATACCGAAATGGTACGGGCTATTCTGGATGGCCGGAAAACCGTAACCCGGCGGCCGGTAAAATTTGGGAGAGGGCGAAACCCAAAATGGTCGGGGTATGTCCCGGACGGGGGCGTATTGTACGGAAGTAATAACATCCCAGCGGCGAAAGCACCATACCAGGCCGGTGACATTCTGTGGGTGCGGGAGACGTGGACGTCTGTGCCAGGCGGGAGCTATATCTACAAAGTGTCCGTGGAGTGCCCTGATGCTTGGCGTGGGACCTGGCACCCCTCCATTCACATGCCGAAAGAGGCCGCCCGGCTGTTCCTACGGGTGGTAGCAGTGTGGGTGGAGCGCCTGAAGGATATAACCCCGGAGCAGATAGACGCCGAAGGGTGCAAGGAATGGACGTACAGTGCGATGACTGGAGAGCCTCTACCGAGTGGCCCATCCTGGTTTAGGATTGCGTGGGACCGCACCATCAAGCCTTCGGACCTCCCTGCTTACGGCTGGGAGGCAAATCCCTGGGTATGGGTCATTAAGTTTGAGCGGATCAGCCGCCCGCCGGAGGGAGATGAGGATAAATGATGTTCCGATGGATAAAGCATTTTTTTTGCAAGCACGAATGGGAAATCTGCCGAAAGATCGAACCGTTTGCTAGCCTTCGCGGAGAGCAGCTTTATCGGGTCTGCCGAAAATGTGGAAAAATTGAGCCGCATATTTACCGGGAGTTCGATGGAGGTGGGTATAAGTGATGGACATTGAAAAGCTGATTGAGAGCGCGGAACACTGCGATTTAGGTGACTGTGCTAACTGTCCAAGTTGTGGCCGTGTCTGCTGCAAAGAGCGGACCATGGGGGAGTTGGCACGAGAGGTCAAGCGACTCCAAGCCGAAAACGAGAAGCTGCGGGACGAGCTGAAGGCGGTAAGAGAGGAGGCGCAGCAGTTTGCGGGGAGATAATCAGTCCTTGTGGTATTGTGTACGCCAGCGGGCAGGCCCTCTTGTCAAGGAGTGCCGGGCACTGCGGCCACGGCTGAGTGCAAATGATACGCCATACCAGCGGAATGAAAAAAATAAAATTCTTCGGCCCCCCAGAGACAGCAGTGTCTGCCGAACGCGTGTAGACCGGCTGGAGCTGCGGCTGGCGCTGTTTTGCTTTGTAGGGATCGTGTACACACTGACCTTTGATCCATATCACCTGCCGGATCGCTTCTCTGATGTCCGAAAACGGTGGAGATCGTTCCTGCGGCTTCTCAACCTGTGGAAGCCAAACTGGTCCCGGGATTATATCTATCTGATTGAGGGCAGGCATGGAGACCACCGCTATCATATCCACTTGGTCCTCCGGAACAGCGATTTTTCTCCGGCCGAGATCCGCTATCTTTGGAAATACGGCGAGGTAGATGACGAGCCTCTGCTGTTGGGACCATACGATACCTACAGACGCACCGCCAAGTATTGGAACAAGGAGGCGTCAGACGGAATTACGGTCCCCGTGGGTGCCAGGACCTGGGTTGCCAGCAGAAATCTGAATGCCAAGCTGCCGCCTTTGGAAATGTGGCGGAGTACAAGCGGTGAAATCGAGCCCCCACAAAATGTACGGGTGCAGGGAGGCAATCAGACAGCCAACGAATTCGGAGTGTATCTCTACAAGTGGTGGATCTCAAACAGTGCTTTTATTTTAAATAAATGACTCTTATCTTGAAATATAGTTGAATAACTCACAAATCTAAACGAAAGTGAGGGAGACCCGTTGCAAAGCATTCATAAACGTGATAAACTGGTCGCAAAGGATGGATGGTTGCTCTGTCCCCGGTGTGGTCGGGGAAAGGTTCTACGGCTCAATTCAGAGACCAGAGCCAGGAGCTTGACGGTGTATTGCAAGCTCTGCGGAAAAGAGTCCATCGTGAATATCGACGAGTGCCTGTGCCAATGAGCCTGTGCCACATGATCCGCAAAGGGCGGACGTGTTGGTGCAGGCTTTTTGTTTTGCCCGGAGGTGATAGCCCATGGCACAAAAGCCGTTGCGTCCATGCCGACATCCTGGGTGTACGACCCTGGTCACTGGCGGCTATTGTGATCTCCACCGCCCCAAGGACAGCCGCAGCGATGCGGCCAAGTCCTGGCACTGGATGTACCTGACTCCAGAGTGGACGGAGGACCTGCGGCCTGGACAGCTCCTTCGCGAGCCCTTTTGCCGGGAATGTGCCCGGCGCGGAGACCGGACGCCGGCCACGGAAGTGGACCACATCCAGCCGCACCGCGGAGACTGGGCAGTGTTCACGGACCGCAGCAATCTCCAGAGCCTTTGCCATTCCTGCCATAGTCGCAAGACGATGGCCGAAATGCAGCAAAAGCGAGGCGCTTTGCGTGCCCGCTGGCAGCGATGACCAGCGGAACGCTTGGGCGCACGGGCGGGGCGGGTGCGTGTGCGCGGCGTTTCCTTGCCCCCCTCCCCCCGGCAAAAAAAGTTTGGGCGGAGGGACGCAAGACCGCACGCCCCCCTTCGTGCAAGATTTTTTCCCCATGAGGATTTTCCGGGAATACATGGCGTGTCAGATTCGGACACGCCGGCCAGAAAGAGAGGGAGTGTATGGTTCGGCTGGAGTGTGGCCTGCGGGGCGCACGGAAGTATTGCGCCTCGCATCCAGGCTGGTGCTGTGGCGATTGTCCGGCACGAGACCTCTGCGACCGGGCCTGCCGGAATACGCCAAAGCGATGCGGGTACGCTGTGCCGCGGGAAACGTGCCATTTTTATAAGCCTTCAAAAATTATGGGAAAGGAAGGGATCCGCAATGGCGGGTAAGCGGCAGCCGCTGGCCGCTCTGCAGGCCAACGGAAGGAATCATCTGACAAAGGCAGAGATCGCGGAGCGGTCCGCAGCGGAAGTCCATCTGAAAAAGCCGAAGCGGATCTCCGTTCCCGCATGGCTGCCGGAGGACCTAAAGGGAGATTTCCGAAAAATCTCCAAGGAGCTGTTGGACGCGGACCTGGGCGCATCGCAGCTGGACCGGGACACCATTGGCAGGCTGGTCGTGGCGCAGGCGCAGTACGCGGCAGCCACCCGCATGGTGCGGGACTCGCTGGATCAGGGAAACACGGAAACCTGCTCCTCCTGGTCCACTCTGCAGGAAAAGTATTTCAAGCAGGCCCGGGCCTGCGCAAATGATCTGGGCCTGACCATCACCAGCCGCTGCCGCCTGATCGTCCCCCAGGGAGGCGGACAGGCAGAACAAGAAAATCCGTTCCTGGAGCTGATCTCCGGAGGAGCTGAGCGCCGTGCCTGAGCTGGTATGGCTGACACCGTTCATCCATGTCCCTGCCCCGGAGGATGGCGCGGAGCTGCGGTACAGCCAGGATGCTGCGGACCAGGTTCTGCGGTTCTTTGGACTTCTGGTATTCGGGCAAAACGACTGGGCGGGCAAGCCATTCCAGCTGCTTCCCTGGGAGGAGCAGCTGATCCGGGAATTTTACGGCGTCCAGGTGCGGGACGATGACGGCACTTGGGTGCGGTATCGGCGATACCTGTACAACGAGATCCCCAAGAAAAACGGCAAAAGCGAACTGGCGGCAGGGCTTGGACTTTATCACCTGTTGGCGGATGGGGAGCAGCTGCCGAACGTTGGAATTTTCGCGGTGGATAAGGAGAACGCCGATATTATCTATAAATGCGCCAAGTACATGGTGGAGCACACCGCCCTGAGCCAGCCGGCCCACCGGCCCCTGGCCTGGTGCCGGGACAGCGTGCGGGAGATCCGCACCCGGTTCGGCGGGGTGATGAAGGTCTACTCCGGCGACGTTGACAACAAGCACGGGCCTTCCTTTTCCGCCATCCTCTGCGATGAGCTGCACGCCTGGAGCGGCCGTGCGGGCCGGGATCGGTGGAACGTGCTGACCACCGGCTCTGATGCCGCCCGCCGGCAGCAGACCGTGCTCGTACTGACTACGGCGGGCAATGACCCGGACCGCACCTCCATCGGCTGGGAAATCCACGAGAAATGCCGGCGGATTCTGGCGTGGCGCCAGGGAGAGCCGGAGCGCCCTCTGGACGTGGACGACACGGAATGGCTGCCGGTGATGTATGGCATCTCGGTGCTGACCGGGGATGACCCGGACCGGATCGCGGCCCTGGATATCTATGACGAGGCGTTGTGGAAAACCTGCAACCCCTCCTATGGCGTGACCATGCGGGCGCGCAAGTTCCGGGCGGAGGCCCGGGCGGCCAGACAGAGCGAGGCGGCGGAACGGAATTTCCGGTGGCTGCGGCTGAATCAGTGGATCTCCACGAAAGACGTGGGCTGGCTGCCGTTGACGCTGTATGACAAGACGCAGATCGGCCCCTCCGCCAAGGCGGAGCGGGATGCGTGGATACAGGAGCACCTGATCGGGAAGACCTGCTATGGCGGCCTGGACCTGTCCGCCACCACGGATCTGACGGCCTTTGTTCTGGTATTCCCGCCCCAGGAAGGGTTGGATACCTGGGTGATGCTGCCCCGGGCGTGGCGCCCGCTGGACGGCGTACTGGAGGCGGAAACACGCGACCATGTCCAATACCGGGACTGGGAGCGGGCCGGCTTCCTGACGCTCTGTCCCGGGGACATGATCGACTACACCATGGTGGAGCAGGCCGTCTATGAGGCCGTGGAGCTGTACGACCTGCGGTGCGTAGGCGTTGACCCGTTTATGAGCCGGACACTGGTATCCCGTCTGACGTCCCCGGTCAATGACGCCGGCGGGGAAAAGCCGTGCGTCAGGTGCATTGACATCCCGCAGGATATCCGGAGGATGTCACCGCCCACCAAGGAGCTGGAGCGGCTGATCCGGGGGCACAAGATGCTCCACATCCACAACACCTGCGCCCGGTGGTGCTTTGGCAATGCCCGGTGCTATGTGGACGCCAACGAAAACCGGAAGCTCATGAAGGACCGCAGCATCGGCCGCATCGACATTGTGGTGGCGTGGGTGATTTCCCTGGCTACAGCCATCATCATGCGGGGGCAGAAGGACTATGACACGCGACATTTGAGAGAGGACTGGGGCTTATGACAAACGAGGAGCGCCGGGAACGGCGCGAGGCGCGGCGGAGAAAAGCCGCAAATCTGCTGGGGCTGTATCTGGAGGATCTGCTGCTCCTGGCCGGAAGCGGCTGTTTTACGGCCGCTGCGGCGCTGGCTGCCGGCTGCGCGGCCGCCCTGGCAACGGCGGGCGTGTGCCTGACGGTCTACGCGCTTGTGGTGGCCCGGTCCGCCGGAAGGAGGTGAGGGAATGCTGCTGCGCAATGCCATGCGCCGCCCGCGGGCGGTGGAGTACGGCAGCCTGTCGTGGGAGGACCTTAACCGGCAATTCCGGAAGTTCTTCCTCTCCGGCGGGCCGTATGACACCGGCATCCGGGGCGCGGAGCGGCTGAGTCCCGTGGCGGCGGCCCACCGCATCCTGTGCAACGACTTCGGCATGATCCCCTTCTCCCTCTACCGCAAGAACGGAGACGCCCGGGAGCCGGTCCAGGATCCTGACTTGGACCTTGTTTTCAAGCTCCGCCCAAGCGTGGACCGGACGCCCTACATGCTGGGGCGCACAGTCATGTCTAATGCTTTCTGGCATGGCTTCGGCGCCGTATGGAACCGGCGCGGACCGGACGGACGGATTTTGGAGCGCATCCCCCTCCCTTCGGACTGCTGCTCCATCCGGCAGGACCCGGAGACCGGGCTGTATTTCTACGACTACAGCGTGGACGGCGTGTTCCGGACGTTTACTGGATATGAGCTGAGCTTCCTGTTCTTCGAGAGCTACGACGGCATCCGGGGCCGGGGCTTTTTGAACCTGGCGCGGGAGACCATCGGCGCAGAGGGCGCCGCCCAGCAGTACGGCCGGAAGTTCTATCAGAATGGGGCGATGATCTCCGGGATCGTGGAGGTGGACTCGGACCTGGGAAAAGAAGAGCGTGACCGGGTCCGAAGCGAGTTCGCCAAATACAACCCTTATGACGACGACGCTTTCAAGGTGGCGGTGCTTGGCCGGGGATACAAGTACACACCCATTGGGCTGAATCAAAAAGACAGCCAATACATCGAGAGCCGGACCTTCAGTGTGGAGGAGGTGGCCCGCTTCTCCGGGGTACCCAAGTCCATGCTGCAGAGCGGCAAGGAGAGCTATGAGAGCAACCAGCAGCAGCGTATCGTATTCGTGACGGATGTCCTCATGCCCTATATCGTGCAATGGGAACAGGAGAACACCTACAAGTGCCTGCTCCGGCAGCAGCGGGCGGAGGGCCTGTACTTCAAGGGGAACCCGGCGGTGCTGCTGCGGGGAGACGATAAGAGCCGGGCGGAATTCCTGACCACGATGATCCAGAACGGTATGCTGAACCCGGACGAGGCCCGGGCCCTGGAGGAGCGGGCGCCTATCCCCGGCGGCTGGGGGCAGACGTTCTTCATCACAAAAAACCTGGGCTCCATGGAGTCCGTGGCGAAAGGAGAGCAGACAAATGGTTGACATTTCAATCCGCGGAGAGCTTTGGGACGATGACAGCGCCGACGTCCTGCGCTGGTGGGGGTTCCGGGACATCACGGCCCCCATGGACATCCGGGCGGCGCTGGAGTCCGCCGGCGGGGACGAGGTGACCGTCCTGGTGAACTCGCCGGGCGGAGACATGACGGTGGGCGCGGAGATCCGCTCCATACTGCGGCGGTATCAGGGCAAGACCACGGCCCTGTTCCAGGGCTACGGCGCCAGCGCGGCCACCCTGGCCGTGTCCGCCTGCTCCGTCATTCAGAGCGAGCCGGGGGCGCTGTTATGCTACCACAATCCCAGCGGGACCACAGATGGAGACTTCCGCGAGATGCGGCGCAGCGCGGAGGCCCTGCGGAATGCCCGGGACTGCATCCTGGAGATGTACACCGCCCGGAGCGGCAGCCGCTCCCGGGAGGAGCTGATCTCCCTGATGGATAAAAATATCTGGATCACCCCCACCCAGGCAAAAGAATACGGCCTGATCGACGGGATCGTGGCGCTGGAAGGCGTCACAGAGCCGGAGGGGGACCCGGCGGCATTCGTGGCGGCGGCCGGCCGCATCCGGCTGACGGCGGCCATGCGGGAACGGTACCGGCGCCATGTGGCGGAGGACCGGGAGGCCGCCGCGCGAGACTGTGAGGCAAAGCGCATCCTGGCCCGGCTGGGGACGCTTGCAAAATACTGAGAATACGGAGGACGATTATGGACTACATGGAGAAGATCACGGAGCTGCGGGCCAGCAAGGCCAAGCTCAACGAACAGGCCCAGGCCCTGGTGACCGAGGGCAAGTTCGAGGACGCCAATAAACTGGCGGACCAGATGGAGGGCATCAACAAGCAGATTCAGGCGGTGGAGCGGCTGCTGGACGAGAGCCGGAAGCACGCCGTCCCCCTGGACGGCAAGTATGACGGCATCCTCCACGACGAGGGGACCGGAAAGCCCAAGGACGGGAAAAAGGATGCCGTGAAGCCCTTTGCCACCCTGGGCGAGCAGCTGAAGGCCGTCTATGACCTGCGGAAGGGCCTGGTGGCGGACGAGCGGCTGGAGAAGGTCAACAATGCCGCCGGCGTCACCGGCACCAACGGCCCGGACGGCGGCTTCGCCCTCCAGGAGGACTTCGCCGGAGCGATCCTGGAGAGCGCCGTGCAGCAGAGCCCTCTCTTGAACCGGCTGGACCGGTACACCTGCTCCAGCGCGGCCAACGCCATGCGGTGGCTGCACGCAGACGAGACGGATATCTCCACCAGCGTGTTCGGCGGCATTCAGATGTTCTGGGCGGCGGAGGGCGCCACGGTGGCGGCCAGCAAGCCCCAGTTCCGGGAGATGAAGCTGGATCTGGAGAAGATGATGGGCTTCTGCTACTGCACGGACGAGATGCTGCAGGACGCCGCTTTCCTGACCGGCTTTGTGGGCAACGGCTTCACCCTGGCGGCGGACCGGCTGCTGACCGAGAATATCATCACTGGCGACGGCGTGGGAAAGCCGCTGGGCCTGCTGCGTTCTGGAGCCCTGATTTCTGTGGAAAAGGAAACCGGCCAGGAAGCCGGCACCATCCAGGGGGCAAATGTCATCAAGATGCAGGCACGGACCATGCCTCGCGGCAGGGAGCGTTTGGTGTGGCTGATGCACCCTGACCTGGAGGAACAGCTGCCGTACTTGTCTATCCAGAGCGGCGAGGCGGCTAAGTTCCTGTGGAACCCGGAGGGAGGCTTGGGCAACTTTGACACCCAGCGGGTGCTGAACAAGCCGGTGCTCTTTGAGGACAGCTGCGCCTCTCCAGGTGTGACGGGCGATGTGCTGCTGGTGGACCCGATGCAGTACATCCTGCTGAGCAAGGGCACCGCAAAGCAGGACTGGTCCATCCATGTGGAGTTCCTGACGGACCAGAACTGCTTCCGCATGGTGTTCCGCTGCAACGGCGCCCCCAAGGTGAACAAGGCCCTGAAGATCAAGAACAGCAGCAAACTCCGCAGCCCCTTCGTTGCGCTGTCTGACCGAAAGTAAGGAGGATCAACATGAACCGGATTTGCGAAGAAGTACAGTACCTGGACGTATTCGCGCCCCAGGCGGTGGCTACGGCCACGAAAAAGACCAGTACCTTTGTGGACACCGCCGGCGCGGACAGCGTGGAATTCTTGATCTACACCGGCGCCCTCACCAGCGGGAAGAAGCTGACGGTGGGCGTCCAGACCTCCGCGAACGCCGGCGGCTCCAGCCCGGAGGATGCGGAAAAGATGGTATTTACCGCATCCGGCTCCACCCCCGGCCTCGCCGTGGTGAGCTACAGGGTCCGGGGAGACCGTGGCCGCTATGTGGGCGTCACCTTCCAGCACGACGCCGGCTCGGAGGTGGACTGCGCCGTGCTGGCCGCTGTGCGGCCGATGTACCGGCCGCCGGAGAACAGCTGGCAGCTGGTAGTGTAAGTCATGACAACCTGGAGCGAGGCGATCAAGGCCCGGCTTATGGCCTACTGCCGGATCGACGTGCTGGAGGATGGAGAAGAGGACCTGCTCAAGACCCTGTATCTCTCCGCTGTCGCGTATCTGGCGGGCGCGGACATCTCTGAGCCGGAGGCGGACACGCCCAGGCGGGCCCAGTACGACCTGTGCGTGAACGCCCTGGTCCTGGACGCCTATGACAAGCGGGGCACCACCGTCAGCGGCTCGGCGCTGACCGACAACCGGGAATACCGGGGGACCTTCCTGCAGCTGCAGGCCACGGAGCCAATGTCCGAATCGGACACATGAAAAGGGCCGCCCCGGCGGAGGCCGGGGCGGCGGGGCAATCATACGGGATCGCCGTGGTAAGCGTCAAAGTCTGCCAGGGCATAGGCCGCCATCTGAGGCGGCGCACAGGCGGGAAGCGCCGCAGAGGGCGCCGGAATTTCGCGGCCCAGAGCCTGGGCGGAGATCCCCCAGAGGCCGATAGCGTCCGCGGCCATGTCGATGGCGTCGGCGGGATCCTTCCCCTCCGTATTGATATCCAGGTCCGGCACGTAGACCACATAGCCGTGTTCGGACGGCGTCAGGATGATGGGATAGGCTTGTTTCATGAGAATTCCTCCTTTTGCGGGACAGCGGGGAGGCAGGTGTAACGCTATCTCTGGGGGGCGGGACCATACTCGCGTTCCATTGCGTTTCGGGTGACAATCCACTGCTTGCCATATTTCTGTGCATCTACACCTTCCACCAGTTTGTGATAGGCAACTGCCTTTCGGAGCGTACTCTCGTGCAGCCCCCAGAGTTCTGTAGCATCCGCAAAGGACAGGAGACTGTCAAAAGGTGAGGACACAGGCACACTGTTTTCCCAGAGTTCGGAGCCGTCCATGTCGATATCATCATTCCAAGAGACACCATAGCCTCCGGGGTCAGTGCGCACTTGACCGAACAGACCGGGAACGTCACGCAGGGGGGCGAAAACAGGCATCCGCTGGATCAGCGGGGTCATGTCGTATTCCCGGCAGCAGCCTTCTGTGAAGTGGACCAGAAGCCTGTAATTTGCCAAAGGGGTCACGGATTTGATCTTGTGAAACATGGGACCACTCCTTTCTGTGCTGTATCGGACCGCACCCCGCTCATACGAGCGGGGGCAGCGTCCAGAAGTTCTGTGTATTCCACATATCTAAGAGTTCCTGCTGATGCGCGGCCATCCACTCCCGAACCATGGCCAGCCCCTTGCCGGGAAGATCCCCCTCCATCATATCCAGCGTCTGAATATCGATGATGCCATTATAGTCACCGTATAGTGCGTGGATATGCGGCGGATTATGCTCCTTACCCAGCAGATACATTTTGATGGTCATACCATAAAAGCGAGCAATCACAGGCATATTCATTTCCCCTTTCTGATTATTATCATATCACGGTATCGTGAAAAAGTCAAGAGAAAAAGGAGAAAATTATGGCGGTTGTCAGTGCCGGGGAGCTGCGGAACCGGGTGGAGGTGCTTCGCCGGACCGGGCGGATCAACCCGCTGGGGGAGCAGACATACGACTATGAGACAGAGCGCCGGGTGTGGGCCAAAATCGTGCCCACGGCTGGGCGGGGCGAGACCGTTGAGGGAGACATGGAGCGGGCGGAGGTGACCCACCGGATCACCGTGCGCCGGGCCTCCATCCCGAACCTGACAACGGACCTGCGGCTTCGCTTCCGGGGGCAGGTCTACGAGGTCCAGTATTTTTACCCCAACTACCGGGACAGCGGTTTCCTGGATCTTTACGTAAAGCTGGTGATTGAAGATGGCATCCACGGGTTTTGATACGGCCTCGCTCCAAAGGCTGGGCCGGGACCTTCTGCGGTGCGGAGAGGCGTATTCCAAGAAGGAGAAAAAATTTCTCCGCCAGGAGGGCTCCAAACTGCTGAGAAAAACCAAAAAAGAAGCCAAGCGGGTCGGCAAAAAGACCGGCAATTATCAGAAATCCATCAAGCGCGGCAAGCCCTATTCCTATCGCAGATCAAATGCCATCCGGGTGTATTCCTACGCCCCGCACGCACATCTGATCGAGGAAGGTCACCGGATGGTGACGCACGATGGACAGGAAGTCGGGTTCGTGCAGGGGCATCATGTCTTTGAGACTGCCGCACGGGACTTTGAACCGCAGTTCCAGTCGGACTTGGACGATTTTTTAGAAGGGACGGTGCGGCTGTGATCTCTTTACAAGCGGTCAATCGGGCAATCTGCGCACTGTATCAAAAGGCCCTGAACGCCGCCGGCACCGGCGCCGAGCTGGTGGCGGAGGACGTGTCCAAGCCCATCATCCGGCCCAGCGGCAAGGTGGAGCTGGAGGACGGATCGGACACCCGGCTCCTGGCTTCCGGCCGGGAGCGGACGGTGACCTTCCGGCTGTACTACTTCGCCAAGGACCGGGACCGGCCCAAGCTGGAGAACCTGGCGGTGCGCGGCGCCATCGGGGAGGCGTTTCTGGATGGGATCACGGTGGAGGACACCTATCTGGGCATTGACGAGGGCGTGTCCTTTACCGTGACGGACGGCGTGCTGGTGGCCTCGCTGGAGCTGACGCTGACGGAGCCGGTGCCGGAGGCGGACGCAGAACCCATGGAAGAGCTGAATTTTGAATGAACCCCGCTTTTCGAACATTTTTATCGAAAAGCGGGGTTCTCCGTTGTAAAAAGCCTTGACATATCAAGGCTTTCGTTTTTATATAGATTTCTGATATGAATCAAAACTTGTCAAACGCAAATACAAAACTTTTACGGTTCACTGTCAGTTGAACATGACTTTTTGATATAAGACAAGTAATAAGCCTCCTCGAAGGCTTGCGGTGTCTGGTATCTCAGTGTTAGATGGGGACGCACCTCATTGTAGAACGTAATGTATTCTGCAACACATCTGCAAAAATGTTTTTCTGATGTGTATTCTCGGCGATAGGCTTCTTCACGCTTAAAGGAAGAAAAGAACGCTTCAGCCACCGCATTATCCAATGGCCGCCCGCTGGCCGAAAAGGACTGCTTGGCTCCGCACCGCTGTAAAAGTTCAGAAAATGTCTTAGATATGTATTGTGAGCCTCTATCACTATGGAAGGTCAGGTTGTCAGGCCGGCCTCGCTCTTCAAATGTTTGCCGAAATGTTAATGTAGCCAACCGTGTGCTCATGTGGCGAGATACCTTATACCCAATCACCTTGCGGGAATAAAGGTCCAGGATCACACACAGATATACCCAATAGCTTTTGACTTTAAAATATGTAAGGTCACTTACCCAGATTTGATTTGGTCGACTTGCTGTGAACACCCGTTCCAGCAAGTTTTGTTTTTGCCGTTGCTGCTTTGCTTTATATAATTTCTTAGCATCGGTGCGAACACTGTGCAGATCCAGTTCCTGCATAATGGCAGAGACTCGCTTAGCACTGACATGGATTCCGCTTTCTGCCAATATCATACGGATTTTTGATGCACCGAATCTTTGATCATTGTCATCAAATACCTGCTTCACTTTTAATTCGAGCTGTTTCTGTTCCTCCTGATATTTACTTCGGTCTGCACGACGGAAAATGTGGTTATAGAAGGTTCCCCTTGCAACGCCCAGAGCGTCGCATAGCTCATGTACACTAAAAGGGTTGTCCGGTTGATGATAGAGATGCTCCAGTGTAGCAAGCCGTTTTTGAAGCGGCACGGCTGGAATAAAGCCGGACAACCGAATCACATCCATCATATGTTCCAGCCTTTGAAGTTGACATGAAACAGCATCAAATTCTTTAGGAGTATATGATCTTTGCGGAGTCATGATGGGGCAAAACTGTTTTCGCCAGTGGTACAGTGTGCTTTGAGCAATATGTAACTCTTGGCACAGAGATTGGATGGACTCACCTTTTTCATAGCGGCGGATAGCTTTAATTTTGAACTCCAGCGGGTAGGTGTACGGCATAGGTTCGACCTCCTTTGTATATGAACCTATTATAGCAATTGCGAAAAATAGTTCTAGGGTGGCGAAGAAAGACTCCGCAACAGCGTTGTCATGAAGTTTCCCCGAATTGGAGAAAGATTGTACCACTGTGCGCTCATGAAGTAGTTGTCGGAACCAATGTAAGGTGTATTGAGCCCCTCGGTCACTGTGAAAAATGAGGCCGGCATCGGGAGCGCACTGCTCCCATGCGGCCTTAAATGTGGAGGTAATCAGATGGGTGCTGGTCTTCCTGGACACTTTGTAGGCAACAACTTTACGTGAAAACAGGTCTAAGATTACGCAGGTGTAAAGATAGAATTCCACCAGTTTAAAACAGGTAACGTCACTGACCCAGATCTGATTGGGCCTGTCCGCCTGGAACTGTTGACGCAGGAGATTTCGTTTCTTCTCGGGCTCATGAAGCTTCATGTAGTCCTGTTTTGCCGTGGCGCGGATGCTGAACAGTCCCATCTCCAACATCAGGTGGGACACATATTCTGTGCTGACCTGATGGCCCCGCTGAACCAGGATGGCGCAGATCTTTCCCGCGCTCAATACCTGTCGGTATTCATCAAATACTTCCTGGGTTAAGATGCGGCATTCCTTTTCCCGTTTTGCGAACTAGGTGTTGCTCCGTTTGTTGCGGAGGATGTAGTTGTAAAAGGGCCGCGGGAGACATCCAAGGCTTCACAGGGCGTATGCACATCATACTGGCCGTAGAACTATCCCAGTTCGCAGAGCCGCTCCCGCAGCGGGGCGCGGACAGTACATCGGACGGTTTTTATGATGGTGATAATGTTCTCCAATTTGGTGACTTTTCGCAAGAGGGCTTCATATTCGTGGTATGTGAAGGTGTGTTCTTGTTTCGGGTCGGATTCGCAGCACAGTTTGCCCCAGCGGTAGATGGTGCGTACGCTGACGTATACTTCTCGGATAGTTCCTGGATGGGGAGGCCTTTCCGGTACTGCAGGACAATGGCGGATTTTTCTTGTCCAGTATGTGGCATGGAGATGCTCCTTTCCTATGTGGCGCTATCAGATTAGTATGACAGGAAAGGAGCTACCTTAGATTTTCCCAATTAAACAAATTCTCATCACTTACCAGGTGGACAGGGTATTTCGTGCAATGTGATCTTAAGAAACCGTGTATGATTCTTTCTAAAATTTCAATGCACAGCAAAAAATCGTTGAAATTTTGTGATATATGGACAGATAAGAAGAATAGCGGTATAATCAGACTGCATAAGTTACTGTTTCACAGGAATATCAACTTTAAAACATTTGGTGTTTGCAATGTGACAAAAATACAGGGAGAGCTGTTAGGGTGGTGGATGCAGATGAAATTATCCAAATTGAAATTGATGAATTACAGGTGCTTTGGCCCGGAGGAACAAGTTATCCACATCGGCAAACTGACAACATTTATCGGAAACAACAGTGCTGGAAAGACAGCTGCACTATCAGCCCTGAATTGCCTGTTTTCCGAGAACAGCAGTGATCGGATCTTGCGGAGAAGCGATTTCCATTTACCCAAAGAAATACGTCCCGATGAAATGCAACGCCAAGAACTTTATATAGAAGCGGTTTTTGAATTTGAGGAATTGAAAACTGCGACAGGCGGAGAATATGCCATACCGATCTTTTTTCAGCACCTTGTTGTTGATAATCCGGAAGGATCACCATATTTGCGGATTCGTCTGGAAGCTACATGGGAGAAAAGCAACACGATCGAGGGTTCTATCGACAGCAAAATAAGCTATATCACATGTCCTGAATCCGCTGATATTGAAGATGCCTACCGGACGGATGCATCTCGGCGAGATCTGGACAAGATCCGTGTGATCTATGTTCCGGCAGTCAGAGACCCTTCCCGACAGTTGAAAAATGCATCTGGTACAATGATGTATCAGATCATGAGCAGCATCAACTGGAGCGAGGAAACGAAAGAAACGATTCATTCGAAAATTAAGGAGCTCAACGAAGCGTTTGAGAAAGAAAAGGGCATTTCCATATTCAGCACATCATTAGATGAACGATGGAAAAACTATGATTCTGATGAGCGATATTCAACGGCCAGTTTGAGGTTCAATAGCAGTGATATTGAAACCTCAATCAGAAAAACAGAGGTTGTTTTTGAACCTACAGTTACTGGAAAAGCGTATACCATAGACCAGATGGGCGATGGACTCCGATCTTTGTTTTACATATCTCTGGTGGACAGCATATTAGATGTTGAGCATCAGATGCAACAGGAAAAGGAAACAGACCCTGAGCACACTTCTTTTAGCAAAACTCCGCCTGTTTTAACCATTGTGGCGCTTGAAGAACCTGAAAACCACATCGCACCACATCTTTTGGGTAAATTAGTGAGAAACCTGCAGGATATTGCGCGGAAAGGCAATGCGCAAGCGATCATGACGTCTCATGCTCCGGCGATCATTAAACGAATCGATCCCGAAACACTCAGGTATTTCAGATTGGATAACGAATCTCTGGCCTCAAAAGTAAAACAGATCACTTTGCCGGACAAAGAAAAACTGCAGTCTCAGTATAAATATGTCAAGGAAGCCGTCCGGGCCTATCCAGAACTTTATTTTGCCAAGCTTGTTATTTTGGGAGAAGGAGACAGTGAAGAGATCATCCTCCCAAGATATTGGGAAGCCATAAACGAAAGCGTAGATGCCAGCGGAATATCGATCGTTCCGCTGGGAGGACGGCACGTCAACCATTTCTGGCGACTGTTGCATGACTTGCAAATTCCGCACATGACTCTGCTTGATTTGGATCGGGAAAGAGAAGGCGGTGGCTGGGCACGCATCAAATATGTACTGAAACAACTCATTGCATGTGGATATGATAGGGATGTGCTGCTCCATACGAGGAACGGTATTATGACAGATACCCAGCTTGAGCAGATGTCTGCGTGGAATGTAGAGAATACCACAGTGATGCAAACTTGGATCGATTGGCTGGAACAGTACAATGTTTTCTTCTCTGCACCGCTGGATATTGATTTTATGATGCTTGAACAGATGGCCGCAGAGTATCAAAATACTCTGGATGAGGAAGAAGGACCTCGTATCGTTATGCTTCAGAATGGAGAGGAAGAGCGGATCCCTGTTGCAGCCATTGAAAGTAGTGGGTCAATCTGCCCAGAATATGAAAAGAGAATTCAACAGGATACGAGAAATGCCCTGAAGAAAAACGGGGGCGATGGGCGCACATACTCTTTGGAGCAGCAAAGACTTATGGTATGGTACACATACTTCTTCTTGAACAGAGGGAAGCCTTCTACACATATAGCGGTACTGTCTCAGTTAGATGACGAAAAGCTAAAAAAGGATATTCCGCCAGTACTGCAACGGTTGATGGATGCAACCGTGCGCATCCTGAAAGGGGATCAGAATGAAAGTGGTGCATCCTGACAAATGGGTACCCTGCGATGGGATCATGTTGGAAGAGGCTGCAAATACTGCTGTCCGTTGCAGCAATGAACATGTACTGGTCATCGCGGGACCTGGCGCGGGAAAAACGGAGTTGCTGGCACAAAAGGCGGCTTTCTTATTTCAAACCGATCGGTGCAGAGAACCGCAAAAAATACTGGCGATCAGTTTTAAGACAGATGCTGCACAGAATTTAAGAGAGCGTGTGGAACAGCGATGTGGTAAGGATATACGGGGCAGATTCGTATCAATGACATACGATGCGTTCGCAAAAAGCATCCTAGATCATTTTTTGTATGCATTGCCTGATGGACTGCGGCCAGCTCCAGATTATTTGGTCGATGACTCAGAAACGATCGATATCGCGTTCAGGACAATTGGATATCATAATCCGAAGGGTCTATCACCATCAAAACTGAAAGTTAAGTATGATGTATTGCTGTCGAAGGTAAGTCTGCCGTTAACAGAGGCTGCGGTAGGGCATAGAGTGTGGCCCCTGCTACTGAAGGGCTTTAACGGGAACAAGGCAACGCTGACATTTAAAATGATCATGATGCTTGCCATGCACATCATTAAAACAAACCCGTATATCAAGCACGCGTTACAGATCACGTATTCCTATGTTTTTCTGGATGAATTTCAGGATACAACCGGTATGCAATATGCGTTCATAAAAGAATGCTTTTGGGGCTCCGACACTAAGATCACAGCTGTAGGAGATAACAAACAGAGGATCATGGTATGGGCAGGTGCGGTCAAGACAATCTTTCGTGATCTTGATGAAGATCTAAAACCTCAATGCGTACGCCTGATCATGAATCATCGCTCAGCACCCAGACTAGTTGAACTTCAAAAGGCAATGTATTCTTCGTTGAATGAATCCGTGACAGATGTCCGCGTATCAGACAAATGGAATGTATCAGACGGAGAGATCACACTTATGATTGCAGACGATGAGAGGGATGAGGCCACTGCCATCGCAGAAGACATTTTCTCAAAAATCTCCAAGGGAGTGGAGCCGAAAGATATTTGTATCCTTTGCAAACAGACACCTCAGAACTATACTCCCGCAATCATTGCAGAGTTAGCAAAATATGGCGTAAGGGCGCGCATTGAAACGGAGTATCAGGACTTGATCAAAGAACCTGTCATAGATATGCTCATCAAGTTTATGATATGTACGAATAACAGAAAGCGTCCTAAGGAGTGGAGTTTTGTAGAAGAGACATTGGCGGAACTTTGGAGGATCAATGGAACTCAGTCATATGACGCATATGACGAAATGCAGAGAAGGCTAGTTGCTTTGGCAAACGATATAAAGCAGAAGATTCGGCAAGGATTCGACGAAAAAGAGTGGCACACTATTGTGAAAACAATGGTTGAATTTTGCGGAGTCGAGAATATAAAGGCAAAATTCCCAGGCTATAAGCAAGGCAACTATTTAGGAAATTTGCTCAACAAATTTGAAGGGCTCTTTTTTTCAGAATATATGGAAACGAACAGCGATTGGGATTTAGCGATTGAAAATTTCCGTGGTAAACACTCTATTCCTATCATGACGATCCATAAAAGCAAAGGCCTGGAATACTCAGCTGTATATTTTATTGGATTAGAAGACTCAGCATTTTGGAACTTCAGGAATCGGCCTGAGGAGGAACGGTGTGCGTTCTTTGTCGCAATATCTCGTGCAAAGGAAGCAATTACGTTCACATTTTGCAAACAAAGAACTGGAACGAAGTATCCCATACAACAACATAAAGTGATCAATGAGTTTTTTGAATTATTGCAAATGCCAGGGGTTGCAGAGGTAAAAAACATATCCTCTGCAACGATCTGATACACGCCCCCCTTTTACAGACAGCCTGCGATCGGTTGCTGGGGCCTGCATCTTTTTTATCAAAAAGGAAAATGCGACTTGTCGAAACAAGTCGCATTTTCCTTTGGGCTTCGCTCCCGTTGGTCGCTCCACCCTTCGGTGATTGAAATGTTCGGGCGAAGTGAATTCGCCCTGCAGCAAAACGCTTGTACGGCGCAAAGGCGACACCGGCCAGAAGGCCGGTTGGGTGCTTTGTAAATTCCGGCGTGTGAGCCACATGTGTCCGGAGATTTAGCCACACCAGTCCG
>OIYD01000151.1_pt1 | contig 67272 bp, 85 predicted proteins | sample 1588141 | NCBI WGS metagenome assembly OIYD01 (sample SAMN03283259) | human gut metagenome | biome: human-associated habitat; material: feces | host: Homo sapiens | place: USA | collected 2013
AAAGCGGGAGGCGCTGCTGCATACCATGGCCTGCAAGGCGGCCATCAAGGGCGGCTGGGTCAGCGATCCGGCGGAGCTGCGGGTGCTGGTGGACCGGGTACAGAGCGGAGAGATCAAATACTGCCCCCACGGCCGCCCGGTGGCGGTGAAGCTGACGAAGTACGAGCTGGAGAAGATGTTCAAGCGGGCGTGAGACTTCGAAGGGGGACTGCGTCCCCCCTCACCAGTGACGTCGGTCACTGGTGTGTGCGCCCGAGGCGCACAGGTCAACGGATTTTCGGCAGGTACACGCCCTGCCGAAAATGATTGAGATTTCTTTGTTCGCCCGCGGCGAACGAACTGGGAAAAACCGCAGGGTTTTCCCCAGCCCTTTTTCCTGGCGGAGATGGGAGTGACGAATTTTTCAGGAGGTTTCCTATATGGCAAAAAAGGAAAAACGGTTTGTGCGGACCAGTGTGGAGAGCACCGGCTTTGAGGAAAACTCTGTCTGGGTGGACCGGGAGACCGGGGTCAACTACCTGTGGCATTCCACCGGCCATGCCGGCGGGATGACGCCCCTGCTGGACCGGGAGGGGAAGCCCATCATTACCACCCTTTTGGAGGAGAAGGAGTGATTTGCATGAAACTGCTGTTTGTCAACGGCTGCATCAGCCAGCGAGGGGAGGAATCCCGCACCCTGGTGCTGGCGAGATCGTTTTTGGACGCATGGCAGGCCAGGCATCCGGAGGCCGAGGTAGAGACTGTGGAACCAGAGGCCCTGCTGGCGCTGAAGCCCTTTGCGCCGGAGATGCTGAACGACCGGGACGCCCTGGCGGGGATCCGGTGCTTCGATGCGCCGGTGTATGATCTGGCCCGCCAGTTCCGGGCCGCGGACCGGGTGGTGGTGGCGGCACCCTTCTGGGACCTGACCTTCCCGGCGGCCCTGCGGACGTATATTGAGTACATCTCCGCCAATGGCCTGACCTATCACTACGAGGCCGACGGCTGCCACGGGGATTGCCGGGCAGAGAAGCTGGCTTATCTCACCTCCGGCGGGGATCTGGAGCAGCCCGAGAGTCTGGGTGTTCTGTACTGGAAGCAGCTGTGCGCCATGTTCGGCATCCCGGCGTTCAGCTATGTGTTTGCCGGCGGACTGGACCTGGATCCCGCCAAGACGGAGGAGATTTTGACGGAGGCCTGTGAGAAGGCCCGCAGGCTGGCGGAGGACTTCTGAAAAGGAGGCGGCTGCCGTAAGGGGGAGATTGCCGGCTGCGCTGGCACTGGTGCTTCTGCTGTCCGCTTGCGGAGGGCCCCCTTTACATCCGGGAGCGGATCATATACAGTGAGTATATCTACACATCAGAGGCGGAATAGCCTTGACAGGCGAGAGGAGGGACGGCGATGGCTGAGAAGATCATCTGTGTGGTGGGGCCGACGGCCTGCGGCAAAACGAAGCTGGGTGTCCTGCTGGCAAAGCGGTATGACGGGGAAGTGGTTTCCGCCGACTCCATGCAGATTTACAAGGGCATGACCATCGGCACCGCCGCCCCCACCGCCGAGGAGATGGAGGGCGTGCCCCATCACATGATCGCCGTGGCAGACCCGGCGGAACAGTGGTCCGCCGCCCGGTACGCCCGGGCGGCCGTCCCCATCGTGGACGACATTCTGCGGCGGGGAAAGCGGCCCATCCTGGTGGGCGGCACTGGGCTGTGGCTGGATGCGGTGGTGCAGGGCCGGACCTTCGCCGGCGGCCACGCCGGCGGCGCTGTCCGCAGGGAGCTCCAGGCCCAGCTGGCCCGGGAGGGCATCGGCCCGCTTCTGGAGGAGCTGCGGCAGGTGGACCCGGAGGCGGCGGAACGCCTCCATCCGGCGGATGAAAAGCGCATCCTCCGGGCGCTGGAGGTCTACCGGGAGACGGGAAAGACCATCTCCGCCCACAACGCGGAGACAAGGGACCTGCCGCCCCGGTACGACGCCGTGTGGATCGGCCTCCAGTTCCGGGACCGGGCGGACATGAAGACCCTGATCGACCGCCGGGTGGACGCCATGGTGGCGGCGGGCCTGCTGGAGGAGGTGGGGCAGCTGCTGGAAAGCGGCCTGCCCCGGGAGGCCACGGCTCTCCAGGCCATCGGATACAAGGAGTTCCTGGGGGTTCTGGACGGCACCGCCACGGTGGAGGAGGCCGTGGCGGAGGTGAAGCTCCGCTCCCGGCAATACGCCAAGCGCCAGCTGACTTGGCTGCGGCGAAATCCGGACATTCACTGGATCTGGTGGGAAAAAGACCGGGATTTTGCCCGGGCCCTCCAGGTTTCGACGGAAATCCTGGCCGCCGCTGGCGTATTCTAGCGGTGAGCGGACGGGAGACAGGGAAATCGTCCGACTCATACAGAAAAAAGGAGCGGACATATATGCAGACAAAAGCGAATTTACAGGACCTGTTTCTCCTCCGGGCCAGACGGGACAAGCTGCCCGTCACCATGTTTCTGATGAACGGCTTCCAGATGCGGGGCACCATCGCGGGGTTTGACGCCTTTGTGGTGGTGCTGGACAGCGACGGCCGGCAGCAGATCATTTACAAACACGCGATCTCCACCATCGCACCGGTGCGGCCGGTGGATCTGGAGGGTGAGGAACCGGCCGTCGCGGGCGCATGAGCGGCCTGCGGACCCGTTTTGAGGTCCGCCGCCTAAAGGGCGGCGCTTAGGCCGGGATCACGTTTTGCGGACCAAAACCTTGAGCACGGCGGGCAAAGCCCGCCGTGCCTGGGGAAATGAGAACTGGCGGGCAGAAAATCATTTCAAGCACATGACCTCCGCCATCGCGCAGGTGCGTCCGGCGGTGGAGCTGGAGGTTGCGGAGGCCTGCGCCTCCGCAGAGGGTCCCGCATGGGGCCGGGAAGGCTTCGCGGACAGAGACAAAGAGGTAACCATGAAAGAGAAAACCCTTGGCACAAAACTTTTGCTGGCAGCGGTCACGCTGGGCGTGCTGGCCTATTTCTCGATTCAGGCGGTGCGCTATTTCGGCGACCCGCTGACCACCACCATCGCCTACCAGTATCAGGTGGAGATGTCCACGGTGCTGTCCGGCTATGTGGTGCGGGACGAGGCGATCCTGACGGACGACACCAGCGGCCTGCTGCAGCTGCAGCGGGCGGAGGGCGAGCGGATCAGCGACGGCGGCGTGGTGGCGCTGGTCTACGCGGACCAGGCGACGCTGGACCGCCAGAAGGAGATCCAATCCCTCCATACCCAGATCGAACAGTTGCAGTACGCGGAGGAGGCGGCGCTGGGGGCGGAGGTCTCTCTGCGACTGGACGCCCAGATCCTCCAGACGATCCGCGACTACCGGGGCGCTCTGGCGGCGGACCGGCTGGACACGGCGGAGGACTGCGGAGCCGAGCTGCGGAGCCTGGTGATGAAGCGGGACTACACGTATTCCGACACGGAGGACCTGTCCGCCCAGATGGCGGAGCTCCAGAGCCAGTTGAGCAGCCTGCGGGCCCAGGCGGGAAGCTCTGTCCGGCAGATCACCGCGCCGCAGGCGGGGCTCTATTCCGCCGTGGTGGACGGATATGAGAACATTCTAACGCCGGAGAGCCTGGAGACGCTGACGCCCAGGACCCTGGCGGCCCTGGAGCCGGACGAGTCCCTGCGCTCCAACCGGGTGGGCAAACTGGTGCTGGGGGACACCTGGTACTATGTGACGGCCCTGGAGGAGAGCGAGGCCCAGACCCTGCAGGAGAGCGGGAGACTGAAGCTGCGCTTTGCCAAGGGCGTGGGCCGGGACTTGAGCGTGAAGCTGACCCATATCAGCGAGGCGGAAGGCGGCCGGGTGGTGGCGGTGTTCCAGGGGGACACCTATTTATCGGAGCTGACGCTGCTGCGCCAGCAGAGCGCCGAGGTCATCCGGCAGACCACCACGGGCATCCGGGTGCCCAAGGAGGCCCTGCGGGTGCGGGAGCGAACGGTTACGGATGAGGACGGGAACGAGTCCGTGGTGAGCGAGACCGGCGTCTACTGCATGGTGGGCATGAAGGCCCGCTTCAAGCCGGTGGACGTGCTGTACAGCGGAGATGACTTCGCCCTGGTGCGCTCCACGCTGGACACGGCGGAGGAGGTCAGCAAGACCCAGGAGCAGATTCGCCTCCGGGCGGGGGACGAGGTGATCATCACCGCCTATGACCTATATGATGGAAAGGTGATTGGCAGCTGACAGAGAGATGGCCGCAGGGCGGCCGCTGGAAAGGAGTATTGGAACGCTGATGACAATTGCGGAGAACATTGCCCGGATCCGGGCGAACATGGCCGCGGCGGCCCGGGAGGCCGGCCGGGACCCGAAGGAGATCCTGCTGGTGGGCGCCAGCAAGATGAACGATGCCGCCGCCTGCCGGGAGGCCGTGGCAGCCGGCATCGACGCCCTGGGGGAGAACCGGGTGCAGGAGATGGTACAGAAGCTGGAGCAGCACGCCTACGACGGCGCCCCCCTGCACTTCATCGGCCACCTGCAGCGCAACAAAGTCAAACAGGTGGTGGGCCATGTGGCCCTGATCCAGTCCGTGGGCTCTCTGGAGCTGCTGGACGAGATCGAGAAAGTGGCCGCGGCCCGGGGGCTGGTGCAGGACATCCTGCTGGAGGTGAACATCGGCCGGGAGGCTGCCAAGAGCGGCTTTGCACCGGAGAAAGTCCTCCCCGCAGCGGAGGCCTCCCTGGAGCGGACCCATGTCCGGGTGCGGGGACTGATGACGATTCCCCCGGCAGACGCGCAGAGGGATGCCAATTTCCGGTATTTTCAGGAAGTTCAGGCACTTTATGTTGACATGAACCAAAAATTGTTTCATAATGAATTAGAATATCTGTCCATGGGCATGAGCGGCGACTATGAGGATGCGATCCGTGCCGGCGCCACCATGGTGCGGGTGGGCAGCGCCATCTTCGGCGCCCGCCATTACAACTGAAAAAGACCGGAGCGCGGCTCCGATGGGAGGCTATTATGAGCTTATTGGACGAACTGAAAAAGTGGACCCACCCCTACGAGGATGAGGACGAGGAGTATGATGACTTTGAGGAGCCGGTGCGGCAAAACGCCTTTGAGGACCGGAAGCTCAAGGTGGAGGACCGCCGCAACAAGGTGGTGAATATCCACGCCACCACCCAGCTGAAAGTGGTGCTGGTGAAGCCGGAGCGGTTCGAGAACGCCTCCGAGATCGCGGACCACCTGAAGGACAAGCGGACCGTGGTGCTGAACCTGGAGTCCACCAACAAGGATATCGCCCGGCGGCTGATCGACTTTCTGTCCGGCGTGGCCTATGCCGGCGAGGGCAAGATCAAGAAGGTGGCTGCCAATACATACATCATCACGCCCTATCATGTGGATATCGAGGGCGACCTGATCGACGAGCTGGAGAACAACGGCCTCTATTTCTGAGCGGACACGAGGGGGTAACATCGCACTATGCTGACACCACAGGAAGTTTCCACCCACGCCTTTTCCAAGGCAGTGATGGGCGGATATAACATGGCCATGGTCGATGAGTTTCTGGACGAGCTCACCGATGATTACACCGCGCTCTACAAGGAGAACGCGGCGCTGAAGGCCAAGCTGAAGGTCCTGGTGGAAAAGGTGGAGGACTACCGTGCCACCGAGGACTCCATGCGCGCCACCCTGCTGACCGCCCAGAAGATGGCGGACTCCATCGTCCACGAGGCAGAGGCCAAGCGGGACGAGATCCTGGCCCAAGCGGAGACCAGCGCCCGGGAGAAGATCGGCCAGCTGCGCCAGGAGGTGGAGGCCGCCGAGGAGCGGCTGCACCAGGGCCAGCGGGATCTGGCCCAGTTCATTGCCGCCAGCAGGGAGATCTGTGAGAAGGAGCTGAAATTCCTGGAGCAGCTGCCCGAGCTGCCGGTGGAGGCGGCGGAGCCGATTTCCCAGCAGGAGCCGGAGGAGGCCGTCCAGCAGATCGAGGAAAAGGTGCTGGCCGCTTTCAGCGAGCAGAGCGTGGAGGAGGAAGCGGCCCCGGCGGAAGCGGAAGAGGCGTCTCCGGCGGCGGAGGATGACTATCCGGAGGGGGACCCCTTTGCGGCTGATCCTGTGGATGAGCCTACCCGCCGCATCAATCTCAACGATCTGAAGTTCGGCCGCAATTACTCCGGCGGCGATGACTGAACGATCAAAGCGGCTCGCAGGAGCCGCTTTTTTCTTTCCCGGTCCCGGCGCTCAACGTCTTTTGATTGGAGGAGTCAGCCATGAAGCAACAGCCCATCGTGGCCTTTCTGTACGACTTTGACAAGACCCTCTGCACCACCGATATGCAGGACTACGCCTTCATCCCCTCCCTGGGGATGACCCCCGCAGAGTTCTGGGCGGAGGCCAACGGCTTCGGCCGCAGGAACCGGATGGACGGTATCCTGGCCTATATGTACACCATGCTGCGGGAGGCGGCGCGGCGGAACCGACCGTTCACCCGGACGGACTTGGTGGAGAAGGGGCGGAGCATCGTGCTGTTCCCCGGTGTGGAGGACTGGTTCCGGCGGATCAACGACTTCGGCGCCGGCCAGGGTGTCCAGGTGGAGCACTACATCATCTCCTCCGGCCTGCGGGAGATCATTGAAGGCTCGTCCATCAGCGGGGAATTCAAGGAGATCTATGCCAGCGAGTTTTACTACGATGAGAGCGGTGTGCCCGTGTGGCCCAAGCTGGCGGTGAACTTCACCGCCAAGACCCAGTTCGTCTACCGGATCAACAAGGGCGTGCTGGACGTGTCCAACGACCGGGATCTGAACGCCTCCATGCCTGACGACAGCAAGCGGGTGCCCTTCACCAGTATGATCTACATGGGGGACGGCCTTTCCGACGTGCCCTGCATGAAGATGATGCGGGCCTACGGCGGCCAGGCCATCGCTGTGTACCAGGCCAGCAACCGCGCCGGTGTGGAGGACCTGCTGGCAAAGGGCCGGGTGGATTATATCTTCCAGGCGGACTACCGGGCCGGGTCTGCGCTGGAGGCCACGGTGCAGGACATCATCCGCAAAATGGCGGTGACGGACCGCTTGTGGGAGGAGAATGCCCGCCAGGTGCGCAGCATCGGGGGAGACGTGCTGCTGGGGCAGGTGGGCCTGTTCTGAGCTGGACGGCAAGGAAACAGCGGGGGAAGGCGCCGCAGCGCCTTCCCCCGAAAAATGTCTGAATCCGTGGCAAATGTCAATAGGTAAGCGTAACAAAAAGTAAAAAAAATTCAAACGCCCCCAAAAATCTGGTTGAACAGGTCTGCGCTGCTATACCACCCTAGGATCTTGCGGGGGTATCTGTTCAGCCACTCCTCCACCATGCGGACCTCTTTGGGGGAAACTTTGTCGAAGTTGGTTCCTTTTGGGAACTTCCGCCGGATCATCTGGTTTTGCTTTTCGTTGCTCCCCCTTTCGCTGCTGCAATAGGGGTGACAGTAATACACTTTGGTGCGCTGGCCGCCTGCCTTAAATATGGAGGTTTCCATGCCCTCGCAGTTGGAAAACTCCGTGCCATTGTCCACGGTAATGGTCTTGAATACCTCCGGGAACATTTTCCCGTATTTTCGCTCCAGCGTATTCATGGCCCGTACCACGCTGGCGGCGCTCTTGTCCGGGATCAGGCGCATGATCTCCTGGCGGGTCACCCGCTCGGTTAGTGCCATAAGGCACTTGTGGCCGCCTCGGCAGGACACCACCAGATCCATTTCCCAGTGGCCAGGCTCTTGGCGTGTGTTTACCTCCTCCGGCCTTTTCTCTATGCTGTCCCCCTTTGCGGCGGATTTCATGCGGCGTATGTGTTTGGTTTTCTTTTTCTGTCTGGACCCCTTAAAAGGTAGGTCTTTATTGGTCAGCCGGGCAAAGATCCGCTTTTCCACATAGGAATAAAGCGTCTGCCGGCAGACGCGCACCCCGAACTCCCCATATATTTCCGGGTGGTTTTCAATTTCATGCAGGGCGGCGGAGGGGCTGTAATCGTAATCCACGATCAGCTCCTCCAGCTTTTCGGCGTAGTCCCTATGGTTTCCGATCTTCAATCCCGGCCCCTTGGCTTCCAGATTGGCCTCGTACCTTTTTTGTGATCGCTCCGGGATGTACTCGGTCACCTCGATGTAATCCGCGTTCATGTAGGTGTATGTGCCGCGTTTCAGCTCCCGGCAGACGGTGGCCGCACTCACATGGAGGGCCGCGCCGATCTGGCGCATAGTTGCTCCCTCTTTCCGCATTTTTGCCATTTTGTTCCGATCATGGGCGGTTAAATGCTTATATCCTTTCATGGGGGCGGCCTCTCTTTCTCTGTAATATGACAATAGGCCGGCGTGGTTCTTTCTACCACGCCGGCCTATTCTTTGTCCAGCAGCCACAGCACGGGGACCTCCAGCACCTCCGCAATGGCCACAGCCTCGAAGTCCGTCACAATCCTTGCCCCGCTCTCCATACGGCTGATCACATCCCGCTCCACCATGATCCCCCCGCAGTTGCAGCAGTTCGCATAGCTCAGACTGGGAAAGTCTCCTTTTCTGCCTGGCCTCTCGGATCCGGTCCCCGCACAAATTCCTTTTCCCGTTGATTTCGTAAAACTTCACCCGGCGCCCCTCCGTTGTGGATATGACCCACATTTTTCTTGATATTAGCACAGGTCGGCGTCAAAACCCGTGGTAATATTCAGCACAAGAAAATTATAAGAAGGTTGTCGGGCGCGTGGTTATTTATTGAGCAGGCAGGTTCACGGCCTGCCGTCAGCGGGTAATCTTCATAAGGTCATTGGGGGTGCAGTCCAGCAACAGGCACAGCTTTTCAATGGTTTCAGTTGAAACAGGCCGTCCCTCTCTCATGCTTTGCAAGGTCCCCTCTGATACTATTTTTTCTTTCCTGATCCGGTATGTGGAGATCCCGGCCTCTTTCATTTTCTCAAATGCGCCCTGATAGCTAATCGCCATTCCGATCCCCTCCTTTCATGGTTATTCTATCACGCAACATACACATTGTAAAGTGTACACAAGTAACAAAAAGATACACTTTATTTTGTGTATGTTGCCAATTGATTATACACATAATATAGTGTATAATATAATCAGTTCAAGAGGAAAGGAGGTGGTTGAGATGAGCAAGAAAAAACGCCGTAGGCGAAAGCCTACGGCGCGGCCCGAAAGAATGAAACAGTTAGGCGCTGACATTCTCGCGGGTACGGTGTCCGGCCTCATAGTTCTGGCAATCCAAAAATTGCTGAACTGGTAAAGGCCAGTGGGTGCGGGGCCACAACCCCGCACCCCAAATATAAAACAATTCATCCGGTTTTGTCAATAGGAGGGCAAACAATGAAGTTTCTAATTTCTCTGATTATATTTGTGGCGGTGTTCGTCCCGCTCCGGCGGTTGTTCCGCAGAATTTTGAAAGGTGGTAAAGATCATGTTGATTAAGCAAAACGGGAAGTACGGGGCCATGGTTGGAAATATCCGGGTTTTTACCATGGAGCGGGCCGTGGAAGTCTATAAGATGTTCGCCGCCCGCTGCTATGCGGATCTCACCATGGAGGCCAGCGTGGTCCTCTCCGATGTTGGGGACGATATGCACCGCCTTGGGTTCACTTGGGCCGAAATTGAAGATATGGAACTGGAGGCAATCGCGTGAACGCAGATAACCCCCGGCACCGTTCAGGCGCCGGGGGTTTATCTTACTCCGTTTTGTCTTTGTTCCAGTTCGTGATCTGCTCCAGGGCCTCCCGGAGCTTATCAAATCCGAACATAGCCGCATAGGCCACGAACAGGCCCAGGGCCACCGCGCCGGCCACCATGTACCAAGTGACGGCCCATCCCATGATCTGGAACACCGCAAAGAACGCCACCAGGGTGACGGCCATGGCCACCACCACCGCCAGGATATTGGTGGGGATCTTGTCCCAGGTGATTTTCTTGACCACCTGGGTGATGATGTTGGTGATCACGGTCAGGATCAGGGCCGCCAGCAGGATGGCGGACACCGCCAGGGGAATGTACTGCATAATGGTTTCCATGTGTATGTCCTCCTTAAAATTATTGCACAGCCCCGCCCAGGGCGCACAGCAGCAGGTCCAGGGAGGGGAATGTGTCGTAGTTGGCCAGCCAATAGTCCGGGGTGTTGATTACGCCGGCGGCCACCAGGGCGGCCACGCCCTCCTGGGGAGTGTCCGTGCGTGGCTTTGCCTTGGTGATGGTCTGCGCGGCCTTTTTCAGCAGGATCCCCAAGTATTTGACTTTCCCGGTCTCCGCCGCGTCTGCCCAGTAGTCCGGGGAATTGATCACGCCCAGGGCCTCCAGTTTGTCGGCGGCCGCCTGGGGGGTGTCCTGGAGCATAAGCACCTGGCCCACCCGGATCAGGTTCTTGTTTTGGATGGCGTTGATCTCCACCAGGGCGTCCACGGTTGTGCCGTAGGTCCCGGCGATCTTGGAGAGGGTTTCCCCGGCCTTCACGGTGTGGATGGTCTGGCCGGCGCTGTCGCTCCCGCCGCCCATCTTCTTGGCAATGGCGGCGAAGTCCGGGCAGATAAACCCGCGGATATACTTCCCGTTGATGGCCATGGTACGCTTTCCCACCTTGCCGCCGCTCATGTTGCCCTCTGTCACCACAAAGGTGCCCGCCGCGCTGTTTACCTGGGTCACAATGCCGATGTGGTCCCCGGCTCCGGTGCAGTCGCCTTTTCCGGTATCGTCCCAGTCATACACGCAGGCACCGCCCACATGGCAGAAGTGGGCGTCATTCTCCACCCAAATGCCTTTACCCTTTGCGATCTGCACGAACTTCTCCACGCCGCACTCGGTCCCGGTGTACTCCGCGATCCCGGCCTTTATGTATGCCGCGCCCACCGTGGCCGCGCAATAGGCGTCTTTCACCTGCATTTTGTAGCCGCGGGCCAGGGGCTTGTGGCCGTTGTAGATCTCCAGGATCTCCAGGTGCTTGGCGCTCCCCTTGGTTGCCCCCACCCATGCGTTGATAATGTCGGCCACCTTCTGCCGCAGTTGGTTTTCTGTCATAGCGTTTTCCCTCCTTACAGGCCCACGTCTGGCGGTTCCTCCCGCTCCGTGGGCGGTTCCACCGGGGCGGCCCCGCGGCCGCTCCCGCTCGTTCTGGCGGCCTCCGCCGCCTTGTCCTTGTTGGTCTTAATCCATCCCATGACGCCGTTTTCCAGGCCGCACACGCCGAACACACAGGCGGTCAGGGTGGACGGCTCCCCGCCGGTGTGCCAGAACACAGCCAGGGCGGCCACGGTATAGGCCACCAGGATCACACCCTCCAGCACCAGCACCTTGTCCATGACGCCCATTTTCTTGGGGGCGTCCCTTGCCTTTTGCGCCGTTCTCTGGCCGTGTGTGGTTCGGCGTAGGCGCCGCGCCGTAGCTCCGCACACCAGGAAACCCAGCACGGTCCCCAGTGTCATGGAGGCAACGGCCAGCAGCATGGTTTTCATGGTTCGTCCTCCTTCAAAAAATCGTGCTTGATCAGTCGGTCATCATATACCCGGCTGATATTCGCCACCGCATGGGTGGTCCGGTTGTTCTGGTAATCCGGGTTTGCTTTGCAGTATTTTTCGTACTGGTCGATTTCCGCCAGGATCTCCACAAATTCCTCTTGTGTGTGCGGAATGTCCCGCAGCAGCTCATTGTTGAATTGCAAGATCCTGGCCCGGTGCGTGTCCGCCGTCCTGGCTCCATCCATTTTTATGTGTGCGTCCAGGATCTCGCGGGTTTCGTCCAGCTTGTCGATCACATCCTTGTTGATGGCCCGCCCCACGGCCCGCGCAATAGCGGACCATGGATCCAGCTTAATGGGGGAAATCTGGATCAGCGTCATGGCCACCAGGACGATCCCGCCGCCAGTCAGCACTTCTGCCTCTGTCATGTGGACACCTCCCCGATGGCCTGGGCATAGTCCCGGCGGATCGCCGCGATCTCCTCCTCATGGTGGAGCGCGTGGAGCTGTGCCAGCTCCATGGCCTGGGCCTGTATGATCACATTCATTCTGTCGATGATGGCGCACAGATCCGCCGCCAGTTTGGTGTTGTCCATGGCCGTCACCCCCTCGTGCCAATCAGAGCGGCAATGTGCCGCAGATCCTCCACCGGGGCCTCAAAAAATGCGTGGCCCCATATAAAGTGATCCTCATGCTCCGGGTGTCGGTACTTCTGGCACACGGGATCCTCCCACACGCGATCCCAGCGGGCTTGATGGTCCTTGTCCCGCTTCTCCAGCCGCTTGGTGATGGCCAGCGTCAGGGCGCCCCGCTCCCGTCCTTTGCCGTCATCATCCCGCGCAAAATACAGGTGGGCCTTTCGGCTGGCTACTGTACACAGCTGGCGCCTCTGGTGGATTAGGTAATCCTCCACGGCCTCCACCGTGGTTCCGTATGGAAGATTGACCGGGCCGGTGATGGTGTCGATCCTGGCCCGCTGCTTAACAATGTACCTCCGGCCCATTGGTTACGCCTCCGTTTCTCCAGCGGCCACGGCCTCCCATTGCCACAGGCCGGCGGTTCCCGGCGCCCATACGCACGGCTTCATATCCGCCTTGCAGAGATACACAGCGGCGTTATAGGAGTAATACAGTCCGCTGGCGCAGTCCATCCCGTACACCCACGGGATCGGGTCCTCCATGGTGCCTTTGTGGGCGGTATCAATGGGGCGATATACCGCCAGCATACCCTCCCCGTGGGGCGGCTGGTGCGCCTGTGGAAGTACACCACCCGGCGCCACGACACGGTACAGGGTGCCCCCGTCGTTGATAATAGAATTTTCCGTCAGGGTCGTGCCGGCGTCCAGGGCCTCCTCCCAGGTCTTGAACAGATCCGGCATTTCCAGCGCCGTTTCGTCCGGCACATCTGTGGCCGCCTGGACATACAGGCGGGCCGCGGCGGACAGTTGGCCGGACAGTTTGGCGTTTTGGGCCGCGCTTTCCCTGGCGGCCTGGATCTCCACGCCCGCGTCCGCCACCTCCAGGATCACGCTCTCCGCGCCCTCCAGGATCTCCCGGCCCAGGAGGTGGTACACGGTCCCGTTATAGGCAATCCCCGCGGCCTCCGCCTCCTGGCACAGCACAAAGCACCCGTTTCTGGCCTGCCGCACATAGCTGGGGGCCTCAATCAGTGCCAGTTCGGTCCCGTCTTTTATAATCCGATACATGCTTTTTCCTCCTCGGTTTTCCTGCTTTTGGTGTAATATAAACGCTCACTTGTGGATTAAACCACAAAGCCGGGGGCCAGCGCCCATGAATAGTCCGCATTGATACCGGCGGTCGTGCCGTCCTCGTTGACAAGGCAGAAAGAGCCACCGTTGCCGACATTGGCGGAACGGGTCCACGCAGCGACCGCCGTTCCCGTGCTGTCGTGCCTGTAATGCACCTTTCTGTTGCCCGCCTTGTAATAGTCATACTGCTTTTGGTAGTTCTGCTCCGCGCTATTGGCGTATCTCTGGCTGCCGTGGTATTCAAACTCTGCCAGCAGGAAAAGCCAGTCGGTGGTGGCCCTCACATAGCTGGCCGTGTCATATCCGCCGCCGGTGTTGTTGCTGTACTTGGACACGGATTTCATAGCGGCCCGGAGGTCCGCCGGCAGGGCCGCCAGCAGGGAGTTGGCCGGCGAGCTGGACGGCGCTCCGCTGTTGCCCAGTACGGTTTTCCGCATGTGGCTGTCGCTCCATCCGCCGCGGTTAGTCTGTTCAGTGTTCATACAGAAACCGCTTGACACACAGTTGCCGTAATTGCTATCACACAGCCCCACCAGCTTGTTGGCGATCTTTCCGATCTGGAAATGGATCCGGTTGCTGCCCTCCCGGCTGCTGTTGTGGTTGAAACCCAGGATAAAGACGGCAATGGACAGGTTGGAGAATGTAAAGCCCTGCACCGTCCCGTTGATGGTGATGGTCTTGGTGTCGCCCACATCCCAGTAATTATCACCCTTTCCGGCATCCGAAACCGCTTTGATCGTGGCCCAGCTGTTGGAGTTTAGCGTGGTGTTGATGGTGGTCACCGTGATGGCTTGGGTGGTGGTCTTGGTCACGCCGCCCTCTGTGTAGGAAAACGTGATGGTGGTATTTCCTGCGGCCAGGGCGCCGGCGGGGGAATAGGCGTACCCGGTCACCGCGCCGCTGCTTCCGTCTGTGTAGTAGGCAGTCACCACCATGCCGGCGGCGCTGAACTGCTCACCGGAAAAGTAGCTGGTGCGGTTGGGGGGCGTGGTGACTGCAATCCGGTCCAGCGCCTTGGCCACCGTGATGGCTTGGGTTGTGGTCTTGGTCACATCCCCTTCCGTGTAGGAAACGGTGATGGTGGTATCACTCAATTTCAGGGCGCCGGTGGGGGAATAGGTGTACCCGGTCACCGTCCGGCTCTGGCCGTCTGTATAGCGGGCCGTGACGGCCATACCCGCCGGGCTGAACACTTCCCCGTACTTGTAGGCGGTTTTCGTGGGCGGGTTGGAGATCTCAATGCTGGCCAGCACCCGCACTGTCACCGGCACGCTGGCGGTTTTGCGGATCCCTGCCCGCTGATAGTTCACCGTGATGGCCGTTGTGTCCTTGGCAATGGTGGCGGGGGAGAAAGTACAGTCACCTGTCACATTCTCGATGGTGTCATCTGCAAACGTGGCCGTCACCACCATGCCCGCAGGATCGAATGCCTCCCCGATGTAGTAGGTCTTTTTGTTGGGCTGGGTGGTGACTGCGATCCCCTCGGTGATCATCAGGTCCACCTCGTACAGCAGGGCGCCGCTCACCTCCACCAGCTGGGTGGCGCTCTGTCCGTCCAGGGTGGCCGTCACGGTCCAGTCCCCCACATGGGGCAGCTCAAACTCCGTGGATCCCGTGCCCTCCAGGTTGGTCACGCCGTCCGAACAGGTCACGGACGCGCCTGCACAGGTGGTCACCTTGATGGTGGGGCTTTGTACGCCGATGGCCTCTTTCAGGCTCTGGAGCGTGGCCCGCATGTGCTGGCCGCTGTCGTGGTCGTAGAACGGGATAAAGTCCTGTGTGGTCATGGCCTCCGCCAGTGTCAGCTTGTTGGTGGGCTTCTGGTAGTCGGTGCCCGGTTCAGCCGTCCCTATGGTGTAGGTGTCCCCGTCCTCTCCGGTGGCTTTGGTCCCTTTCAGCAGGCCCTCCGCCTTGATGGCGTCCTGCTTGTCTTTCAGGGCGCCGTTGTGGGCCTCGGGATCCTCGTTGTGCGTTTTGATCAGGCCGCCCAGGCTCTTCTCCAGCTCCGGCTTTAGGGTCCCGTTGAAATAGGCCGCCACCTCCTCGGCGGTCATCCACGCCTCCGCGGGGTAGGACACCTCCACCTCCACTCCGGCAGTCACGGTGATGGAAACGGGGTAGCGGCGCACATCCGGGGCGGTCCCCTCCACATAGGCGCTCACATACTGCTTTTGCTCTCCCAGGGATCCGTAGTAGATCATGGTTTCGGCCCCGTTCTCCACCTTGCCGAACACGGCAAAGCCGCCGATCCAGAAACCTTCCTTTAATCCGCCGTTCAGGTCGCTGCGGTACTCCACCAGCATGTTGACGGCTGCGCCCTCCACCGTCGGCTCCGTGCTGGTGCCGTTGGGGCCTGGGTCAATGGGGGCGGTCAGCTTCCGGGCCGCCTCCGCGCTCTCCGCGGTGCCCTTGTCCATGACCACCTTGGTGATGGTCAGCTTATCGCCGGCCACCATTTCGGCCAGCAGGTTATTGCCGGCTTCTGTGATTACAAATCCGTAAAACATGGTTGCCTCCTCTTACTCCGCCGCCGGTATGGCGGTCTGTGTGATGGTTCCGAAAACCCCGCCCGCTCGGATCGGGGCCTCCATGCCGTAGTCCATGGGCGCCGCCGGCAGGGCGGTGGACATGTAGCCCCGCCCCATGGCGCCCGTGATGGTCAGGGCCGCCGGATCCATCTGTGAAATGGTGATAATATCATCCAGCCAGGAGGAAAGGCGCTTGACAGAGGCCAGGACCCGCCGGAACTCCTCCAGCTCTCCCGGCCCTACCTCGCCGCCGTCCCCCACATAGGCGCGGAAATGGTGCGGATCGCCGTCATACTCGTACCACTCCTCGATGTACCCGGTTTCAAAGATGGTTTCAATAATCCGGTTGACCGCCGCCGGGGTTCCCATCTGCGTGTAAAACAGCAGGGACCCCTCGATCAGCGCCCGCTTGGTCTTGATGGAATAATTTTCATCATAGGACGGGGTGCGCAGCTCCACGGCCATGTAATCCAGTAGCCACTCCGGCATGGTGGCAATGGCCGCATAGGTCCGGGCGGCGTCGGAATAGGCGCACAGCTTTTCCACCTGCCGCCCCACAGCGTAGGCAATCGCCCGGACCTCCTCCTGGCCGGCCAGGTTCTCCGGCATAATGTCGGTAAAGCGGCTCCCGGAAAGTTTAATCATCCTCCAGCCCTCCATAGGTTACGGTGGCCTCTCCCTGGAGGGCGGACACCTTGGTGGCCGCCACGGCGGTGTATGTGGGGGCTGTCACGGTCACCCGCTTGGCCCCGGCCTCCATGACCATGGCCACCAGCTTGGAGGGGTTTATGTCCCGTCCAATGGCCCGCTGCCAGGTCTGATAATCCGCCACGGCCTGGGCCACCGCCGCCTGGATGGTCACGGCTTTGGCGCTGTCGCTCCGGTTGATGTAATAGGTCATGTTGATGGTGTACTGGACTTCCTCCGGGGCCGATACATTGACCAGATCCGTCATGGGCCGGATCGTCTTGTCTTGCAGATAGCCCTTTAGCCCGTTGATCATTTCCGGCCCAGGCTTTGCTCCATCCGCCATGATGAAAACAATGTCCACTGTTCCGGCCTCCTGGTCGCTGGTGGCCACCACATCCCCAATGGCCGGGCTGTACGCCTTGGCGTGGTACAGGTAGCCGTCCTCCGGTCCCGCCGTGGAATAGGCGCCAGGGGCCAGGAAAACCCGCTCCGCCAGGTCCGCGTCACTCTCGATCTCCGCCCCGCCCTCCGTGGTCGCGGTATTGGTCACGCTGGCCACATAGGGGACGGGATCCACCATGGCGGACAGCTCCCCGGCGGTCAGGCCGTTTCCGGCGGTTCCGGTTTCGGTGCATGTGGCCGCCACCTCCACCTCGGTGCTGCCCGGTGGGATCTCCGCGTATTCGTCCGTGGCAAAGTACACGGACCCGGAGGACGCCACCCTGGTGCCCTGCGGGATGGCCGTTGCCGTTTCCCGCTCCGCCGCCAGGGTAAAGCGCAGGGTACAGGTTGCCGCCGTGGCCGGGCTTCTGGTAACGCCCTTAAAAAGCGCCAGGTTGTCCAGGTAGTCGGAATAGCTGTATTTCAATAGGCTTTGCTTGCCCTGCCGGTCTATGTACTGCATGGCCTGGTAGATCTGCGCCGCCGCGGCGTACAGGATCATGCGGTGGACGCTGGCACGATCCAGGGAAACAGTCACGCCCTGGGCCTGTGTCATGTATTCCTCATAATCGGCCACCATTTCGCCCCGCACATCCTCCACCGTCTTATTGTCAATAAAGCTGATTTCCGGCGTGTTCTTGATTGCTGACATATCAGGCACTTGTGATCACCACCTTGGGATAAAATACGCCCTCGCCGCCATGGGTCCATTGGACGGACTGCACCCGCACCTCCGGGATAAATTGGGCCGTCTTTTTCGTGATCTCCGCCGTGTAAAGGCTCTTGGCCACCTCCGGCGGCATGTCCACAAAATCCATGTTGATCCCAAATTCCCGATCCAGCGGCATGGTTCCCTCCCTGGTGGAGTAAAGCAGGGCCAGCTTTCGGTCCAGCTCCGCCATGGCGTCATTGGCAAAAGTGAATTGCAGTTGAAAATCAAAGGGTGAAATATTCATGCGTATTCCTCCAGCGTGATGGACAGAGCGGCCTTGACCAGCTCCCCGCGGCTGAATATGGTGGACCAGGTTTCGCTTGATCCGGTCAGTCGAAACGGATCTTTCCCCACCGGCCTATTGCCGATGACCAAATATTCCGCCGTCCCTGCTTCCACCATGCCCTCCACCGCCTCCAGCACGGACCGGGGGCGCACCCCCAGGCCGGCGGACAGGTATATGGTCAGGTTTACAGCCTGGAGGCCAGGGCCTAAAAACTCAGCCTTTGGTTTTGCTCCCATGGCTTCATGGATGGCCCAGCGCCCGGAGGTTTCCCTGGTCATTTCCTGGAGGATCAGGGCAGTTTCGTCGCTCACCTCAAAGACGATGTTCCGCCCCAGCGTTCCAATGGTCACAGCTTACCCTCCTATCCTCACATTGGGACTGCCGCCCGTCACGGTTCCGCTCCCGCTGTGCGCGGTCAGGGCATCACCCGTGCGGGCCGCTGGCTTCCCGTTGATCCGCACCGTCCCGCTCCCGGCGCCCACGGCGCCCTGGCTGGACCCGCAGCACCCGTCCCGCTCGGTGGTGATACTCCCCACCGTAGCGGCGGACAGGCCATTGATCCGCACCGTCCCCGAACACGCCCCGGAGATCTCCCCGCTGAACGGTTCCGGGGAGTGGGGCGGCACATGCCCCGTGTGTTCCCCGGCGGTGGTTCCCGCCACCGCGTCGGTTATTCTTGCCGCCTGCGGCATGGATCCCGCCTCCTTTAGTTCAGGTCGATGGTGGCGCCGTTTATGGTCACCGCTCCGCCGGCCTCTATTTTGATGGCCCCGGCGCATTGGATGGTCATGGTGCTGCCGTCATACCGGATCATGGCCTCCCCCGGCGTCCGGCCCAGGTCCTTGCGGTACAGGCCCTCCGCGCCCTCCGGGGGTTTGTTATTGCCGGACCAATACCGGCCCAGGACCAGCCCCGCCTCGGTCCCGTTGGATAGGTGCAGCACCATGACGGGATCTCCCACCTTTGGCATGTTGTACTCTGTGCAGAGCATGGGCAGGGGGGCGGTCACGCTGTTGTCCTTGTCGGGGTAGACCACCCGCACCAGGCCGGCGGCGTAGTCAATGGATGAAACCTTGCCCACCCTGAAAATTTCATTTGCCATGTCATTCTCCTCAATCCGCTGTCAGGGCGTTGGCCGCGCTGATCAGCAGAGTGTCCAGCCATGCCAGGGAGGAGTAAGCGGTGGCCCAGTAGTCCGGGGAGTTGATCACCCCGGTGTTGGTCAGCACTTTCAGCGCCGCGTCCACCGTCGTGATACTTGTCCCGCCCAGGTTTACCTTGATCCGGGTTGCCATGTTCAGGATCAGGCCGTCCAGGTTTTTCACATCCTTGTAATGGGCCACCCAATACTCCGGGGAGGCCATAACGCCCACGGCGGCCAGCCGCTCGGTGGCGTCCTTGATCACTTCCTCGGTCATGGCTTCCACCAGGGACAGCTCCAGGTCCATGGTGTACCCCGCCCCGACATGGTGGGTAATGCTGTCTATGTAATACTTTCCAGACAGGCGCCCCAGGCCCACCACAGTGACACACTGGGAGGCCACCAGGGCGGCGTTGCCCGTCATGGTCACGGACAGGGTGGTGGCGCCGTGGTTCGCCTTGTCCACCGCCGCCCGGATCCGCCGCTCTGCGTCGGCCAGGTTGTCCGCTTTGCCGGATTGTTTCAGGATCCGTGTGCCAGTCCCCACAGTGGCCTTGATCTCCTCCTCGGTGATCGGGTCTGTGTAGGTGTACTCCCCGCCGGTATAGGTCCCGGCCAGGGTCTTTTTCCAGCTCCAGCTCTCCATATCGGTTTCCCGTATGGTCAGCACAGGGTCCTTTTTCTTGTACGCCTCCCGGTCAAATACCACGATTTTTTGGGCGTACACTTTCATGGCATAGCCGTAAGCGTCGCACAGCTCCATGTAAAAATCACAATCGGTCTGCCCGGACTGCTCAATGGACTGGATCGTGAAAGGGGTTCCCTCCACATCCCAGGCCAGGGCAATGCCCGCCCGGCTTGCAATCTCTTTTCCGATTTCCTGGACGGTTACCTTTTCCCAGGTCTTTGTCCGCTCGGTTTCCCGAAAAGCGCCGTCCGCCGGCACCGACACGGCGGAAATGGTCCCGGTAATGGGCCAGCCCGCAAACTCGAAATTGTCCAGGATGAAAAACCCGCAGGGGAGGGCGCGGCTGTCGCCCTCCCGCTCCCAGTCGGAAAGTTTTATGATGGCCTCCAGCGTATCGCCTGCCAGCGGCAGCCATGCCACCGTCCATTGGCGGTCCCGGTCATGGATCGCAATATCCAGGCTGTCCGCCTCTCCGCTGGCGGGGTCCGTGTAGGTGATCTCCGTGGTCTGGCCCAGCATTTTACTTTTGACTGCCGCGCCGTTCCAGGTCAGATCCACCGCCGCGCTGCGTGTTCTCATGCTCCCGTCCTCCAGATCGGCAGGTTTTCCGCCTTGTCATCCTCCGGCGGGTCCGGTGTTTGCAGGACCGTCCCCGCCTCAAATACGAAAATATCCAGCAGGGGGAGGTTGTTCTGCATAAGCCAGCCTGTATATGTTTCGCTTCCATATACCTTGTGCGCGATAGCGTCCCAGGCGTCTCCTTGTTGGGTGGTGTAGGTTTTTGCCATGTGCGGGCCTCCTTACGCCGGGGCAAACTTTTTGCGCCGCTCCTCGGCTTTCATCTGCTTGTACATTTTTTTGAACTCCGCAAAGCTCATGCGGGCGGCTTCCACGGCCTCCTCTTTGGTGGTGTTGCCGTAGAAATTGAACACAGGGGACCACACGATCCGGTCCCCGTCGCCGTCCTCCGGGCCTCCGCCGCCTTGCGGTTTCGGCTTGGTCCATTCGTCCAGCAGGGCCGCCAGCTTGGACAGCGGCATGACCGCCTCCGGCTCTCCGCCCTCACCGATCATGGCTAGGGTCGGGGCCGTGGCAATGCCGCCGGCGGCCAGCATTGGGATTGTTGGCAGATTGATGGAAAAACTCTTCCCGCCCAGGACCGGCACCCAGTCTGGGATGGTAAACCCACAGTTGTTAATGGCTCCGATAACCGAATTTACTGCCCCAATGATGGCATTGATCGGTAGCTTCACAATTTGCACAAGCCCTTGCACCAAATTTGAAACAATATCGCAAATCCCTTGCCATGCCATTTCCCAATTTCCAGAAAACACGCCGGTTAAAAATTCAATTAACCCAGTAAGTACCCCCATGATGTTCTCCACAATGGGGGCAATGGTTACAAAGGCGTTTTGCAGTCCATTCAAAATCAACTCGGCTACAAATTGAAGCGCCGGTGCAAGGTTGCTCCAAATCATGGAGGCAAAGTTGCCCAGGGCTTGGAGAAGTGGCTGCACCCTCCCTAAAATCCCCATAACCGCATTTCTAAACTGTTCGCTTCGGTTCCACAGGATCACAAAGGCGCCGGCTACCGCCGCGATAATCGCTATAATAACAGTGAATTGCCCGCCCAGCAGGCCCACCACGGTTTTCAGGAGGCCGCCCTGCTTGACTGCCGTACCCAATACCGTGCCGATCCCCTTAATGGCTCCCGCCGCTTGTCCCGCTGTCCGCAGGGCCATAAACGCCCCCACGGCGGTGGTAATTGCCCCGGCCAGGGTCAGCAGCATGTCCTTGTTTTCTCCGATCCATTGGGCGGCTGTTTTGATCGTCGGGATGACATTGCTTTGCACATATCCGCCCAGTTTTTCCACAGCGGTCTGCACATTGGGGATAACGGTTGCTGACAGGAAGTTCAGGCCGTCCAGTATGTACGGCTCCAGCTGCTCCCCGATGGTCCACAGGATCCCCTCCGCCTGTCGTTTCACGCCCTGCATGGCGCTTTCCAGGTCGTTGTACCGCACAGAGTTGATCTGCTCCAGCGCCCCCTGGGTGTCATAGGCCGCCGTGGAGGCGTCCGCCATGGCCTGCATGGCCTCCGCGCCCAGGTCCTCCCACATAGTCCCGAACAGGGCCACGCCCAGGGCGTCCCGCTTCACCTGATCGTCCATGTCCATCAGGGTGTTTAACACATCGAAAAACGCCTTGTTTGCGTCCTCTCCGCCGCCGGCAAAGGTTTCCATCATGGCGTTGGCGTTGTAGCCCAAATCCTGGAACGCCTGCACCGTGGTGTCGCTCCCGTCAATGGCCCTTATGCTAAATTCCTTGATGGCGTCGCCCACTTTGTCCAGGTTCCACGCCGTACTGTCCGCGCCGCTTTGCAGCAGTTGGAACATGCCGTCTGCCGTAAAGCCCAGCTTGGAGAACTGGCTGGAATATTCGTTGATGGTGTCGATCAGCTCCCCGGAATAGTCCAGGCCGTTTTGCGCGCCCGCCGCGATCAGGCTGAACGCCTCTTTTGCGGATCCGCCGAAATTCTTTGTGATGGCCGCCGCGGCGCGGGTGCTTTCCTCCACGCCATACTCGAAAGTGTCCTGGAGGGCCAGGGCTGCCTCCGTGGCCTCCTGGATTTCATCCGGGGATATGTTTTTCAGATTGCGGTCTACCATGGCCACGGCGTCCGCCGTGTCCTGGAGGCTGTCCCCAAAATTATTTTGATAGGCGCCTTCCATGGCGGCCTGGAGGTGTTCCAGCTCCTCGCCGGCGGCTCCGGTGGCCGCTGCCATGCTGTTCACGGCCTGCTCATGCTCTGTGTAGGACTTGACAGCGGCCACGCCCACCGCGGTGGCCGCCGCCGCAGTTATGCCGGCGGCCACCTTGGCGGCTTTCCCGATTTTTTCCGCTGTCTTGGCCAGCTTGCCCAGGTTTTCGTCTGCGTCCAGGCAGGCTTTTTTCAAAGAGCTGTCCACTCTGCCGGCGATCTTTAGCGCCAGCTCATAGGTTTTTCCTTTTGCCATATAGCTTGATCGCCTCCTCCGCCAGTTCTTGCAGTTCCTCTATGGACAGCCCCATAAAGTAGTCAACCCCTGTCCGCAGCAGATAGGACAGGCCCACGCAAGCCTTTCTGATTTCCGGCGGGGTCAGTCCTCTCCGTCCCCGCCGTATAGAAAACCCGTGACCATGTTTTTCAGCTTAATGCTCTCCTTTGGGGGGAGGCCCTGGAAAAACTCCACCGGCTTGCCGGAGGCGCGGGCCGCCATATAAATGGCATAATCCACGGTCATTTCCGCCACAGGGTTCACAATGCCCAGTTTGTTCATGATCTTACCCACGGCGCACAGGTCTGCCGCCGTCATATCCTCCATGGCGGACAGGTCCACCTCGGTGTACTCCACGCCCTCGAACTTGTACGGCTTGCGGAATTTCAGGACCAGGCTTTCCTCCTCCGGCTCCTCTGCGGGGGCCGCCGGGGCCAGTGCGGTGGTCTGCTCCGCCTCCAGGGCGGCGTTGTTCTTGATTTCGTCCATTTAGCACATCTCCTTGTATTCGGCCAGCAGATCCACGCCGTTGACCTTGTATGTGGGGTTCATTTTGTCCAGCTCCACGACGCTTTCCCCGTTTACCTCAATCAGGATGTAGAGGATATTCAGGGTCACGCCGCTGTCCATGGTGCTGGCTCGTTTCAGCTTGCCGCCGGTCAGCTTGGCCGCCCGGCCACGGACCACCACCCGGATGGACTTGGGCACGATGTTGCCGGAGCTGTCGATCTCCTGGGCCGCACTTCGGATCGTCAGCTGCACGGCCTTGGTCTGGTCCATCATGTTGGTGGCCTCTTTGTCAATGGTGCGGAAAGGGATCTCCAGCTGCATGTTGCCGAAATGGCCGATGGTGGGATCGTCGATCTCACCCAGGATACCGGCGCCGCTCACCGTTTCGCTGGTGGCCTCAAAGTCTGGCAGGGTCAGCTCATCCCCCACGCCCAGCAGCTTTTCCCCGTCGTTGTACACATTGTAGTTGTTTATCTTGGTCGGAATATTTTTGCTCATGGTTTACTCGCCTCCTCCGGTCAGCGCGGCCTCCAGGGCCGCGGTGTCGTACTCGCGGATGTTCACGATTTTCTCCGCGGGGATGTAGGGTGCCAGGTAGGTGTGGGTGGTCAGCTTTCCGTCCAGCAGGTCGGTGATCGGGTTTTCATCCTCCTTGAACTCCAGCCGATACCCGGCGCAGTAGTCGCGGGCCACATACCCGTTGCCAATGATGTTCTGGCTGTCCACGATGGACTGGATCAGGCGCTTGTTGCCCGGCTTGTCCACCTTTTGGAAGTAGGTCAGAATGAAGTTATTTCCATCCCAGTCAAAGAACCGCCGCACCGCCAGCCAGCGGTCTTTCGGATCCGTGGTGGAGGGATAGGCCGCCGTGTTGTTGCCCCACAGCTTGAAACCGTTGGCATTGATGGCCGTGATCACGCCCTGGCCGTTCAGGAGGTTGGCCTGCTCCTGGTCCAGCGCCACCTCGGTGCCGTCATCCAGCACAGTGGCGGTGATTTTCAGGTCCTTATTGGAGGGGCTTTCATAGGGCACATCCCCGTTGGCCGCGTCGGTGGCTGCCGTTTCCGCCGCCGCCATGGCGGACAGGCAATAGATCTTTTCGCCCACCGCCCCCTTGGGCCAGAATACCGCCGCGTGGTTGGAGCTTGCGCCCAGCTTTTCCTTGGCGGTCTTTACTGCGGTGTACACCGTGGCGCCCGTGCTGTCTGCCGCAATGTCCAGGTATGTGTTGCAGTCGAAATTGCCGTTGATCTTGCCGGTCTTGGCCTGGAGTGCCGCCGCCACCACGGGATCGTGGGACCAGCCGGGGGCCAGCAGCAGGCCGGGCACCAGGCCCAGCTTGGGATAGATCTGGCGCACCAGCTCCAGGCCCGTTTCCTTGCCGGTTGCGGTGTCCACGCCGCCCACCACATCCTCCTTGGCCACGCCTGCGGGGTTCAGGCTGGTGGAGGAAACAGACAGGCTTTCCGCCTCCTTTGCTGTTTCGGAGATCAGCGTGATCACCACATTCCCGTCATCGTCGTGGGCCGCCGTGTAGTCCGTTTCGGCCACCAGCGGGGTGGCGTCTTTCTTCACCACCAGGGTGTCCAGCAGCACATAGGGCTTGGTATAGACCGCCTGCCCGTTGGCCACCGTGCAGCTCTCCTCCTCGTTGTTCTTGGTGTGCTTGGAATTGCCGGGATCCAGCACATTCACCAGAATAATGGGGGCGTTATTGAACACCCGGAAATTGGCGTCAATGCTCTGGCAAAGGGTGAAGTTTTTGAAATCGTCGGAATAGCCCACAGCGGCCTGGCACTCCGCAAAGCTGTAACACAGCTTCGGGGTGTTGGCCGCTTTGGTCGGATCGTCCGCCAGGTGAACGGGTGCCGTGCCGAAAATCACCTGGAGGGCTGCGCTGCTTCGGATCGGCGTGGTCAGGCTCGTGGCCTGCTCCTGGTTGTACACGCCATGCTGATAGGTTGCCATGTTGCTTTACCTCCTGTTAGTTTCGTTTCTGCGCCTTTCGGTACAGGGCATAAATGGGGCCGGTTTTCTCCCGCAGCTGGCGCATGGCCTCCGGCAGCTGGTCCAGCGGTACGGTCAGTCCGCCCAGCACCGGGGTTTGCTTTTGCGCCGCCGCCAGGGCTTCCGGTATGCCGCCCCGGTAGGATGTGAATTGCTTGGCCACTCCGGGGATCGTGGGGCCGCAGTACACCAGCGTGCCGGCCTCCGCCGCCGGTTTGGTCTGTTTCTTTGCTGTCATGCTTCTGGCACCTCCTTGTGGACCGCCGGCGCCTGGATCCGCAGGGACATGGCCGTGAAATAGTACGGGTGCGTGTCCTCCTCCTGGGTGGTCCATTCCATGGGGTAAAGGATCTCCCAGCGGTTGCCGATCACGGCGCAGGCGGAATAATGATGATAAATTTTGTTGATGATGTGCAGGGCGTCCCGGTAACCCTGGCGCCCTGGATCGGGGTCATAGACGCAGGCCACCAGCACCGCGTCAATGATCTGCGGGTCATCGTCGCTTTCGGTCTTTCCACCCCGGAGGCGCACCACCACATACGGCTCCGGCGGCGCCTCCTTGTCCTGGGCTTCATCGTCGCTTTCCCGGATCGGCACATCCTGGGGGTAGATCTGGATCTCCCGCTCGACGCCCAGGGAACTTTTCAGCCTCTCATGGGCGAAAAGCTCCTTTAGGTCCGCCACCATGGCGTCCTGCAAAAATTCTTGGGTCACATGCTTGCGCCTCCTTGACTTTTTACCGTTTCTTTCTTATAATTACGGTTGTGTTAATATTCAGAAAAGTGTGGTAATAATCAGCGAAACGGGGTGCGGATATGTCTAAAAAAACAGGCGGGATCCTCTTGGTGGTTCTTGGTGTGCTTTCGCTCCCGGTTGGCCTTATTTTTTTGATCCCCGGCGTCTTGATCCTCCGCTCCCTGAAAAAAACCGCAACACAGAAAGAAGAAAATGCGCCACCTGTGGAGCGTTCCGCAGCTCCACCCCCGCGTGGCAACCTTTCTCCCTGCCCTCCCGCTCCTGTTCCAGCGTCCCAGGATCCCGCTCCGCTCCTTATACAGATAGAGCATGATGGTTCTATGGGGGTTACTTTCGGCTCCTGGGATGTTTCGATACATGGCGCGGACGGTCAGGATGTGCGCTTTGATCGTGCGCAATTCCAAAACCTTTCTATATGGTCGTACAATTCCGCAACGGGGGAGGCCGAAATATTAGGGACCCGTGGCATTTTGTATATAACGACGCTGGATAGCTGTACCTGTGATGACTTCCAGCGCCGTGGCCTCCCGTGTAAGCACATTTACAAACTTGCGCTTGCAATGGGATATTCGATGGACGCTTTTTATTCGGCTCGTTCAGATGTTGTCTGGTATGCCGACGGGTGCCTTGTTTACCATGCGGATCCAAACTGCCGCGGCCTGAGAAACCGTCTTTCCCGGAGGTCAACGGTATCAATGGCGGAATACGCCGGCCTGCGTCCCTGCAAGTCCTGTTGTGGCAAAAATTAACTTCGTAGCGCGGCCCCGCAGAGGGGCCGCTTTTTTATGCCGCTCTCCCGAAACCGTCCAGGACCCGCTCCACCTCTCGCTGGATGTGCTTTTGCAGGATGGAGTAATAATCCTGGGTGGCTTCCTCGTAGGTCTTGCCGTACAGCATAGGCACCGCCGGGGCCATGAGGGACTTTACCGGCAGGCGGGCGCGGCCCACGCGCTGCACAATGGCCGTGTGTCCGCTCTGGAATGTGGCCTCAAAGGCTTTCCGCCCGTCCACCTCCAGCGCGGTCATGGCGCTTTCGTTCAGCACTTTCAGCATGGCCGCGGTGGTTTCGGTGTTCCTCCTGGTCATGTAGGCCATGACCTCCACCATGCCGCCCCTGGAGATCAGTGTGGCGGATGTGTCGGCCCCCTTGGCCCGCTCCAGGTACATACCGCCCCGTTTCTTATCGGTCAGGATCTTCTTGTCGCTGATTGCATAGCGTTTCCTGGCCTTTTGGCCGATCTTCCGTTTCATTTCATTGGCGGCTGCGTTGATTGCGGCGGCCAGCACGCTGGGGGCTTTCAGCCGGTTGGGCAGGGTGTCCAGCTGCCGGATGATCTTTTCAATCTCCGCCTGGGTGTCAATCTGTATAACGCTTTCGCTCACGATCTCACCGCCTCCAGCGTAATGGCCAGCATACCGGCCTCCTCGGTACAATCAGCCACCCGGAACAGGCGCCCGTCAAAATTAAGCTGTTTCCCATGGGCCGGGCGCGGGCCGTATTCCTCCTTGGCCACATAGATCAGCCGGCGGGCCTTGTAGGTCCCATCCACCTGGATCCCCATTTTTGACTTGTCCCGCTCCAGCAGCTCGTTTTCATCCACCACCACGGTCATGGGCTTTCCGTCTATGGTGTGGGTGTCCGCGAACTCCTGGCCATTCAGAAACACGGCGGAAATGTCAGCCGCCACCAGGTCCTTGAAGCTGGGGGCGCCCATCAGCGGGCGCCCCCTGTTTCATTTGCGGGGGCCTGAACGGTGGTTGCCGCGATCAGCTCCGCCCGTTCCTTGTTGTTCTTTGCGCCGGAAATATCCACGCCCAGCTGGTCGGCCAGCTTTTCCAGCTCGGCCTTTTTCATGGCGGCCAGCTGGTCAGGGTCCAGGTGCCCCTCCACCATTCCCGCCTCCTGGCCGTTTTCCTGGGCCTCCTGGCCCCCGTTCTGGCCCCGGCTATCCTGGGACCCGTCCGCCTGTCCTGCGTCCTCCTGGGCTTCCTGGCGGCGTTCCTCGGCCTCCTGACCATCCCAGGTTGCGCTCTTGGCGTTCAGCCATGCGGTGACCATCTTCTGGTCATTGGCGGGGAGGGGGTCGCCCGCGTCATACATCCGCCCCAGGTACAGCACGGACCGTTTGGCGATCAGCTTTTTCATGCCTTACGCCCTCCTTATGTCCGCTCGGTGGCTTTCAGCGTTCCGCCGGTGGCCACGGTAATGTCGTACACCTTTCCGTCCTCGCCTTTCATGGCCAGACTGTTGTGGACCGCCGGGGCGCCGTCCGGGTCCCCGATATTCACCAGAACGGTGGCGTCGCTGGCCTCCGCGGTAGCGGCGGCATATCCGGCGGGGGTGTTGCCCTTTTCAGTGGCGGTGATTTCGTCCGCCGTGGCGTCATAATACACCGGGGCGCCCATGGTGATTTTCTCGGAGGCTTTCTTGTCCATGATGTACACGCCGGTGACATGCAGGGCGCCGGTTGCGCCCTCCGCAATGTCATTCCCGGCCACGCCGATCCGATTTCCCAGGCTCACCACCTGGCCGTTGGTCACGGCCTCGGTGGCGGTGTAGTCCAGGGTTTCGCCTCTCTGCCAGTATCTTGCGTTCATTGCTCTGTACCTCCTTACTCGGTAATTTCTACGCCGTTATTGCGGGCAATGCCGCGGTAGTCCATGACAGTGATACCCCAGTCCAGCCAAATGTCCCACACAAAGCCCAGGTAACCGGCCTTTTCGCTCCGGCGGAAACTGGGGGTTTCCACGCCGTTCAGGTAGTCCACCTGTACGCTCTTGGCCGTGGTCTTGTCGCCCACGATGTACCAGGGCACCGCGCTGGATCCGGCCAGGGCGTTGATCGCGCCCTCCTCCACCACCTGGAGCTGGGTCCGGTACTTGTAAAGCGCGTTTGCGGTGTGGCTGCCAATGCCCTCCACATCCACCTGTGCGGTTTCAAGCAGCTGGGACATAAGGAAACCGTACCCCACGGGCACCAGGATGTACTTGGGCTGTACCATAATGCTTTCCCCGAAAGGATCCGTCTGGCGCAGCAGCTTCATCATCATTTTCTGGACGCTCTCAATGGTGGGGGCGGTGCCGGTGGCGATCAGGTTCTTGTGTGCGTCGGCTTCAAACAGGGTCACGCCGTCATATACGGCGGGGTTCTTCACGATGACCTCATACACCTGCTTGTTGATCTTCCGCTTTGCCACGCGGGCGTACTGGCCCGGCATTTCGGACAAAAAGCCAATATCATCATTGATGAACGCCTCGCGGGTCATCGTGAACTGGGTCCCGTAGGTGTCCAGCTTGCGCAGGGGGTTCATGTCGGTGTCCAGGGTGCTGTGCTTCAGCTCTCCGCCCTCGGTCACCTTGTCGAACTGGCCGCCGCCGATGGTGTATTCATGGGACTTGCTGGGCTTGAAGTCCGGCAGGCTGCCCTTACTGGTCCACAGGTCATAGGTGGTGGGCACAAGCTGGTACTGGTGTACAATGGATTTCTGGATGGCCTGATCCAGAATGGCGGGGAAAGAGGCCGTGGGGGAAAGGAACTGGCGCACCGCCATGTCCCACAGGTCATTCTTGCCCATGCGCAGCAGGGAAGTAGTGGACCCCTCGCCGCTCCGGGCCATGCACTCGATCATGAGATCCCGCACAGACATGCCGCGCAGGCTGTCCGCCTCTCTGGCCGGATTGCTCACAGGGACACCGGCACGCAGCAGCAGGGCGTCCACCGCCGCGTTGCGGAACTCATTGCCCTGGCCGTCATCGGTCCGGGTGCCCACGGGGCCGCCGTGGGAGATCATGAACTCCACCGCCGCCTGGCGCACCTGGTCCATGGTCTGGCCGCCGCGGATGTACTCCGACGGATCCATGCCCACCTGTCGGCACAGGGCCACAATTTCGCTGTTGCGCTGGCGCTCTGCCTGCACCGCCGCCTGTCGGGTTGCGTCGTTTCCGCCGTCCTGGCCCTCTGCGCCGGCAGGCTCACCGGCTCCGCGGTTCCCCTCCGCAGGGGGTTCTCCGCCGCCCTGGTGGCCGTCCTGGCCTCCCGCGTTCCGGGCGGCGTCAATCTTTCCCTGGAGCTGGTCAAACTCCGTCTGCTCCTCGCGGGTCAGGCCCCGGCCCTCGTTCCGGGCGCCGTCCACAATCGCCTGCTGTCTGGCGATCATTTCCTGAATGGTCATTGCTCTTTACCTCCTAAAAGTATTTTGATTGATTTGGATCTGCCGCTCGTATGCGGACAGGTCCGGTGTGTCTGCGCTCTCACTGGATCGGCCCACACCCACGGTTGCGTCTGCCGGCACGGAAACAATAGAGATTTCCATGGGCGTCCAGCGCCTGGCGATACTGCATGGGCCGGTAAAGCGTCCGTCTGCCGATGTAGCCCCGGCCCGGACTTCCTCCCAGCTGTCCACTCTGTACCGCACCGATGTGGTTTTCAGGGTTTCGCTCTGCACCTTGCTGAAAATCTTTTCCGCGTCCGCGTCGGTATCAAATTCCACCTCTGCCATACCGCGGTTGTTTTCCACCCAGGCGCGGACCACGCGGCCCACCACCCTGTCCACATCATGGTTGAAAAGCAGGACGCCCACGCTGTTCAGGCGCCCCAGGTCTACGGCGCCCTCCGCGTGGTCCAGGATCTCCATGCCGAAATAGCGGCGGTATGGCGTTTCGCTGGAGAAACTAACTGTTCTCCGGCGGCTGTCCTGCCCCTCCTCCTGTCGGATCAGGATTTCCCCCATGCTCCTGGTTCCCCGGCTCTTGTCCCTGGGTTCCGGCGTTCTGCTGTGCTGCTGTTCCTTGGCCATAAATTACACCTCCCATCTCAATGCCGGCTTTACGGCCATATTTCAGGACCTCGGCCATTTCGTCCACGGCCTCTTTCCAGTCCTTGCCCTGTTCGGCTGCGACATCCTGGAATGTCTTTTGGCCCGTTGCCAGGGCGGTTTTGGTGGCGGTGGTTTCCTTGGCCGGGTCGATCCATTTTTTCGGTGCCTGCACCCATTTGTGCGCCAGGTAATCCGCCTTTTTATCCCAAAATCCGGGCGGGTTGATCAGCCCGGTGAGATAACAGGAAATAACAAAAGTTTCGTAGATCTCGCTCATGATCTCGGTCAGCAGCTCGATCTCCGCCGCGAATGTGGCTTCATCCTCATTCGCTCCCTGCCGTGCGCTGGAATAATTGCTTTCCGACATATCCCGGCTGGTTGCCTCGTAGCTCATGCCCTGGCCGGCTCCGATCAGACGCCATTGCATTTTCAGGAATTGTGAGGCGTCCGATCCCGCGCTTTTCGGCTCCACAGTTTCGATACTGTCCCCCACATTCATTTCCTTGATCATGCCGGGGGTCAGGCTCTTGCCCTCGTAGGTCACCCGATCCCCGCCGGCCACCACGCCGCCGCGGCCAAATCCGCCCGTAGGGGTTGCCCGCTTAATGAACACGGCCAGACAGGCCGCGATCCGCTCCTTGACGGAAACGGCGGTGATAAATTCGTTTGTGTCCCGTACCCGCGTAATGGTAGGGGACAGGTCCGAAACCTCACGCAGCTGGCTGGGGCGGTGCTTGGTCCAGTATGGGATCACATGCTTGGCCTCGATGTACACCGGGGTGGTCAGCTTCCAGCCCTCCACATCGTACTGCTGGATGAAATAGCCCACCGCCCGGCGGGCCGGGTCGTACTCAATCCCACCCACCACGGTGTTGCCCTTGTGCCTGGGGATGGAGGCGGTGGTGTCCAGTTCGTCCACCTCGATCATTTGGAGCTTGAACGGCACCAGGCCACCCCTCGTGTATCGCTTGATGAACAGGATCCCGCCGTCCACCTGCTTCCGCGTTACGGCCATGCGCATGATCTGGTTGAAAGACTGGGACGCGGTTATGTCGCAGTTTTCCTTGCGGCACCATTGCTTCCACAGTTTTTCCAGCTGGTCGTTTAACAGTTCGCTCTCTGTCTTTGGCTGGAGTTTATAGCCTTTCCCGATCACATTCCGCCGAAATGCGTGGATCACGGACTGGGCAATGTCGCTGTTGCGTTCCAGGTCGCGGGCGCGGGCGCGGATCACATCCCGGCTGTAACGGTCTGTCAGTTCCGCGCTTTCGTTGAAAACCCGCCACCCGGCATTTAGGCGCCCATGGCTGGCCGCGTCATATCCACGCAGCTCCTCCAGGGCTTGCCGCCACGCCTCCCGCCGGTAGCCTCTTTCCGGCGAAATTGCGGTGATGATATTATCCAAAAATCCCATGCGGCGCGGTCACCTCCCGTCAAAGTAGGCTACATAGGTTCGATCCAGCAGGTGGGAGGGTGTCCCCGCCACCACTTGGGCCTCCAGATCATCCCGCATGGCTTTCAGCATGGACAGGTCTGCCCGTGTCAGGGATCGGCTGCCGATCTTGTAGGACTGGCCGCCCACCAGCACCGCCGCAATGGCTTTGTTTACCTGTTCCAGCAGTTCCGCTGGCTTCATCTGTGTGTTTTCCATTTCGTCCTCCCGTTTTTATACCCAGCTTTCATTCTGCCGGATCCAGTTTTCCTCCGGGGTCGGCGCAGGCTCCGGTTTTGGCTTTTTGGGCTTCTCCGGTTCCTGGCTTTGCAGGTAGAGGGACCGTACACCCTGCATGTCTGCCGCCGCCGCGGCGTACACCTCGCAGTCCAGATAGTGGTTGTCTGCGTGGGTGGCTTTCGGCACCCACTTCTGCACCACTTTTCCGTTGGCCCGCTCGGTCACTTTATGCTCCGCGGTGACCTGCTCCGCATATTCCAGATCACAGTCCTTGTGGACCATCCAGGATCCGCTCCCGTTTGGCTTCCTCATTCGGGCGGCGATCATGTCCTTGTACTTCCCGCCGTCCACCAGTACCAGCGTCATTCCGTTGGCATTGCTTCCGGCCTTGTTGATCGTTGACAGGCGGTAGTTGGACAGCATGGTGCCCGTTCCTTTGCTGGGCAGCACCCAGTCTGAATTTAGCAGGCAGAAATCATAAACTTCATCCGTCTGGTCGCCGCTGTCCATCAGGGCCAGCGATACCAAAAGCCTTTGCCCGTCCGGGTGTATAAACTCGGTGTTCATGATCTGCGCCACCTCGTTCATGGATAGCGCCTGGCCGTGTGCAATGTTCTGGCTGGTCATGTAATCGCCCCAGGCCCGGATCGTCCAGTACAGGCAATTTTCCTGCACATCTATGCCGGCGGTGATCAGCTTCGCCCACTTCGGCAGGGCGTATGCCTCCACCTCGGTCTGCCGCTCCAGCACCAGCTCCGCATTGGTCCGCAGTTTGGTGTCCTCCCATGGCTCCGCCAGCCAGCTGTTGACAAAGTTTTGCAGCAGCTCCGGGTCATCCTTACACCGCAGGAACTCCTTGGCAATCTCTGAAAACCGCGTGAAAGGGGAGTACAGGGTGTTTAGCCAATAGGCCACGCTGGAGGGCCTGGCGGCGGTCTGCCGGACCGTCTGCCACCTGCCGGCGGCCAGCATTTTCCCCTTGTCCTGGTCAGTGATCACGGCCCCGCAGGCTTGGCAGACATAGGTTGCCATTTCCGCCCGCTCGGCGCTGTCCGGCACATCGTCCTTGCTCGGCCATTTCAGCTGTGCAAATACAAATTCGATGTACTCCCCGCAATGGGGGCATGGCACAAAGTAATGCTTTTCCGCTTCCGCCTCCTCCTTGGCTTTCCAGATGTGGCCGGATTTCAGCGTGGGGGTGGAGGCCATGAAGATCTTGCGGTTTGTGGTGTAGGTCTTGGTGCGCTCTATGGCCAGGGAAACCGGATCCGCCTCTTTTTTGGAGGCTCCCGGAAATTTGTCCACTTCGTCAAGAAACAAATACCGGATCGGGGTGGAGGACAGGGAGGCCGGGCTGTTTGCTCCCGAAAGAAAAACGAACATGGTTTCAAATTTCAGCTTTAGCTTTTGGCTTTCCGCCTCCCGGTACTTGGCTGCCAGCGGTTTGCATTGCCGGATCATCGGCTCCAGCTTCGCCTCCACCGTCCGCTCTGCCAGTTCCTTGGAGGGGTAGACGATCATAGTCGGTGCCGGGTCTTGGTCAATGGCGCTGGCCAGCATATTCTCCAGGGCCGTGGTGCCTCCCACCTGAGTGGGCTTTACAAATACGATCCGCTCCACATCCTCGTTGGAGAAGGCGTCCATGATCTCCGCCAGATACGGGGTCACGCTGTTGCGGAATGGCCCCGGTATGGCGTTGGTGTCGGGCAGGACCCGCCATTTCTCCGCCCATTTGGAAACCGGCAGGCGTTCCGCTGGCCGCATAGACAGGAGCGCCCGGTGGATCCACGACGGCACCGTGTACGGCTTTGCTCTGTACGGCCTCATGGCTCCGCCTCCTCCGGTCCGATCTCCGCCGCGTCAACGAATACGGCCAGCATATCCTCCAGCTCCTTGCGCATTGCCCTTTCCATGGCCCTGGCCGTTTGCGGGTCCGCATATCCGGCTATGGATTTCACGGCGCGGGGCGGGATGTTCATGGCGAATTTCTTAAACATGGCCATGAAGTCCGCCAGATCCCTGGTGGCCTCCTCGGCCTTGATGTATTTCCCCTCGGCAATGGCGGTTTTCAGCTTGTGGAGCTGGCCCTGGCTTTCTTTCAGCTCTACCTCCGCCTCCAGCTTCCGCAGGTTCAGCTCCGCGGTGGAGCTGGCCGCCGCCGTTTCCTGGGCCTTTTGCTCGATGTGGGCAATATAACGCTGGATCGTTTCGCAGGTTTTATATTTTCGGGCGCCGCCTCCGGGCGGCACCTCGGTTTCCAGCACGCCGTCCTGGGTGAGCTGCTGGATCCGCCGGGTGGTTTTCCCCAGCAGCTTGGCCACCGCCGTGGTGCTGGCCCACTCCGGGACTGTATTCAGGGCCGCCGGCGCTTTCGCCGCCTTACTGGCCGCCCCTGTTTTGGCCTTTCCGGCCCCTTTTTTCTCCGCCACCGGCTGCACCTCCTTTTGTGCCGCTGGCCCGGTTCGCCCCGTCCTGCCGGATTTCGCTTTTTCGGCGTGGGCGATTTCGCGTTTTCTTCATCCCCTTTCCGCCTGATACCCCCTTTAGGGGGTATGGCTTTCCCGCTTTTTGAAAAAGCGTAACGAAACACCCCTGAAAATTTTTGATTTTTTGTGGAAAATAATCGGACTTCACTTGCCCCGCAAAGATTTATTTTTCAGAAAGGACCCAAATGGGGGAGGGGGTGGTAAAATCACAAGGGAGGCCCTGGGCCACCCCTCGGCATGAGCGGCCCAGGGCAACGGGGGTTGGGCCAGCCCGCTGCGCTCGTGTACAATGCGGCGGGGCAGGGTGAAAGGAGAAAAGTCCCTGCGGTTCTGCTCCCCGGCCCATGGTGTGGAAACAGAAAGGCCGTCAGGTTCTCACGCCCTGGCGGCCTTTCTCTATTTGGCTGGGGCTTTGCTCTTGCCCCTGTCGTTTTCCACGATACCAGAATACCACAGGTGAATGTCCTGTTGTGTCCTGTCTTTTCAAGATGGCCTATTTTTTTCTGTGCATATCTCTGGTGTCTGCCCTTGCTCAAACTCTTGTACTAACTTCTGCGCCCGTGCATTGGATAGAATAATATCCAGGGCGGCGTTGTAGTGAACATTTACCCTTGACCTGCTCATGTGGACCTCTTTGCAGATCCGTTCCCATTTCTTGCAATCTATGTGCCGCAGTTCCACCACGGTGCGCTCCATGCTGTTCTCCGGTAGCAGGTCAATGAGATCCATCACCATTGTGACGGCCCGGCCCATGGCCACCCGTTGGGCTTCTATGCGCTCCTCAACCTCTGACAAGCGAAAGACAACGGACACGGCCCCCTCGCTGTCTGCCGCAGGGCGGGAGGCTGGCATGGTCCTGTATGTAGTCCCCGGTGCCGGGGCGTTCAGCTCCCGCGCCAGTACATCATGCCGCCGCTCCAGTATGCGCCGCCGCTCCCGCGCCATGTGGTACTGCTGTAAATATTCTTTTACGGCTTCGCGGGTGGCCCCGCCCGTTGTCTGCCGCTTCATGTTTACACCTCGGTTATGTCAATTCCGCGCCGCTCTTTCATCAGCTTTCGCTTAATCAGATATTCCCGCGTCCTGGTTGGCCGACTTTTCACATCCTCCACCACCAACACCCAGGGGACGCCAGCACGGTCCGCCCAGTATGCGGCATGGCTCCCGTCCTCCGGCGGACGATTGTATGTAAAATCCGCCCTGTATCTGATAGCGCGGATCCTCCGCCCCTCCTGGTCCGTGTATGCCTCTTGCAAAGTAAAATCCACCTGGAGGCGCAGATCCCGAATTTCTCCGGCCTGCTGGCGGAGGATCAGGTGGTCATATCTCCGGGCCTCTTTTTGGCTGTCAAAGCGGAGAACGGCCCCGGAGGCGGTGACCCGCTCGGTGGGGGTGTTGCGATATTTCGCCGCCCTGTCTGTATTCTGCACAGCGGCGGCGGAGGGCGCAGGCCCCCGCCGCTTCTGCTGCTTCATGTACTTTTCCACGGCCTGCTGCTGATATTTTGGCGGCAGGTCTGAAAGGTTGATGGCCATTTATTCCTCCTCCGGGTCCGGGATCTCCACATATTGCCACGACATAGGCGGATGGTTCAGCCCGAACTCTGCCAGCGGGCTAGGGGTGTCGTATGCCTCCGCCTCTCCCACAATCCAGCCATACAGCGATTTTCCGCCGGCGTATTTTTTCAGATCCTCCTCCGGTACGCAGGAGCGGGAGGACAGATACCGCCAGCAGTTGCTTTTCACCCACCCCATACAGAGAAATTGCCCCAGCACGGCCCCGGTCCCGCTTACATACGCCAGGACCAGCAGCGGCCACGGTTCCGGCTCTCCGGCTCCGCCCCGCGGGACCGTCTTTCTGATTTCCGGGTCTTTCTCCCCAGCCAGGATCTTCTCCCACCATTCCGGTTTTATGCTCAAAAGCACCGCCCGCACAGTCAACGCCCCTTTCCTTTTGGCGGCCATGGCCCTATTTCGTCCATTATCACCACCCCGGTTCCCAAAAGGCTGGCGGGGTAGTGGTATGGGCATTTCATATTTTCCACCGCCGTCCTCCGCACCAGAGGAATGGCCTTTTTCAGCTCATTCACCGCATAGGACAGGCGCCAGCGGGCACAAATATATGCGTCATGCTCTGCCAGCGCGCAGCCCTCACATTGTTGCGGCCTTTTCTGCTCGGTCACTTCTGGCCACCTCCCGGCATAGGAATAAACCGGCATTTATCCACGGCAAGCTCCGCCACATATCCGATGGCCGCACAGGCCAGCATAATGTCCGCCATGAGATCGTCCGCGGCCTCCTGTCCGCACCCGTCTCTGTTCATGTTCCGCAGGTTCCGCGCCATGATCTGGCCAAACTCGTGCAAATTTTCCGACGCCTCCAGCCACCGCTCTTTCTCCACGGTGTAGCCAATTTCGATTTTTTCCACGGATCATACCTGCCTTTCAAAGCGCCCCATGTAATGGGCGGCCCATTCCGCTGTTGCGTCCTCCCGGTCATCCCACGGGGAGGCGGAGGGCGGGAGATCCGGGAAATGCGCCCGCAGGTTGTCCTTGTAGAAAACCGGGATTTCGTTCTCCGCGCAGAATTGTGTGATCTGGTCCACCCACTCCCGCCGCGGTGCCACCTTGTCCGCCCGGTTCCCGGTTTCGGCCCCCAGGATCACCCACTGGGGCAGGCCCTCCGCCGCGCTCATGTCCACCGGCCCCAGCAGCGGCTCCATAGACCAAAAGCTGTTGATTGCCACGCCCTGCATGGTGTACATGGCCGCTGCGTCCTCATTGGCCACCGTGGACCCATACCAGAAATTATTTTCATGCGGGAGTAAGCCCATGTAGTCCAGTTGCAGGTATCTGGCCGGGTTTTTCGTTAGGAACAAATAGCGGTGCTGCGGAGCGCGGCGGCAGGCGTCCAGGACCTCCGCGATCCAGGAGGTTGGCACCCAGCGCCCGAACAGATCCGCCATGCTGCACACAAAAACCGTCTGCGGCTCCGCTTGGCGTTCTGGCTGGTTCAGGCGGTATCTGTGCATGGTGGGTTCAAATCCGTATGGGTATGGCGTGGCCTTGATCTTCTCCTCCAGCACATGGAGGCCGTCAGCCAGCGGGTCAGGATCCACACACCCGGCGTCAAAGCGGTGGGCGGTCCGTCTTGCGTAGCAGTATGGGCACCCATGGCGGCACCCGGTTACAGGGTTCCAGCTCATGGTGGCCCAGTCAATTTTCGTCTTGTTCATGTCGCTTTCCTCCGTTCAGTTGCAGCATTTTTTCTCTCACCAGCTTGTCGATCACATGGCCCCGCTCCCGGTAGCCGCACATGGCTGTCAGCTTGTCCAGGTTATAGGCCGTCTGTGCGGTCCCCAGGACACTGATCCGGCGCATGTTCTTTTTGCTCTGCATGGCTTCACCCCGTTTTCAGTCATCATCAAACATGGAAATTTGCTTCTGCTCCAGCTCCGCCCTTTTTCTCGCCTCTTTTTCTGCCTCTGCCTCCAGTTCTGCCTTTCGTTTGGCTTGCAGGTCCGCCCACCGTTTTGCCGTAGCTGTCCCGTCAATGTGTTTCAGGGCTTCCCATGTTCCTGGGTCAAAATTTGCCGGTGCGCGTCCCGCTACGGTGGTTTTTAGGATTAGGTCTTTCCACCGTTCACTCACTCGATAGCGGTCACAGGTGAAAAGCGCGTGGCCGGAGTAATAATCTCCTATCCCGCTCCATCCCAGGAATACCCGCCGCTTGTTCACCGGCCCGCCGGGCGCCGTACAAAATCCGGGATGAAAGCTGTTTGTGAAAGTGCAGTATTCGCAAATTCCAAACATGGGGTTAGGCTTGAAGTCCAGACACTCGCCTTGGACCTTATCGCATTGTGCAATCCCGATGATCCCGCACGGCGATTGCTTCGCCCAAAAGTGAATAAACAGTTTATCATCCGGGATTTCTTTATTTTCTGCTCCCGTCTGCCCATGCCCGCAGTAGCGGCAACGGGTCATAAACACATCGTCCGGTATTTTCACACTGCCACCGCCCTTTCCAGTTCCTCCATGGTGTTGATCTCCACCCCCGCGCACCACTCCGGCAGGTTGGCCCGCACCAGGGCCGTGGCAAAGGGAGGAGGCACCGCATTTCCGCACCGGGCCACCTGCTTGCTTTTCCCGTAGGTCTGTCCGGTGTAGTCCCGCTCGATCTTGTAATCGTCCGGGAAACCGTTTGCCCGGTACAGCTCCCGCGGCGTCAGCATACGCAGGCCAATGTCCGCCATGAAATGCCAGGCGCCGCCGATCTGGAACAGGATCACATCCTCCGGCCCCAGGTCATAGCCGCAATATGTATTCAGCAGTTCTCTGATTTCTGGCCAGTGTCGGAGATCCGCCCCCGGCTCCGCTCTGGTGATTTTCGTGGTGACCACACCATGATGGCCTCCGCCGGCGGTGATAGTCTGCACCGGCTCCGTGGCCGGTCCGCCCAGGTTGGTGCCTTTCATTTTGACCAGGTGGACGGTTGTCAGCCCCTCCCGGTCTTTTGCTGTGACCGTGTGGAGCGGGTCCTGGATGTTCTGGCCGTGCTGGTCGTTCCCGTAGTATTTGACCAGGCTGGCCGCCGTCAGGCCGTAGCGGTTGGCGGCGTCAATGGTCATAATCGGCCCGGTGATCTCCTGGCCTCTCACATGTTCGGACTGTTCCGTGTGGTACTGGATCAGGGAGGCCCCCAAAAACATTTGCCCGCCTCCGCCGCCGGTCCGCGCCGTGTCTATTGGCTCATTGACTGGGTGGCCCGTGGAGTTGGTGGTGTTGGTCACCGTCCAGGGCACCATGGCCGGGCTTGCCACCCCATACCCATGTTTTGCTGTAACGGTCTGGAGCGGGTCCCCAATCTCCTGGCCTCGGAACTCTCCGGCGTGGTTGACCACCACCAAAAACGGGTTTGCAGACTTGACCACGAACTTGTCCACGCCCCTGGCCACCCGGCGCATGGTGTTGGGCCGGAGTGGCCGCTGGGCGGAAATGCCGTATTTCTCCCGGATTTCCTTCCGCGTTTCAAAAATGGAGGGACAGGGCAGGCTCCAGTCTATGATTTCCGCCGCGCTCCGCCAGGGCAGTTTCTTCCCGGTCAGCACCTCCGGGCTGTCCGCCGGCGCGTGTGTAGGCTCCGGCCACACAATGGGCTGCCCGTCACAGCGGGCAATTAGGAAAAACCGCTTTCTGGTTGTTGGCGCCCCGTAGTCAGCCGCCACCAGCTCCCGCCATTCCACCGCATAGCCCAGGCCCTCCAGCTGGTCAATAAAGCGCCGGAATGTTCGCCCGGCCTTTGCTTTTACCGGGTGCCCACGGCGGACCGGCCCCCAGGTCTGGAACTCCTCCACATTCTCCAGAATGACTACGCGGGGCCGGACCGTCCCGGCCCACCGCAGGACAATCCAGGCCAGCCCCCGGATATTTTTGTCCACGGGCTTCCCGCCCTTGGCCTTGGAAAAATGCTTGCAGTCAGGGGAGGCCCACAGTAAACCCACCGGGCTGCCGCCTGTGACTTCGAGCGGGTCCACATCCCACACGCTGGCCTGATAGTGGACGGTGTGCGGGTGGTTGGTCTTGTGCATTAAAATTGCGTCAGGGTCATGGTTGATCGCTATGTCCACCACCCGGCCCGTGGCCAGCTCAATGCCCGTGGAGCCTCCGCCGCCGCCGGCGAAACTGTCCACGATCTTTTCCTCCCACATGCTGATCTGCGCCTTGCTCAACCTTTGCCACCTCCAGCTATATCCAGATACAGGGCGCACTCTTTCCCGGTCCGCTGGCACCAGGCCCATTCCACCATGGCGCCCCGGCTCTCCTGGTAGTCCGGGAGGAACACGGCCAGGTCCGACGCCTCCAGCATGGCCAGCGCGATCCGCATATAGTCCCCGTCGGCCAGGCCGTCCGGCAGGGTGGCGGGGTTCAGGACTACATGGCCTGCCGCCTCCAGGGCCTTGGCCGCCTCTCGAAACTTGGCCCGATACCGCCGATCCCCGGCAATTTTTCCCGCTATGTAAATTTTCATTGGCTTGTCCTCCTATTCGTTGAAAACCTCGAAATATTCCTGGTATGGGTAGCCGCTGATCTCATGCCACCCGCTCCGGGTGGTGGATCCGTCATCGAACTTGTACAGCACGGCGCCCTTGCTGGCCTTTGGCTCCTTACGCCAGGAGGAGGCAGACACGGGGGTGTATGTAATCACGGGCTTATCCATGTTTTGGGTCTTGCTGTACCGCTTTCCCCGTTTCCCCAGCTCCCTGTATTTCTCCATGGTGGATCGGCTTTCTTTGACCAGGTATTGCGCCAGCTTCTCATGGTTCCCTCTGCGGTCCAGGGGTTTGAAGCTGATACCCCCGCCGCCCCTTGGTACGCTCTCCCATGCCTCGGTGATGATCTCCGGGTCCATGCGCGTTATTACCACATGAATGTGCGGGTTTGTCATGCGCTTGGTTTCAATCACCACCACCGCCTTGTACTTGATCCCGCGCTTTTTGCAAATCTTCCGCAGGTTGGACAGAAAGGCGGCCTTGTCCGCCAGTATCTCCGGGAAAGTGGTGTCCTTGACATAGTAGTGCAGGACGGCGTGGAGATCCCGGTGGTCAAAGTTGGTGTTTAGGTCCCAGCGCAGGTGTTCCTCTGCCACCCGCTCGTTGACCTTGGCCTGCTTCTTCGATGTGGTCCCATGGTTGGGGCCTCTCTGGACCCCCTTGGTGTGGATCCGGTATGACTGCATTTTCCTGTGTTCGATGGTGCGGCCAGCCTTTACCCGCCTATGGACATAGGCCATGCTGTACTCCTCCTTTGGGCCTGCTGGTCACTTTACTAATAGCTCTTACCGGAGCTATACGGGGCCGCGGCCCCGTTGAATTTTGCGGCTTGCAGGCCGTCCGGGAGTATGCTATAATATAGCCATTCCAGGACGGCCTTTTGGCCGCCTCGCATTTGCTCCACCTGCGCCGTGTTGTCAGCACCTGGCGCAGGTGGTTTTCTTTTTATGATAGGTAGTCATTGGCCAGCTCCAGCAGCTCCGCCGCATGTTCCTGGTCCGCGATCTTGACCTTTCCGGGCCGTTTCGGGTCTGCCTCTATGGCCCAGCAGGCTTTGTTTGCCAGCATTTCCCACTTCCTGTTCCATGCGTCCATTTCCGATCTGTAATGGCTTTTGTCTTTTCTCCAGGCCATGAACTCCTGGAACTCCTCCGCCTCCATTGTCACGGTCACATCCATGGGTTCCTCCTTTCCGCCGCCCGGGCGGCAATTTTATAGGGTATCAATACAGTGATCAGATACCCCCCCCCGCTAAATAGGGTCACTTGGCTGGTTTCTTCCTCGATCCGCCTTACTGCGGTTTTATAATAGATTTCGTTCAGTTCAATTCCAATAAACCGCCGCCCTGTTTTGATACACGCCACTCCGGTGGACCCGGAACCCATAAAGCAGTCCAGGACCGTCCCGCCCTCTGGTACGATCTCCACCACTTTCTCCATCAGCCCTATGGGCTTTTCTGTCTGGTGGTGTGCTTTTGCCGTGGCCACATTCTGGAACCTAAACACACCTTCCAGGACCGGTACGCCCCGATCCGGTGGCATGGCTCCGTTGCTCCCCCATACGATGTACTCGCACTGGTTTCTAAACCGCCCTTTTTGCGGCCTTGAATTTAACTTGTCCCATACTGCGATCCCTCTCCAGGTCCACCCAGCCATTTGCATGGCGTCCGCCACCGCCGGGAGGTTTCGGAAGTCGATAAAGACACAGCAGACGCCGTTTTCTTTGGTTTTCAGCCTGCCCTCGAACAGAACTGCCCGCATGAACATGGTAAAACTGTGCATATCCATGTTGTCCCCGCTAAAATTGGGGTGGTCCGTCTGCTTTCCGCTGCCCGTGTCTAAATACTTTTTTCCGGTTTCCGCTTTCCGCTGCGTGGAGAATGTCCCGCCACTGGAATACGGCGGATCAATGATCAGCCCGTCCACGGAACCGTCCGGGATCTCCCCCATGGTGTTTATGCAATCCCCTTGATATAGGACAGCGCGGCCCAGGTCATTCTTTTTCATCTTTCTGCGCCTCCAGCCCCAGCCACCACGCGGGGCTGTTTCTTTTTGCCTCATGGGGGCACACCTGGGGACAGTTTTCCATGGGGCAGTTGTCGCAGAAAACCCGATGGAAAGCGTCATCCCACGGGGCGTCTAGGCAGGGGAGGGAGGCCAGGAAAGCGGCCAGCACCTCCGGGGAGGCGGTGATCCGGTCAAAATTCGTCTTTCCCATCGTCACGCCTCCTCTTTGTGCAGGTCCACGCCCTCCAGGGCGTTCCACACAGCCCGCTCCCATTCCTTGGCCCAGCTTGACCGGGCTTTTCTTACTGCGCCCATGGCCACCACCTCGGTGTCCCCGCGCCACAGCAGGCGGTCCCCGTCGATCACAGCAGCGGCTCCATGCTCCACCATTTCCCGCTCCATGATCCCCAGGTCAAGCAGGCTCACCCCGTAGCAGGCCCCGCCGCCGTCCGGCTGGAAAATCTGGTAGCCCTGCATGATAACCGTTGCCATGGTCACCGCGTCGGTGCGCTCCCCGGTCCTCCAGTGTGCAATTTCATCCGCCGCCACATCCGGCATAATCAGCTGCGGCTCTCCATCCTTTACGATGGACACGGGTTCCGTGTCCGGTATCATGCCCATGTGTTCCACGATGGTGGCCAGCACCTTGCGGGGGATGGCCGCCCGCTTGCATTGGATATACCATTGTTCTGTGTAAATCGTCATGCAGTCACCCTCTGCGGCCACCGCATACCCGGCGGATTTATAGGCCCGCTTGATACAGCGCACCAGGCCGCTTTCATTGATCAGCATTTCGCCGCCTCCTTTATTTATATAATGTAGGCATGGGTGCCGCCTTTTCTCCTGGTGCCGCCCACACCTGCGCGTCCAGGATCTCCGCCCAGTCACATCCCCACACCTCTGCCGCGTTCATAATCGCGCACAGGTTGGAGGCGTGCGGGACCACCACGGACCCATGGGCAGGGTGGACCACCTTGGAGCGGCCAGGGGCACGCCAGCGGTGGATCCTTGCCCTCCTGGCCGCTGCGGTGCGCGTTGCCTCCTGGTTCAAATTCCATTCCATGCGTTCACTGTGACCTCCCACCGTTCCATGGCCTCCACCACGGCGGCGGAGTAGTCAGTGGAGGCGATACCCTCCGCCCAGGCGTTTTCCGCTCCGCTCACTCCCATGTTGTACGCCATAGCCGCCTTGTTTGCGTCCCCGTATTCCTGCATGTACTTTCCCAGCAGGTAACACCCGGCGGCAATGTTCCCGGAGGGGGTGATGGGGTCCAGTCCCGTGGCCGCCTCCAGCTCTGCGTGGTAGGCACCATCCGGCCCCGGATTTAACTGCATGATCCCCACCTCGCCGGCGGCGCCCACGGCCTCCATGTTAAAGTGGCTTTCAACCTCCGCCACGGCCAGGGCCAGGGGATAGGGACACTTATAGGCCGCGCAGTAGGTCCGCATATAGTCCTGGTATTCGTAGCACATGGGCACCGCTATGGAGAAATACCCGGAGGCCAGCAGGGCCTCCTCTATCTTCTCTGCCTCCAGCGGATCCTCTCCCTCGCCGTCCCACATGTCCGGTTCTGCGCTTACCAGTGTAACCGGCGTGGAAGTGGTGGCGGTGCTGTTGATCTCCCGCCCCTCTGCCGGTCCGCTGCCACGCGCCGAACAGGCCGTTACAAGGGCGCACACAAGGGCCAGCGCCAGGATAGCCATGCAGGCCAGAAAAGCGATCCGCCGCCTGGCAATTTTCCTCCGCCGCTTCTCTGCGTTGATCTTCCGCATGTGTTCCCGGTATTCCGCCCTATTGGCTTCCCGCTTCTCCGCCTCCCGCCTGGCCTGCCTGCGGCTGATCTCCTCCAGCTGGTCCTCCTTGCGGTGGCGGGCTTCCATGGCCCCAATCCGGCGTTTCAGATCGTCCACATCTTCCACCACGCCCCGGTACTGCTCCATGGCCTGGCGGTACTCCTTGGCCTTTCTCTGGCTCATGTCTGCTTGTCCTCCTTTTTTCCGCGGGTTGCTCTGCCGGTCACCTCGTAGGTGTACCCGAAACGCCGGCGGCCACACTCCGCACCGGTGATTTTCTCGCACCGTCCGCTGGCGGGCTTTACGGTCTTTCCACGGCCAGCCAGGGCAATGGCGCAGGGCTTGCAAAGCTCCTTTTTCATTCCCCGGCCTCCTGTTCGTCGATCCAGGCCGCGCACATGTCTGCCTCCTGTAAGCGCCATACCCACGGGGAGGCCGCCATGGCCGCCGAAAGTGCGCGGTTGTCCGTCTTGGCCGCGTCATCGTATGCTCCCATGTGCCACCGGATGGCCAGCGCCTCCTCCGGCAGTAGGCCCATGTGGCGCTGGATCAGGTACAGGCTTTTCTCTCCATGCCCCAGCGGCAGGGGATCCTTGTATGTATATCCCTCGTAATCCTCCCAGCGGCCAGTTTCCGGGTTCTTCCTCCGCTTGGTTTCCAGGCGGTAGCACCCTACCTTGCACACATCATGCAGCAGGGCAATGATCGCCACCGTTTCCTCCTGTTCTTCCGAAAGGCGGTATTTCCCTGGATCCTCCTTGCCCGCCAGGTCGCGGATCGCAATATCCCGCAGGCGGTGGTACACATTCAGGCTATGGGCAAGCAGGCCGCCAGTGTGTGCCCCGTGGTACTTCGTGGAGGACGGGGCCGTGAAAAAGTCCGTTTCCCGCTCCAGCCAGTCCAGCATGGCGTCCGCATAGTCCCGGTGGATGTTGTCCCGAAAAATGTCCTTAAAATGGGTCTGCGCCGTTTGCAGTCCGTTCATTTCCAAAAAATTCATGGCTATACCTCCATCCCCTGAAAACTTTCCTTTACCGTTCTGCCGCGTGTCTGAAATTCCACTGTATGGAACAGGCCCCGCGGGTGGATATACACGACACGGCCCCGCATGGGCCTGCGTTCACCCTTTCCTTTTCCATCTGCTTCATAGAGGGATTGCGGGATCCGGACAACTTCCATCCCCACCTCCAGGCGGGCGGGCCGTCCCCTTTCTTTGCTCATGCGTCCTCCTCCTTGTTTGAAAACTGGATCATATCCCGCAATGCCTCCCGGTCCATGTTCCGCATGTGGTGAATGATCCGCACCCCATCAAATAAGGCTTGAAGTCCATCCGCATTGACAGGCTCTCCCGCTTTCAGGCGCTTTGCGGTGTCTAAAATGCAATCTTCCACCGCTTCAAAAATCTGCTTCTGCTTGTCGTTCTTCCAGGTTGTATTTAGCCGCGCTCCATGCGGTGCGTCGGCTTTCTGTCCCACTTTAATGACCCTGAATATATACGGCATTACGATCCTCCTTGCATATCTTCCGGCGCTTCATTTCCCCAGGCGTCCCAGCCCTCCGCCCTCTGGCGGGCGAACATTTCCAGGCGGGGCACATCCCCCAGCAGCTCCACGATCCGCCGGCGGGTTTCGTCCGGCTTTTTGCTGTGCCCCTCAAATGGGGCCTCAATGATCTGGTGTACCTTGTGGCTGCGGATCCTCTCCTTTGCCTTAAACCCAGGCGAAACGCCCAGCAGGCACACCTCCGCGTTGGCGCGGGTGTATGCGCCCATGCCCCAAAAGTTGGTGCCGCTCTTGGCGTTTTTCTTCACCCACACAAAGGCCGCGGTCTTGTACTGAAACCCCCACGCCTCCAGGACCCTGATCCCCTCGGCAATGTTTGGGAAAGTCGCCCATAGAAAACAGGCTGCCCCCCCCCCCGCAGATTTTCCGCACCGGCAGATTGCATATATCTGCGGTGGTCATTGTTGGGTACTGTTTCAGCGCCGTGCCTCGGCTCTTTTCCGTGGTCCCGTGCTGGCGGTACTCCCATGGGGGATCCGCATAAATTACGCTGTATTCCTTTTCAGGTAGCGGGAGAAAGTCCGCCATTGTCGGCACTCCTTTCTATCCGCCGGCGCTCCGCCGCCGTTACGAACTCCTCCACCATGCCCCGTTCCCGGAGATCCCGGAGGGTCAGGGAATAGGTGGTGCGGCTCGCCGTCTTTCCGGTTTCTCCGTCCCGGATCTCAATGGATAGGAGGGGGCGGCCCATACAGGTGGAGAAAAAGGCGTGGGCCGTGTTCCATTCCGGGGTGATCCAGTTCAGGGCGTAGTCCGGTGTGCGCGGGTATTTAATGAACTCTGTCCCGCTCCGCATGGGCGGGAGGTTGTCCACATAATCCGCCACCAGCTTATACAGGGCGGTTTTATTCGCTTTTAATCGCAGCATTACAGGCTCTCCTCCCGATACCAGGCCAGGATCCGCTTGGCGTACTTCTTGCGGATCCGCTTCTTTTTGGTGCGGTGGTAGCGGGCGGCCAGTGGTCTGTTGGCCGCCTCCGCCCACCGCAGGGCCTTGCGGAACTCCTCCGCCGCCAGGGCGGCGCTCCATATTTTTGAAACCGCTCTGGCGGCTTCATCCAGGGCCGTGCATATTGCGCCCCATGCTTCCGCCAGCAGTTTCATGGCCTCACTGACGCGCTCCATCGTAATGATCGCGGACCCGCCGGAGATCATGGCCGGCGGTACGGCCTCCGTGGGTTCTTCCGCCGCCGTGGAGATCTCCGGGATCTCGCCGTATGCGGTCCCTACCGGCTGGCCGTCCATGTAAACCGTCATCAGGCCGGTGTCCTTTTCGTCAGGTCCCATCCGGCCATCCCTCCCCGCGTTCAAATCCCAGGAGCGCGTTGTGTCCCAGGCTTCCCAGGTTTCCCCGCAGCGCCTCCAGCTCCAGCAGGGTGTTGTACGAAATTCCCGCCACCTCCAAGTGGCCCCGGAACTCCTTGGCCTCTGCCACAGCCTGCTGGATCGCCCTCCGCTCCCTTTTCGCGTCTTCTGCGGCAAACTCCGCCCGCAGGGCCTCCAGGTTGATCTCTCCGGCCACGATTGCCTGGCAGAACTCCACAGCCTCCTCCCAGGTGAATTTCCTATACCCCGCCGTGTTGATCGTTCTCCCGTTCCCCTTTGTGTCGTGGCAGCTTACGGTGTGTTCTCGTTCCGGCATGTCCCAGGCGTGATAAATCCGAAAAATGATCCCGTCCTGGCGCCCGGTCATGGTGCCGCGGCCCTCCCGCCGCCACTTGATTTCCTTTCTCTTTGCCATGTCCGGCTCCTTTCTCCGCCCCTTACAGGGGCGGGATTTCCGTTGATACGCTCCGCCGATTAGATCCAAAAGCCGGGGGCCAGCACCCTCGACGTGTCCGCGTTGTCGTAGTCGGGCGTGCCGTCCGTGTTGACACGGCAGAAAGTGTTGCTGCCGCTGGAATGGGCGGAACGGGTGTAATGCGGCCATGTCTGCCCGTCCCACATCTTCACGCGATCCCGCTCGGTCTTGTAGACCGGCAGCTGCTCCTCCGTGGGATCGTCCCCATCTGCCCAGTACTTGCGCCCAAAAAGCTCCGTTACGCTGTGTAGCCACAGCAGATCCGTGGTCACCAGCTCCTCGCCCTTGATGGTCTGGCGGATAGTGCGGGGCGTGATGATGGCCACCAGCTCCTCCGGGAGATCCTGGACCAGATCGGTGTTGCACCATTTCCGGGCGTCGCTCTCTTTCCAGGACACAGGGCGCTCCAGGCGGTTATACATGGGCCGCTCGGCCACTCCGTCCACAAAGCCCATCCATACCCGGCCCGGCTCCACCTTTTCCACCATGATGGCCGCCTCGGCGCCGCTCCGCAGATTGAAGCGGATCACATCCCGCTCCGCCAGGAGCTTGTCCAGTACGCCCATTTCTCTGGCCCTGGCGATCTCCGCCCAGTTGATTTCCTCTTTCGTCTGCTTGATGATGGTTGCCATTGTCATTTCCTCCTTTGTTTTATCCGCCTCCATGGCGGTGGGGTCACTCATTCATTGGCCGCCCGCGCTCTGTTCAGGGGCTTGCCGCGCCGTCGGAGGCTTTCCTGGAAACGACGCTGGGCCAGCTCCGGGTTGTATGCCTTGCGGCTATTCTTGTCCAGGGTGCCGTTGCTCCCGCGCCTCAATTCCTCGTAAATGGTTTTAGGTGCCACACCTACCAGGCCCGCGATCTCCCGCACCGACGCATAAGCGGCCCACTTCTCCGCAATCAGCTGCCGATCCGCAGGCCCCAAATATTTGTTGCTCATGGTCTTTTCACCTCCGTTTTTCGATAAAAAAATAAGAGTAACAACGCTTTACGCTTTGTTACTCTTATTAGTAGCATTTTCAAATGTCTGAATCCGTGGGATTTTTCTTTACAATCCGTATCGTATTTGTTAAACTATACGTTATGTATTTAACTCTGAAGGAGAGAGAACGATGGCTTCCACAACTGAATTTTCACGGACCCTGTCCCTGCTGCGGCAGGAGCGGGGCGTCTCCCAGCGAACTGCCGCAGGGGATCTGGGAATCTCCCAGGCCCTGTTGAGCCACTATGAAAACGGCATCCGGGAACCGGGCCTGGCCTTTGTGGTGAAGGCCTGTGATTACTACCACGTCTCCGCGGACTTCATCCTGGGCAGGACCCTGTCCCGGGAGGGGAACATGCTGACGGAGCAGGAGATCCTGAACGCTGCGGAACCGGGGAACATCCTCCAGGGCAGCGTGCTGGCCACGCTCCAGAGCAAGCTGCTCTCCGGCGCTGTGGGGGTGCTGTTCGGCCTGCTGGGCAAGCTGAACGACAAGGCGTCCATCAACGCCGCTGCCGGATATCTGGGCAGCGCGGTGTACCAGCTGTACCGCCATCTGTACCGCACCGCCGGCGCCAACGAGGCGTACTTCTCTCTGGACCCGGCCGCCTGCACCATGGGCACAGCGGAGGCGGACATGAAGCTCTCGGAGATCCAGTACACCCGGAGCCTGCGGTCCCTGGCGGCCAAAAAGGCGGCGTTCCCGGACCTGTCCAACGAGGCCCTGACCGCCGCATACCCCGGACGGTGCCAGAGCCTGACCCAGGTGCTGAGCACCGCGGATGCCCGTCTCAGCGGCCTGACGGAGAAGACCAGATGAGCTTTCAGTCTCTGGCCTTTTTCGGCTTTCTGGCCACAGCGCTGGCGGTGTGCCTGACAGCGGGGCGGCGCAGCCCCCGAGCGGGTGCGGCGATGCTGGCGGCGGCCTCCGCGGTATTCTGCCTTCTGGGCCCCGGAGGATGGACGGTGGTGCTGGGGGGCGTTGCCTGCCTGCTGGCGGGCATCTGCGTGACAGCATGGGCCATCCGCCGGATGGCCCGGTCCGGTGGCCGCCGCCGGACAATGGTTCTTGCCTGCGTCTATCACATCGCCATACTGGTGGGATTCAAGTATACGGAGTTCCTCACCGGCGGCGCGGTGGAGGTGGGCTGGGCTCCGCTGGGACTGAGCTTTTTCACCTTCCAGCAGCTGTGGTTGCTGAAGGAGGTCTATACCGGGGAATATGTCCCCGCGCCGGGGGATTCCCTTCTGCTCTACGGGCTGTTTTTCCCCACCGTTACCTCCGGCCCCATCCTGCGGCCCGGAATCTTTTTCCCCCAGCTGCGGGAAAAGGGATTCCTCCATCCGGACTGGTCCGACGCCGCGGCGGGTATCTACGCCATCTGTTGTGGCACCATCAAAAAGGTGCTGCTGGCGGACGCCTTCGGCACTGTGGTGAACAACGGCTGGGTACATCTGGAAGAGCTCAGCGCTCCGGCGGCCTGGCTGGTGATTTTGGGGTATACGCTCCAGCTGTACTTTGACTTCTCCGGCTACTGCGACATCGCAGCCGGTGTGGCCCGGCTCTTCGGGCTCCGCCTGCCGATGAACTTTGACTCCCCGTATCGCAGCGCCTCTGTGACGGAATTCTGGAAGCGGTGGCACATCACGCTCACCACCTTCCTGCGGGAGTGCCTGTATTTCCCCCTGGGCGGCAGCCGCCGGGGCACGATCCGGACGTATTGCAATATTCTCATCGTCTTCCTGGTCAGCGGCTTCTGGCACGGGGCCGGGTGGACCTTCCTGGTGTGGGGCGCCCTCCACGGCCTGGCCCAGGTGGTGGAACGGGTCTGGGGCAGGGGCCGGGATCGGCTGCCCTTTGTCCTCCGGTGGGGGCTGACCTTTCTCTTTGTCAACATCGCCTGGGTGTTCTTCCGGGCACCGGACTGTACCGGGGCCCTGGAGCTGCTGGGCCGGGCCGTCACCGGCGGCTTTGCAAAACCGGCGGCCTGGCTGCTGGAGGGCCTTTTCGCCGAGGAGACCAGCGCGGTGCAGATGCTGATTCCCGCCTTCACGCCCTGGAAAAACATCCTGCGGGTGGTGCTGCTGTATGGGGCGGGGATGGTCGCCGTCCTCTGGCCCCGGAACACCATCCGTCGGATGGAGGACTTCCGGCCTACGCTCTGGCGGGGCGCGGCCCTCACAGTGCTGACGCTTTGGTGTGTGCTGTCCTTTACCGGCGTCACCACCTTCATCTATTCCAACTTCTGAGGAGGGCCGTATGAAGCAAGCATATCGACGCTGGGTCTGCGGCCTTCTGGCGTGTATTCTGGCGCTGCTGGCGGTCTGCGGAGCCGTTGTGTACGTGGTGGATCCCTGCCTGTATTATCGGGTGCCGGACAAGTGGCAGCCGGTGCTGTTCAATGAGCGGTACCAGACGGCGGGCCTGGCGAAGAATGTGGAGGCGGACACCGTGCTGGTGGGCACCTCCATGGCGGCCAACTACCGCTCCAGCTGGATTCAGGAGACCTTCGGCACCTCCGCGGTGCGGCTCACCATCCCGGACGGGTATTACAGCGAGTTCGACCAAGTGATGAACGTCCTCTTTCGGACCCAGGAGCCGGAGCGGGTGATCTTCGGCCTGGATGTGAACACCCTGATCCGGGATGAGAGCGGTGTGACTGCGGCCATGCCGGACTATCTCTACAACGCCAATCCGCTGGATGACATCCAATATCTGCTGAACAAGGATACGCTGTATTACAGCGCCTACACCCTGCTCTCCAACCACTGGGGAGAGAGCGACACCATCGACGAGGGATTCACCTGGGACCGGAATGAGTGGTGGAACCATATCTCCGCCCTGGAGAACTATGACCGGCCGGAGATTGCGGCGGAGGAGCTGCCCGCAGATGCCTATCGGGACGATGTGGCCGCCAATCTGGCGGTGGCGGAACGGTGGGTCACAGAGCATCCGGACACGGAATTCGATTTCTTCCTGCCCCCGTACAGCATCCTCTTCTGGGACAAGGTCATCCGGGAGGGGAGGACGGAGGCGGTGTTTGCGGCCATCCGCCAGGCAGGGCAGACGCTGCTGCAGTATGACAATGTGAAGTTCTACGGCTATCTCATGGACCCGGAGATCGTCACGAATCTGGACAACTACTGCGACTATATCCACCACTCCGGCGGCGTCTGCCGGGAGATTCTCACCATGCTTCAAAGGGAGGAGGGCCGCCTGACAGAGGAAAATCTGGAGGAGACCCTCGCCAACTGGCGGGAATTTGTGGTACACTATGACTATGACCAGTTCTGGGACGAGCGCTTCTGGATTCAGTGGAACGCAGAACATGCCGCGGCCCCATAAAGCGGCGGCCCGGGGAGGAACCCTGTGACAGGAGACTCCCAGGCGGAGCAGAGCCGCCCGGCGGCGAATGCCACATCCGGCTCCCTTGCGCCTCACCACCCCATGGAATCTCGGATTTTATGGGGCCCCCATTCCGATTGAAAGAACGGCGATGCGCGCCGGGCCCTTGATGCGGGCCTTGCGTGGACCGGCCGATGGAGGAATATCCAAATATGACAAAACAGAGCAACATCCGAAATTTCAGCATCATTGCCCATATCGACCACGGCAAGTCCACGCTGGCGGACCGGCTGCTGGAAAAGTGCAACGCCGTCTCCGCCCGGGAGATGGAGAGCCAGCTGCTGGACAACATGGACCTGGAGCGGGAGCGGGGCATCACCATCAAGGCCCGGGCCGTCCGGCTGACCTACCATGCCCAGGACGGGGAGGACTATGAACTGAATCTGATCGACACCCCGGGCCACGTGGACTTCAACTACGAGGTGTCCCGCTCTCTGGCCGCCTGCGAGGGCGCCGTGCTGGTGGTGGACTCCACCCAGGGCGTGGAGGCCCAGACCCTGGCCAACACATATCTGGCCATGGAGCACGACCTGGAGATTCTGCCTGTGTTCAACAAGATCGACCTGCCGGCGGCGGACCCCGCCAAGGCCAAGCAGGAGGTGGAGGACATCATCGGCCTGCCGGCCATGGACGCGCCGGAAATCTCCGCTAAGATGGGCACCAACATCGAGGCGGTGCTGGAGGATATCGTAAAGAACGTGCCGCCCCCCAAGGGGGACCCGAATGCGCCTCTGAAGGCGCTGATCTTCGACAGCCAGTATGACTCGTACCGCGGCGTCATCGTCTACTTCCGGGTCATGGAGGGAACCCTCCGCACGGGCCAGCAGGTGAAGATGATGGCCTCCGGCGCCATTTATCAGGTCATCGAATGCGGCCATCTGCTGCCCCTGGGCATGGAGTCCTGCGACAGCCTCCGGGCGGGCGAGGTGGGCTACTTCACCGCCTCCATCAAGAACGTGAAGGACACCCGTGTGGGCGACACCGTCACAGATGCCGCCAGCCCCACGGCCGAGGCCCTGCCCGGCTACCGGCCTGTGCAGCCCATGGTCTACTGCGGTATCTACACGGAGGACGGCTCCAAGTATCCGGACTTGCGGGACGCGCTGGAAAAGCTCCAGCTGAACGACGCCTCGTTGAGCTTTGAGCCGGAGAGCTCCGTAGCTCTGGGCTTCGGCTTCCGGTGCGGCTTTTTGGGCATGCTCCACATGGAGGTGATCCAGGAGCGGCTGGAGCGGGAGTTCGACCTGGATCTGGTGACCACCCTGCCCTCCGTCATCTACCACGTGTACAAGACCGACGGTACCATGGTCACGGTGGACAATCCCCACAACTACCCGGACCCGGCGGTGATCGAGCACGCGGAGGAGCCCTATGTCAAGGTGAACATCATCGCTCCCAACGAGTTCGTGGGCAACATCATGCCCATGTGCCAGGACCGGCGGGGGGAGTTCAAGGACATGCAGTACCTGGACACCAATCTGGTGGAGCTCCACTACCAGATGCCGCTGAACGAGATCATCTACGACTTCTTCGATGCGCTGAAGGCCAACACCAAGGGCTACGCCTCTCTGGATTATGAGCTCTCCGGCTACCGGTCCAGCGAGCTGGTGAAGGTGGACATGAAACTCAACGGCGATACGGTGGATGCCCTGAGCTTCATCGCCCACAGAGACAAGGCGTATCCCCGGGCCCGCCGGCTGTGCGAGAAGCTGAAGGAGAACATCCCCCGGCAGCTGTTCGAGGTGCCGGTCCAGGCGGCCATTGGCGGCCGGGTCATCGCCCGGGAGACCGTCAAGGCTATGCGGAAGGATGTGCTGGCCAAGTGCTACGGCGGCGACATCAGCCGCAAGAAGAAGCTGCTGGAAAAGCAGAAGGAGGGCAAGAAAAAGATGCGCTCCCTGGGAAGCGTGCAGATCCCGACGGAGGCATTTCTCGCAGTGCTCAAGCTGGACGAGTAAGCGCCTGTCCCCGTACCAGCAGTTTATCAAGAAAGGCCGCCCGGGCATTGCCGGGGCGGCCTTTTTCTCAAATTGCGGGGGAAAGCTCTTGCAATTTCCCATATTATGGGTTAAAATTGTACTTGGAAACATAAATTGCGGCGGAGCATAGCGGGCTGGCCCCCGCCATGCTCCGATGATGAGTGCAGAGACCACTCAACACCACAGTCCGTCAGGACTGCACCGTATTTCCTATTATACCGGCGGAGCGATGCTTTTGCAAGCGAGATTCGCTGGAAATAGGCTTTGGTGTTGTGCTTTGATTGAACAGCAGTCAGGCGGTGTTGAGGAAACGCTCAACACCGTTTTTTGTGTTTCCGGCGGAAATCCGGTGTGCGGGGAGGCTTTCCCCGCATGCTGGAACCGTCCGCCGGTTTCCCGTGGGCGCGTATTCGGCCGAAGGCCGGAGCGCACAAGAAAATAGAAAGAGGTAGAGATCATGAGAAAGAAGATGGGATGTTTACTGGCCTTGATGGCGCTGCTGAGTGCGCTGACCGCCTGCGGAGGCGACTCAGCGGAGGATGTCTCCGGCACGTTGCCGCCGGAGACCCCGATGACCCCGGAGGAAACGGAGTTCCAGAGTGGCCGGGTGGAGGGCGGCACCTACACGAACGAATTCCTGAGTGTCGCCTGCCAGCTCGGCGACGAGTGGACCTATCTCACGGACGAGGAGATCGCCCAGCTCAACGGCGAGATTGGGGAGTCCCTTACAGACGAGGAGCTCAGCGAGATGTTCTCCAACGGGAAAACCGTCCAGGATATGTACGCTGCCTCTGCCGACGGCACGGCCACCATCAATGTGATCTTTGAGGACATGGGGGTTCTTTACGGCGCCGCTTTGGACGAGGACGCCTATATCAACCTCGTCATGCCCACGCTGGAGGACGCCCTGATGCAGGCGGGCATGAGCGACATCCAGGTGGAGGCGGGTTCCATGGAATTCGCCGGCGCTGACCACTCCACCCTGCGGGTCACCAGCACGATCAGCGAGATCCCGGTCTACGAGCTGATGGTGTGCGTCAAGGAGGGCAACTACATGGGAGTTATCACCCTGGCCAGCTATTTGGAGGATACCACGGAGGAGATGGCCGCCCTGTTCACCGCCCTGCCGCAATGACGCCCGGGGAGAGAACGGAAAGAGAAACATGACAGCGCCGCGCCCGAAAACCGGGCGCGGCGCCGCTGTTTCCGCTGGCGGCAGGGGCGGAAAAAAGCGGGAAATAGATCGACCTTTGCGAAAATGCACAAAAAGTAATACCTTCATCCCTGGAAAAGTCTACCGTGCCGCACTGCACGGGGGGATTGACTGCTTCAGAAAAAAAACGCATAATAACATCTAATAGGGATTTTCCGGTCGATGCGCCGGAGAGGGAGGACGACATGAAGAAGGGATATCTGGTATTACAGGATGGCCAGGTGTTTGAGGGCTTCCGGTTCGGGGGGCCGGCGGACGCCGTGGGCGAGCTGGTGTTCACCACCGGCATGTGCGGCTATCTGGAGACACTGACGGATCCCAGCTATGCTGGACAGATCGTGATGCAGACCTATCCTCTGATCGGCAATTATGGGATCATTCCGGAGGATTTTGAAGGCGCGTGTTGCGTCCGGGGCTACGTGGTGCGGGAGTGGTGCGAGGAGCCGTCCAATTTCCGCTGCCAGGGAGACCTGGACGCTTTTTTGCGGGACCGGGGCGTGCCGGGGCTCTGGGGTGTGGACACCCGGGAGCTGACCCGGATCATCCGGGAGCACGGCGTCATGAACGCCGCGATCTGTGATGAGGTTCCGGCGGATCTGACGGCGGTGAAGACCTATGCCGTCACCGGCGTGGTGGAGGCGGTGACCTGTAAAGCAGCATCCGCCTACCCGGCGGAGGGAGAGGAGCGGTTCCGGGTCAGCCTGCTGGACTACGGCGCCAAGCGCAACATCGTCCGGGAGCTGCAAAAGCGGGGCTGCACCGTCACCGTTCTGCCCGCGGCCACCAGTGCAGAGGAGGTGCTGGCGGCCAAGCCTGACGGCGTCATGCTCTCCAACGGCCCCGGGGATCCGGCAGAGAACGTCTATCAGATTGAGCAGATCAAAAAGCTCCTGGGCAAGGTGCCCCTGTTCGGTATCTGCCTGGGCCACCAGCTGACGGCCCTGGCGGTGGGGGGCGGCACCTACAAGCTGAAATACGGCCACCGGGGGGTCAATCAGCCCGTCCGGGACCTGGACGGCGTCCGCACCTACATCACCAGCCAGAATCATGGCTACGCCGTGGACGGTACCAGCCTGCCGGTGGGGAAGGTCCGCTTCATCAACGCCAACGACGGCACCTGCGAGGGCATCGACTATCCGGACCTGCGGGCATTCACGGTCCAGTTCCATCCAGAGGCCTGCACCGGGCCCAAGGACACATCGTTCCTGTTCGACCAATTTGTAGATCTGATGAAAGGGGGTGACCGGTAATGCCGCTGGATAAGAGCATTCAGAAAGTGCTGGTCATCGGCTCCGGCCCCATCGTCATCGGCCAGGCGGCGGAGTTCGACTACGCCGGCGCCCAGGCCTGCCGGGTGCTGAAGGATGCCGGCATCAACGTGGTCCTCTGCAACTCCAACCCCGCCACCATTATGACGGATCAGGCCATGGCGGATGAGATCTACCTGGAGCCCCTGACCGTGGAGACCGTCAAGCGCATCATCAAGAAGGAACGCCCCGATTCCATCCTGGCGGGCCTGGGCGGCCAGACCGGCCTGACCCTGGCCATGCAGCTGGACAAGGAGGGCTTTCTCCAGGCCCAGGGCGTCCGCCTTCTGGGGACCGACGCAGCGGCCATCTCCCGGGCGGAGGACCGGGAGCTCTTCAAGGAGGCCATGGCGGAGATCGGCCAGCCGGTGATTGCCTCCGACATCGCGGAGACCGTGGACCAGGCCATGGCGGTGGCGGAGAAGATCGGCTACCCCGTCATCGTGCGGCCCGCCTTTACCCTGGGCGGCGCGGGCGGCGGCGCGGCCAAGGACCCCGACGAGCTGAAGATCATCGCGGGCACCGGCCTGGACGCCTCGCCCATCACGCAGATTTTGGTGGAGAAGGCCATCTTCGGCTGGAAGGAGATCGAGTTCGAGACCATGCGGGACAGCGTGGGCAACGTGATCGCTGTCTGCTCCATGGAGAACCTGGACCCGGTGGGTGTCCATACCGGCGACTCCATCGTGGTGGCCCCCACCCAGACCCTGGCGGACAAGGAGTTCCAGATGCTCCGCAAGGCGTCTCTGGATATCATCACCCACCTGGGGATCGTGGGCGGCTGCAACGTGCAGCTGGCATTGAACCCGGAGAGCTTTGAGTACGCGGTCATCGAAGTGAATCCCCGGGTCAGCCGGTCCTCGGCCCTGGCCTCCAAGGCCACCGGCTACCCCATCGCCAAGATCACCACCAAGATCGCTCTGGGCTACACCCTGGACGAGATTAAAAACGACATTACGGGCAAGACCTGTGCCTGCTTCGAGCCCACCCTGGACTATATCGTGGTGAAGATGCCCAAGTGGCCCTTCGACAAGTTCGCCGATGCCAGCCGGGCCCTGGGCACGCAGATGAAGGCCACGGGCGAGGTGATGGCCATCGCCCCCAGCTTCGAGATGGCCTTGCTCAAGGCTGTCCGGGGCGCGGAGATCGGCATGGACACCCTGAACCGGAAACCGGACCACGGGGACGACGCCCCCATCCGGGAGCGGCTCCGCCGAGTGGACGATCACAGGCTCTTCACGGTGTTCGAGGCGCTGAAATCCGGCGTCACCGTAGAGGAGATCCACGACATCACCAGAATCGACCTCTGGTTCCTCTGCAAGCTGCGGAAGCTGGCGGCGTTCGAGGCTTCCATTGCAGACGGCCTGTCGGAGGCGCAGTACCGGGAGGGCAAGCGGCTGGGCTATCCCGATGAGGCTCTCCGCAGGCTTTCCGGCGGCGGAGAACTGCCGGAGCACCGGGATGCGGTGTACAAGATGGTGGACACCTGCGGCGCGGAGTTTGACGCGGAGACACCCTATTTCTACTCCACCTATGACCGGTTCTGCGAGTCCCGGGCCTTCCCCCGCAGCGGCAAGCCGGTCATCATGGTGCTGGGCTCCGGCCCCATCCGCATCGGCCAGGGCATCGAGTTTGATTACTCCTCTGTCCACTGTGTCTGGACGCTGAAGGAGCTGGGCTACGACGTGGTGATTGTCAATAACAACCCGGAGACTGTCTCCACGGACTACGACACTGCCGACCGCCTGTATTTTGAGCCGCTGTACCCGGAGGATGTCATGCACATCATCGCCGTGGAGAAGCCGGTGGGTGTAGTGGTGGCTTTCGGCGGTCAGACGGCCATCAAGCTGACGAAATTCCTGGACAGCCGCGGCATCCCCATTCTGGGCACCAGCGCCGAGTCCATCGACATGGCGGAGGATCGGGAGCGGTTCGACGCGCTGCTGGAGCGGTTTTCCATCAAGCGGGCCGCCGGCCGGGGCGTGCTGGGTATGAATGAGGCGCTGGAGGCAGCGAATGAATTGGGGTATCCTGTTCTGCTGCGGCCCAGCTACGTCATCGGCGGCCAAAACATGGTCATCGCCCACAACGATGAGGAAGTGCGCCGCTACATGGAGATCATCCTCTCCGGCAAGATTGAGAACCCGGTGCTGGTGGACCAGTACCTGATGGGCAAGGAGCTGGAGGTGGACGTCATCTCTGACGGCACCGATGTGCTGATCCCCGGCGTCATGCAGCACATCGAACGTACCGGCGTCCACTCCGGCGACTCCATCGCCGTGTACCCGCCCTTTTCCATCGGGGACAAGATGCTCCAGACCATCGTGGACTGCTCCGAAAAGCTGGCCCTGTCCCTCAAGACCCGGGGGCTTATCAACATCCAGTACCTGATCTATCAGGGAGAGCTGTACGTCATTGAGGTGAACCCCCGGGCCAGCCGGACGGTACCCTATATCTCCAAGGTCACCGGCGTACCCATGGTGGACCTGGCCACCCGGGTCATGGTGGGCCAGCCCCTGAAGGCCTTGGGCTATGGCACGGGCCTGTACAAACGTCCGCCCTACGTGGCGGTGAAGGTGCCGGTGTTCTCCTTCGAGAAGATTACCGACGCCAACGCCGCCCTGTCCCCGGAGATGAAATCTACCGGCGAGGTGCTGGGCCTGGGCGCCAATATGCAGGAGGCGCTGTTCAAAGGCCTGGTCTCCGCCGGGTACAAGGTGGAGAAGAGCGGACACGCGGGGGTATTGATCTCCGTGAACCGCCGGGACCAGCCGGAGATTGTCAACATCGCCCGGAAGCTGGATGAAATGGGCTTCCGCCTCTACGCCACCGACGGCACCGCACGGGAGATCTCCCGCCTGGGCACGGACGTGGAGGTGGTGGGCAAGCTGGGCCGGGACAACCGGGTCTTCCAGCTGCTGGAGTCCGGCAGGATCGACTACGTGATCCTCACCGGCTCTACGGAGCCGGAGTATATCCGGGACTTCATCCACCTGAACCACCGGTGCGTCCAGCTGGGCATTCCCTGCCTGACCTCGCTGGATACGGCCGGTGCCCTGACGGACATCCTGGCCAGCCGCTACAACCAGGAGAACACGGAGCTCGTCGATATCTGCCATCTGCGGACGGAGCGGCAGAAGCTGCCCTTCGCCAAAATGCAGACCTGCGGCAACGACTACATCTTCCTGGAGAATTTCAGCGGGGAGATCACCTGCCCGGAGTCCCTGTGCGTCACCCTCTGCGACCGGCACTACGGCATCGGTGCCGACGGCATCATCCTCATGGAGGGATCCCGGAAGGCGGATGCCAAGATGCGGATGTTCAACGCCGACGGGTCTGAGGGCTCCATGGCCGGCAACGCCCTGCGGTGTATGGCGAAGTACCTCTATGACAACGGTATCGTCCGCAAGGAGGAAATGACCCTGGAGACGGACAAGGGCACCAAGACCGTCCGGGTCTACACCACCGACGGCAGGGTGACCTCCGCCTGCGTGGACATGGGCTACGCGACCCTGGACACCACGGCCCTCCGGCTGAATATCCCGAAGCGGCAGGTGGTGAACTATCCGGTGGAGATTGCCGGGCAGCCCTGGGAGATCACCTGCGTGGACATGGGCAATCCCCACTGCGTGGTGTTCTGTTCCCGGGTGGATGGCGTGGATGTGGCCCGGATCGGGCCGCAGTTTGAACATGCGCCTTATTTTCCGGACCGGATCAACACGGAGTTTATCCGGGTGGTAAATCCCAGCACCATCAAGATGCGGGTCTGGGAGCGGGGCAGCGGTGAGACGCTGGCCTGCGGCACCGGCGCCTGTGCCGCGGTGGTGGCGGCGGTGGCCAACGGCCTCTGTGAAAAGGGACGGGACATCACGGTCCGGGTCCAGGGCGGCGACCTGGTGGTGCATTACACCGACGAAGCCGTCACCCTCACCGGCGATGCCAAGCTGGTCTACACCGGCGTAGTGGAGTACTGAGCGCAGCACAGCCCCGGCATCCGTTTAGATGCCGGGGCTGTAAAATTTCTGTAAGGACCAGGAAAGCCGCCCGGTTTGGATTGACACGATGCAGCGGCCCCGGTAGAATGGAGAAAACCGGCCCCGGGCCGAGAAGAGAAAGGAGCACACCATGGAATATCAGATCGAGGGAGCACCGCTGCCGGTGGTGATCTGCCAGCTGGAGGCCGGCGAGACCATGCTCACCGAGCGGGGGAGCATGAGCTGGATGACCCCCAACATGAAGATGGAGACCAGCACCAACGGCGGTCTGGGGAAGGCGTTTGGGCGGATGCTCTCCGGCGACTCCATTTTCCAGAACCGCTACACCGCCCAGGGCGGCCAAGGACTGATCGCCTTTGCCTCCAGCTTCCCGGGCAGCATCCGGGCCTTTGACATCGGTCCGGGCCGGGAGCTGGTGGTGCAGAAGAGCGGCTTCCTGGCCAGCGAGGCGGGCGTCCAGCTGTCCGTCTTTTTCCAGAAGAAGCTGGGCTCCGGCTTCTTCGGCGGCGAGGGCTTCATCATGCAGAAGCTCTCCGGCCGGGGGATTGCCTTCACCGAGTTCGACGGGCACATCGTGGAATATGACCTGGATCCCGGTGAGTCCCTGGTGGTGGATACCGGATATCTGGCGGCCATGGATGCCACCTGCTCCATGGATATCCAGGCAGTCCCGGGGCTCAAGAACATGGTGTTCGGCGGTGAGGGAATCTTCAACACCATTATCACCGGACCGGGCCATGTCTATCTCCAGACCATGCCGATCTCCCAGGTGGCAGGGGTCCTGCGGCCCTTCTTCCCCTCGGCGAAGTAAGGGCGGCGCGGCGGCCGGAACAGGCTGGCCGCCGCAGCCCGGACTCAGAGAGACGAAATGAGGTGAATTGCCATGATACAGCTTTTCCTGAACAGCGGCCTGGATCTCCTGCGGTACGGACTACAGAACGGCACCGTGCGTCTGTTTTTGGCCGCGGAACTCATGTTCGTTCTCCTCGGTGCCGTGTGCGGGGTATTGGCCCGCAGCGGCAAGAGGACGTTTATCTGCCTGTCCGTCTCGGGTGTTCTGGGCTGCGCGCTGTTTCTTTACATCAATTCCGATCTGGGAAGGATGGTGCTCACGGACGCGCATATCTGGCTCTCGGCCCTGGCGGAAGATCTGGTGGCATTCTCCATCGTCTCCTGCGCGGTCCTGGCGTTCTTCAGGAACCGGCGCGGACGGACAGACAGCGGGAGACGCTGAAGGGTCTGCGCTCGAAAAGCGCCGCGCCTGAAACACGGAAATGAGAGCAAAAAAGGCACCGCCCCGGCTCAATGAGCCGGGGCGGCGTTTTTCTGAAATATGAGGCTTGGAAGTGTCTCTTACTGTGCGTCCTTGATGGCAGCCTGTGCCGCAGCCAGCCGGGCGATGGGCACCCGGAAGGGAGAGCAGGACACATAATCCAGGCCCGTCCGGTGGAAGAACTCCACACTGGAGGGGTCGCCGCCGTGCTCGCCGCACACGCCCAGATGCAGCTCGGGGTTGGTGGCGCGGCCCATCTTGCAGGCCATATCCACCAGCTTGCCCACGCCGGTCTGGTCCAGCTTGGCGAAGGGATCGTTCTCGTAGATCTTCTTGTCGTAATAGGCGTCCAGGAACTTGCCCGCGTCATCACGGCTGAAGCCGAAGGTCATCTGAGTCAGGTCGTTGGTGCCGAAGGAGAAGAAGTCCGCCTGCTTGGCGATCTCATCGGCGGTCAGCGCGGCCCGGGGGATCTCGATCATGGTGCCCACCAGGTACTTCATGTTGGAGCCGGCCTCCTTGATGATGGCATCGGCGGTCTCCACCACGACCTTCTTCACGTATGCCAGCTCCTTGACCTCGCCCACCAGGGGGATCATGATCTCAGGCACCATGGTCCACTCGGGATGCTTGGCCTGGACGTTCAGCGCAGCCTTGATGACGGCGCGGGTCTGCATGGCGGCGATCTCCGGATAGGTGACCGCCAGACGGCAGCCCCGGTGACCCATCATGGGGTTGAACTCGTGCAGGCCGGCGATGATGGCCTTGATCTCCGCAACGCTCTTGCCCATGTCCTTGGCCAGCAGCTCGATGTCGGCCTCCTCAGTGGGCACGAACTCGTGCAGCGGGGGATCCAGGAAACGGATGGTGACAGGCAGGCCCTCCATGGCCTCATAGATGCCCTCGAAGTCGGACTGCTGCATAGGCTCCAGAACAGCCAGAGCGGCCTCACGCTGCTCCACGGTGTCGGAGCAGATCATTCGGCGGATGGCGGGAATGCGGTCTGCGTCAAAGAACATGTGCTCGGTCCGGCACAGGCCGATGCCCTCAGCGCCGAACTTCCGGGCCTGGGCGGCGTCGTGGGGGGTGTCCGCATTGGTGCGGACCTTCAGGCGGCGGTACTGGTCGGCCCAGCCCATGACCCGGCCGAACTCGCCGCCGATAGAGGCGTCCACCGTGGGGATGGCGCCGTCGTAGATCTTGCCGGTGGAACCGTCGATGGACAGCCAGTCGCCTTCGTGGAAGGTCTTGCCGGAGAGCTCAAACTGCTTATTCTCCTCGTCCATCTTGATGGCGCCGCAGCCGGAGACGCAGCACTTGCCCATGCCGCGGGCCACCACGGCCGCGTGGGAGGTCATGCCGCCCCGCACAGTCAGGATGCCCTGAGCAGCTTTCATGCCCTCGATATCCTCAGGAGAGGTCTCCAGCCGGACCAGGACCACCTTCTCGCCGCGCTCGGCCCAGGCCTTGGCGTCCTCAGCGGAGAAGACGACCTTGCCGCAGGCGGCGCCGGGAGAGGCGGCCAGGGCGCTGCCGATCACGGGGGTCTTCTTCAGCACCTCGCCGTCAAACTGGGGATGCAGCAGGGTGTCCAGGGTGCGGGGATCGATCATGGCCACGGCCTGCTTTTCGTCGATCATCCCCTCGTCCACCAGGTCGCAGGCGATCTTGAGCGCAGCAGCAGGGGTGCGCTTGCCGTTGCGGGTCTGCAGCATATAGAGCTTGCCGTTCTCCACGGTGAACTCCATGTCCTGCATATCGTGATAGTGATCCTCCAGGATCTTGCAAACCTTCTCGAACTGGGCGAAGGCCTCGGGGAACTTTTCGCTCATTTCGCTGATGGGCATGGGAGTCCGGATGCCGGCCACCACGTCCTCGCCCTGGGCATTGGTCAGGAACTCACCGAACAGCTTCTTCTCGCCGGTGGCGGGGTTGCGGGTGAAGGCCACGCCGGTGCCGCAGTCGTCGCCCATGTTGCCGAAGGCCATGGACTGGACGTTGACGGCGGTACCCCAGGAGTAGGGGATGTCGTTGTCCCGGCGGTACACGTTGGCGCGGGGGTTGTCCCAGGAGCGGAACACGGCCTTGATGGCGCCCATCAGCTGCTCCTTGGGGTCGGTGGGGAAGTCTGCGCCGATCTTGGACTTGTACTCGGCCTTGAACTGGCCGGCCAGCTCCTTCAGGTCGTCGGCAGTCAGCTCCACGTCCTGGGTGACGCCGCGGGCCTCCTTCATCTGGTCGATGAGCTGCTCAAAGTACTTCTTGCCCACCTCCATCACCACGTCGGAGTACATCTGGATAAAGCGGCGGTAGCAGTCCCAGGCCCAGCGGGGGTTGCCGGACTTCTTGGCCAGCACGTCCACCACGTCCTCGTTCAGACCCAGATTCAGGATGGTGTCCATCATGCCGGGCATGGAGGCCCGGGCGCCGGAACGCACGGAGACCAGCAGGGGGTTCTCCAGATCGCCGAACTTCTTGCCGGTGATACCCTCCAACTTGGTGATATACTCCATGATCTCCGCCTGGATCCCGTCGTTGATCTTCTGGCCGTCCTCATAGTACTGGGTGCAGGCCTCGGTGGTGATAGTGAAGCCCTGGGGCACCGGCAGGCCAATGTTGGTCATTTCGGCCAGATTGGCACCCTTGCCGCCAAGCAGCTCCCGCATGTTGGCGTTGCCCTCGCTGAACAAATAGACATATTTTTTGCTCATGTAGTCCAAACCTCTCTTTCCTGCCGCAGTCGAAAGTCGGGTGGACTCCAATCTGCGGTTAAACGATTAGCCCATTTTGATAACGATAACATTATATTGGGAATTTTTTCGGAAAACAATACATAAAAATGCTAAGAAATTTGGGGATAGCTGGAGTATTTTCACAAATGTTTGTGCAATCCACACAATTAACAGTTGCGCAACAAAGAAAATATTTACGTTCTTTCCTTTTTTGGGGCCATGTGGTACAATGGCTCCAGTGTGCCCGCCGGAAGGCCGCCGGGCGCCCAAAACACCCGGCGCCGCCGGAAAATCTGCAGATCAGCCCGTGCTCACAGCGGGAAAAGGAGAGTACGCCATGTCCCTGTTCGGCCTGCGGCCGGAGGAGCCAGCCGCCATCCGCATCCGGGAGGCCGCCACTCGCGGCACCCTGTCCCACGCCCTGCTGCTCACCGGCAGCGGCGACCGGATGTCCGCCGCCTGCTTTGCCGCCGCCGCCCTGGAGTGCACGGGGGAGGAGAGCCGCCCCTGCGGCGTCTGCCCCGCCTGCCGGAAGGTGCTGGCGGGCATCCATCCGGACGTGATCACCGTCCGGGACCCAGACCATAAGAACATCGCCGTGGACGTGGTGCGCGCCATCCGGGCAGACGCCTACATCCGCCCCAACGAGGGGCGGCGGAAGGTCTATGTGTTTCCGGACTGCGCCCTGCTGACGGAACAGGACCAGAACGTGTTGCTGAAGGTGGTGGAGGAGGGGCCGCCCTATGCGGCCTTTCTCTTCTGTGCGGAAAATGCCGCTGTGGTGCTCCAGACCCTGCGCTCCCGGTGCGTGGAGCTGAAGCTGCACCCGGCTGCGGAAGGCGGCGGTGAAGAGGTCCAGGCGGCAGAGGCCCTGTGCCGCTGCCTGGCCGCCCGGAAGCGGGGAAAGGTGACGGAGCTGGCGGTGCGGCTGGAGAAAAAGCGCATCACCCGGGAGGACCTGTCCGCCCTGCTGGAGCGGAGCCGGGCCCTGTGCGCGGCGGCGCTGCTGCTGCAATATGGACAGGAACCGGAGGAAAGCTGCCGGGAAATCGCCCCAATTCTCGCGAAAAACTTGACAAAATCCCAAATCATGCGCACAATAGAGCTGTTACAGAAGTATCGCGGGGAGTGCACGTACAACGTGGGAACCGGCCATGTGCTGGGCGCCATCGCGGTGGAATTGGAGGGCATCCTTTGACAGAAGTTATCAGCGTCCGCTTTCGAGGCGGCTGTAAAAATTACTATTTCAATCCAAACGGCAACCAGGTGAAGATGGGAGACCAGGTGATCGTGGAGACCGCCCAGGGCCCGGAATTCGCCACCTGCACGGAGGGGAACCACGAGGTGGAGGACTCCGCCATTGTCAAGCCCCTGAGCCCTATGCTGCGGATGGCCACGGACAGCGACCGCCGCACCGTGGAGCAGAACAAGAAGCGGGAGAGCGAGGCCTTTGACATCTGTGAGAAGAAGATCGCCGCCCACGGGCTGGAGATGAAGCTGGTGAACGTGTCCGCCAGCTTTGACGGCAACAAGATCGTCTTCTACTTTACCGCCGACGGCCGGGTGGACTTCCGGGAGTTGGTGCGGGATCTGGCCGGGGTGTTCCGGGCCCGGATCGAGCTGCGGCAGATCGGCGTCCGGGACGAGGCCAAGATGATCGGCGGTCTGGGGATCTGCGGCAGACCCTTCTGCTGCTCCCAGTTTCTGGACGGGTTCCTGCCCGTGTCCATCAAAATGGCCAAGACCCAGAACCTTAGCCTGAATCCCACCAAAATCTCCGGCACCTGCGGGCGGCTGATGTGCTGCCTGAAATACGAGCAGAACGTCTATGAGGACGCAGCCAAGCGGATGCCCAAGGCAGAATCCTTTGTTCAGACGCCGGACGGCCCCGGCAATGTGAAGAGCGTGGACCTGCTGCGGGAGACCGTGAAGGTCAGCCTGGACAGTGCGCCGGAGCCTTTGAAGTGCTATCACAACTGTGAGGTGTGCGTTCTGCGCAACGGCAAGGGCAGCCGGGAGGGCATCGCCATTCCGGAGCGCCCCGCCCGCTATGTGGAGCCGAAGGAGGCGGAGGAGTTCCGGGAGGAGGCCCCGGCCCTGATGCCGCCCTTCTATATGGACACGCAGCTGGAAGAGGCGCCCATGCGGGAGAAGATCGGCGCACCCGGCAGCGGCGACGGCAAGCCACGCCGCCGGCATCAGATCGTA